>Ga0307478_10001116_pt1 | contig 24526 bp, 22 predicted proteins | sample atmos_gasesECM4C_2_FD_203713 | JGI IMG/M metagenome (GOLD analysis project Ga0307478, IMG submission 203713) | Hardwood forest soil microbial communities from Morgan-Monroe State Forest, Indiana, United States - atmos_gasesECM4C_05 | ecosystem: Environmental > Terrestrial > Soil > Temperate...
TCGGAAATACTCCCATTTCCCCTTGCGCCCCAAATGAACCCTCCCCAAATCTTCTTTGTCTCGGGTTACATCTTAAATGGCGCGACGTTGTCCCCTCTGGTTACATTTTAGATGGCGCGATACGTCATGTTGACCTGCGACTATAAGAAGTGTAGACTTCCGCGCTAATTACCCTCGTAGGTCCCCCGCGGCGAAATGGCGTCACAGTTTTGCTGAAAGGAGAAAAAGAACCATGAACAAACCCCCTGTACCTCCTTGGAAAAGGCTGCTGCAAAGAAAGACCGATGAGCACTTCGCGGTGTTTCACTCGGGTGGCAAGAGTTTGACGCGGCGAGGATTCTTGAGCACGGCCACCGGTGCGGCAGGCCTGGCAGTCGCGTCGGAGTTCGCGGTTCCCCGGTTGAGCATGGCAGACGAGGAGAAGGGTGCGGAACCCAAGCCCATCCCGGGAGGCAGTACGATAGCCGGAGTCGCGATTCATCACAATCCCCTGCCTGCCGTGCCAACAGCTCTCACGCAAATCAATGATCCGTCCGAAATCGGTGATTTCAACGGCATGATCATTGACACGCAGATTCGCGGGCTGGGCACCGGTACCGGCCTAAGCATGCCAGTCTCGTTTCGAGCTGACATGGGAGCGATGCAGGGCGAATATGTAGGCGAGGACGGAAGACCCCACCATGGTTCTTTCGTCTTTATTTGACTCGACATCTACGCCTCCGGTACGGTAGGCGTCGCGAACCCTCTGATACAGATCCATGACTACAGTCCGGGGATAGCCGCAAACGGTTTGTTCTGGGTGATTCCCACCTCGCGCGATTCAGTCCAAATTGACTTTGAAGAGGGAGTGGCCTCTTTGCGGGTGCGCGACGTTCCTGTGACCGACGCGCACGATCTATACAACAATCTGACCAAAGGCCAAGGGTACGCCCCCCTGGGGGTTCCGCCCGTGGCTCCCGTGCCAGCGAAGGTCTCGTTCGACATCGAGTGGCGTGGGATTACTGACTCTGCGAAGGTGGTTAACGTGATGCAGAACTTCCGGGGGAAGTTCGTGAAGACCGGAGCAACGATTGACTGGTCGGCTGAATCAGCCAACTTTGCTTTTCAGTCAGAAAGCCCCAATCCCGCTCGCAACCTTTACGCGGTGATCGGTCACGAACAAAACGGTGTCTTCTTCCACTTGGAAGCGGATGACGAATAGTTTGCCTTTTCCCAGCGACCGCAACAAAAAACGGCCTCTCGCGAGAGGGGCCGTTTGAGTCTTAGGGTTGCGAGTAACGCCAGCGAGAATCATATTGACTTGACGCCACGGCAGTGTTGTTTGTGCCGACCGCGAACCGGACATCCAAAGTCCTGGTAAACAGCGTACCGTAGATGTGGAATCGGCCCGAAACCACTTGTCCGCGAACGCCACTTCTCAGGAAGTGAGGGTCATCATTCAGTGAGTCGGTGCCTTGGCCAAATGTGAGTTCCCTGTTTGTCAATGTAGCCGCACAGCTTAGAGTCACAGACCTCTGCTATTCCATCGCGGAACTCAAATCCCTTCGTAAAGCTCGGGCCGATTACATAGGTTCCCGTTTTATCCACATAACCAAACTTTCCGTTCTTGGTTACACCTGCCAGCCCTTCCGAAAATTGTGTAATTGTGGGTTCGGCTCGAGAGTAATCGAACTGCGGTGAAATAACGAAGCGACCTTCGCGGTCTATGAAGCCCCACCTACCATTCTTCTCCACTGCCGCAAGTCCCTCGAAAAATAGCTCCGCATCTTCAAAGCGGGGAGTAATGAAAAAATCGCCTGCTGCTGTGATGTATCCCCACTGTTTATCGACTCGAACAGCCCCGACACCATCCTTCATCCCTCTGCACTCATTAAACCGAAATGGAACGACTTCTACACCGGCTTCATCAATGAATCCGCAGTGTTCCCCTCGATAGACAGCTGCTACTTTTTCGTGGAAATCCCAGGCGAGCGTGAACTGCGGGGGAATTCGTTCCTTTCCATCTTTGTCTACGTAGCCCCACAAGTCGTTGTCAGCCTGGACAGCGGCGAGTGCTTCGGAGAACGACCGCGTTTGGATGTACCTAGGGGGAATCACGAACGTCCCATTTTTGTTTATAAATCCCCACCTTTCATTTAGTTCTACATCAGCCAGTCCATTCTCAAACGCTCTTGCGTACTGAAACTGTGGAGGAATTACGAATTTCCCCGACTCATCAATGAAACCCGCCCCGTCCTCCGTCCACGCTGAGGCCAGTCCTTCATGAAAACCCCACGCGAATTCGAAGCGCGCCGGAATTGCAACCTCGCCGTCGGAGGAAATAAACCCATGCTTTCCGTCCACGATAACTGGAAGAAGCCGGTTGTGAGCATTCTGTGCAGGGGCGATTGTCGCAAGCAGAATGTCAGCCAACAATATTAAACCGGCAAATGGGAACACCGTCTTCGGTGGACATCTAAACATGGTGCAATAATAATGCGAATCGATTGTTGAAGATAGGCGGCTTTCCTTTGACTTCATGAACTCAAGTCCCGATATACAGCGAAACCGTCTATTTGAAATTCTAGAACTTGGCCTTCTCGGCGGCTTGCAAGAGTCGGGTCCGGCTGTCTGCTTTCATTCTTGGCACTATGCCGTCTTATAGTCAGTTGACTGAACCACCGCACAGCATCAACGAAAATGATTCACGGAGGGAGGAGGAACCTATGAACAAGGACGACCAACGAAGCCTGCCAGCACACAGCGGCAGAAGCTTCAAAGCGTGGATTGTTTGTGCGACTGCATTGATCTTGGCCGCCGAAGCGGCATCCGCCATGAAGGGATCTACAGTTTCGGGGATTGCCTCAGGCGCCGACGCCGACCGGGACGCCAAACAGTGGATCGGAACTTGGGCGACAGCCGCGCAACCGTTCCTGCCAGAGTCGTTACAGACCTTCCAGAACCAAAGCCTGCGCCTCATCGTGCATACAAGCGCTGGTGGGACAAAGGTCAAGATCAAGATCTCCAATACTTATGGGGACGGGCCGTTGCTGATCGGCGGCGCACACATTGCCCGCCGAACCGCGGCGGCGGAGATCGATCCGCGATCCGACAGGATGCTGAAGTTTCAGGGAAAATCCTCCACGACCGTCGCCGCGGGCTCGATGGTGGCAAGTGATTCGGTCGAGCTTGACGTGCCAGCGCTGTCGGATTTGGCGGTTAGCATTTTTCTTCCTCAGCGCACCGAGGCCAAGACTTCACACAGTATGGCGAAGCAGACCAGCTATGTCTCTCCCGAAACAGGGGACTCAACAGCAACCGTAAAATTCCCAGTGGCCAAGGCCATTCATTCCTGGCCCTTCCTGACCGGGCTAGATGTTGAGGCTTCTCCTGGCGCAGGCGCCATCGTGGCGTTTGGCTCTTCGCTCACCGACGGAGACGGAACCACTGCGGACACAAACGGGCGTTGGCCTGACGTCCTTGCCGCGCGTCTGCAGAAAAGCGCTGGCGGAAAGGCGGAATTTGGCGTCCTGAATGAAGGAATCATCGGCAATCGCCTGCTGCAAGATAGCCCGAAGGGTGCTGACAACCCATTTGGGGCAGGCTTGGGGGAGGCGGGGCTAGCGCGGTTCGAACGTGACGTGCTAGCTCAAGCAGGCGTCAGGTACGTCATCGTGGGTCTGGGCATCAATGACATCCTTTTCCCGGCATTCCCGTTCACTCCTCCAAGTGAAAAGGTCAGTGCTGAGGACATCATTTCCGGCTATCGCCAGCTCATCGCGCGTGGCCATCGAAAGGGCGTTCGAGTCATTGGGACAACAAACCCGCCATTTGAGAAGTCTTCCTTCGAAGGGCTGGTAGTCGCTTTTTATACTTCCGAGCGGGAAACCGTACGTCAAAAGGTTAACGACTGGATTCGCAGTAGTGGTGAATTCGATGGTGTGGTCGACCTCGATGGGGTCTTGCGTGACCCAAGCCATCCCACGCAACTGCTTCCTGAATACGACAGCGGAGACCACTTACATCCCAATAATGCGGGTTGCATCGCCGAGGGAAATGCCATTCCCCTTGCGTTGTTCGCTAGATAATGGCCAATTGCAGGCGTGCTCTAACCTGATTAAACGCGCTACGCGTACATGTGGAATCGGCCGGAAACCAGTTGTCCGCGAACGGCACTACACCGCCAAGTGACAGGCCGATTCTGAGGTTATGAGTGCAAATGCGATTTATCAACAACTAGCCTCCCAGCCCAAGCCAACCCGCAATTTGTTTCAAATGGTCTGCGACGCGCTTCATATCCATTGTCCACGGTGGACATACCCCGGATTACACCAAGCCCCCTAGTCGCTGTGCTGGCAGTCGCTGTTACTGGGAGCAGCTGGGCGCAGGCACAGAGCTGTAACGTCGAGTGGACTGGGAATGTGGGTGACGGCCAGTGGAGCACGGCCGGGAACTGGAGCACGCACCGGGTGCCAGGCACGACGAACGACGTCTGCATCCTGACGGCAAACGGCACGTCTGGATCCGTCGACGCAATCGCAACCCCGTCGATCGCTGTCCATTCGATTCAGGTAGGCCAGGGTGTGGGGCTCGCCTTCGGATCGGAGACGGTGTCGATTGCGACCTCGCTGACCAGCCGGGGATACCTCACCATGTTTGGGACCACGCTGAACGCCACCTCAGTCGATATGCAATCGGGGACTTTGGTAGGAGGCGGAACCATCGAGGGTTCGCTCACGAACAATGGCTACCTTTTGCCGACCAACGGGGAAACCTTGACGGTGACGGGCGACTACACCCAGACGTCTGGCGGTGAGCTGAGCGTTAATTTTGCTACGACGTATCCCCCGGCACTCGTCGTCAAATCGAACGCCACACTGTCAGGCACACTGAGCGTGGGCGTCAACCTCAAGAGACCCCCGGCGAAGGGCTCGACCTACACCGCCATGACGTTCGGCTCGCTCAACGGAGAGCTTACGAGCTTCACGGTCGAGGGGGGAGGCACGGTGAAATACACGAATGACAGCGTCGTTGTGACATTTCAATAAGCACTGCGGGCCGGAACAGAGTTCTGCTACGAAACATCGAGCTGACGCTGTACTCCGGCCCTCAATGCCGTGTAACCATTCAAATGTGTTTAGTGTACCTGTAGCAACGCCGCTTTGCTTGAACCATATATAGCTGTTGTGAGCGGGCGCAGAATCGCCGAATCGCGGTTCCGGCCCATCCACTTATCTGTATAACGTTACCGTCCAAGTGGACTTTGACTTTTCCGATGAGGGGTGCGGGATACCCAGAGAATAAGTTCTGCAGTATGCTGTCCGGCGAAGGAAACCGCCCTGGTTGGCGGGCCGCGTGAATGATTCAGGGATAACCGGGAGCTGAGCGTGACAACACGGCGAGAAGTTTTGAAGTATGTGGGGCTGGGAATGGGTGCGGCGGCGGCTTCAGCGTTAGGGGTGACGGTAAACGCCAAGGTCGAAGCGAATGAGGCGCCGGCGAAGCCCGCGCAGACAGAAGTCACCGACAAGAGCGGCAAGCGACTGGCGGCGGGGGCGGAGATTGTCTGGACGAGGGTAGCAAAAAAGGCGGCGGCAGCGGACGTGACGGTGGACCCGACGAAACCGGCGCAGGCGATCTTGGGATTTGGCGCGGCGTTTACCGATGCTGCGTGCTTCACGCTTTCGCGCCTGGGCGATAACGATCGCGCGAACCTCCTGCACACGATGTTCGCGCAGGATCAGCATGCCCTGAGCATGGGGCGCATTCCTATTGGCGCGAGCGATTACAGCACCGCGGCATACAGCTACGACGACGGTGCGGCCGATCCGGAGCTGAAGCGCTTCAGCATCGACCACGACCGCGATTACATTTTGCCTACCTTGCACGCCGCGCTCAGCGCGAATCCGGATCTGTTTTTGTTCGGCTCGCCGTGGAGTCCTCCTGGATGGATGAAGTACAGCAACTCGATGTTGGGCGGAAACATCCGGCCGGAAAATATTCCCACGTACGCGCGCTACCTTCAGAAATTCGTGGAGGCCTACGCGGCGACGGGCGTGAACGTGCGCGCCGTGACGCCCCAAAACGAGCTCGATGCCGACCAAGGCGGCCGAATGCCCGCGTGTCCCTGGCCGCAAGAGGACGAGGAGCGCCTGGTGGTGGCGCTCGGCCCTTTGCTCGAAGCGAGCGGCACGAAAATCTGGATGCTCGACCACAATTACAGTTTGTGGGGCCGCGTGCTGGATCAACTCTCCAATCCCCGCTTCAAGAAATACGTGAACACTGTGGCTTGGCACGGGTACCTGGGAAGCCCGGAGATGATGGGTAACGTGAAGCAGAGATTTCCGGACGTGGAAATGCACTGGACCGAAGGCGGAGACGACTACAAGTTCCCGGACTATTGGACGAGCTGGTGCAAGTGGGGCGCGACGTTCAGCGGCATTCTGGCCAACGGGCCGCAGAGCATCACTACTTGGAATCTGGCTCTCGATGAGCGCGGGCGGCCCAACATCGGTCCGTTCGATTGCGGCGGGCTGGTGCAGATTCATTCAGAAACAAAAGAAATCAGACAGGCGGGCTTGTATTGGGCGTTGGTACACTTCGCCCGGGCGTTTCGCCGCGGAGCTGTGATTGTTGCTTCGCACGACGCGAACGGCGACGCACCGGCAGTGAGCGGGGTACTGTTCGTCCCGCCGGGACCATTAGCAATTGGGACGGGAATCCCCTATAGCGCCGCGACTTCACGCGTGTTTCACACCGCCGCGAAAAATCCCGACGGCTCGATGGTGCTGGTGCTCACGAATCCGGGTGATGCCAGGGATGTGACCGTCGCCTGCGGCGGCCAAACTTCCAAAATAGCGCTGACCGCGGATTCCCTCACCACCCTGCGGTGGAGCTGAATCTATCTGTCCGGTGATGCCTGGTAACGCCGTAATCGGGCAAGCGCCGACCCATTGAGCCCGCGCGACTCTAATCAGATGGCATGTGGACAGCTACTTCGGCTCAACATGTACGTTCGTAGGGGAAACCCACTTGCCTTGGTCACAACGCAGTTTACCGTTCACTGAATCAACAACGGAATTCTGAGAAAAGGGAGACCCCTTTTCACAAGAGCACAATTTCTCTTGAGTCGCAGTCTTTGGTGTGCAAGTGAACGCTGGTGCTTTCGCGATACGAACGGTGTTCCTGCTGCGTTCTCGTATCTCTTTGCTCGTATGAATCCACTGGGCGCTATATTGCGGTCCGCCGGTGTTGTCCATGTTTCCTGGACTTAGTGGAGCTAGTACCCGCGCGCACATCTGTTCGGGGCCGCCCCCTTCTTGAATGACAGTTCCTTCGGGATACTCCACACTGGCGAAAATACAAGTCAGCAGATTCCCTTGAGTCACTTGGTTGCCCGCATGCTTCTCGCGGTTGGCGTTTTGGCCGTAGGCGTTCGGGACTGCTATCAACCCCGTCATCATCGGAACAATGGTTGTGATAGCAATCAGGGTTCCGATCAAGAACTTGGGAACCTGCGGGACTGGCATACGTGAAGACAGAGACATGATAACCTCCATTCGTTTCTTGAGATTGGAACGGGATACCCCGGAGACACCGGCAACGTCCCCACTAAGATGGAAGCGGCAGATTTTGAGGATCGCCGCAACGTAATCTTCGGGTGTGCTGCCCCAGAGGACCACCATTTCGTCACAGGCAAGCTCACGCTCGCGATTCAAACGCCACTCAATCCACAACACGAGCGGATAAAACCAGAAGACGCACGTCAAGGCGTGCACGAAGGCAGCGGTCCAGTTGTCCCTGCGTTTGGCGTGGGCCAGTTCGTGTAATAAGACGGCTTCAAGTTCGGCGGAAGAGAGGCGCTGGCAAATGTCTCTTGGCAGGATCACCATCGGTTTCCAAAACCCAGAGAGGACGGGGTCCGCCTGCGATTCGGAGAAGCGAAGTTTGACATCGCCTTGCAACCCGAGGCGCTGCTTCAATCGTTGGAAGGAACCTTCGGCCAACTCTGGGCAGGATTCCAAGGAATCCACACGGGCGAAGAGTTTCGGAAGCCAGAAAGCCAGCGTCGCCACGGTACCAGCCAGCCAGATCAGGATCAGGGGGTTGAACATGCCGCCGTGGCCCGGGAGTGCATGCTGCTGTCTCATCTGACGAAGCAACAATCCGGACAGGGTTTCGGAGACGACCATAGGCAACCGACCGTAAGGGAAGATATTGTGAAGAGCGGCGCCCATTGCGGAGAAGAGCGCCATGGGCAGCGCGAACTTGGCCGCGGCGATGCACCACAACGCATGCCGGGCTGCGGCTCCACGTTTCCTCAGGCAAAGGGTCAGAAGACCCACCAAGAGTGCGAAAACCGTGGATTCGAGGAGGTGGCGGGCCACGGTGGAGATCATTTCTGCTTCTCCGTTTTTGAGAGCTCTCTTTCGATGGACCGTATGTCGGCAAGCGTCAGCTTGCCAGTCTCAACCAAGTGTGACATCACCAATGCGGGAGAGCCTCCAAACATCTGCAAAACTTCGCCAATCAAGCGCCTATGAGCAGCCTTCCGTGTCAGCACCGCCTCAAAAATATGAGCGTTGCCCACCTTCTTTACTCGTCTAACCGCCCCTTTTACTTCGAGTCGATAAATCATTGTTTGGACAGTGGTGTAGGCCGGGCGATGCTCTTCGGGCAAGGCTTCTTGAATCTCGCGAACCGAGGAGGGGCCCAAGTCCCACAGCTTCTCAAGCAACTGAAATTCAAACCTGGTAACCGGCCTACCCTGCATATACTACCTCTGTGGTCTTATCTACTACATATGTCATAGGACTGCAAGAGAAATTTTCAATTATTTGCATTCAATAGATCGTCGGTTCAGTCGGCCTTCACAGGTCAATCCCTTGCGCATCGATTTCAGGTGAGCGCTCAGAAATTTGACTAACAGCGTATTAACGACTGGATTTAAGCGAGCACTCCGCGAAGAGGTCGAAGGTCTGAATGGTTCAATGCAATCCTGGCAACTCGGTGGGTTCTGACTGTGTCAACATCCCGATGAGACGTTCCTCGAAGGCATCGATGTCGCCGCCCAGCTCGCGCGTTGCACCGGTGTGAACAAGCCGGCCTCTAGCTATCACGCTGATCTCACTGCACAGGGTGCGAATCTCCTGGGCGTCATGGCTGCTGAGAAACGTGGTGACGCTTTCGGTGGCCGCGAGCCGACGCAAAAGGCTCCACATATCGCGCTTGGCGGGCAAATCGAGTCCTCTTGTGGGTTCGTCGAGAAAGAGGACTTTCGGACGGCCCATCAGGGCCCGCGCGATCTCCACGCGTCGTTTCATGCCAGTGCTGTAGGTTCGAATGAGCTTTCCGCGGAACTTGGCTTCCAGGCCCACGTCGTCCAAAATGCGCTCGACTTCCCCGGCAGGATTCGGCAAGTGGCGGACACGAGCAAAGTAGGAAAGGTACTCGCGTGCCGTCCATGTTGATTGACTCTCGCTCGTCTCGTCGCTGACGAGTCCCACGAGCTTTCGAACCGCAAGAGGTTCCTTGAGTACGTCGTGTCCCCAAAGCTTGGCAGTGCCCGCGCTGGGCGGGAGCAGCGTAGTGAGCATCCGAATTGTCGTTGTCTTTCCCGCGCCATTGAGGCCCAGGAATCCGTAGAGTTGGCCCTTGGGGATTTTCAACGTGACGTGGTCGACCGCCACAAAGTCGCCAAAACGGCGCGTGAGACCATCCATCTCGATGGCGTAGTCTCGTTCAGGAGCTTCTGTGGCCCTCACCGCGTCTGCCTCCAGCGCTTGAACGCTGCGCCAAAACACACCATCGGCAGAATCAGCGAGGCGATACCCATTTCGTAGATGGCCTTCGCCACTTCCGCGTCGATAGCTGCTCGCGCGCTGAATGTCCGCGTCTGATTTTCGCCTGCGACTTGATACGTGCCGGTTACCTTCAGCGGATAACGCACGCCGCCGATATCCCAAGGCTGGGTCGGAATCAGGGTCACAGGAATGCGTACCACCCAGCCGGTTCCGACATGGTGGCCGTCAGCCGCTGGCGGACCTGTATCACTCGGGTACATGTGCGTTTCGAGAGCTTCGGGCTTCGGGGCGAGCGCGTCTGGATTGGCGGTTGCTTCCAGTCCGTTTTCCCCCACGACCTGGAGGTGCACGTCCGTAACGCGTTGCGTGGTATCCACCGGCAGCAAGACCAGGAGATCACGCCGCGTAGGCTCGTCTGTGCCAAACGGCGGCCACTCATCTCGATTAAGGATCGTGCTGCAACACCTCGCCGGTGGTTGACCCCCGGGCCATGCCAAGGCGAGGCTGCTGCCGGCCCGAGAGAAGAGCCTCTGAATCGAAGGAGCGTTGGTTGCGTGGGGAGCCGGCTTCTCATAGTTGGTGTCCGCGAACATGACGGGCAGCACGATGATGGCGACGATGCCGAGCGCTATGATCCACCGTTGGCCGCGGTTGGCTTCCCAAGTTTCCACGCCTTGCGCTCCGAGAAATGCCCACACCGCGAGGGCGAACGCAACAATCAAAACGGCGGCTAGACAGATCCAGGTCCGTGTCGTGGTCGCAGGAATACTTCCTACGGCCAGCGTGAACCCTAAGGCGTTCTTCAGTAGTACGGCAGGACTTGCAAGAGTGAGGTGGCCTGTGCGCGACGCGCCGTTACCCTGCGCCACCAACAGTTCCTGAAGGGGCACGAACCCCGCGTACGCGAGGAGGACGCCCATGCCCGTCGCGGCGGGAGCCGCAATGCTCTCCCCGATGAACTGCACGCCAATCAACGTACCTATCGCGATGCTCATCAGGAGCAGGCATGGAGCCCAGATCAGCAACTTTTGCAAGAGCAGCGGAACGCCAACGTGATGGGTGTAGACCAGCACCATGGGGAGGAGTGCTACGTAATACGCGGTGGCCATGGTGACTAGCACCAAGATCTTCGCGGTTAGCCACTCGCGGCGTTCGACCGGGGCCGTGAAGACGCTTTCCACGAAGCGATTCGCGCGGGGGCTGGCGAGGAACGCAGCCGAAAGGGGAACAAAGGCGAGAGGCACAAGGAAGTACGCGATGATGCCGTAGCCGTCGAGCCACGTGTCCTGCGTTCCCACGGTCGCCACGCAACCGACGGCCAGCAGGATGACGCCGGTACCGAGCAACGCGAAACGACCGCGCATTGTGGCTCTGAGTTCCTCTACGTACAGAGTTCCAATCGCCATATTTATGCTAAGCCTTGATCACCACGCACGAAGGTGTCGCGCAAAATGCTCTGCGAACGGCCATTCCGATCCGCTCAGAGAAGATACCGAGTCCCACCTAAACGGACGATTAACACTGACTCTGACCTGAGGCCTTCGCGAGGCAGACCAACTCCTGGTTATGTCGGGAACTGGACAAGTTCCGCCCAGCGTTTGACATGAGCGGTTGGCGCGTTAGTCCGACGCTAGTGCTTCCTTTGCTGTGGGTTGACGGCGATTTAGCCCATTCATGGTCTAATTACCAGCGACGGACTGGCTCTTGAAGAACCGGGATCCATCGTTGACGAAAAACTTTGATCTATCGCTTAGCGAAATGGGAGTCGCAGCTTGATACTACTAAATCCCGCAGTTCCTCCACATACTGTCCACGCGGAACGCTTGAGAGGACTGGTCCTCGATTGGGCCGGAACCACGGTCGACTACGGCAGCCTCGCTCCGGCACGCACGCTGCACCAACTCTTTGCCCAGGTGCACATCACACTGACCGAGTCGGAGATTCGCCGGGACATGGGTCTTCCCAAGAAGGATCACATTCGGGGAATTATGTCTATACCGCGCGTTCGCGAGGCCTGGCAGAAACTTCGCGGACATCTTCCCAGCCAGGCGGACGCCGAGAAGATGTATAAAGAGTTCATTCCTCTTCTGTTTTCCTGCCTGGCCGAATACTCGGCGGTGATTCCCGGTGTCGTGGAAGCAATGCAGAGATTTCGCCAACGAGGCCTGAAAATCGGCTCGACAACTGGCTACACGCGAGCGATGCTGGATCTGGTGGTGGAGAAAAGCGCCAAAGAAGGCTACAGCTGCGATTGTAATTTGACACCAGAAGACGTCGGGGCCGGCCGGCCGCACCCGTTCATGATGTATGAGAACGCCGTGAGGTTGCAGGTATACCCGCTGGCGGCTATTGCCAAAATCGGGGACACCCCTGTGGACATCCGCGAAGGCTTGAATGCGGGTGCTTGGTCGATTGGAGTCGCCGGAACAGGAAGCATGATCGGACTTTCCCTCGAGGGTTTTCAGGCGCTTTCCGAAGCCGAGCGAGAATCGCGATTGGTTGAGGCACGTGCAGAATTGCAGAGAGCCGGAGCGCATTACGTGGTCGATACTCTGGCGGATGTCCACTCCGTTCTTGACGACATTGAGGACCGCCTCAAGTCCACAAGCAAGTCTCGCTAACCGCTGATGAGGAAACGTAAGCAGCGACGCGTTTAGCAACCTAAGAGTGCCAGCGTAAATGGCGTTGTACTAACTAGTCGAAGACAAGTGCGGCCCGGGCCGGGAATCTCATTCGTAGCTGCACTCCCTTGCTTCGGATGAGAGCAGAGTGCAGCAACGGCGGTGTTGAAGAAAGGCCGGTCCGATGCCGGAGATCTCGGGCTTATTTAGTTCCGGCGTAATACCTCCGCGGGGCATAGCAAACGCTGGCATCGACCAATTCTACGGTTGCCGGAACCTCGGGATTGTAGGGAGCCTGCTTCTCTCAACATCAAGTCATTTGCTTTTTGACAGTCTTTGCAGCCAGGATGCACTGTGACCACGGCAGGTCAGGAACTCGGTTTTGTGTCAGCCACTGCGCTGGCCGCGGCGATTCGTGCGAAGGAATTATCGCCTGTAGAGATAGTGCAAGCCATCTTTGCACGCATCGATGAGATCAATCCAAAAATCAACGCGTTCTGCACACTCACAAAAGAGCAAGCTCTGCGCACGGCAAAGGATGCGGAAGCCTCCTTAATGCGAGGCGACGAGTTGGGTGCTCTTCACGGACTCCCGGTTTCGATCAAGGATCTGCTCCTCACACGCGGCGTTCGCACGATGTTCGGCTCCCGCATCCGGGAGAAGTGTGTGCCAGAGGAGGATGCTCCTGCTGTCGCGAGAGTCGTTGCGGCCGGGGCTATTCCGATTGGAAAGACCACAACGCCCGAATTTGGATTCAAAGCTGTGACGGACAGCCCACTCACGGGAATAACCCGTAATCCTTGGAATCTTAGCAAGACTCCAGGTGGCTCTTCGGGGGGAGCAGGCGCTGCGGTAGCGGCTGGACTCGGACCGCTCGCGTTGGGTACCGACGGCGCCGGCTCGATTCGCATTCCGTCCTCCTTCAACGGAATCTTCGGCTTGAAGCCATCCTACGGGCGCGTGGCGGTGTATCCCGCCAATCCCGTGCCTTTCTTGTCGCATGCTGGACCGATGACGCGGACAGTCCGCGACGCGGCGTTACTGATGAACGTCATCGCGGGACCGGACGAACGAGATCTCCAATCGCTTCCCGCCGATCCGGCGGATTATCTTGAGTGTTGTGAGGGCGCAATCCGTGGGCTTCACGTGGCTTGGAGCCCGACGCTGGGTTACGCCAAGGTGGACTCTGAAGTCGCCCATATTACAGAAAGAGCAGCCAGGGCGTTTGAAGATCCACTCGGATGCCACGTGGAAACCGCGGACCCAGGGTTTGAGAGCCCACAAAGGTTCTTCGCGACACTTTGGGCCATGAGCTATAGCTTGCGGTTTGAAGCGTTGCTACCGGAATGGGAGTCTCGCATGGATCCAGACCTAGTGACGCTGATCAAGGGGGCTCAGGGCCTCGGCCCAGCCAACTACGGGGAAGCACTGGCGAAACGCGCTGCACTTTGGGATACCACGAGGAAGTTCTTTGAGCGATTCGAGCTCCTGCTCACTCCGACGCTTCCGGTGCTTCCGTTTGCTGCGGGGCTTGGTGCTCCCGAAGGAATGGCTGGCACCGCCGGAGCCTTGCCTCCTTTTCCGGAGTGGCTGCCGTTCACATATCCGTGGAACTTGACCGGTCAACCCGCAGCGACGGTTCCTTGCGGCTTCACTCACGAAGGTCTGCCCGTGGGGCTACAAATCGTGGGTCGACGCTTCGCGGATGCTACTGTTCTGCGAGCCGCGGCGGCGTTTGAGGAAGCGCATCCGTGGGTTGCCAGACAGCCGAAGTTGTAGGCTCTGAAGCTGAAGATCGATTTTATGAAGTCGAAATACGGCGTTAACATGAGCGAAGGCGCGGACGTTGCAGTTGCGTTCCACCGGAGATCTATCCAAAGCCCATCGCCGGAGATATAGCGACACGCTGTCATCGAATGGACCTTGCCGTCTACCGATATCGGTGATGGCGATGAAGAGGGAAGCCTTTGCTATGACAACGAGTAAATTGTTGTTCACCCCCGGACCGCTCACCACCAGCGCGACGGTAAAGACCGCCATGTTGCGAGACGCTGGTTCGCGCGACCGCGATTTTCTGCACACGGTGCGTGAGATTCGTGAGCGGCTGCTGGCGATCGGCGAGATGGGCTCGCCGGACGCAGACAATGTGACCAAATACGAATGCGTGCTAATGCAGGGCAGCGGCACCTTTGCGATCGAATCGGTGATTTCCTCGGTGATTCCTCGCGAAGGCAAGCTTTTGGTTCTAGTGAACGGCGCGTATGGACGACGCATCGCGCAGATGGCACGCGTCTATGGAATTGAAACCGAAACGGTGGACGTACCAGAAAACCGCAAGATCTCGCCGGAGGTCGTCGCAGACTGCTTCGCGACGGAGCCTGGCATCACGCACACGGCCGTTGTCCATTGCGAAACGACGACCGGAATTGTCAACCCAATCGAAAGGATCGGCGTGGAGGTGGAGCGCGCGGGCGCCGTGTACATCGTCGATGCTATGAGCAGTTTCGGTGCGATCCCTGTGAATCTTGCGGCGTCGCGCATCGCCTTCCTGATTTCCTCGGCGAACAAGTGCATCGAAGGCGTCCCCGGATTCGGCTTCGTGCTGGCGCAGCGCGACAGATTGCTCGAAGCGAAAGATCGGGCGCGCACGCTGAGTCTCGATCTGCACGCACAGTGGGCAGGCTTCCAATCCGATGGCCAGTTCCGCTTCACTCCGCCAACGCACGCGCTGCTGGCGTTTCACCAAGCTTTGCTCGAACTGGAAGCGGAGGGTGGTGTGGCCGGACGGTCTGCTCGCTATCGTGCGAACTATGAGGCGCTGATGCACGGTATGGCGGAAATGGGCTTCGAGGCATATCTCTTGCCGGAGGACCAAAGTTACATCATCACTGTGTTTCGCTATCCGGTGCACCCACAGTTTCACTTCGAAGAATTCTATGCTCGGCTTAGCGAATTAGGATTCCTCATTTACCCCGGCAAACTGACAGCGGAGCCGTGCTTCCGCATCGCCACCATCGGACGGCTGTCTCCGCCGGACATCGAGGCGCTACTTGCCGCGATGCAGCGCGTGTTGAGCCAAATGGGAGTTGTGCCTGGCTTCGGCCAAAGCTTAACACCACACAAGGCTATAGACTAATTTACGATTGGTCGATCATGAGCGCAGACACTAACCTGGCTTCTCGCCTATCCAGTCGCCCGCTCATTGCTCCAGCGTGGCACACGGTTGTGTTCATTACTATTTTTGTGGGGCTGTCCGTCGTCGGAGGTTTTTTTCAGCACGCTGTAAAGCAGCAAGCACAGCCAGCAGCGCCGAGTGGCAATGCCGTGTCACGTTATATTTCTGTAGTCGTCTTTGAATGGCTGCTCGTGCTCTATGTCCGCATGGGCGTGCACAAGCGTGGAGTGCGTTTGCGCGATCTTGTTGGTGGCCGATGGGCGACGCCGAAAGAGGTGATGAAAGACTTCGCTCTGGGCGCGGGGCTCTGGGCATTCTGGATCGGCTTGATGAATCCTCATCTTCTTGGCGGCGGAACGAATGCCGCGCAAGGACTTCTTCCCCAAGGGATTCTTGAGAGCGTCGCGTGGATACCGCTGGCCCTCTCAGCCGGATTTTGTGAGGAGCTAGCCTTTCGCGGCTATCTTCAGAAGCAATTTCAGGCGATCATAGGCAGCGCCGGGTGGGCCGTGCTTCTCCAGGCGATTGTATTCGGAGTTGGCCATCTGTACGAAGGGGTGGACCAGGTGGGAAGAATCATGCTGTTTGGCGTTCTGTTCGGGATACTCGCTGTCTGGCGGAAGAGCCTGAGGCCGGGAATGATAGCGCACGCTTGGTCCGATATTTTTGGGGTAATCATTTTCCGCGGAGCATAGGTAAATGAGCGGCATGGTTCGATACTTGCGTCGCGGGAAACGACTTGGTGTCCACGGATTGCTAGTCACTCCCCCAAAGAGTTGCTTTCGCGGTCAACGCCTGGCCGCGTTAGTGGACAAATTCCTCCCCGTACTTCTCCGGTTACCGCGTTTTACCAGGCAGAAAGCACTCGACCGACAGTTGCCGTTCCTTTTACCGGGCAGATCGGGACGGTGCAGTTTACCCGCGATCCGGCGAACGGGCTTGTTTCAGGATTTGTCCTAAATGCAGGCCGCATTCAGAATTTCCACTTTGTGAAAACAGCGAACTAGATTCCACGAGTTTCGCGTCGAATCGGCGTTATCTCAGCGTGCTAAGGGCCCGTGCCAAGTCCTGGGAAGCGAGCCCTACGAAGCCAGAAAGGATTCATAGTGAGATGGGAATCGGCCCTTCAAATCCGGCCTCAGCGCTAACTTTGCCTTGGCCGCACGTCTACTCGGTTCCGGCCTACTCCCCAACCGCAAGATGGCAGCTAGTATCGACGGGCCTCTGACCGTCGCGCGATTCATCGAGCCACAAATCTTGGATAAACGTGATCAGAGGAGAGCGAGATCCACTGTCTCTGCGTGCCCGGAATAGGTCAAATGGTACTTCGCTTTCTTGTTTCGATTCGGAACACGGAAATAAAGATAGCCCGCAACTGGCGAGGAAACCTTCGCATCTGGCAGAGCTTTTTCGTAAAGTTCGCGCTCCATGGCGTCCCGGTCGCGGTCGGCAACGTTTGGCGGAACCTTGCCGTTAGGAGCCACGTCGACCCCTACCTCAGTATCGACGGTGTGCACATGGACTGGCTGGCCGGTGTTCGGATCCGTGTAGGTGCCCCACTCATAGCCAACCGTGCCGTGCGGGTAGACCTCCGTGGCGCTGGAGTTTTTCTGTTTTTCCAGTTGGGCCGCCACGATCGTGGCGCTCTCGGGTCGCACGGGAATGTCGCTGCCCACTTCTTCCAGCGCAAAATCCGTAAATGAAAGATCGACAGGTTGGTCTTTATTTGGGTAGACGGCCACGAGGACAACGAGGCAGCAGTGGCTAACATCCGCGGCGAATGTTTTGGAGGCTTGCTTTTTGCTTAGCAATTCAGCGCCGATACTGAACCCATCTCTTTCCAGGTGCGCCCGATACTTAGCCGCAGAAGCACGAGGCGCAGCACCTCCGAGCTTCTCCGATGTTTGATCCGCATCTTGGGCTTGCAGGAGCGGCGCGGAAAGCCAAAGTACAAGAATCGACGGGAAGAGCGCGAGAGAGTTTCGAAACATAAGGACACCTCCCAGCCGCACAAGTCCCGGGAATGATCACCAGCGGAGCAAACGTGGCTATCGTCATTATAGACGAAAAAAACGAACGGAGGAGGTACACGCGGATACGTTTGCGCGCTCATCGGGCCGTCAACAAGGATCGAACGCTTACGGTCACTATGATTCAATAAGAACGGTTTGGGCTTTGGGCTGGGATAAGTCAACTGATTAAACGCGCTAACCGGTCAACTGGAGTCTTGGTACGGCACTCATCTGGTGATCCGCCCTACTACGCACTTACGTGTGTACAGATGTGGCAAGATTGGAATAACGTCCTCCGTGATAGACTCCGCCGATGAGTACAAAGAGCAAAATCGAAGTAGTGGTTTAGGGCGCAACGAGGCGGAAAGGAATCGCCGTGAGCGACAACTTGGTGAAGTGGTCGGCAGCCATGGTTCTCCTCGCCATTCCCAGCACAGTGATTTGGTCCTACTCTGTCGGTGGAGTGGTTCTTGCCATCGGGCTGGTCACGACTTTTCTTCGCGGCGATTGGCAAAAGGCTCGAGGACTCGACAAGGTGATTCTGTTCGGGCCGCTCTTCTACGCGGCACCCATCGCGGCTTTCGGCACCGAACATTTCACGTTGACAGCGGCCATCGCCTCGATCGTACCGAACTGGATTCCCTGGCATCTGTTTTGGGCGTATTTCGTCGGCGCTTGCTTTATCGCCGCCGCGCTGAGCCTGGTGACGGGGATTCAAGTGCGACTCTCCGCGAGCCTGCTGGCCTTGACGTTTTTTCTTTTCGTGGTCCTGATGGACGCTCCGGCCTGGGCGCACCATCCGCGAAATCAGATTGGGCTGACGCTGACGCTTCGGGAATTATCTTTCAGCGGCGGGCCTCTGGCGTTGGCAGCCAGCTTCACTCCGCAGTGGCGCGAACGCGGCAAGCACGTCCTTACGACGATTGCGCGATACTTCGTTGCCATTCCCGTGCTGTTTTACAGCTTCGAGCAATTCCTGCGCGGCGATCACGTTCCCGGCGTTCCGCTGGAACCGCTGACTCCTCAGTATGTCTACGGACACGCCATATGGACGTACGTGGCGGCCGTGGTTTACGCAAGCGCGGGAATCCTGTTGCTTGTTGGCAAGAAAACCCGCGCAGCGGCGACGTGGCTGGGCTTGACCGTGCTCTTCGTGGTGTTGGTCGTCTACGTGCCGATCGCCGTCGTAGAACGCGCCAGCCTCGACAATGGCCTTAATTACTTGGGGGATACACTGATGTTTTGCGGCACTGTTCTTCTGCTAGCGGGCGCCATGCCGCGCGAAGAGTAGCGGCGGGAATCATCGATTGATCAGTAGGCCCACGAAGACGATCACCCATAAGGGTAGTAAGACTTGAGTGAACCAAGACCTCTTCTTTCTCACACATGTCCCGTTAACCCAACTAAAGGGGAAGGCTAACTTGTTTCGTAGGTCCGGCAGCGTCCCTCACCAGAGCGCCGATCGAGATGAAGCGCAGCTCACCAGTCTCGGTCCGAGGCCTCGCAAGACACGACTAAACTAATGCTCCGAATTCCAAAGTAAAGTGCCGCAAACAAGATAAGCAATCCCGCCATTCCCCAAACCATGCGAGCATGCTCTATCGCACGGACGCATTAGAACAGAATCCCATGGCCACTAAAATGATCCCAAATCCTTGCACCTGGATGCAGTGACCAAGAGCACATTAGGTTGTATCCCTGAACATGCGCTTTGCTTGCTTGAATTCTCAAGAGCTGTGGTGTCTGCGTAAGTCCTGATAATGCGGTTATCGGAAAAGTTCGTATCAGCCTGTTGACTCACAATGTAACGACCGGAAATTGTCTCAACAGTCAGCGGAAGACTGGCCGATACTGAGAGATACCAACGGCGGTAGATTCACGCAATCCTTTCTTTGCGGTCCGCAAGGAGACTCCATGCGCAAGCTCGCGGTCACACTGATGTTGCTGGGGACGCCGATCCTGTCTCGTGCCCAAACGTCCGAGAACTCGTGGGCAGCACTAAATGCTATGCATGTAGGTCAGCAAATCGAAGTTATCGAGACCAGTCTCAAGAAGCATAACGGAACGTTCTCTGCCCTCACTGACGAGGCGATACAACTACGAGAAGGCGAGAGCGACGTGGGGATCAGGAAAGAGAATGTTGTGCGTGTGACCTTACTCGATAAAAGCCACCGCCTTCGCAACGCCCTCCTCCTTGGAGGTCTAGGGGCAGGAGCGGGAGCAGGAATCGGGGCAGCGGCATCGAGATGTTTCAGCACGACAGGCTCCTTCAATTTCTGTGGGCTCGGCAGAAGCGTTGCTATTGGCATCGGAGCACTGGTCGGTTTGGCTGCAGGAGCGGGGGGCGGAGCCGCCATACCAAGTCATCCGACAATTTACCGCATTGAGCACCGCTGAGGAGGATGTGGCGCGCGTAGAAGGGTCAGAAGAGGGACGTTTTTCGGTTGCATTTGAATTTGACTTTCCGGCTCCCCACTTCTGGCCGATCAGCTTCCCGCCCGCCGATTGGTCTTCCGTCGAGGCCGCTGTTTGAAACTCTCGCGTGCGATTAGTCTTCCTAGGTTTCTGAGGACCAAATGAACGTTGCCGGACAACAGATCAAGGTTTTGGTGGCCGACGATTCAGCCGTAACCCGCAAACTCGTGGAGTTTACGCTGTGTGAAAAACAGTATTCCTTGCTTTTCGCGAAGAGCGGGCGCGAAACGCTCGACCTTTTCGCGGAGCATCATCATGCTCTTGCGATTGTCGATTGGATGATGCCTGATCAGACTGGCCTCGATATCTGCCAGCATATTCGATCAAGACCACAGGCATCCTACACATACATCATCCTTCTGACCGGCAAGTCCGAGAAGGAGAGCGTAGTTGAGGGGTTGGCAGCGGGGGCCGAGGGACAAGGTTTCAGCTAGTTGGTTTTGGCAGCACACAAATTGAGCAAATTTAGCCATCACAGGTTGCGCCATTCTTGGCCACTCAGAAGGGTTGCTGTATTAGTTCTCCTCTTACTGACGTGCAGGGCACTGTGCGCTCAGGAATACAATTTCCGCAACTTCGGGGTCAAGGAAGGTCTCACGAACCTCGCGGTCCGGAGAATCTACCAAGACCGTTTAGGTTTCATTTGGGTAAGCACGGAAAACGGTATCTTTCGGTACGACGGGGAACGTTTCGAGGCGTTTGGACTGGAGCAGGGCATTCCATCCAATTCGGGTGCCGCGTTTGGCGACGCTCCCGATGGCTCTCTTTTGGTGGGAGGGGACTTCGGGCTCTACCAACTATCGGGCAATCACTTCAAGAACTTTTCCGTCGTTTCCCACGCGGTCAGTTGGGCACAAGGTATCCAGTCGGACGGCAAAGGGCACACCTTTCTTGGTACGGACTCCGGCCTGGTGGAGCTCTCTTCCGAACCCGGGCATGATGGGTTTGCAGTGCGAAGGTTCCCCCAAGCATCGGGAACATCCGGGCCGGGGGTCTACGGCGTGGCCATGGATGGCGATATCCTGTGGTACGGATGCGGACAGGAACTCTGCCGCATGGACCATGATAGGACAACCGTCTTCGGGCGAGACAGCGGACTTCCGGATCGTACCTGGCTAGAGATCAAGAAAGACCCCAGCGGTAATCTCTGGGTACGCGGGAGGAATGCAGGTGTGTTTGAGTTGCTGGTCGGCCAAACGAAATTCCGAAGGCCAGATGTGCCCACTCCGGGCAGCGAGATGGGACGTGTCGCAAGTGACACCGAAGGGCGGATTCTAATTTTGTCACACGATGGGTTGTTGATTCGGGACGAGAAAGGCTGGCAGAAGATCGACCGATCCGTCGGCCTGCGGGGTGTCATCTACTCCGCTTTCGAGGATCGACAACATTCGCTGTGGATTGGGTTAGCGGGCCGGGGCCTGGTCGAGTGGCGAGGGTACCAGGAATGGGACAGTTACTCATCCGCGAGCGGCCTTGCAAGCGATGTCGTGTATGAGATTCTGCCGTGGGCCGATGGGTCACTCTGGGTCGCCACCGAGGGTGGGCTGTTTCGCGGGATGCGCAAGGCCTCTGGCTTCTCGTGGAAGGGAGTTGCGGGGATGGTTGGTTTCCCGGTGCATAGTCTTCAGATGGCTCCCGGCGGGGACCTATGGATCGGGACGGAGACACGTGGCGTAGCCCGCATGGATCCACGAAGCGGTAACGCGCAGTGGATTAGTCAGAAGCAAGGTCTTTCGGGCTCGGCAGCGTATACCTTGCGCTTCGATCGCGAGCAAAAGCTCTGGGCCGGCACGGAAGCGGGACTATTTGCAGCCACAGCTCCCTACCAGAAGTTTTCGCGAATCACTGAATTGCCTTCCACACGCATCTGGGCCATTGCTCAGGGAACCGATGGCACAATCTGGGCGGGGGGTGCCGCCGGACTTTTCGGTTTCTTAGGCGGGCGATGGAGAAATTGGACGCACGCCGATGGCTTTAGCAATCAGGAGGTACTTGCGCTGGGTGCAGGTCCGGGTGGCACCATGTGGATCGGTTATCGCCACGGAGGCGGCATCGATCGTATCCATCCGCAGCCTGGCGGCATAGCGATCGAGAGAGGCGTCCAGAGACCTGGCACCGAAGGACTCGTATATTTCCTGGATTTTGATGCTTCGGGGCGACTGTGGGTGGGAACCGAACGGGGCGTGGACGCCTGGGATGGTTCCCGTTGGAGCCACTACGATTCTAGGGACGGATTGGTATGGGACGACTGTGACCTGAATGCGTTCGCCGCGGAGGGGGACGGCACCGTCTGGATCGGAACCAGCGGCGGACTCTCTCGCTTTAAGCCGCGCCCCGACCGGGCGTCCGATGCACCGCCCGAAGTCCTTTTCACCAAGTTGCTCATGGGGGAAACAGATGTTTTCGGGCAGCGCAACCCTTCGTTCAGCATAAATTCAAACTCTCTCTTCGCGAGATACTCCGCGCCAAATGCTTCGCGTGAAAACGCCGTTGTTTTTCGCTACCGCTTGGAGGGTGCGAGTTCAACTTGGACCGAGACAGCTCAAAGAGAAATACGCTTTGCACAGCTTGCGCCAGGAGCCTATCGTCTGGAAATAGAAGCCCGAGAAAGCGATGGAGCGTGGGGCAGTCGCAGGACCGAGTTTCCATTTAAGATTTTGACTCCGTGGTATCGCACCTGGTGGTTTGTCGGCCTCTGCGGATTGATTCCTGTGTCGGTGGCCCTGATTGTCCTTCGATTGCGGATCCGGGAGGCGCAAAGACGTGAGCAGGAGCTCCAGCGCATCGTGGAAGCGAAAACAGCCGACCTGCGGCGAGTCAACGAGGAACTGCTGCGGCTATCGTCTGTCGATTCTCTGACCGGCCTCGCGAATCGCCGCGTATTTGACCATACACTCCGCCTGGAATGCTCTCGTCTGAAGAGATCGGATGCCTCCGTCTCCCTTCTGATGATCGATATCGATCACTTTAAACCGCTTAACGATTCCGAAGGACACCAACGCGGCGATGAGTACCTTAAGTTGGTGGGAGCAGAACTAAAACGGATTGCCAAGCGGCCCACTGATTTGGCTGCACGCTATGGCGGTGAGGAGTTCGCCGTGATTCTTCCGGAAACGAGCGCCTCCGGCGCCGCGCAATTTGCAGACATGGTGCTGTCGGCGATCGCCGGTCTTAAGTTGCCGCATCCTGCGTCGGAGGTTGCGCCATTCTTGACGGTCAGCGTGGGCGTCGCGATGGCAACGCCGGAATGGCGTACTTCTCCTGAAGAATTGCTAGCCGCTGCGGACCAGGCGCTCTACGCTGCGAAAAGGAGTGGACGCAACCGAGTGAAGGTGGCGCAGGAGGCGGTTCGGTTCCCGACACCCTAGTGGATGTTGACGTACCCCATTCTGAAAAGTAACCGCAACTTGACCCTGTGGTTTGAACTCAAAGCACTTGTGAGGACCAAATAAACGTTGCCAGACAACAGATCAAGGTTTTGGTGGCTGACGACTCAGCCGTATCCCGCAAGCTCGTTGAGTACACGCTCTCTGAAAAACAATTTTCCTTACTTTTCGCTAAGAGTGGGCGCGAAACCATCGTCGCACACAGACTTGGCCATATGGCCGGCTTTCAACGCCAAGCACGACCTAGCCTTTAGCCCGGTATCCCTTCGAACACCAGTTGCGGCTCCAAACCGTGACACCACAACCGCCGGAGACTAGAGTGAAAGACCCAAGCCCAGGAGTCGGCCCGTGAACACCATTTGTCAACGCATTCTGGTCCTGGCTGTGGCACTCGCGTTTCTCAGCCCCGCCCTTCGATCCGAGCAGCCACAAAAAGCCTCGCACCTGACGCAGGAAGACCGCATCAAGAGACTCGAAGAGCGCGCCGACGCCGCCGAAAAAGCCGCGAGCACCGCCGCGACGGAGAGGGAGTTCATCGCGCGCACGCAAAAGGTCTACGAGTCTTTCTACGACAAAGCTTTCAACACGCAGCTGTGGACACTGACAATCGCCGGCCTGCTCCTGACCGCGGTGTTCGGCTTCGTTGCCAGATTCGGGCTGAACGTGCTCGAGCAACGCACAAGACTCGCCACGGCCGATGCCACGGCTCAAATGCGCAATGAATTCGCCCGGATCTTAGCGAAAGAGGTCCAGAAACTATTGGATTCCAACGCTGCTGACACCAGGAAACTGAAAGAAGCACTGACCGGACAGATCGAGGAGCTCGAACAGAAACTCAAAGATCGGTCGGATTTCCAAATACAGTTTGTGCAAGGACTAGCAGCGCGGACCGAGGAGTGCCATGACGACTCGGTGGTCACCTTCCGCCAGGCGCTCAGGGCCCACAAGGCAGGCAAGCCGCGAAATGTCATGGAAACAGAGGTTGGTGCCACAACGGTGAAGTTTCTCTTCGAGTCACTTCGAAAAACGCATGGCGACAAATGTGTCGAGAAAGCACGCAAGGAGCTGACAGACC
>Ga0307478_10001117_pt1 | contig 24517 bp, 36 predicted proteins | sample atmos_gasesECM4C_2_FD_203713 | JGI IMG/M metagenome (GOLD analysis project Ga0307478, IMG submission 203713) | Hardwood forest soil microbial communities from Morgan-Monroe State Forest, Indiana, United States - atmos_gasesECM4C_05 | ecosystem: Environmental > Terrestrial > Soil > Temperate...
GAAAGGCTACAGAGCCATTCGTCGCTGTCAACGTCCCGGTCTCTCATTGGCCGGTTTTGAGGTGATCTCTATTGGCCGGTTTTGCCTGATCGCTGAGGCTCACGACGCTTACGAGTATTTGTATATTCTGACCGTACTACCGGAGCCTAGGCCCGTCTCCGCCTAATGCTGGCAGATACACCGTCTCCTCACGGTTCTGGTGCCCCTCTTGCGAGTGTGGGTACATTCTCCGAGGGCTTCGAACGGTCCGTTGCCTCGCCGCTCTTACCTCGTAGGCTACGCGCAATGGGATGCGCGGTTTGGTCGATCCTTCATGCCAAACAATCATTTCTAGCAGCTTTACAGGTCGCAGCGTGCGATGGGACGCACGGTCTGATCAGTTCCTCCTTGCCAGACAATCATTCCAACAGCTTTTCAGGTCGCAGTCTGCTTTGCCTCATGAGCCGATTGGCCCTGTTCTCTCGCGTGAAGCACCGCAGGGAAGTCTGCCCGCTTTCGCGTCCGGTAATGTTGTTCCTGTTGCCAACGCAACCGACATCCGCTCCATTACAGAGCGGCCTTCGCTTCCTCTCTCATCTCATACCCGCATCGCCGTCGGTCCGCCTTACGGCTTCACTTCCCCTTGCGGGGAGCGATACGGGCTTACCCTGTTTCGTTAAAATGACGCGATAGTGTAGGTGTTCTCTATACGCCGGCAGTGTTGTATGCCCATGACGGAGAGAGTCCGAGCCCTCCGTGCCCACTGCAAAAAGAGCGCCAAGCATCTTCCGCTCCCCGCTGTTTACGACGCTTACGAGATTTTGCATATGCTCACCTTGCTATCCACCCTGGCCCCTCTCCGCATTGATGCTGGCAGATGCACCGTTGCCTCGCGACTTCGGCGCCAGCCTTTCGGCTGTGGGATTCGTTGTCAAAGGGCTCCAGGACGGTCCGTTACCTCGCCGCACCTGCCCTCTAGGGTAGTGCTGATGGGGCAGCACGTCTGACAGTTTGCTCCTTTCTTCAGACAATCACTTCCACGACCTTCAGATCGCAGCGGGCGGATAGCATATCCGATGCGTGCGAAGGTAACGACGCACGTTCGGCTCGGATGTAAAAGCCTCGGCTGCCCTGCGGGTTTACTCGCAGCGGTAGGAGCGATCTGGGAGGCATGCAAACTGTGAGGCTTGAACATAAAGAAATAGCTGCAACCTCGATAACAAGCCCGCGGAAAATCGCGTTCGCGGAAAGAAGCGAGAAGCCGACCAAATCTCCTTTTTGGGAAGGCCGAAGGCATTGGGGAAGAACCAGGCAGAAGCACTCAATGAGACTCGCCGGGGTACGGGCTTAGGCATCACAGGACGGATTCGCAGAATAACGTCGGGAAGAACCCGGGGGCAGCAGGGGCTGGTAGCAACCTGCAAAGATTCCTTGAACGAGGTGAATAACCAAAGCAGAGGAGAGCCCAACGGGTTTGGCGAATGGGTCGGTAAGAGCGATGACCGAGGAGTAATGTCCTCGCAGGAAACAATACACGTTTCCCTGATGAGGGTAACGCCAACATCAGGCAAAGCGGCCCTGGGCGCTTGGTGGTTCTTACAACAGGCGCGGGCTCGGCTTGATAAAACCGGGCATACCAAACCGTAGCCAGGGACAGGAACGAGGTCATGAGCAAACCATTCAACGGCGGGGCGTATGCGTACCAGCGCTTGAACTTCGTCAGGAAGGGGAAGGCTCATGAACGAAATGCCGAGGCTTCAAACCGTACCTGGGAAATCCGGCCGTACGGCATTATAGGGGGGCTTCGGGAAACGTGACGCTGGTGGAAATGGGAACCCACCTCGCAACCGAAAGGGCGAGGCTGGTAACCCTTCACCTTACCGTAGGCGCGCCCGACTTCTATCCCAGCGAACTGTTTAGCGAAATCACTTCGTGGGTACTATAAGGTTGTAAGACTGCTCCAGTATCCGTCCGTGCTTCCTCCGGTCGACCCTTGGTTGCACGTACCTCTCGACCCGTTACCTGAGGGGGTCCCCACCAGTCGCCCGGTGAATGACAAGACTCACTACTGACCCGTCTGCTCGACTTTGATCAGGCGGGATTTACACAGGCGGCTACAGCGTTGGCGGACTTTGGTTCTGTCCGGGGTGTGGTGTGGTGATGAGGGGAGAAATTCCGGGCGCGGTGCCGTGTCCTGAATGCAGGCGCAACATCGGGAGCTTTCTGCACGGCCTCATAGAGCTGCATCCACACCGACCGATAGACGGCCTAGGTCGATAGTTGGTGAAAAATCCCCTCACTCATCTTCCTTTTGGCAGGGTGGCGTATGGAGGTGGGCCCTTCGGTAACATCCATGCTGCCATTTCTCGTTGCACAATGAGTTCATGGGTTCTGCAAGGTTCCTTCCTCTCCAGGTGGCGGCGGTCTGTTATCGAAAGTGTGGTGCCTCCTTCGAGTTTCTGCTGGTCAAGACTACTAGTGGAGACAGGTGGATTTTTCCTAAGGGAGCTACTGCGCGTCGGCTATCGCACAGCCAAGCTGCTGAGCGCGAGGCCTTGGAGGAGGCCGGGGCAGTTGGTGCAATCGAGCCGCAGCATTTTCACCTCTATCTGCAGCCAAAAGGCGACACCAGGCTGCGCAATGGTATCCAAGAATTCGTCGTGAAGGCTTTCCTCCTGCAAGTCAGTCACACCCAAGCTCCCCAAGAACAAAATCGCAACCCCACTTGGTTCAGCGTCGACGACGCACACTGCGCCCTGGCAATGGGACGCGAGGCGAAGTACGCCGCCGAACTTCGCACTGTTATCGACCGCGCCGTGGAGCGCTTGTCAGGTGGGGAAAGGATTGTCCCGGATCACAGCCGGAGGCCTACCTATCGCATTTGGCGATCTCTCCTCAGGTTGCTCACCCGCCGGCCCTAAGGCAGGTCAGCGTCACCAGCCATGCTTCATAGCTCCAAGAAACTTCTGCGGAGGCAAGGTGTTCAGCACGTCATCTTTGGTGAGCCAGGCCCGGCGCGCCTGCAGTACGCCGTAACGGATCTTGTCCATGTGCGAAGTGTGGTGCGAGTCGGTGTTGATAACGATCTTCACGCCCCGCTGCTTGGCCTGCCGGATATGCACGTCGTTCAGATCAAGGCGGTCGGGATAGGCGTTCAACTCCATCGCGACTTTCTTAGACGCCGCCGCGGTGAGCACGGCGTGCATGTCGAATTGATAAGAGTCGCGACGCAGTTGGATGCGTCCGGTGGGATGACCGATGATCGACGTGTTCGGATTCTCGATGGCTTTCAGCATGCGCTCGGTCATCTTCGCCGGCTCCTGATTGAAGACGGAGTGCACACTGGCGATGACCAGGTCCATCTGCGCCAGCACTTCGTCAGAGAGGTCGAGATCGCCGTCGGCCAGGATGTCCACTTCAATCCCGGCGAAGATCGTGATCCCGTCGATGCGCTTGCCTGCCTCACGAATGCGCTGGATATGCTCCACCGCACGCTTGTCGTCAAGGCCGTTCGCGAAGGCGAGATTCTTCGAGTGGTCGGTGATCGCCATGTATTGGTAGCCATGCTCTTTGGCGGCCGCGGCCATTTCGTCGATCGTGTTCTTGCCGTCGGTTTCGACGGTGTGCATGTGAACGTCGCCTTTCAGATCGGCCTGCGTGATCAGCGCAGGCAGGGCATGCTTTTCCGCCAGATCGATCTCGCCGAGGTTCTCGCGCATCTCGGGTGGAATGTAGTCGAGTTTGAGCTTGGCGTAGATTTCTTCTTCAGTTTTTCCGGCCACCGGCTTTTCGCCTTCGAGCGTGGCCAGACTGTATTCGTTCAGCGTATAACCCATCTTGAGCGCGCGCTGGCGCAGGGACACATTATGCGCCTTCGATCCGGTGAAGTACTGCATCGCGGCGCCGAACGATTCGGGGGGCAGCAGGCGCACGTCAACCTGCATGCCGCTGCGCAGCCGAAAGCTGATCTTGTTGTCGCCACTGGCGATGACTTCCATCAGCGGCGGATACTTGGCGACGTAGGCGATAGCCTTCTGACGCCCTTCTTCGGAGCAGCAGGCTTTTCCAGTGACCAGGATGTCGAGATCGCCCACGCTGTCGCGTCCGCGACGCAGCGATCCGGCAGGCGTGATCTTGTCGATGCCCGAGAACTTGCGGAGGTACTCGGTAAGTTTGCCAGCCTCCTCTTCGGCCGCGTCAATCAGGTAGCGGCCCCCGATGCGGCGGTAGTCCTCAATGGCCTTCAGCAATTTGACTTCGTGCTTTTCGCCCATGCGGGGCAACTCGCGAATCTTTCCCTCTCGCGCGAGTTTCTCGACGCCGTCGACGTCACTGACTTGGTAGGCGTCCCAGATCAGCTTGATGGTCTTCGGTCCGAGGCCCTGAATCTTCAGCAACTGCAGCATCGACGGGTGGTATTTCTCGAGCAGTTCCATCTGGATGGCGAGCTTGCCGCTTTCGAAAAGCTCCTTGAGGTTGTTCAGCATTCCCTTGCCGATGCCGGGAATAGCCAGAACCTGCTTGGGATCGGCAATCAGATCCTTGATCTGCTGCGAGTGATTTTCAATCGCTTGCGCCGCGTTGCGGTAGGAGCGAATGCGGAACGAGTCCTGCCCATCGATTTCGAGCAGATCCGCCGTTTCATAAAGAATGTTGGCGATGGCCTTGTTGTCCACCGATTAAAGATAATCAAGATGGGGGTGTTTGAGCCAGCGCCGTCAGCAAGCGTCAATGGACGACGAAAACCGATTCAGACACGAAGCCTGCTAGGGCGGCGTCGAATCACAGGGGAGACAGAATCAGGGTACTTACGCAGCCTTGGTTACGTTGGCCGCCTGCGGTCCCTTTTGACCTTCGGTGATTTCGAACTCCACCTGGTCGCCTTCCTGCAGGCTCTTGTACCCCTCGGAGGTAATTGCGCTGTAGTGAACAAAGACGTCGGGGCCATCCGCGCGTCCGATGAACCCGTACCCCTTGGCGTTATTGAACCACTTGACGGTTCCTTTCAGTCGTTCCACAAACCCCCCTCTTTCGGCACGTCCCTAATGGGGGGCCCCGGGGCGTGCACCGCAGTCGATAGGATGCATTTTGTAACCGAAGAGGTGGGCTGTCAAGCAGATGAATCCCCTAGAGTGGTCAAAAGAAAGTCAAAAGATGAGTAGTTGGCCGAGCGTATGCTTCACTTCATACAAAAGAGCGCCAGCGCACAATCGCGATCCTCCCGTCTCACGGGGCCCGGCGGGTTCCCATTGCAGGCGTCGTCCGCGTCATGTGTTCGAGCCACAGCACAGAGGAGATCGTCTTGGCGTCGCGAATGGTGCCCCGGAGGATCATCTTCACGGCTGCAGGCAGCGGAACCAGGCGCTTGTAGATGACTTCATCCTCTTCCGGTTCCGCCTCACCGAGTTGCAGGCCGGTGGCCAGAAAGACAGACATCGTTTCAGCCACAAATCCGGGACTGGCATAGAACTTCAGGATTCGCTTCCAAGTCCTGGCCCGGTAGCCGGTCTCCTCGATCAGTTCGCGCTGAGCGGCCTTCAACTCTTGTTCGCCAGGATCGATGCGTCCAGCGGGCAACTCCCACAAGTAATCGCTCGCCGCATGACGGTACTGCCGCTCCAGAAGGACGCGCGGCACCTTGCCAGAATCGTCCACCGCAAGCACAACAACCGAGCCCGAGTGATGGATAAGATCGCGTCGTACCCGTACTCCGCCGGGTTCGTCGACCTGGTCGGTCGAGACCCAGAAAACTGGCCCGCGATAGACCGTGCGAGAGGAAACCAAGCGGGCCCGGGAACGCTTGCTCGCTTTGTTCTGAGAAGGCGGTTTAGCCATGAAAACAATATAGAACACGGCTTCGAATCTGGGTGTCACGGAGTGTCAGGGCGAGTGGTTGGGAGTTGGGGCGCTTCTGTTATCCTGCCCGGCATGCGAGCGAGGCCGAGCATTACGATCGTCGGAGCAGGGAATCTGGCGCATGCGCTGGCTGTGTCGTTGCGGCACGCAGGATACAAGATCGAGGGTGTGCTGGCTCGTTCTGGTGGAACATCGTTGAGGAAGGCGCAGCAAATGGCTAAAGAAACTGGCGCCCGCGCCGCAGTTATTCCAGCAGAGACGCAGGCCGCGGTGGTCTGGTTTTGCGTGCCCGACTCCGAAATCGCCCACGCGGCGCAGGCCCTGGCTCAAGAAATCGACTGGAGGAAGAAGGTTGCTTTGCATTCCAGCGGAGCGTTGACCAGCGACGAATTGGGCGCGTTGCGTCGGCGGGGCGCAGCGGTTGCGTCCGTGCATCCGCTGATGACATTTGTGCGCGATTCGCGGCCGTCGCTGGAGAGAGTCCCATTCGCTATCGAGGGCGATGGTGCCGCCGTGAAAGTCGCGCGCCGTATCGTGAACGACCTAGGCGGTCGCGCTTACCCGATTCGGAAAACCGACAAAGCCGCGTACCACGCCTGGGGCATGTTTGCTTCGCCTTTGTTCACCTCACTTCTGGCTACGACAGAGCAGGTGGCAGCGCTGGCCGGAGTCCAACCAAACGAAGCCAGGCGGCGAATGATTCCCATCCTGCGGCAGACACTGGAGAACTACGCGGCCTTCGACGCGGCGGGCGGTTTTAGTGGGCCGATCGTCCGGGGCGACGTCGACACAGTGAAGCGGCATCTGCGGGTTTTGAGCGGAGTTCCGGCCGCGAGACATGTCTATTTAGCCCTGGCTCAGGCAGCCTTGCAGTACCTGCCTGCGAAGAGGAAGAGCGCGCTAAGGAGGGCTCTCGATAGTTGAGGAGGCAAGGAACAGCGCGATGCCCCCTGTGGGAGAAGCTCCGGCTAGCCGGACGTGAAAAGATGTCCCATTTTTTCCTTCTTGGTCCGCAGATACTCTTCCGCGTGCGGGCTGGGCGTCACTTCGCAAGGCACACGCTCCACCACACTCACCCCGGCGCCTTCCAAAGCCGAAACCTTATCAGGATTATTCGAGAGCAATCGGACGCGGGTGACGCCGAGAGACTTGAGAATTCCGGCCGGCAACGTGAAATCGCGGTAGTCGTTCTTGAAGCCGAGGCGTTCGTTCGCCTCGACGGTGTCGAGCCCCGCATCCTGCAGTTCGTAGGCCTGAAGTTTTGCCATCAGGCCGATGCCGCGTCCTTCCTGCTGCTCGTAGATCAGAATACCGGCGCCCTGGTCGGCGATCATGGACAAAGACAACTCGAGTTGCTGGCGGCAATCGCAGCGGAGAGAATGGAAAACGTCCCCGGTCAGGCATTGCGAGTGAATCCGCACCAGCGGCGCTTCAGACGTCACGTCGCCCATTACCAGGGCGACGGCTTCTTCCACGCGGCGGCTACCGTCGGAACCAAACTCCGCGCGAAAGCCATAAATGCGGAAACGGCCCCAGCGGGTGGGAAAGTCTGCCGACGCCACCTGCTGAATTGCATTTTTGTTCACACATTCATTATAGCGGGGACGTCGGCGGAAATAGGAGCCGGCGGGAACACGAATCGGAAGGGCGAGCTGATTAAGAGAAGTGAATCGCTGTGGATTTAGCCTCTCGCCTTGAACGGGAAAATGGCATCTTGCTTGGAGGGGATGGGGGCGCCGTTGAGCGTGGCCGGGTGGAAGTGCCAGTTCTCAAGCGCGGCCAGGCATTTGCTGTCGATGTCCGTGCCGAGGCTTTGCAGCACAACCTTGCGAATGATTTCTCCGCGCTCGTCGATGGTAATTTCGATCACCTCGTTGCCCGGTGAATCAGGCAACTGCCATGGCCAAACGACGGGATCGGAAGTCGCGACCGGCAGAGCCGGGCGAATCTCATCGCCGTACAACTGTCCGCTCTTTAGGGTTCCGTAGGGAAGGCCGGCTTGGGCGCCATGACCTAGAGCCGAAAGCGTCTGGTTTTTGGAAGTATCATCGGCGTCTGCGCGGGAGAGCGGAACCGGTGCCGCCAATTTCGCGAGTAATGTGGGCGCCTTCCAAGTCAGCTTTTCATGACCAAGCCGCTGGTGCCGGTAGTGCTCGATCGCATCGTCGGACGAGCTATGGGTGCTATCATCCGGAGAGTTGCTGCGCCAGTAGAGCCGGGTGACCGACTTTCCGTTTTGCCCCAGCGCGATCGAATTGGGGTTGAGCCGACGTGGTTCGTGCGTATGCAGCAACCAGGCGAGCAACCCGGCATGCAGGGCAAGCGAGCCAACGCGGATCATCCGTTGGCGCCGCGCAGTCGCGAGATTCAGTGCCGCAAACATCGGACCTTCGAATACAGCGGCCACCCCGCCGCTCTGTCCTAAGTTAGACGTAAGAGAGCGACCTTCGTCAAGGTTATTTTCTTACGCGCCTTCCCGATCGGGTTCGATTGGTAACGTTCGGGGGTTTGGTGCGGATTTGGTAACGCTGCTAAAATGATGAGGTTCAGCGATTCAATTTGTGCCTGGGGCTATAGCTCAGCTGGGAGAGCGCATCGTTCGCAACGATGAGGTCGTCGGTTCGATCCCGACTAGCTCCACCATATTTTCAAGCACTTGCTGAGGGATGCTTTCAGCTTCGCCCCGTTTTGTGTCGTGGTTTGTGTCGTAACCCCTCGTTTCACCCCCTGAATTGACCCGCTCTGCCTGCTTGGTCGAGAGTGGGTCCAGCGCGGTTCGCTTCGCCTGAAGCCTCACGTGGGAGTAATGCGCCAGCATCTTTGGAGAGACGTGCCCTGCAATCGCCATGACCGTGCTGTCGCTGGCTTGCGATTCGGCAAGCTCGGTGATCGCATGGTGCCGCAGATCGTGAAAGCGCAGCCCGGCCAAGGGACTCTTTACTTTCTTGAGGTCGGCTTTGCACTCAGGGTCTCCGCACGTCTCAGCGGGCGCCTGTTGCCGTCCGCAGGCAGGACACTGAATTAGCCGCGTCAGGTTGCGCCACGCAGTGCGCCAACTCGTCTGTGGGCGCGTAGGGTCGAAATGCGAGGCTTCGCACGCGGGGAATACATAAATGCTCAGGCCGAACCCCTCCTAGGCCCTGGGCACGCCTGTAAAGTGACAGGACGGTATTCCACGCGTCGGCGTTGAGCGGAATGACTCTCTCGCCTGCTTCACTCTTGCTCTTGCGAATCGTCAGGGCTTTCTCCATGAGATCAATATCCTGCCAGCGCAGTTGTTTGATCTCGCAGCCGCGCATAGTGGTATTGAGAGCGAGGGTCGCTGCCCACGCTGCGTTCTGCCACCCAGGACGGAGGGCCGCGGTCTTGAGCAGTTTCAGCTTACCTTCATAGCTGAGGGCACGGCCCACGTTTTCACGCATGGGCAGGGCTTGATCTCATCCGCGAACAGATGCCAGCGCTTCGCCTTCTTGAGCACTCCCCGAATGATGTCCAGCTCGCGATTGATCGTGGCATTCGCGATGCCGTCACCCTTTCGCGATCGCACGTGGGCTAGAACGGTCTCGGTGGTGAAGCGGCACACTGGCACGTTCCCGAATCTCTTGTTCAGCACCTTCGCCCGCTCCCGTTCCGTCCGGACACTAAGCGGGGCGAGTTGCGGAATTCGATCCTGCAAGAATCGCTCCGCAGCCTCGCGGAAAGGTAGCCGCGCCAACTCTTGCTTGGTGGGAGAGAGTTTGCCTGCTTTGGCATCCGCAATCAGGTCTTTCTCCTTGGACTGGGCCTCGCGCCAGTCGCTAGTTTCGAGTGACTGCCGGAAGCGCTGGCCGTCCACGAAGAAATGCGTGTGCCATGTCTTACCGCGCTTTACGAGTGACATTCTTCCCGCCTTTCTTTTTCAATTTGGACACCTTTCGTTTTTGCCTCCATGCCGCTCCATGCTCAGCCCACCATCGGCGCCTGAATTCGCGCTGCATTGCCGCGCTGCAGTCGGTCGAACAAAATTTCTGTGCCGCACGCTTTGCAATGAATTTCGACTTGCACTTCTCGCAGAACCTAGCTCTCCAACTATCCAGAAACAGCAGGTAAAGTGCTCGCTGGAAATCGCATCCGCCTCGATAGCGAAAACTTCCTTCGTCCCAATCGACATAGAACTGAGCAGGGATCGAAAGGAGATCGTTGAGCCATGCCTCTTCCACGGTCCCCTCAGTTTTCCCCGGATTGGGATCAATACCCAGAAGAATAGGTAGAGCCATTTCGCCAAGCTCCCCACCCGCCCACACTTGCCCTAGCCAATAGGGGTACCCGGAAATGCTTCGCTTTGAACCATCGGCCACGCTGTCGTAATCGTGAGACGGGAAGAAGTCGGGCCAACGCTTTCTGAAGTGTGCCCATCCGTCCGCATCGGGTCGCATATTCGCAAACCCTTCCAGCGCTTCAAAGAGCTTGCGTCGATCGCGTCTCAGATCGCGCATGACTCTGCGCTCATATCCTTGCATCACTTTTCTGAGTTCTGAGGACTGCATAGCTAGACGAAACCCTTTTAATTTCTTGCAATAGTAATCAAATACGTTGACACTCTAGCACACTCAGGCTCATTCTGGAAGCAGTTTTAGCGAGCACGCTTTTTTGGAGGTCGTCATGGCGTTAAAGAGTATTCAGCAAGCCGCGAACACGTGGGGCGTCTCGGTGTACACAGTGCGCCGTCTGGCCGCTGCGGGTCTCGTGCGAACTGTGACCGTGGCCCGTCGTCGATTGGTGTCGGAAAACGAGATCGAACGAATTATGGCAAGGGGGGTACCCGGCGCGGGTACCGACAAGGAGCCAGGGCGGAGCGTCCCACGGAAACGGCGAGGTTAGCAATGCCCGAGACTGTTCCTATTCCTCAATTGCTCACGCTACTCGCGGTCGCAAGAGCCTTGTGTGTGAGCCCGCACACCGTCCGAGCTTGGGTGAGGCAGGGCAAGCTGAAGCCCCTCCGGCTCTGCCGTCGACTGCTCTTTCATCCTGACGATATCGCACGCTTGCTGGCGCGAGCGCGGTGACGACTTCAATGAGGCCCCGATTTGATTGGAACGATCCGATCCTGTGCCCTCCCAAGATACGCGCCGTCATTGACCGACTCGCTGAAGGCGGCCACAACAAGCAGCACGAGCAACTCCGCGATTGCATCCGCGGCATTCGGCCCCACGTCGGCTATCTCCGCGCCAAGAATCTAGACGTGGCCTTCAACAAGATCAGGTGTCCGCTCAAACTGCGATGCCCTTGGTGCCTCCGGCCTGACAACGTTCTAGCGCGGCGCGGCAGCGACTTCGAGCGAGTGAAAATCGCCTCTCAGTTGCTGGGAGCCAAGGCCGCCGACGAGAGGAATGTTCGAGTGTGGCTGCTCGATTGGCCTAGCGATGGTCGGCCGGCTACCGGGGAAAGGATCTCCCGACTGTTGGGAGAGGCAAACGACCGTGGGCGCCACTACCCGGCTATGGATGGATTCTGGGGCGCGGAGCTGGCTCGCGTCGCTGCGGTGGACTTTAGGGCCAAGATACCAGATCATCTTGGACCTAAGCCCTACCGCAAACTCTTGCTGTTTGCATCCCCCCACGCGTCACTAGACTACGAGCGACTCCGTAAATCCCTGCCGGAAATTGGAATCCGTTCATTTCACGGTAGCTTGCTGCTGGCGTGGCAAAAGTACCTTCTGGAGTGGGCAGAAAGCCAGTGGTCTGCGTCGGACCAAGACACCGCCGATTGGATGGTCAGTAAGGAACGCACGTTTCTCGTGCTCGGGCGGCTCAGAAAGACCAGAGAGTATCTAGAGGAAAGCAGTCATGCCCGAAGGGCACAGATCCATGGGGTTTGCCAGCTTATAACGTATGGCACGCGCAAACAGGCCCTATCCCAAGTCGAAGCGATCACCGAGCGAAACCTGCCCAAGAACTACGAGAAACTCACGGGAAAGCCGATCGACGCGAACACCCGCGATAAGATCATGGCACTGGTCAGGCCGGAACTAGAAGCACGCTTCCCGGTGGAACCCGAGCAGGAGGAACCAATGCCATTGACCCCGAAACAGGCCGCCCAGAACAGCGCAGAACTCCGAGAACTGGAACGTCAGATGTTGGCTGACGACATCGCACAGCGCGTCGTGGAAAAGCTCGAACGCAGACAACAACCCAGCGATCTGCCGGAGCCAGATTACCGGAGGTCAAAGCCGCTGGTGCAGTGAGAGGCCCGCTCTCAGCGGGAGCGCCGTCTCCGCCGTCTCTCTACCCGTCAGTTCGACAAACAGCGCGTCTCCAGTCCGCTCAGTCCGCCCGAAATGCCGGGGACGTGCCGACTTGCGCTTTGCACTTCGCGCACTATAATTTCTGCCGCGTTCATTCGTCGCTGCGCGTTACTCCGGCAGTGGCTGCTGGAGAGTGTCCGGAAGCCGTTTGAGCGTTGAGCGAACTGCTTACCGAATGACAGGAATCGGATGCCGGAAGTTCTTTACGTCTTTCTGTGCAAGAGTTGCGGAATGCCGATCCGGCTCCAAGCGCAAACGCTTGGGCGCATATTTCAAGCTCCAGTGAGCCAAGCCACCGATATTGACTCTGTAGGCGCAGTGTGTTTTCACTGCAAACATGTAGCCAATTATTCATTTCATAGAAGTTCCCCGGACTGCCGTCCGGGATATCGGTCGGAAGTTGCCAACCCGATCCGAGAGACGGTTTACGCAAAACAGCTACGATGCGGCGAGGAAAATTGCAAAACTCCTCTACGCATATACGCACAATGGAGTGAGTCCACCACCGATGAGGAGCGAGAAAAAGATATCGCAATTTGGAAGTGGGACGCCGATCTCCACTGCCCCCGCGGACATAAGATTGAGATTGCCTGAGCACCTGTGGCATAATCCTCCCCAGGCGCTGCTGAGAAGCACGCCACAAGAAATTCTAGGTTCAGAGAAGGGCCCGGACTGGCATCCGGGCTTTTCCTTTTTTCAGATTACCATTACCGTCAATCCCCCCGCGCGGGGATCTTATGTGTGGAATGGGGTCATATCGTGTTGGTACGATGAGAATCATGGCTCTGATCCATCGCAAGCCGTCGTCGCCGAAACGCGCAGCCGTGCCGTCGGGCCCCATGCAGAACCTGACGCCCTTCGGCCCTGACAATCCGTCGCCCGCTCCATTTCTGCGCGGCCACTCCGGGATGAAGACGGGCCGCACGCAGCGGTCGCGCGCCGATGTCATTCGTAAGTTCCTCGAATGCTCGCGCGTGTCAGCCAAGGACGAGTACGGTCGGACTCGACTGGAGCAGGTGATCGCCAATATGGTCGAGATCGCGAAGTCGCCCAAGCACCCGCACGCGCTATCCGCCTTCGTCGCGTTGTGTGATCGCGCGTACGGACGCCCGGCACCGAGCGCAGAGGAAGCTGCTGCGGTAGCGAAAGGCGGAATCACGTTGGTGTATGTCACCCGGCCGGCGATTGACCCGGACATTCCGATCATCGATGAGAAGGACTTACAGCGCCAGCTCCCGGCGCCGGAGTTCGAAGAAGAATAGAAGATGAACGTTTCGGAATCAGGCTCTGGAGAGCCAGTTAGCGATCGGCACCTACAGAACGTAGCACCAGCTAAGCGCACCGTGAACGATGCACCACAAAATACTTGCGTTCCTCGACCACGAAAGGACCACAGCAATGCACATCCCTAATGCGTATCCGGGGAAGGCGATTCCACCGCCATTACTACCTCGATCCGCTTCGCCCAACCTCGACTCTAGCGCTTGAATCCGCTCCTCAAGGTCATCGCCTGAATGCCCGTCCTCATAAGAGGATTCGTCGCAACCATTCTTCAAGGTCCCCTTTCCCTTCCCACAGCAAGCGTTCCATAGTTATTTCTGCCCCGTCACGAACCACCTCCTCAAAGCGAGTCTGAGGAGCACAGTCCGAGTCTGTGCGATTCCCGTTCGTCCGCGTTACACAGTGAGTGTGTTGACCCGCCGGAACCTTGATCTCTTGTACTTCGACGGTGGCCTGAAAGGGATGGCGCAAGGACTCCAGTATTCGAGCCATACCCGGGTCACTGGAACTCACCGTTTTAGTGTACCTGCCCACGGGGCTATGAGAGATCGGTGCGCTTTCCTTGAGGGAGGGAGTGATGACTATAGTCTGTCGCACTTTAGTCGTCAATGGCCGAAGCTCTGTTCGGTATGCGCCAGACGCAAGCGGCACGCGGACAGAAGACCAGCCCAGAGATCGCGTTTGGCCGGGCGCTCCGGCGCGAGCAAGGGGTATCGCAGGACGAACTAGGGGCGCTTAGCGGGTATCACCGCACATACATCGGACAGCTTGAACGAGGCGAGAAGAGCCCATCTCTTCGAACGGTATTTAACCTCGCCGGGACTCTCGGCGTTGCGCCTTCCAAAATCATCAGGGACACTGAGCGAGCGGCTTCGAATTTCTCTCCGTAACAAATGGCCGATTTCGCCGCAGACCCATCGCCCCCCAAAAAAGGGAAACCCGGCGGGGGGCTAGGTCGGCAGCGTCCAGTAGCACGTCGCGCGCCAGCCAACGGCGCTGTCACGCGCAACGAGGCAGCATCGTGATCTCCAACAGCATCGCGATCAGCAGCAGGACGCTATTCGCGCCGGTGCCGGGTGTGCTCGTGGTCAGAGCCGAAGTGCCTCAGCCGTTCCGCTCTGCGGCCCGTCTTCGCACCTCCCGGCACAAGGTGGCAGTCCCGCAAAAGACGCGGGCCTGCGTTCTTGCTGTCGCGCGTAAGATCACGCGCTCCCAAACCCGCACGCGGAAAGCCGTCGGTTCCCCCCGCCGACACCACCCGAGATAATTCCCGATCTCCGGTATCGGGGGGCACCCACCGCGTGCGGGAGGTCGCCGCCCCCCTCCCGAATTGAGGCGACAGAAATCAACACCAACAGCAAAGCACGGAAGATTGTGAAACCCATCGAAAGAACTCGAAATTTGAGTGAAATCGCCTGATAACAGAAGTTACCGACTAGATCGCAGGCAAGTACTACTTTCGAAATTCTTCGAATTCGGGCTTTGATTTTCGATTTTTCCGTATCTCGAATACTCCATCAACGGGTCAGCCTGAAGACGATTCCGCAGCCAAGGTTCTCGAAGCAGCCGCTGTCGCCGCCATCTGCTGCAGTACCATAAAGATCGCCCATCGGGCCCAACATCAAATCATCGTAGGGAGATGCGCCTTCCCCTCCGGTGCCGGTGAAGGTGTGGAGCAGGGTCTCGTTGCCGGCCTTGTCCAGCTTGAAAACCGTCCCGTAGCCGGCGGCGCCGCCCTGGTTGGTGCTGCCGTAAAGGTTGCCCTCGGCGTCCCGCACCAACCCTGCGTACGGATTAGCTCCATCCGTTCCACCGGAAAAGCCATACAGCGCCCTCTCTTTGCCATTCCTCTCCAGCTCGAATACGGTTCCACATAAAAAGGAGCAGGAAGAAGCGCCGCCGCGGACCGTCGTGCCGTATAGATTGCCCTTTGCGTCCCGGACCAGATATCCCAACAATGGCTGTCCCCCATCCGCCTCTCCAGTGAATGTGTAGAGCACCTTTTCCTTGCCAGTGTGCTCCAGCTCGAACACCGTTCCCTGGCCGTAAGAGCCGCCAGAATTGGTGGTGCCGTAAAGGTTGCCCTCGGCGTCCCGTACCAAACCCGCGAAAGGATTCGCACCATCCGTTCCCGCACTGAAGCTATGGAGCACCTTCTCCTTGCCAGCCGTATTGATTTTAAAAACGACTCCACAACCCCCGGAGCATGCGCTGGAGCTACCACCGTTTAACGTCGTGCCGTAGAGGTTCCCCTTCGGGTCCTGGACCAAACCGTCGTAGGGATTTGCGCCGTCCCCTCCGGTCCCGGTGAAGGCGTGGAGCACCGTCTCCTTACCACTTGTATCCAGCTTAAAGACGACTCCGCACCCAGTACCTCCGTTGCATGCGGCTGAACCGCCCCCCCAAAACGTCGTGCCGTAGAGGTTGCCCTCTTCGTCCCGGATCAAACTTGCGAAGGGCTGGTCCCCGTCTTGGCCCCCGGTAAAGCTGTAGAGCACCGTCTCGTTGCCGGCCATATCCAACATGAACACGGTTCCGGCGCCGTAAGCGCCGCCGCAACAGGTAGTGCCGTAAAGGTTGCGCTCAGCATCCCGGATCAGGCCGCCGATGGGTTGTCCACCATCGGCCTGACCTGTGAATGTGTAGAGTATTTTGTAGGTTTGGGCATCAGCCGACGTGCCTCCGATGGCCCCCGGCAAAAGCACAATTGCTAACGCCAGCACGAGAATTACTGCGCGCTGGCGCGTTCTCGGAGTCTGTTGGGTTCTTGTCATATGGTCCTCCCACTTGGCGTGAAGATTGAGGCTACGGTTGTATATTAGGCAGTTGGATTCGTCAGGGACTATGTTTCCGAAGTTGTTCATGATGTGCTCCTCAGGACGATTCGAGCCTAACGGGGGAAACGAAAGATTCGCGGAACGGGGAAGGAACAGAATGCTCCCAAACGTACCCAGGAGTATGCTCGTCAGTTATGGCGCAGTCAAGCGCCAAAATTTGTAGGCGGTTTTTGTATCTTAAACGAGAATAGATCAATGAAACGTGAGGAGTTGGCGGTAGCTCAACAAGATAGTTGACGATAAATCCCCATAGCGCTCAAAATCTCTCAATGCGCGAAATGGCCATCTGGTTTCGACAACCCATCATTCCCAACGACTGAAACAGTCTCTAATGTGCCGCAGCTACCTTTTGACCACCCACAAGGTGTCTGGATTCTTGCTGAAGATTTTGGTTGACGGGAAATCTCTTCAGGAGCACAATCTGTAGCCAGTTTGGGGTGTTTCTTCGCGTAAAGTGCCGTTTCGCGGCGTCGCGATTTCGCGGGCCGATTCCGGGGTAAGTCCGAAGCCAATTGAATAAACCAAGGAGGTCGCTTATGCACATGCGAGTGAATCGACCCATCTCCGCATCTTTTTGTGGGGACCGGGACCTACCGCGCATGACGACCCTAGGACCCAGTGCCGATCCCTGTAGGGTTTTGGCGCCTTCGCTCAGGCCCGGTTGTTCTCGGGTTTCAAGGTTTTCCTGTGCACAGGTCGCATAACGTACCTTCGGACTGCTCCAAGACGTGATGTTTTGGGGAGATGGCCATCTCTTTTCCAAACAAGGAGGCCGTTCCTCGATCCATCTCTTCATAGCTTCGCCGAAAGGAGAACAAACCATGAACAAGGCACCTGTTCCTCCCTGGAGAGGACTTCTACAAAGAAAGACAGAGGAGCACTTTCGCCGCTTTCACGCCGACGCGGGGAATTTTACACGTCGTGGATTCTTGAGTGCCGCCGCAGGGGTAGCAGGTTTTGCAGCCGCATCGGAGTTCGCGATTTGCCCGCTCGCGCTGGCCGACCCAAAGACCGCGGAGCCCAACCCCATTCCCGGCGGCGCGACCGCATTCGGCTTCCCTGTTCACCACAACCCCCTACCCAATGACCCGACGTTGCCCCTCACTATATTTGATACCGCGCAGGGTGATCCGTCTGAAATCGGCGACTTTAACGGTCTGGTCCTCGATACTATGATTCGGGGTCTTGGCACCGGAAGCGGTGTCACCTTCGCAGACGATACCAATCCGGGGTCGCTCGCGTTTCGCGCTGACATGGGCGCCATGCAGGGCGAGTACGTAGGCGAAGATGGTAAACACCACCACGGATCCTTCGTGTTCATTTGACTCGACATTTACAAGGGTCAGTTTGACCCGAACAATTTCAATCCCACAGACGCGACTCTTTTCAATCCCGGGAAACAAACTCACGACTACAGCCCCGGAATCGCGCCCAATGGGCTTTTCTGGGTTATCCCAACCTCACACGACGCGATACATGCCGATCTTGAGGAAGGTTTCGCCGCACTGCGAGTGCACGACGTTTCCGTAATGGACGCTCACGATTTGCTCAATAACCTCACGAATGGGCAAGGGTTTTCGGGAAATGGCTTGAACATCCCGCCTATTGCCGCAGTTCCCGCTACTGTGTCGTTCGACATCGAGTGGAGCGGCGTCATCGACTCTCAAAAGGTCGTGAACGAAAACCAGAGCTTCCGCGGTCACTTCGTGAAGACCGGGGCCACCATAAACTGGTCGGCACAGGCGTCTCAGCCGGGAGGCTTCTCATTTGTATCTGAGGCCCCCAATCCAATGCGCAACCGTTACTCGATAATCGCTCACGAGCAGAATGGCGTGTTCTTCCACTTAGGAGCCGATGACGAGTAGTTGTTTATTCACACGGGCAAGGAAACGGCCTCTCTCGCGGGAGGCCGCTTGCTTCAGGATCAAAGACGGTCGAAAAGCATTTGTCCGCGCTTCTAGCTTGCTTCTGCTCAATTGGTGAAAAATCGCGATTACCCTCAAAATGCCCCGATGTCTTCGCGGGCGCTGCCCACACCCGCTGGGGGCTGTCTGCCCCCAGACCCCGGAGGGATTTTCTTAACCTCAGGAATAACGCACGCGGCGGGAACCGCTCCGATGTCGCGGGACAGCAGTCGCGCCTCATTCCCAAATGCCGTCCCAACGCAGATCGAGTCGCACCGGAGTCCCATCGGATGTAAAAAAATGGGAACCGGCGGGGGGCGGTCGGTCTGTACGGGAAATTCCGTTTGATCGCCTGCGCGGAATTCTGTGTCGCGGGTTGTGTCGTAACCCTCGCATCCTTGCCCATGTCGAGGGCTGTCGGGTACTATCGTTCGCGTACAGGTGAGGGGCAGCGAAGATGCGGCGGACCCGTACGAACACTGCACCTCTCTGTCATTCGGACTTCTTCAATGTCGCTGCCTGTCGCGCGGGGTTGAGAATTCGCAACGATGAGGTCGTCGGTTCGATCCCGACTAGCTCCACCAATCTTCTCAATCACTTAGCGCCGTCGTTTTGATCACTACGTCATCGAAAACGGTGTTTTTTTGGAACGTTAATGGAACGTCTTTCTGCACCTGCCGGGAGCGCACCATTTCCATCGTCTTGGCCACTGCACGACGCTGGTTCGTGGGCACGTATTGGGCGTAAATGTCCATTGTGGTCGAAAGACGTTCATGGCGCATCTAAGCCTGTGTGTCTTTGGGATTGGCACCCGCCTCGATCATCCAAGTAGCGCAAGATGTTCGCAGCGACCGCCATGTTGCTTTCTTGGGGTCGATTCCTAGCTTCAGAGCCGCTGGACGAAGGTGACGGCGCAGAATGTTGCCATCCCGCATCGGAGTGCCCTTGCGGAGCGATTGGAAGACCAAATCCTGCTGTCTGTCTGTTCGCACCACCTTGATCCGCTTCTTGGCTCCCTTGCCGCCCCAATTGACTTCGACCTCAAGGGTTTTCAGCCGACGAATCCGATCTGTAACAGAACGGTCAACGGGGATCGTCGTTGAACTGGCAACGGTTTTCGTCACACTCCAGTCACCACGACAGTAGCGTTCATCCACTGTTATGGCTTCGGCTCCCTCCTCATCGTGGACATCCTCCCATCTAAGTCCGACGAGTTCGCTTACTCTCAAACCGCTATGAACCGCGACGTAGATCATGGTTGAATACGGTTCTTCCACGAGATTCACTAGCTGCTCGAACTCTTCCGGGGTGAGATGAGGTTTCTTTTTCTTTTTGTTGACGACTTTGTTGCGGGGAATCCGCACAGCCAGCATGGGATTCTTCGCAAGCAAGTCGTAGCCGACGGCATGTCACGCCGGCGAGGTTATGGGGTCGAACAGGAGGAATCGGCTGCCGTCTATGTAAGGTTTCAACGAGGCCCGATCTCCTTCGAACATCGGCTGTAGAACGGGAGCCGCGTTTCCGTTCGCGTCGTTGAGCCACTCCACGCCGATCATGTCGGCGGAATTGCCCCGGGGGGAAGATCCCTTTCCCAATGCCGTGATCCGGGCCAGCAAGCTTGACGCCGACTACTTGGGTTCGCCCTCCTCTCAACACGGTTCAGAGGGGTCCTCGTTACCGATCACAGCCTCGGCCTCAAAGCGGTGTTAGCATGACCATAATGTTTGCTGGACCATTAAGGCCAATAAGAGTCCGTACCGAAGTGGACACCTCTCGGAACCAAGTTCAGCCGATACCTCAAAAAAGTGTTTGGAAAAGATTCCAAGCACTGGGGATTCGTACAAGGTAAAACCCTTATTCTAACGACCACTATTTAGGGCGGTTGCTGCTCCAAAAGTTCTCGACTTTTCCCGAGAATGATCGAAAACGTGCAAGGAGTTCCCCGGGCGTGAACCATAGTCGGAGGCGAAACTGAGTCGCACATGAAGACCCCATTCAGCAGGGCGAGGCAATGGCATGGAACGCAATGAAGACTTGAAACGCGGTTTGCTGTTGAAGCTGCAGTTAACTAGCAATCCCAGCTTGCTCTGTGCGGTGCGGGGGGCTGTGGAACGACTGACGGAATCATTGGGGTTTTCCGCGCCAGAGTCCCGGGCGGTCACGCGCGCTGTCGACGAAGCGCTGACGAATATCATACGACACACGTACTGCGGCAGGGCGGACCAGCCGATTGAGGTGCTTTTCCGCTCGGTGCGAGAGGACGATCCTGATTCTGCCGAAGGGCTGGAAATTGTGTTGTGCGATCGCGGCCCTGCCATAGATCCGGAGCGCATGTGCCTCCGCGCATTGGAAGAAATAAGGCCGGGCGGACTTGGGTTACACTTCATCCGACAAAGCATGGATATCGTCGAATACAACCGCGCGAACGGGACCAACCGTCTCCGCTTGGTCAAGTTCGTCCACACGCCGCAGCCGGATGGGAATGCGTAAGAGCGTGAAGGAGAAGATATTGTGCAGATTTCGAGCCGGGAACTGGATAAAACCGTCATTTTCGACGTGTCGGGAGACATCGATCTCGCGAACTCACCGACCGTTCGAAAAGCCCTCTTGCGCGAGGTGCGTGAAAAACGTACGCCGCGGGTTGTGATAAACCTCAGCAAGGTGCGGTATATCGATAGTTCCGGCGTGGCCTCTTTGGTCGAAGGCTTAAGAGCATCGCGGGACGTCGGTTCGCGCTTTATCTTGTTTGGATTGAGCACCTCGGCGCGTGAAGTATTGCAGCTTTCGCGTTTGCTAAAGATTTTTGAGATTTACGACAACGAAGAGCAAGCGCTGGCGGGCTAAGAAATTTTGGTTCAGGGCGGTTGATTTTCTGGGAATTTCAGAGAATTGAGCTAGAGAATACAGATGCAATTCGTGTCACAAATTGGCGGCAGCGTGACGAATGGCCTGGCGTACGTCGGTTCTCTGGCCTCGCTTGGGGGCCGCGCGGCCTATTACACCTTCGTGGGACCGTTTCAGGGCAAGCCCCTGCGTCTGCAGCGCGCCGTATCGCAGGCCATGGACGTGGGCGTCAGGGCTTTGCCGATTCTCTCTCTGATTACATTTTTTATAGGATTGATTCTCGCGCTCCAGAGCGCGTATGAACTCCGGCGGTTTGGAGCGATGAACTATGTCGCCACGGCCGTCGCGATCTCGATGTCGCGGGAACTTGGGCCGCTTATCACGGCCATCGTCGTGATCGGCCGTTCGGGCTCGGCCTTCGCGGCGGAAATCGGCACCATGAAGGTCACGGAGGAGATCGATGCACTGGAAACGATGGCTATCAGTCCCATCCGTTTCTTGGTCACGCCGAAGTTTCTGGCGATGATTGTGATGCTACCTTGTCTCACGATCTGGGCCAACGCGATGGGCATTCTGGGTGGATCGCTGTTTGGCGTCGCCCAGGCAGATTTTACGTTTGTCCGTTATATCCAAGCCTCGCTGGATTCTCTTTTCCTGCGCGATATCACGACCGGACTGGTCAAGAGTGTGATGTTTGGGATTACCATAACCGCCGTGGGTTGCCAAGAGGGATTGGCGACGGGAGTGGGCGCCGAGCAGGTCGGGCGCTCGACGACAAGGGCGGTCGTGATGTCGATTTTCCTTGTAGTGCTCGTGGATTTGGTTTTTACAGGCATGTTCTTTTTCGTGAGCGGCAGTTAGGACGCGCAACCTTGCCCGTAACGGAAAACGCGGATTCGCTCGATACACAAGTCATGATCTCTCTGCGCGACCTGCGCGTGAGTTATGGCGAGGTCGAGATTCTGCATGGCATCACGTTTGAGGTGAAGCACGGCGAAACGCTCGTGATCCTGGGAGGCTCCGGCTCCGGGAAGAGCACGCTCTTGCGGACGCTGGTGGGTCTGGAAAAACCGGGCTCCGGAGAAATTTGGATCAAGGGCAAAAACATCGCGGCGATTTCCGACCCAGAAATGGACGAGATTCGCAAGACGATTGGCATGTCCTTTCAGGGCGGAGCGTTGTTTGGCTCGATGAGCGTCGGCGAGAATGTGGGGTTGCCGCTCCGGGAGCACACCAAGCTCGAGGACTCGACCATCGAAATCATGGTGCGGCTCAAGTTGGAGCAAGTTGGGCTCGAGGGATTTGAGTATTACATGCCGTCGCAGCTTAGCGGTGGCATGAAGAAACGCGCCGCCGTCGCTCGCGCTCTGGCCATGGACCCGCAGATTCTTTTCTTCGATGAACCGTCGGCGGGATTGGACCCGATTATCGCAGCCGGGATCGACCAGTTGATCCTGGAATTGAAGCAAGCGTTCCGCATGACCATTATCGTAGTCACGCATGAATTGGCGAGCGCGTACTTGATCGCAGATCGCATAATGCTGATCGACAAAGGCCGTGTCATCGCCATGGGGACGACGGCGGAGATGCGCGCGAGCACGCAACCGCGCGTGCGGCAATTTCTGGATCGTGTGCCCGAGCCGGAAGTGGCGGACGAATTGGATTATCTGCAGATGCTCACGCAACGCCGCCGTTTGTGATGAGCGTCAGCAGGGGGAAGAGGACGTGATGGCTGAAAAGCGCGACCAGGTTTTCGTGGGGCTCTTTGTACTGATTGCTGCCGCGGTTCTGATCGGAATGGTTTTTGCCATCTCCGGAGCGTTTGGCCGCACTTCGAAGACCTATCACGCTTACTTTCCCTTCGCGGGCGGGCTGGAGCGGGGTGCGACCGTCCGCTATGCGGGAGGCCCCAAAGTAGGCCGCGTGGAGAAACTGGCGATTGACCCGCAAAATCCTGCGCGCATCGACGTAGTTTTCAGTGTGCAAACGGATCTGCCCGTCAAGGCGGACAGCCATGTCAAAATCATGAGTATCAGTCCCTTAGGAGACAATCATCTGGAGGTTCTCCCGGGCGGCGCACAAACTGCGCTCGCTCCTCCAGGTTTCTTATTGCCCTCTGACACTTACCTCGATTTTAACGTCCTTACCGCGCAGATCAATGACCTGGCTCCGCAAGCAAAGCTACTCATTCGATCGCTGAATGATCGCGCAGCAGACTTGAAAGTTACGGTCGACCGAGTCAACGAACTTTTGAGCGCCGAGAACCGAGCGAATCTTTCCGCCACGCTTGCGGGCACGCGCGGCGTGATTGAAGAAAACCGTCCGCAGATAAAATCCACCATTCAGCACTTGGACAGCGTGAGCCAGAAGCTGGAGCCCCTTCTTCAGGAGCTTCACAAGAACAGCGAAGAAGCCAACCAGGCTCTCACTCACTTGGACGCCGTCCTGAGGGAAAACAGTGCCGATGTGCGCCAGTCGGTGATCGAGCTTCGGAAATCCTTGACGACGCTTACGGATATTACCGGGCGGCTGGACCAAACCCTCGACGTGAACACGGAAAATATCGACGAACTCCTGGATAATACCCGCCGCGTCTCCCAGAATCTGAAGGAATTCACGAACACGATCAAGAGGCGCCCTTACACTCTCATTCGCGCGACGAATCCGCCCGATCACAAACCGGGTGAGCAGCAATGAAGCGGGAAAATCACCAGTTTATGACGAGACGGACGGAACTGCCGCGTGCCCGCCGGGAACGCCTGGTCTTTCCGACGACCCCGAAAATCACTCTCTGGGTGCTGGCGCTGGCCCTGGGCTTGGCGGCGGGGTGCGGCACCGCCCGGCCAAGCAAGTATTATCAGCTCACTGTTCCCGGTAACATCGTGCCTGCGGTCGATTCAAATCCCATTCCTGTCACGCTCTTGATTGGCCGCTTAATGGGTCCCGCTCTTTATCGCGAGGACCAAATCGTTTACAGCTCCGGCGGCGAGAGCATGGGGACTTACGAGTATCAACGCTGGTCTGAGCCTCCTACGGAGATGATCGCAGAAGTTATACTACGGAACTTCCGCGCCTCCGGCCATTATCGGGGAGTTTATACTTTGCGAAGCGCTATCCACGGAGATTTTCTTTTGCACGGGCATCTCTATGATTTCAAGGAAATCTCAGGAAGCGCGCTCGTGGGCCGCGTCACCATGGAACTCGAGCTTCGCAACATCAAGACAGGCACCACGGTGTGGACGCACTTTTATACCCATGACGAGCCTTCGAACGGGAAAGAAGTTGGTGCGGTGGTTGCGGCCCTCGACAAAAATGTGCAGCAAGGCATAGCTGAATGCCGCGCCAGCCTCGACCAATATTTTGCGGAGCATCCGCCAGCGCAGCCCGCACCTTAGTTTGTTGTCTGGGATTTCGGGACCTTTGCTATGGCGCTCTCATCCGGAGAGCCGCAGCGTCAGCAGCGTGACATCGTCCTCGAGCTCCGAGCTTCCCCGGTGAAGCTGCACGCCCTCCAGCAAAGCCGTGGAAAACTC
>Ga0307478_10001119_pt1 | contig 24515 bp, 18 predicted proteins | sample atmos_gasesECM4C_2_FD_203713 | JGI IMG/M metagenome (GOLD analysis project Ga0307478, IMG submission 203713) | Hardwood forest soil microbial communities from Morgan-Monroe State Forest, Indiana, United States - atmos_gasesECM4C_05 | ecosystem: Environmental > Terrestrial > Soil > Temperate...
TCGTTGGCACCAAGACCAACCGTGCGGCAATCGGGTCGCGGGTGATAGTGGAAGCAGACGGCTGCCGGCAACTCCAGGAGGTTCGAAGCGGAGGAAGCTTCTGCTCGCAAAATGATCTGCGCTTGCACTTCGGGCTGGGAGCAGCGAAGGACGCCCGGGTTCGCATTCGCTGGCTGGGAGGCGCGGAAGAGGCGATGGAACACGTGCCCGCGAATCGAATGGTTGTGATTCAGGAAGGCAAAGGGATTGTCGCGCAGGAAGCGTTTTGAATTTGTCGCATCTATTGGCCGGACTTGGATATCTGCGAGTTGCGTTCCTTGCGGCAGCGATATGGCTACCCTTGTTACCGAGCTTCGCCCTTCAAGAGAGTGACCCTCAAGCTGCGTTTCAAGAGGCGCTCGGGCTTCTTCAGACCGGGAAAGCAGCCGATGCCTTGGCTGTCATCGACAGGGCGATCAGCGGCGGGGCGCATGATCCCGCGTTATACAACCTGAGGGGATTGGCAGCTGGAGAACTGGGCGACGATAAAAAGGCCGAGGAGAGTTTTCGGGCCGTAATTCGACTCGCCCCTAAAATGGCCATGGGGTACAACAACCTCGGGGTTTTGCTCTCCAAGAATGGGCGGTACCAGGATGCGGCTGCGTCATTTCGGGAGGCCCACGCATGTGAGCCACGAAATTTCAATGCGCTCCTTGGCTTGGGAACCTCGCTGGCCGCCCTTCAGAAATATAGCGAAGCGGCAATCTATCTTCGCGATGCATGGGATGTCCGCCCTGGAGACTTTCAAGCTGGGTACGAATGGGCACACGCGTTGCTCGAGGCAAAACGGCCCATGGAAGCTCAGAAAGTCTTGAGTCAACTTAAAGCTCCGGAAGATGCTGAGTCTGCGGTGAAGTACTTTTCGTTAGCGGGGGTGGTGGCTGAGCGTCTGGAGGAGTTTGCGCAAGCATCCGGGTTCTATCGGCAAGCGTTCACACTGAACTCAAGTTCTTATGACATCTACCTTGCACTGGTGCGTGCCACTCTGTTAGAAGGCTCTGCCCATGGGAAGGATTCTCTTCCGCCGCCTCCTCCAAACCTATCAGCTGCTCAAAATCTCGCACTGGGTCTCTTGCTGGTTTCCTATGAAGCGTTCGAACCCGCTATTGCACGCTTCCAGGAGGCACTTCGCCTTGATCCCTCGAATGAGGGAGCGACTCTGAACCTCGCCATCGCGGAAAAAAGCCTTGGGAACAGTGGAGAAGCAATCGATCAATTGCAGCGCGCCGCGGCGTCACGACCCTCGGGAGCGGTGTATGACGTGTTGGCCGGTATGGAAGAAGATGCCGGACACTACGTGGAGGCAGTACAAAGCTATCAGAAGGCGGTGGAGTTGGAGCCTGAAAACGAGCAGTACTATTTTGACCTGGGAGTCGAATATCTAACGCATTTTACGTTTGGGCCTGCTGCCGAAGTGTATCGCGTAGGGACACAGAAATTTCCGTCTGCTTCGAGGCAGTATCTGGGACTTGGCTTCAGCCACTACGCGGTTCGTGAATATCGAGAGGCCGCGGAGGGATTCACAAAAGCGTTGGAGATCGATCCGGATTCAGCAGCGGCGTTTCGGGCGTGGAATGCTGTGCTCGATTCAGTGGCGCCGGATGACTGGGGTCCGTTGCTACCCCGACTCGACCGGCTTGCGACCAGCCATCCGAAGAGCGCGGAACTGGCGTTCTGTCATGGGGCCGCCCTATTTCGCTCCGAATTCGCCAAGGGACAAAAAGCAGAGCTGGATCAAGCCCAGGCTTTGCTCGAGAAATCTGCACGTTTGCGACCCGACTTCCCCGCGGTCCACATTGAGTTGGGCGCGTTATATGCAGCAAGGAAGCTGAATCAGAAAGCGGTCGATCAATACCTCGAGGCAATACGGCTGGATCCGAAATCGGAAGTACCCCACTATCGACTCGGCCAGCTTTACCGGCAAATGAATAAGCTGGATCTGGCTGCGGCAGAAATAAACCAGTACCAGGAATTGGCTCGGGTTCACCAGGAGAAACTCAAGCAGAACCGCAGCACGATTCAGCAGTTCATTGTTCCTCAAGCCGGCAAACCCGAGAATCCGTAGGCTTCAGCCGGATTATTATGCAGAGCGAGTGCGATTTTGCACCGGCACGGGGCATTCGTCACGATATGAACGTTCTGCCGCGGCGGCAGCGGCGACTGCCTGGCGGCCGTCGAAGGCATCGACCCTGGGTTCCTTGTCTGCGAGAATCGTCTGGACGAAATCGCGCATTTCCAACAGATATCCTTCCCTGAAACGCACCAGGAAATGGTCGACAACATCAGTTTTCGCACCGTTGACGGTTAATACGATCTCAGCCGTGTGCTGCAGGTATCCCGTGATGATGGTGCCCTTGGAGCCCACGATTTCGGTGCGAATGTCATATCCGTAACCGGACTGCATGTAGTTCTCGACCGCTCCCAGGGTTCCTCGAGTGAACTTCAGGTTCAGCAGGGCGGTATCAATATCGTTGAATTGCGCAATCTCAGGAAATACGAGAACTCCGCCGTAGGCGTGGATCTCAGCGATCTCGTCGCTCATAAGCCAGCGACCCAAATCGAATTCGTGCACAGTGGAATCCTGAAAAAACATGCCGTTGACGCCACTGGCCATATAGCTCACAGGCGGAGGGGCAGGATCACGAGCGAGGGACTTGAAGATGACGGGATCGCCGATCTCACCGGCCTCAATGCGCTGCTTGGCTCGCACGTTTGGAGGATCGTAGCGACGCACATGTCCGACCTGGACGCGAACCCCGGCCTTTCTGGTGATGTCCAGCATCTGGTCGGCTTCCTGTACGGTAAGAGTGAACGGCTTTTCGCAAAAGATGTCTTTGCCGGCGGCGGCGCATACCCGCATCGCGGCGCCGTGAAACTTGGCCGGAGTTACGATCACAACAGCCTGGACATCAGGGTTCTGAACCAGGGCTTCGGCACTTTCGTAGAAATGATCAATCTCCAGGTCCGCGGCCGTCTGTTTTGCACGTTTGACGTCAGCGTCGGCTACCGCCACGAGCCTCGCCTCGGGAATCAGGCACCGGAGGTTTTGGGCATGTTGCCTGCCCATCGTACCCACACCCAAAACGCCAACCCCCAACTTCGCCATAAAGTCCCCCCGGGCTCTTATCGATATGCGATTTTGACGCGGCTGCGCTTTTTAGCTGCCTTGTAGATTGCGTCAATGATGATCAAGTCCCGCAGCCCTTGCACTCCGTCGGGTTCGGGTTTCCGGTTTTCGCGCACAGCCGTGGCAAATGCGTCGAGTTCCAAAGCAAATTCATCGATTGGAGCGAAGTTGCTTTCGAACCATTGACCACCGATCTTCCCGCTCAAGCGACGTTCCTCTTCAAACGCAAATGCGGGAGATAGCGCAGCCCAGCCTTTCTCCCCGTGGACGTGAACAAAAGACGAGAAAACAGAGGTGTAGGCCGCCGTTCCCTGCACGATGAGGCCACTGGGGAAATCGAGGCGAAAAGCTACTCCCTCCTCAACCTCTTTATAGCGCCTGCGATCACGAGTCCAACTGGTGGCCTCCGCAGCAACTGGATCCTCGTCCACGAGCCATCGGCAGGTATTCACGCAGTAGACTCCGAGATCCATCAAGGGGCCGCCGCCACTCAACTTACGCGAGAACAGCCAGCCAGGCGAACTGTCGCCAAAGGGACGAAACTCTCCGAAAAGGGTATGGATCACATCGATCCGTCCCAAATCGCCCTTCGCAATCATTTTCTTGAGAGTTACGGTGCTTGGCTCGAAATACTTGCGATATGCCGTCATGAATTGCACTTTGTTGCGGCGGCACGCATCGACCATTTTGCGAGCTTGCTGAACCGTGGCAGCGAGGGGTTTTTCGCAAAGGACGTGCTTACCGGCCTTTGCCGCCGACACTGCGTATTTCTCGTGCTCGCCGGGCGGAGTAGCGATATAAACCGCCTCGACAGCCGGATTCTTAAGGCAATCTGCGAACTCGCTATAAGAGAAAGTCCGCTGAGCTTTGAATTCGTTCGCGAGCTTTTCGGCCTTCGCTTTGTCACCACTGACGACTGCAATCAGTTCAGCGTTCTGGCTGTGCGCGAAGGCGGGGAGAACCGCGACTTGCGCGATGCTTCCCAAGCCGACGACGGCGTATCCCACCTTCTTGACCGGTGGCATGCGAGGATCCCTTTCTTCACCGATGGTCGAGTTCAGCTTTCGCGGTCGGCACGGCTGAGACCCTGGTTTTTAATTGCAGTGTGCTCGAGGCCGCGCAGTTCCTCAATGTTTTCGATTACCTTGGAAATAGCATCCACGATGCTGTCGACATCAGCCTTGGCCCCAAGGAACAGGTGGTGAGAGAACCAGATTGCCTCGTGGTACGCAGCTCGCTCCGCTGCGGGGCACTTGTACATGTTTCGCAGGTCAAGGGGCTTAGGCCGTCCCCAACTAAGCGCGGGAAAGTCGTTCGGATCGAGGGGGAATAACGAACTGCAATAGACCGGCTCGTAGAAGAGACCGTCGCAAGGAATGCCTTCCAGCTGGAGGGCGCCGACGAACGCGGCGCGTGGAATGTCTTTCATCTGCTCGGCGAAGTATTTCAGGACGTATCCGTAGGGCGCGGGGCGCGTGATTCGCGGCTCGGGCTTAAGCAGACCGATGCCGCGCGTGCCGCGAATGCGCGACTCGAAATAGTCCATGTTGGCCTGCCTGACTTTTCCTTGTTCTGGTAGGCGCTCGAGTTGCGGACCAAGGACCGCGGCCTGGAATTCGCCAAGCCGATAGTTAAACCCGATGAGGCGCTTTTTGTATTGATCCGTGACGCTTCGTCGGCCAGCGTTGATATAGGACTGTACCCGCTCAAAATACTCGAGGTTGTTGGTGATGACCGCTCCACCCTCGCCCGAGGTCATCAGCTTGCTCGACTGAAAGCTGAACGCGCCCAGATCTCCGGTAGAGCCGGCTCCCTTGTCACGCCACATTCCGCCGTGCACGTGTGCGCAATCTTCGATGACCTTCAGATTGTGCTTCTTCGCGAGCGCCATGATTGCGTCGAGGTCGGCGAACCGCATGCCCAAATGCACCGGCAAAATCGCACGGGTCTTGGGAGTGAGCAGACTTTCGATCTGCTTGGCGTCCATACAATAGGATTCGGGATCGACGTCAACAAAAACGGGAACAGCGTTTACCAGCAGAACGGGACCAACCGTGCCTTCCCAGGTGTAGGCCGGGACAAGAACTTCATCACCCGGGCGGATGTCGATCGCCTTGAGAGCAGCCTGGATGGCAACTGTGCCAGTGTTTACGGTCTGGCCGTACTTGGCGGTGTGATACTCGGCAAACTTCTTGCCGAATGCCTCGGTATGCTTCCCAGGAAATGGCTGGCCTCCCCAATTGCGGTTGGTGAGAACATCCTCGAGCGCGGCTCTCTCTTTTTCTGTAAAAACTGGCCAAGGATCAAAGCGCTTTTTTCGGATGGCCTCGCCGCCGGTAATTGCCAGTTTTCCCATTGCATGCTCTCCTTCACACGGGCTGTTTGAGTGCTAATTCTTGGGAACCGAATTCTACGACCACGGAGCGATCGCGACCTTCATCGAGTCGGGTGCAATCGATTTGTGCACGGCAGTTTCAACCTCTCGGAGCGGATATCGATGAGACACAAACTCACGCAAGGGGTACGTCCGCATGTAGCGAGCCATTTGACGCATGCTGGGTCCGTAACTTGCGGGCTCTTCACCACCGACACCCAGGATCCGGACACTCTTTGCGCACAATTGCCGGTGGGGACTGATGGGGACATCTCCGAGATCAGAGAAGTTGCCTGCCTCGACCAGCAACCCGCCCAGCCGCAGCATGTCGAGTGCTTCCGGGACTGCTTGCGGCACGCCAGCAGTTTCGATCACCATGTCCGCGCCCCGGCCGTGGGTCAGGTCGCGGACAAACTCGAGGCGTTGTGCCAGCGTCGTTTCTCCGACATTCAGAACGTGATCGGCACCCAGGCGTTTCGCAAACTGCAGTCGATAATCCGACAGATCAACTGCAACCATCGTGCCTGCCCCGAGCATGCGGGCCTTCATAAGGAAGCACATTCCGAGAGCGCCCACACCGAGAACCACTACCGTATCGTCGAAAAGGAACGCCTCACTTGGGAAGACAGACATCTGTTTGGCGCGATCGAGACCAACAGTTACGGCCATGATCTCGGTCAGAACTGCGACTTCGGAAGGAAGGTCATCCGGAACGCGCACCAGGAAACTCCCAGGCACGATGTACATGTATTGCGACCATCCGCCAAACAGGTGAGGAGGGTCCGCGGCACACATGTTGTTGCCGTAGTCGACCATGTTCTGGCAAAAGTAATAGGGGAAGTCGTGGCGGCAGTAATAGCAATGGCCGCATGAGACGTTGGCTCCGACGACCACGCGGTCGCCAATTTTTAACGGGATTCCTTCAAAATCGAGATACTCCCCGTTGCCCCCGATCGCCGACACGGTTCCGACATTCTCGTGGCCCTGAATAATGGGGAAGCGGATCTGCTTGCCGTCGCCGGTCCCGGCGTATTGGGTGGTATAGCCCTGGTAGGTGTGCTTGTCGGTACCGCAGATGCCGGACAATTCCATTTTTACAACGACGCAGCCGGGCTCCGGGTCAGGACAGGGGTACTCCCGGATTTCGTATCGGCCGGGTTCGACGAGCGTGGCGGCTAGAACGTGGGCTCCGGACATTGCTGCACGGCACCTCTCAGAGCGGCATTAGCGAGCGGAAACTGAAAAAACAAGGGCGATAAAATAAGCGCTTAGAGACAATAGCGACGAGGCTCGTGATTTGTCAAGCCCATGCGCGGTTCGCGTTATAATCGACTCGCACCGACGGCGAGGATCTCCCTAGCATGCGGGAAAGGAGAGGGCTTGGTCGAATCACGGCAATCCCGCGGACTTTGTACGACGGATCGGCGCAGCTTTCTGAAATCGCTGCTTGCGGGTTCGGCCTGGTTTTCTCGCATGTCAGGAATGCAAAGCGCTCTGCTGGGACTTCATGCTCCCGGCAGCTCTCTTTTCAGCGAAGCGGTTGGGGAAAAGGCCGCGTCTGGACGTCTTACCGCGAATTCAGACTTCTTTGTTCGGAACCACTTTCGAACGCCACAGATCAGTTCCGAGTCGTGGACTCTCGAATTGACCGGGTTGATCGGGCAAGCGCGTAAACTTTCGTATTCCGACCTGGTTCTCATGAACTCAGTGCGGCAGACGGTGACCATGGAGTGCGCCGGGAACATTTCAGGGGGGCCGGGAGTCGGAAACGCGGCGTGGTCGGGTGTACCGCTCTCGGAACTACTGACGCAGGCGGGCGTAAAGTCGGTTGCGACCGGCGTAATCTTTTATGGCGCCGACGCGAGTGACGGGGTGGATGCCCCTGCTGACACGCATTTCGCGCGCTGGATTCCACTCGAAAAAGCCATGGCACCGACCACGCTTCTAGGGTACGAAATGAACGGATCGCCCCTGCCGGCCGAGCATGGCTTCCCTCTCCGCGCGATTGTGCCGGGTTGGTATGGCATGGATTCGGTGAAATGGTTAACCCGGATCGAGGTCACGGACAAACCATTTGAGGGCTACTTCCAGCAGAAGTACTACTCTGCGGTCGATGCGAAAGGAGCACAGCGGCCAATCACGCGAATGCTGGTGAACTCCAAATTTCTGCGGCCTTCTGAAGGTGAAGAAATTCTTGCGAAGTCCTATCGAATCGAGGGCGTCGCATGGGCGGGAGAAGGAAAGGTTGTGAAAGTTGAACTACGTACGGACCCGAACGAGCCTTGGCAGGCGGCGGCCATTGCCGATGCAACCGAGCCTATGACGTGGGTCTTGTGGAGCTATGAGTGGCATGTACCGCACCCCGGTCGATACACGCTTGATGTGCGTGCCACCGACGAAAGCGGGCACAGACAACCTGAAATTCGTGATCCCGATCGTCACGACGCATACGAACTCAACACGCCTCACCGAATCGCGGTTACAGTCCGATCGTGAGTCGCAGCCAGCAGTACACTCTCGATGAGGCCTGCAATGACCCGCAAAAGTGACCTTTTACACGCCACTTCAGGATTGCGCCGACCCAGGTGTCAAACCTTCCTCCTGATGTGTCTGTTCTTCTTGAATGTGGGTGGAGTTGTGAGGGTCGCGGCCCAATCGGATCTCGCCACATTGTCTTCCGAGGGCCAAGCGGCGCTCCGGGATCAGCAATTCGAACGCGCAGTTCAGCTGTATGAGCAAATCATCAAGCTGGACTCGCGTTCCGCCCAGGCCCATTCCAACCTGGGCTTGGCACTGTACATGAGCGCCAAATATCCGAGGGCGATTCAGGAATTCCAGAAAGCGTTGGCACTTGACTCACATCTAGAGCACACGAAGGTGCTCTTAGCCTTGGCCTACTTTGACAGTGGTGAAATTGCGCGAGCTACACCGTTGCTTGAAAAGGCCTATCAGGCGAATAAAGACGATACTGTCGTCACAGCGCATCTTGGGTTAGCGTACCTGAGACAAGAGAAAGATGAAAAGGCGCTTTCCGTCCTGAGCCACTGGGTCGAACTGGAACCGTACAGCCCGGATGCCCTTTACTTCAAGGGGAAAGCTGCGATGTACCTGGCCTCAGATTCGTTCGTGCAGCTCACAAAAACCGCCCCTGATTCCTATCGTATGTTTCAGCTGAGGGCGGAGATGCTTCGTCAGCAAGGAGTGGCTCCGGCCGCCATCAATGAATACAAGAAAGCCATTTCACAGAAATCCGATGCGGCTGGGCTGCACTATGCCCTTGGAACTCTGTATCGCGAAGGTGGGCGGCTGGAAGAAGCGCTTGCGGAATTCAATGAAGAGCTCAAGATCTCGCCGAACGATGCGATGACGAATTTTTTCATTGGAGACATTTATCTTCAGCAGAACAAAGTAGAACTTGCGCAGCAATACCTATCGCAGGCACTAGCCGTCCAGCCTGGACTCGCCGACGCGCAGCTCGATATGGCCAAAACGTATCGCCAGCAGGGGAAGGTAGAAGACGGAGTGAAACTACTGCAGGCCGTGGTGGCGTCCGATCCGGATCAGCAGGATGCCCACTACCTGCTTTTCAGCCTCTACAAAGACGAGGGAAAAATGGACCTGGCCCGGAAGGAGCTGGCTATTTTCGAAGAACTGAAGCGCAAGGCGAATGATCAGGAACAAAAGCGCATGCGGATCGAAAGCCTCAACTAATGTGTTCTAGCGTTGCATTCGGCCTTCTTGAAAACTTTCAACGCACAAAGCCAGGCTAGTGAGCAGAGCTCTATCGTGCAGTCACACCCTTTTGTGATGCAATTCACTGATAAAACCTTAAACGGGAGCAACAATCCGTGTGTGCCGAACCCTGCACGCCGGTGACCTGTGAACTTGAGTGAAAGCCTGTGCAAGGTAATGTCGCTGCTGCGACTTCACCGTCCAGACTGCGTGTCGTGCGAAGCGAGGAATGGATGCCGAGGGGACGAGATGCGTAAGCGTCTGGTAGAACTGACTCTACTACAAGCTGCAGGTTCCGATACCAGGAAGCCGGAGAAGCCTGCGAAATCGGCCAGCGACGCCGCATAGAGTCTGCCAGGGTAAGCGTATCTCCGCGACTCGACATCTTCCGGATCATCCCCTCTGTCTGCGGGGCTCGCGTGTTTCGCGACATGCGAAATGGCATCGTAAAATTTCGCCCATCTGAAATCGTAAAGTTTTGTAAAAAGCTGTGATTGTTTGACGGATCAGAATTTGCGCGGGCAACTATCGGGAACATCTCGCAATCTGAACAAACGTCATCCCCAAAACCTTACATGCAGACCTCCATCCAGCATTCGAGCCCCGTTCTGACTCGCTTTGTTTTCATCGCAATGCTTGGTCTTGCTTCAATTCTGTCCACCGGGGACGCACCGCTCAACGGCCAGGAAGCAACGATTGCGGTCGACGTTAGAGTCGTGAACGTGCTGGCGACTGTGCGTGACAAGCATGGTCAGATCGTGAACACCCTCAATAAGGACGACTTCATCCTGCAGGAGAACGGTCACCCAGAGGTCATTGGCTACTTTAGCCGTGAATCGGATCTTCCTCTGACCCTCGGCCTGATGGTTGACACTAGCTTGAGCCAGCGGCGCGTTCTTGAACAGGAGCGCAGCGCCAGCTATAGCTTCCTCGACAAGGTGCTGCGAGCGAAGGATGCCGCCTTCGTCATCCATTTCGATCACGAGGCCGAACTTTTGCAGGACCTGACATCTTCCCGAGATAAGTTGCAGGCTGCCCTTGAAAAGTTGAAGACGCCAGAGGAGCCTACTCTCGCGCGGGCAGGCGGACGCGGCGGATCGGGAGGCGGGTGGCCAGGACCGGGTGGCGGAGGAGGCGGCGGCGGACGCGGTCACGGCCATGGTGCCGGCACGGTGCTCTATGATTCGGTTTATCTGGCTGCGGACGAACTGATGAAACCACAAAAGGGACGTAAGGCATTGATTGTGCTGACCGATGGTGTAGACCGCGGAAGCAAAGAGACGCTTGAAGCGGCGCTCGAGGCAGCTCAGCGCGCCGACACAGTCGTGTACTCGATTCTGTTTAAGGACGACCAGGCGTACTCAAACCAGGGAGGCTTCGGCGGTCCCGGGGGCATGGGCGGGCATCGTGGAGGACACCGCTATCCACAGGAATCACGGCCCGACGGAAAGAAAATTATGGAGCGCATCTGCCGCGAGACCGGCGGTCGCCTCTTTGAAGTATCCAAGAAGGAGCCGATCGAAAAAATCTACAGCGAACTACAAGACGAATTGCGCAACCAATACAGTCTGGGTTACACACCTGCCAAAAGCGACGACGGCTTCGGCTACCGGAAAATTGCTCTGATTGCCAAACGAAAAGATCTGATCGTGCAGGCACGCGACGGATATTACGCAGACCGCTAAGACTTGGAAGCAAGAGTTTCGGGTCTCTCCATCCGTAGGCACCTATCAGAGATCCTGCAGAAGGTCTTCTAACACGCGCAAACTGGTCGTCGGGGCAGCTCGAAACTCTCTTGTAGGGCACTTGTTGCGAAGGGTGTGGAGGAGCACCAATGCGTGATCACCCATTGATTTGAGTTCATTGATTGGGTTGTCCGAATACGCGGCCTGGACCTCCTTAGGCGCAGCATCGAATCCTGCTCCGACAGCGTTGACCAATTGGCAAACCAGCACTCGTGCAAGAGAACCGCTGGTACTGGATTCGCGAAAGAAGAGGGCAACAACTGTACCTTGACCTCATCATCCACGCGGAAGCCGGGGTTCTTAGCAACTGAACCAGGCTCCCGCCTTGGCTCCGGAACACCGGGAATACCAGCTACGAATTCCAGTTCACGGACTTTGGCTTGGGCTAGTGACTTGTTCCATGCAGTGGACGGGTCTTTACCGAACGCAACCCACGCCCACTTCCCGTCGCGCTTGACTCGCTGATAGTAGTAGCCGTCCGGGTGGAATTCCGGTGCGCCTTTACGAGACACCAGAAGTTGCGTATTCGGGATTTCGTGTCGAAAACAGCCGAGCAGAAGAGGGACTGCTGGCCGTCTAGTTGGCGAGACTTGAGGTACAGCTTGGGTCCCGGTTTGTAGCGCATCCTGATTTTCTTCCCTCTCTGGTAAATATTAAGAGGGCCCGGAAAATCAGTGCAGCTTTTGTAGTTTTTCTACAAACCCTTTGTCATCAATATGTGGCGGAGAGGGAGGGATTCGAACCCTCGATACAGGTGTTAGCCCGTATAACGGTTTAGCAAGTGTATAGATTTTTGCGGTGTGCAATGATGTCAAGAGCTTACAGTCGGGCCGGAGGCTGTAAAACGGACGAATAAGCTCTCATTCGGCGAATTTTGTTCTCCGCTTTGTTCTCCAGTTTTCAACTAAGTGCTACACCCTCTTGGTTTGGCTCCTGACACCGGACGCCCTCCAGTTTGCGCGTCGGCTTCCCGTACAGCGGTTTTCAAGATGGATGGATTGACCCCCTCCTCAATCGGATCAGAGGCTTTCTCCAAACTCGAGGTTCGATCCTTCAAAGAACCCTTCTAGGGAGGCGGTGAACGCGGGGTCAGTGTGGTGAGGGGGTAGTGGAGCGGATGGGAAAAATTGGGCCACCCCGTAACGTTCGAGTTAACTCTATTAACTGATCAGTAATAGCGCAGACGCGCGACGAACCGACGTGCGGCGTACGGACGAGCGGCGTGCGCGAGCGGGCGAGCGGGGACGAACAAAAGGCCCGAGGATACTGGTATCCGAATTGCGTGCCCCCATCAACGACACTCCACAATTATTCAGCATCAGGTTCGACCGCTTTTGACATAAACAGCCGGGATGGTAACTTCGGGTATGGAGCAATCTGCTCAAAAAAACAATGCTCGTTCCTGTATTTCGTACCGCCTGGAGCCTACCCGAAGACACCCGGGTTGACCGCGATACGCGCGGATTTTCCAGCGGACATTGAGCCGATGCGAATCGAGCTGCGCGACCAAGGCGCAGTCGATTTGGAACCGGTCATAGTCCTTGGCTATCCAGTGATTGCTGGTCATGAACCAGCGCTCATTCCAGTTAATGCGCAAGCGACCGGTGGCGTGCCAACCTACGGTGGAACAAGACGCTGTCTGGTCTTACAGCGAATGACAACACCGGGCTTCAGCGCGGGGCCAGTGCTGGACAGGCGCGGAATGGTAGTTGGTGTTATTCGTGAAGAAGGCGGGTCGGACCGTGGTGGCAGTCAAGGTGTGTTTATTTTTGGAACTCCAGCGCATTATTTGCATGAAGTGTTGGCTGAATTAGCAAATCGCTTGAAGGTGTTGGGGTGTAACGACATTGCACGTGAGTGTCGCACAATGCCTTCCAAAAGCGTTTTTGAAATCGTCTCCTGATCCGTCAATTTTTCGGTGTCGCCTTCGGAGACTCTGGGTCTTCCAAAACGTTTCGGCCGCCCCCGGCTGGAAGGCGGCTAGAGCGGAATATCGTCAGTGGATGCAGCCAAGATACATACTGCCGAATCGTGCAAGGACGGATGCCCTCACTTTCGGGTCACACGTGGTGGCCACATGCAACCCTCGCGATTCAACATCGACTTGAAAGTCGAGCTTTGATTTCCACTCGCTAGGTGGGGGTGGTGTGGCAGCGAAGAAGTTGTATCGAACGCTGGCCCACAATTCGAACCCTAACTCCATATCAGAATTAGGGTCGTAGCCTGAATTCTCACCGGCCTTCACAGTCTTTTTTGCGAGGCCGAGGTCAGCCAATAACATCAATGCGCACGTGTGCGCGACGAGGTCTGCCACTTGCAACCCGAGAACCTGCCTCGAATCTTGCTCAAAGAAATAGGTGAGGGCGAACTCAGAAAGGTTCTCCACGGCTCCCTTCGTGTTGGCTAAGCTCGATGGAAAAACGGCCTGGTCAAAAAACACCTGGTGGGCCGCACTTTCAAAGTGATTGGTCGATAAAACCTTCTTAAGTCCACGCAACGCCTCAATGCCAAGCTGTTGCCGGGGCAAGTGAGGAGCGACAACAATTCCGATTCGGCAGTGACGTCGAACAATTGATCGCAGGTGTTCCCGAGCGCATCTTTGAGCAGGACTTCGGTCCATCCGGGCGCCACTCTTGAATTCGTCGATTCGAGGGGTCATCCCCGCTTCCCGCAGGGCCTCCGCGACGACCTCCTGCAAATCGTGTTCGGCGAAGGCAAGTGCTCCCAGCGCAAATTTCCCGTTCGGATGAATGCTCTCGTCGAAGTAGAAGAAACCCATTGAGGTTCATTGTAGATCTGCTTAAGCAGCTGTTCCAAAAACAAGTCTTTCTGCAAGACCTGTATTGCGCGAGCGAGATGCTGAAAAGTCAAGCGCTTGCACGTGCCGTTTCGGGATGGGTTTTGGAAAGATGCAGTTTCGATGCCGGTCGCTGCCCTACTTGTAGGTGTGATTACTTCTGGTTGCCCATTATCCACGGACCAGTTGCTGGTGGCCTAGGCAGAAAGCTCGCCGATTTGATTCATTAACACCAGTTTCTGGAATCGCCGGCTCGAATCACTCGGGCTTGCAGACGTTGCCGTAGACCAACGGCTTCCCCTGTTCCCACGGCTTATAGGTGTTGGCGAATTCGATCCGCTGGGCAACGGAGGGATGCGTCGCCTGGAAGATAAGGAAAAAAGTATCCCAATCGGCCGCAACGTCACCGGAACTGGCATCCCTCGCGAAGACCATCGCCGCCGCGTGATTTTGATGGGTCAATTCAAGGCCAAAGCGGTCGGCTTCGAGCTCGATATGACGCGCAAACAGATTGAAAAACGGCACAATGGCAAGCCAGAAGAAGGTCAACAGGAACACGATCAGCGGCAAGGACGCCGGATCGGAAAGTTCGCTGAAACCCCAGCGCCCTGAGAATCGGCGGATGGCCGCGCGGCCCAGGTGGTCGGTAAGCCAGAATCCCGCCAGCAGGCAAACAGCGATGATCGCCAACCCCTTCCAGTTGTCGTCCATGACGTAGTGTTTCAACTCGTGGCCGATGGTGAATACGACTTGGTCAGGCGTTTCGACCGACGCCAGGTTGCTCTGGAGAACAATGCGATTGGTTGGGCCGAGGCCAGTCACCCCCGTGCTGTTGCCGCCAACCATGACGGGGATGTGAGTGATAGCGCACCGCGCGGCCAGCGCGTCAATCCGCGCTTCCAGCGGGCGATCGTCGAGAGGTTTATAGGTCGTCGTCAGCGGATCGACCCACACCGGCCAAGCGACGAAAGCCAGAAAAGCAACCGGGATCAGAGCGAGGGCGCAATAGAGCCACCAGCGACGCGCGCTTCTAGCGATCAATCGATAAGGAAGCCAGATCAACAGTGATGCAAGGACCAATTTGACGACAAGTTGCGCGCCTTCACCCTTCAGCAAATTCGGCCAGGTTCGGTGCGACCAGCCAGCGACATGCGGCTGGATATAGTCGATAGAAGACTCGAACGGCAGCGCGATCAGCGCGGCCAAAACCAGATAGGCACAGGCAAAGAGCGTGACCGTCCAGAACCAACGACGGCCGGAGATAGATTCGCACATCCTGCGTAGACGTGAGCCGAGACCGGTGAACAGAAAGCAGAGGGGAATTGCCAGTGCGAGAAGTCGGAAAGCCGCCCAGCGAATGTTTGCGTCTCTCAGTTGGGCGAGTGCGGCCACCGTTATTTGGGGCACCGCCACCGGCACTTCGGCATGGCGATCGTGGACGTCAGGATTGCGCCCGCAATACAAACGGCCAAGGTTCTCCATGAGATTGTTCGCAGCGAGGCCCTGGATTCCAGTACAAAGCGAACGCTCATCATTGTCTACACTCTTCAAGAAGTGCTACATGCCGCGACCGAAGATTCTATGCAACACGTCCTGTCACGAAGGCTGCTACTTTGTGGCCATAAGTCTCACTCCATTATGCAGCAAGCGCGTTTTGTGATTCACTGCTTCTCGCTGCATTTAGCTGCACTGGGTTTGATGGCTAAGCCTTTGTGTTTGCAGGATAATGCAAGTTGATGCGCGTATGTGCACCGCTGGTATATGAGATTAAGAGTCAGTTGCCCGCCGTTATCCCCACCAACCGCCCAAGCGGCAACGCATATTGCAAGTGCTCACCAGATTCTGAAGGCCCTGCAAGAGGAGATCGGAGAGTATCCAGAACTCGGCGCGGCCATTCTGAAACTGGAAATGGCACTGAATATTCTGACGATAAAGACTGGCGGGTTGCTGTAGTCCAGTGAATGACGCTGGAGGACCTCCAGACGCCGGGCTAGTCCTCACCCCCGCTGGAACCACAAACGCACCGCTGAGCCAATGCTGACAGGCGCGCTGAAAAGGATTTTGGAAGGGCTGGAACCCTAGTCGAATGGGATGAGGTGAGAGCCACGTGCAAATTCCAGCGATGGGCATCAGGATGTTGTGACCTCGCCAGGGCAGTCTGTCAGTAGCTCTGCATCTGGGGGATGACGCCCCGGATTCCCCCTCGGGGATTTTCCATGTCTCCCTTGCGGCGAGGAATCAGGTGGATGTGAGCATGATCGATCGTTTGCCCTGCTGCATCACCACAGTTTGCGCCGACGTTGAAACCTGCCACCTTGGTGTCATTTGTTCCTGATGCGGCCCTGTAGTCTCAGCACTGATCGGCATCCCGCCTTTCGGCGTCCGTACAGCTTCAGTGTAAGTAGACGTGGGACCTGTTCACATCATGGCGGGATAGCCAGATGGTTGTAGTTATATAGAGCGGTCTGTTCTCTAGAAGGCCGCGTGTGCGTTTTGGTCTAACTGGACTACGTTTGGTGGCTTGAGGTGGAAATGGTCGCGGAAGTTCCAGCGCAGTGCGATTGGAGCATGCATGCCAAGCCGAAAAGTTGAAACGCTCCGCATGGACGGATTCCAAGTGGGAGCAAGCTATTCCAGACCACAGATCGCGGAGCTTGGGGGAGTCGCGCCTCTGGACAACACCCGTGAATGGACGGGAATTGTTGAGTTTGAGAATTGTATTCTCCTCTTTCCCACGCTCGATAAGAGTGATCTGCCACCCGAACATCGATATGTTGACGTGTTCGAAGGCAGCCAGTTCGAGCGGGAGTCCAAAAATCGCAACACACAGCAATCACCACTGATGACGCGGATCATGGCGGGTGGGATCGAGCTACCTTAGATACGTCTTCACCATATCGATAACCTCATCGGCCGCATCTATCTGCTCCGAATTTGGTTTTCGCTTTGGGTCAAGCACATGGTGCCGGATGTGGCCTTCCAGGAGTTCAGTCATCAGGCTGTTGACAGCACCTCTTGCCGCGCTGATGATCTGCAACACCTCCGAGCAATCGCGTCCCTCGTCGAGGACTCGCTCAAGAGCCTCAAATTGCCCCCGAATGCGTTTGCTCCGCAAAATCAGCTTCTGTTTGTTCTTGATTGTATGACTCATTCGCAAACGAATGATATCATGCCGGAGCTTGCATTATACATATGGGGGTATGTATCATGAATCATTCTTTTTCGCGAGTTCATCATGTGGCAGCGCATGGTCCTCGTCACAACCGTTGTGCTTTTGGGGTTTAGTGGAGGTGTGCTCGCCCTTTTTGTTCGTGGCATGCACGCTGAACGTGGTGCGGTAGCAGGTTTCTGTTTTGTTTCTGCGCTGGCTGTCGTGCAAGCTTGGCTGGTTGCCTCCGAGATCGCCAAGGCCCGCAGGCTGTCCGGCAACATTCGAAATGCATGTTACAGAGGAGCTCAAGCGAAATTTCGAGCTGTTTCCTTCGGTGGACTGTGTGCAATCGTGGGCGTCCTCCCCATGACATGGATTGGGGCAAACTCGGGAGGACAAGACCGATTCGCTACTGTCATGTTGGGTGGTGTGGTGTTTTCCACTATCGCAGCGCTGACCGTGCTGCCAGTCCTCACTGCGCGGATCACAGAATGAGTCCGGTCTATTGCTCCTGGTCTGTTCTAGAGACGAAGCTCTTGAGGGCACCGCTTTGCGCTACGTGGCGGCCCTGAAGTGGTCGAAATGGTCGGGTCTTACCTCGAATATCGTCTTCGTACCACGGAGGGAAGGTGTCTATGAGCTCTTCGCCCATCGTCGAAAAGTCCTCAGTCAACCCTGCGCATCTCAGCCAGAATCGGAATTCCCCAGAACGGAACGAACCTACCCCTGGCGCTGAGGACGAGCAACACGGTCACGAAGTAGAGTGGGCCGAACTTGCCCGCATTGCTTTTGTGGCCTTGGCTGCAGCTGCGGTCTGGTTTCGGCTATGGGAGCCGTTTCCGCACATCAGCGTGATCGGCATCGCGGCTACCCTGATCGGCGGATATCCCATTTTCAAAGAAGCTTTCGAGAACATCGTCGAACGAAAAATGACGATGGAACTCTCGATGACCATCGCTCTCCTTTCAGCGTTGGCGATTGGAGAGTTCTTCACCGCTCTGGTCATCACTGGCTTCGTCCTGGCCGCTGAGGTGTTGGAGGGTCTCACAGTTGGCAGAGGCCGGCGGGCGATCCAGAGTCTTCTCGATTTTCTCCCCAGAACTGTCGCAGTCCGCCGCAACGGTCAGGTGATTGAAGTACCGTCCGATCAAGTTCAAGTTGACGAAACGGTCATCGTGAAGCCAGGCGGGCACATCCCTGTGGATGGAATTGTGCTTAGTGGCCGCTCCTTCGTGGAACAAGCAGCGATCACCGGCGAAGCCATGCCGGTCGAGAAAGCGCAGGGAGATGCGGTCTACGCCGGCACCATTAATCAGTCGGGCACTCTGGAAATCGGCGCCCAGAAACTCGGCCGTGACACGACGTTCGGAAGAATCATTGAAGCCGTCGAACGCGCCGAGAAGTCGCGGGCTCCGATTCAGAAAACCGCGGATCGGCTGGCCGGCTACCTTGTGTATTTTGCACTGGGCGCGGCGATTCTGACCTTCATCCTTACGCACAATGTCAGGTCAACCATTTCAGTCGTAATCGTTGCCGGAGCATGCGGCATTGCGGCTGGGACTCCCCTCGCAATCCTCGGCGCGATTGGCCGAGCAGCCCACCAGGGAGCCATCATAAAAGGAGGCCTCTATCTGGAAGCGCTGGCTGCCGTGGACACGGTGCTTCTGGACAAGACCGGCACGCTAACCTTCGGGACGCCGCAGATCCGGGAAGTCGTTTCCGCCAATGGCTTCGGGGAACAGCAGATCATCGCCGCTGCCAGCATCGCGGAGCGCAAATCCGAACATCCTCTTGCCAAGGCAGTGGTGGCGCGGGCAACAGAACTCGCCATTCCACTCGTCGACCCCGATGAATTCTCGTACACACCCGGACGAGGAGTCAGGGTGAGCTACGAGGGCGAGGAGATTGTTGTGGGTAGTCTGGCTCTTCTCGTGGAACACGGTATAACGAGAGGGTTGCCCGGAAGCAGTAACGGTGCGGAAGGGGCATCGGAAGTCTACGTCGCCCGAGCGGGACAACTTCTTGGCAGCATCCGAATTGCCGATGTTTTGCGGCCGGAAGCCAAGAATGCGATTGCGGCGATGCGGCAAATGGGTTTGAAAACGGTACTCTTGAGCGGGGATACACAAGCTGCGACTTCATCGGTAGGCCGCGGCCTCGGAGTGGACGAAGCCGTGGGAGGACTTCTACCAGAGCAAAAGGCAAAGTGGGTGACTGAGCTGCGTAGCAAGGGTCGTAACGTCGCGATGGTCGGCGACGGAATCAATGACGCTCCCGCCCTCGTGGAGGCCAATGTCGGTATCGCCATGGGATCCGGAACTGCTGTAGCTCGAGAGAGCGCGGATGTGATCTTGATTGGTAGCGATCTATCGAAATTGGTCGAAGCTTTGCGGGTTGCTCGACGCTGCCGCGGCATCATCATGCAGAACTTTGTCGGCACGCTGGTGGTGGACAGCGTCGGAGTGGGAATGGCAGCGTTCGGTTTACTCAATCCGCTTCTGGCCGCTTTTATTCATGTGACCTCAGAGTTGGCATTCATACTCAATTCCACGAGATTATTGCCCCGGAGTTCTGAAGCCGGGCAATGAGATCGAGGACTTGTCGGTCGGTATGCACCTTTCTCCTTTGATCCAGAGTCGGAAAGGGCGGGCTTGGGCAGTCCTAATTGCCCTAGGATAGTGGGGATGTTGATTGCCACGCTCGCTTGTTTGGCCAGCAGATTCAATATGGAAGATCTCTACGGAATTTTGGATTAGATGGATTTTAAACCGAGGGCAGGTCAGATTTTGTGAGAGACGATCGAGATTGTCCGTTGAAAACGAAGCGCCTCGTGATTGGGCAAATTACGATCTGCCGAGGGTGCTGTTGCGGCAATCTGGAGCGTGGTTTGCCCGAAGTTCCCGTGGAATGGCTGAAGAGCGAGTGGCGGAAACGGGGACTGTTGAAGCGAGTCCAGCTGACCATAAGTGGTTGTGTTGGGCCGTGTGATGTGCCGAACGTGGTCGTGATTACGAGCTCAGCGGGTGAGGTATGGCTGGGGAACGTTGTTAAATTCGACCAGTACCGAAGCCTTCTTGAGTGGGCCGCACGGTCTCGGGATGCAGGCGAGATGTTGTCGCTTCCTCGTGAATTCCATGAATGCAGGATGAGCCCCTTTTACTCGTGATGGTATCCATCTTGAGGAACAGTCAGGATCGGAACAAGAGAGCGAGCCGGACGGAGGGGATCATTCGGCTGCTATTGATTATTCTCTGGGCAGTGGTCGTCGTGTTGGGTCTTTACTCGGGTCTTGCCTATCACCACCACTAGCACTGGCGCCACCACTCACAAAACACGAGTGAGATGTACACCCGGGAGAGCTCGCTTGGTACGGCCAAACAGAATCGGATAAGCATCTGCGATACCAGGAGTCTCGCATTCTCGTGAAGGACTGGCGTTGCAAAGGTGCTGAATACATACCCGGTTAGGTATTCTTTCGTTGCGTTTGATCGTCGTCTTCGATTTATCGCCAACCGAGGATTATAGTTTCCGAGTCGAACTGCGAAGAGTCTCAAAACAATTACAACGCCCGGAGATCTTGAATGCTCTGGTGCTTTGAATCTTTCTTTCCCGTGGTGTGGATCGCCTTTCTTGTCTATTGGCGGATCAAGGCCGCCGGTACCAAAACCACCCAGCGCAGCGAGCCGGCCGCCTCGGGCATCCTGCGGGCTCTCGTATTCCTGGTCGTGATCGTCCTTCTTTCGACAACTCGCATCCCGCTGCCCTGGCTCTACCGCCAGCTCTGGCCGTCTGGCATCTGGCCCTTTTGGATTGGAGCTGCTTTTACCGTCGTCGGCCTTCTCTTCGCCGTTTGGGCGCGCCAGCACCTCGCCAGCAACTGGAGCAGCGCCGTAACCATTAAGCAGGGCCACGAGTTGATTACCACCGGCCCGTATGCCCTGGTCCGTCACCCCATCTACACCGGCATTCTGACCGGGTTTATTGGCACCGCGATTGCGCTCTCCCAGGTGCGTGGGGTCATCGGTTTCGTCCTAATATTCGCCGTGCTCTGGGCCAAGCTCCGCATGGAGGAGGAGTGGATGCGTTCCCAATTTGGGGAGACATATGCCACCTATGCCCATCAGACCGCTGCCCTGATGCCGTACCTTTTCTGATCGCTATGTGTCACGAGCCACCCTCGCCTTTTTGTGGGTCAATGAGCGTAGTGGGGATTTTTCAACAACTACTCGTGAAGTCGGTCGGCCTGCTTTTCCTTTCCGCAAATTTCCCGCTTCCAAAATAACCTCAAAAACCGAGTTTTGGTGACCAATTGGTGACGCGTTCGTGCCCAGCTATCGATACCGATTTTCAACCTTCTTGGTAGGCGCCGCAGGAAATCTTCGTTTTATTTGGATTACTGTTGCGGTACGGACGACTATTGTGGACCGAATAGCTGCATAGTACACTTTGCAAACTGCTGCCGGGTGTTTCTCGCCGGTGGCTCCAGCCTCTTCGTTCGGTCGGCATCACACACTATTTGCAAATGCGTTTCTCCGGCTTTTTCTGCTCCTTCGGCTCCAGAGATCGACAAATTTTGAAACCGTGAGGTAGACCGAATGACTCCCCTTGTGAAGATGAGATATGCCCTCGCATTTCTCCTGGTGATTTTGAGCACAACCATCCTCGCACAAACACAAAGCGTCGATAACGCAGAGCAAACTCCAACGAAAGCGCAGGCCGGGAACCCCTTGAAGGTGCCCATGCGCATTGTTGCGTATCGAGATCCCCACGGGAAAGCAGGAGCAGCCGTAGGGGTCGCCGCCGCGCCCGCCGGCGCACACCTCAGCTACTTTGGGGTCGCAGATGGGCTGCTCATATTCCGATCCTCCGTGGCGGCATTCTATGCCTTGCCGGAATGCCTTTACTTGTCCTCATTTAACTCGTAACCAAACGGTTACAAGTGTAATCGCCTGCTTACAACAGCTACTTCCGAATGATCGATTATCCAGCCACGATCACGAGAGGCCCTAGTCCGTAGCGATGGAAGGCAGTTCTACCTTGGTAGCCTTTGAGGGGGAGTCCTGGGAAATCGCAGAAGGGCGGAGCTCAAAAGTTTTCCGCAATCCAAGCATTGCTATTGATAGTTGGCGCTGGAATTGTCACGTATTTTCCATTGCGCGAGGGAACGGCCCAGCTAGGCCAAACGCTGTTCACTTGCCAGAGTTGATGTGCATTGCCCGATAGATCTACGTACAGCAAGCTTTGCCGCGAGCCCGCCGGGTTACTCGTCACAAAAAGCCCTTTGGAATCGGCCGCCCAATCTACCGAACGAAAACCGTACCAGTTTTTCACTACAAGCTCGCGGCTGGGTTGACCAGAGAGCGAGAGCAGCCGGATCCGGTTATCGGTAGCGCCGAAGGTGACTGCCGCAATTGAAGTTCCGTCCGGGGAAAGCCCCCAATTCCAGTCGAACGTTTGCTCTTGAAGCATAGCTACTTCGTGCGGTTGGCCGATGACCGGATCAAAGACCGAAAACACGAACTCTTTGGGCTTCAGCTGGCTGAAGACGCAGATGGTCGCCGGTGCACGCGAACACTGATGGTTAACGATCGCCGGCGCCTCAAGCACGATCTGGGGCGGACCTCCACTCATAGGCGCTCGCATCACCCGCGTCGGCTGCGAATTGTCACCTGGATTCGTGGGTACCAGATACAGAAGCTGAGTTCCGTCTGGATTCAACCGGCAAACCGATTTTTCTTCCGGACCAAAGACCAGCATTTCTGCCGACGTTTCATACATTCGTTGTCGAAATATGTTCGTCGTACCGGTTCTATTCGAGATGAACAGCACGGCCTTGTTGTCGACCGTCCAGTCGAAAGGAAGGTCGTCAGCCTCGTCGAAGGTAAGCCGGCGCGGTTCGCTGAGTCGCGGTCCTTTGGCGGAAAACTCGGAGATGTAGACATCCACCTGTGGCTTGGCCCGGTTAAATGCCAGACGCTTGCCATCGGCGGTGACGCTGGGCTTCACGGCAAAGCCATCGCCACTGGTGATTCTCGTTGCTGTTCCGACGAAACGGCCGGTGCTCAAGTTTATGCTGGCTGCCCAAAAGTTCGAACTGTTCTGACTAGGCGGCGGTTCATCCATGGCATACAGCAAACGTCCATCCGGCAACCAGAGGAACCCCCAACCATCCAGACGTGGCTCCGATAGAACAACCCGTTTGGTCCCCTGCTCCAGATTAAAGAGCTCGATCCAATGTTCCTCATTGTTGGGCCCAGGCTTGAATTTCATATATGCGATCCAGCGCCCATCGGGCGACCAAACCGGCGAGGCGAACCCTCCCTCCGCAGATGACATCAGCTTTCGCTGATCGGCCCCATCAGCCCGCATCAACCAGACTTCCTGCCCCGCTTCCCCGAATGCTGCCCCTTTGAGAAATACAATTTGCGAGCCGTCCGGCGAAACCGAAGCCGACCAGCCTTCATCGCTCATTAGCCGAGGGTTGCCACCCAGGATGGATAGAGACCACAGACGCCTGTTTACCAGCGGGGGGGCGGCCCATGACGCCAACAACTGCGAACTGTCGGGGAACCACCCCAAGAACGTGACATCAGAAGCCTTCGGCAGAAGGGGGTGCAGCTCTCCCGTAGAGAGCAGACGCAAGTACGCTCCGGTTTTGTCGGAATATGCCAGGTACTTACCATCAGGAGATACCGCAGCCGTGAAGACTCGGTTCTGGGTGGCATTCGTCGTCAAACGTTGCAGTGTTACCGCGGGTCGCGACAATTTAGATCGCGACGCCTGTCGCGTAATGAACCACCCAGCTACCATGGTAACCACAGCGATAATGGCCAGCATGGCCCCACCGAACTGCCACTTCCGTGACCATGAGCCAGAGGCACTTATCTGCGACACCTTCGTTGAGAATCGGTTGGCTTCCGTATCCAGATTCAGACCCGCCACGTCGGAAAGGGCTGAGTGGGTCAGGGTCTCAACATTGCCAATGAAACGATATCCCCGTCGAGCGACAGTCTCAACAAAGATGGGTCTCTCCGCTGATTCGCCGAGAGCATCGCGCAATCTCTTGATGGCGGCATTGAGACTATGATCGAAGTCGACGAACGTATCCGCGGCCCAGAGCTTAGAGCGCAACTCCTCGCGAGTAACCAGTTCTCCCGGTCGCTCAAGCAGAGCCGCCAGCAATTTAAGCGGCTGTTCCTGGAGCCTTATCTTCTGTCCTCGCTGGCGCAGCTCCCCGGTGTGTAGATTGACCTCGAACGTGCTGAACCGGATGATTCGGGAAGAGGAAATGGCTGCCACAGGAACCTTCTCGTGGCGGAAGTTTACACCCTGTGGGTACGACTTCGAGTTGAGATCGCCTAGCGAGACTGTCGTCTCAAGTGGCGAAATATCGCCATTGCGCTCATTGACCCTAAAAAAGGCGAACAAACAGCGCAAGCTTGCGAGAACGCCTGTGTCTGTTGAAAAAGTCCCTCAGTTGATGCTTGTGGCCGTGTAGGGTTCACGTTATAAGCAGGCCAGTGATGCTGCTATTCACCATTCCATTGGGA
>Ga0307478_10001120_pt1 | contig 24462 bp, 15 predicted proteins | sample atmos_gasesECM4C_2_FD_203713 | JGI IMG/M metagenome (GOLD analysis project Ga0307478, IMG submission 203713) | Hardwood forest soil microbial communities from Morgan-Monroe State Forest, Indiana, United States - atmos_gasesECM4C_05 | ecosystem: Environmental > Terrestrial > Soil > Temperate...
GAGGAAGCCGGTCTTGTTTCCCTGGATCGCTACCGGCACATCTTTCCCATCGTGTTTGATGGTGGCGAGCAACGGAGGCGATGCGGAGTCGTAGTCCCAGAGGTCGTGATGGACGAGCTGAAATCCCCAAGCCATCTCTCCGGTTTTGGCGCGGAGCGCAACGATGGAATTGGCCCACCTGTCGTCACCGGGTCGCATACCACCGTAGTAGTCGGGGCTGGCGCTGCCGGTGGGTATGAAGACGAGGTCGCGCTGCGGATCTACAACCATTACGGACCACGCGTTGCCGGCGCCAGTGCGCCAAGATGCTGTGTTTGGTGGCTGTGCTGACTTGTCATTTTCTGCGTTTGGCGGCAGTGGCTCCCATTTCCAGCGCAGCTTGCCGGTGCGCGCGTCGAAGGCGCGCACGACGCCACTGGACATGTCCACGCGGGCGTTGTCGTCAATGGCCGAACCCACGATCACGAGGTCGTCAATCACCGCCGGAGGAGACGTCATGTGATACTCGCCTGGGATGTAGCGGGTGACGTCACGGAGGCTGATTTGGCCGCGATTGCCGAAGGCGAGGCACGGATCGCCGGTGGCAGCATCTAGCGCGATCAGGCGGGCGTCGAGCGTGGATTCGAAAATGGTGCGGCGGCACGGACGGCCTTTCACTCGCGACGTGTCCAGCCAAGTCGCTACGCCGCGATTGATCAGGCCATCGCCGTAGCTCCCCGCGATATCAATCATAGGGTCGTAGGCCCAGCGCTGCTTTCCGGTTTCTGGATTGAGCGCGATCACGCGATTGAAGGCCGTGGTGAGGTAGAGCGTGCCGTCAACGAGGATTGGAGTGGTTTCGAGGCCGCTGCGCTTTTTGCCGTCCGTGCCGTCGGAGATGTCGCCGACGTGGAAGGTCCAGGCGACTTTGAGCTTGGCCACATTCTCGCGATTGATTTGCTTCAACGGCGAGTAGCGCGTGCCGCTCGCGTCATGGCCGTAATAGGGCCAGTCGGCGCCGGATTCGTTTACGCGATGGGTAGTTTGTGCACGAGTCTGCGAGGCGCTCATCCAAGCGAACAGTGCGAGGATGGTAATCGCTGCGGTTCGGACAGTCTTGTGCATCAGATTTTCCTCTCGAGAGTAACGGCGCAAGTACACAGCACTGCTACGCCGTTGGGGTGCGAAGCAGACCCCTCGCTGCGCTTGGGATGACACCCTCTTCCTTTTTACACGACCTGCTGATCCGCTACATACGGATACTGCATCGAAAGTGACAATTCGAGAAGCGCTTCGCGCAATGGACTAATGCGCCGCAGCGGGCGCGCGCCGTGATACCACCTCGGTGGTTGCCGCGACGGCGCGATCGATGCCGGCGCGATCCACGTCGTAGTGCGTGACCATACGAATTGCATGCTTCGCTGTTGGACCACACAGAATATTTTTGAGCACTAAGTCGTCGGAGACTTCGGCTGCGGTGCGGCCGGTTTCGAGCACGTCAAAGATTACGATATTAGTGGCGACGCGCTTGGGATCGATCTTGATGCCGCGAACGCTTGCGAGGCCTTTGGCTAGACGTTGAGCATTTTCGTGATCGCGCGGCAAGCCTTTGGGTGATTCTTCCAGCGCGATCAGGCCCGCGGCTGCCAGCACACCTGCCTGGCGCATTCCGCCGCCCAGCATTTTGCGATTGATGTGGGCTTGCTGGATGAACTCACGCGGGCCGAGGAGCATCGAGCCTACCGGCGCGCCCAAGCCTTTCGAGAGGCAAAACATTATCGAGTCAAACTTTCGCGTGATGTCTGCGACCCTTTTGCCGAGCGCGGCGGCAGCATTGAAAATGCGCGCGCCGTCGAGGTGTACGCGCAAACCGGCCGCGTGCGCTTTCTCGCAAATGTCCTCCGCCACTGAGGTGGGATAGACCGTACCGCCGTGCATGTTGTGCGTATTTTCGAGGGTGATCAGCGCGGTTTGCGAGTCGTAGTAGATTTTTTCGCGGATGGCCGGCTCGATTAAATCCCAGGTCAAGATTCCTTCGGGTGCCGGAACTGGGCGCGGCGTAACGCCGGCAATTGCGGACATGGACGCGAGTTCGTACAGGTTAACGTGGCCGCGCTGCTCGCAGATCACTTCATTGCTGCGGCGCGTCCAGCCCATGATTGCCAACAGATTGCCCATGCATCCGGTGGGGACGAAGAGCGCCGCCTCGCGACCGAAAATTTCCGCGGCGCGATCCTGAAGGCGGTTCACCGTGGGGTCTTCGCCGTAAACGTCATCGCCGACTTCGGCCGCGGCCATGGCGGCGCGCATTGCGGGCGTGGGGCGCGTGACCGTGTCGCTGCGCAAATCCACGATGCCATTTCGACTGCTCCTGTTTTCTGGTCCGCTAGGCACGCTCAACTCCCTCTCCCAGCAATTCGACGAACACTTCGTTTGAAACTGTTAGGCGGTCTGGCGCGAGGCGTAGCTGTGTGCCGTCGAGTTCCACGAAGCCGTCGCGCAGGAGTGGAGCGATACGCTCGTGCAGATTCGCGCCGTACTTGCGTTCGATGTGCGCCACATCAATTCCTTCGAGCTGGCGGAGGCCCAGGAACAATTCCTCTTCGAGCGCCTCTTGCGTTGTGACTGGCTCGATGCGCTCGCGCGGCGAGATTCCCTGCTCGATCGAGGCTACGTATTTTGCGGAATCGTGGACGTTGGACCAACGGCGTGCGCCATCGAAGGAATGTGCTCCGGCGCCGAAGCCGATGTACGGATCGCGGCGCCAATATTTAAGATTGTGGCGCGAACGAAACCCGGGCAAGCCCCAATTGGAGATCTCGTAGTGCTCGTAGCCGGCTGCTGCGAGGCGCATGCAGGCTGCGTCGTAAAATTCGGCCATGGCATCGTCGCTCGGAATTGCTTTGGCGCTGTAGCGGCTGCCTCCGGCTAGGGATTCGCTGCCCAGGTGGCTGCCTTCGTCAATTTCGAGCATGTAGATGGAGATGTGCTCGGGGCGGATATCGAGGATGTGCGCTACGGATTCGTCCCAGGATTCGCGGGTTTGATGCGCAAGGCCGGCTATCAAATCCATGCTGATATTGCGGAATCCCGCCTCGCGCAAAACTTTCGCAGCCGCGAAAATATCCGCGCGGCGATGCATGCGGCCGGCGGCTTGAAGTTCACGGTCGTCAAAGGATTGCACGCCGAGGCTAATACGATTGAAACCAGACGCGCGCCACGCGTGCGCTTTTTCCAGCGTGATGGTTTCGGGATCGGCTTCCAGCGTTATTTCGAGCTCGGCTGCGGATTCGTGCGCCGGATGCGATGCGAGCCCAAAATTTGCGTGAAGAGAATCCAGAATGATTGCAAGCGTGGCAGGCTCGAGCAGGCTTGGCGTGCCGCCGCCGAAGTACACGGTGTCCATCGTTCCGCCGCGTAGCGCGGACAAATCCGCCGACGAAGCGAGCTCGGATATTTCCGTGCAGACCGCGTCGGCGTAAGGCCGATATCTATCGCGCGCGACAACGCCCGTATGGAAATTGCAATAGGTACACTTGGTCTGGCAGAAAGGCACCTGAATGTATGCGCCGAGATTCATTTGGGCTTGGCGACCACGTCAAATTCGTCGGAGACGGCTTGCTTCATGGATTTCGGATCGTCGATCGCCTCGCAATGGAGGCCGACACCTTCGACGCTGACATCCTTATAAGGAAGGCGCAGCCGGTAAGTGCCGGGATCGAGAAGCTTGATCTTGAATTCCTCTATCTCGCTGCCGTGGATGACGCGTGAGGCGACGCTGTCTCCTGTATTGCAGCGCCACAATTGAATATCCCAGCGTTTGCGATTGCGTTTCTGGACGGTGAAGGCCGGAATCTTCGCGGTAGTTTCTGAGTCGATCAATTTCCCGCACATGGTCATGCAATACGTGAGGCGCTTATCGCCGTTATTCCGGATGCGCACGACGAAAGGCTTGCCTGCGACTTGCTGATCTCCCAGCACCTCGACGGAAAGGCTGTCCTCGTTCGCGGAAATTCCGAAATTAACGAGAAAAACGAGAAGAGAGATTGCCGCCGCGGCCTGGAGAAGGCGTCTCATGGAGAAAGAGTTTACAGCCAAACGAAATCTACTTCACGTCAAAGCATCGGGAACGATCCTAACGCGCAATTCCCTGCTGCGCGGGCCATCAAATTCGGCGAAGAAAATCGCTTGCCAGCGGCCGAGTGCAAGCTTTCCGCCCGCGATCCAGATTGCTTCGGACGAGCCGACGAGGGAGGTCTTGATGTGCGAATCGGAGTTCCCTTCCGCATGCGTTGAATTCGCGACGCGCGGGACGAGGCGGTCGAAGGCCGCCTCGATATCATGAGCTACAGCGGGGTCGTAGCCTTCGTTGATGATGACGCCTGCTGTGGTGTGTGGTACGTACAAGTGGCAAATTCCGCTGGCGCAGCCGGAATCGCGAACTGCCGCTGCGATCTTATCCGTGACGTCCTGTAACTCAGTGCGCCGCGTTGTGCGGATTGTCAGCACGCGCACCGCACTACCGATCGGGTTCGGTGTTCTGGTCATGCGTCGGTATCGTGACGGCGCGCTCCGTTCCGCTACTTGGCCGTGCGGCGCTGAGCTTGTTCGTCGGTCAGGGCGCGTTCGCCTTGGGGCGTGGTGATTAATGTATCGGGCAGGCGAATGGCGGCGTAAGCGTAGGCTGCGATGGCTCCGCCGACCAGCGGCGCAACGATGAACAACCAGAGTTGTTCGAGCGCCCAGCCTTGAACGAAGAGAGCTGGTCCGATGCTGCGTGCGGGGTTCACGGACGTGTTCGTGATGGGGATACCGACCAGGTGGATCAGGGTCAGGACCAGGCCAATCGCGATGCCCGAGAAACCGACCGGGGCTTTCACGTCCGTTGCGCCGAGAACGGTGATCACCAGAAACATCGTCAGAATCACTTCGGCGACGAAGGCTGCGGGCATCGAGTAGAGTCCCGGCGAGTGCGCGCCGTAGCCGTTGGCGCCGAGCCCGTTGGCGGCGAAATTGTAGCCGCCTTCGACGCCGCTGGCGATGAAGAGGATGAGCGCCGAGGCCACGATGGCGCCGAAGATTTGCGCGACGACGTACATGACGGCATCCTTGTTGCTCATTCTCCTGGCGAGCAGGACGCCGAGAGTGACAGCCGGATTTATGTGGCAGCCGGAAATGGGGCCAATGGTGTAGACCATCGCGAGCAGCGCGAGGCCAAACGCGAACGCGACTCCGACATAGCCGATGCGACTGCCCGCAAGCACGGCGCTACCTACTCCGCCGAACACCAGCACAAAAGTCCCCAGGAATTCCGCAAGATATTTTCGCACGGTGAGGCCTCCTTGCTCCGAGAGTGGCGGGAGTATACCACCGGGATTGAGCAGACTTGTAAATGCACGGCGAGCCTTGGGTTGATGGTGCTTCGCCCTGGCGTTTCTTGCAGCGAGAACTCAAGACGTTGCGACCCGTATGCACCTGTGCTTGAATCCTAGCGATGGCGACGGTTCTGAAATTGGTGGCGGTGCGTGTGCCGGCATGTTTGCCGGAGCGGCTTTCTACCTGACGACGGTTGAACATCCAGCGCACATGTCCACCGGCGTTGCGCCAGTACTGCAGCAGTTTCGTCCGAGCAATAAACGCGCAGCACCGCAGCAGGGGGACTGGCGATCGTGTGCTCTTTATCGAACGCCTCGATTGCCGTGATTACCCGCGATTGGATCTGGCTCGGCGCGCTAGATTGTCTCGGACGCGATTTGCAGGCTTCTTCCTCGATGCAGTAGACTCGCTGATTCGCTTTCAGACAGGGGGACTTACATGCTGGTGGTAATGCGGTCACACGCGACCGACGCGGAAGTGCGCGCGGTTTGCGAGCGCATCGAGACGTTGGGCTACAAGGCGCATCCGATCCCGGGAGCGGGCCGGACGGCCATTGGCATAACGGGCAACACGGGCGCGGTGGATATTGGTTCCCTCGAGTCCATGCCCGGCGTCGTGGAATGCATCCCCGTCAGCAAGCCGTACAAGCTTGTCAGCCGCGACGTAAAACTCGAAAACACCGTGGTGCGGATCCCGACGCCTTCGGGCGACGTCCTATTCGGCGGCGTGGACGTGGCGATGGTCGCGGGCCCTTGCGCCATTGAGACGCGCGAGCAAGCCTTCACTGTTGCGAAGCACGTGAAGGCGGCAGGCGCGCGATTATTTCGCGGCGGAGCTTACAAGCCGCGGACTTCACCCTACAGCTTTCAAGGGCTGGGCGAATCCGGGCTGCAGATTATGGCCGACGTCCGCAAGGAATTTGGGCTGGGAATCATCACCGAGGCGATTGATAACGAGTCACTCGATCTGGTGGAAAAATATGCGGACGTGATCCAGATCGGGGCGCGCAACATGCAGAATTTCTCGTTGCTGAAGCGCGCCGGACGCTCAAAAAAGCCCGTGCTGCTGAAGCGTGGGATGTCCGCTACCCTGGATGAGTTCTTGATGGCGGGCGAATATTTGATGTCCGAAGGAAATTACAACGTGATTTTGTGCGAGCGCGGAGTGCGGACGTTTTCGGATTTCACGCGCAACACTTTGGATCTGAGCGTTGTTCCCGCCGTGCAGAAACGCAGTCATCTTCCTATTGTGGTGGATCCCTCGCACGGCACTGGGCGCCGCAATAAAGTGCTGCCGCTTTCGCGTGCCGCCGTAGCCGTGGGCGCCGACGGACTGCTTGTGGAAGTGCACCACGATCCCGACCGCGCGCTTTCGGACGGACCGCAATCCATTTTGCCTGAGGAATTTGAGCAGCTCATTCGCGAAGTGCGACAGATTGCCGCCGTCCTTGGCCGCACCATCAATTGAAACAGCGCGTTAATTATCGTCTCGTATTTCTGCTGGTGATTCTCGTGGTTCTGGCGATCCGCGAAGTGGCGGTGGAGTTGCGACCGTCGTTTCTGCGTCCGGGATTGCACCTCCTCGCTTACGTTGGCAATACGGCGGACGGCACGGTCTCCGTTCTTGACCTGGTGAAGCTTTCTCCAGTGGCTACAGTTAGCGTGGGTCCCGGACCAAGCGGTTTGCGCGCGCACCCCACACGGCCAGAAATTTGGGGACTTAGTTCCTTGGGCGGCTACGTTTGGGTGCTGGATGTGCGATCGAACCAGATTGCGGCACGCATTCCGGTGGGGGCGGCGCCTTATGCGCTGGATTTTTCGCCCGATGGACGGCGCGCTTATGTTGCGGCCTCGGGTCCGGGAACAGTATTAGCGATAGATGCGGCTTCGCGGCAGATCGTCGCGCGCGGTCGCGCCGGACGGCGACCATGGATCGCGCGGACGGCGCCGGATGGTAAGACGATATTGGTCTCCAATCGCGACGACGCGACAATTTCGGTTCTCGATAGCAATTCGCTCGCGCCGCTTGGTGCGATTCCTACCGTGCCTGATCCGGAACAGATTGTAATTCTGCCGGATAGCGCTAAGGCGTTCGTCACGTCCGGTTCAACGAATCAAGTCTCCGTGCTGGATTTGAAGCGCAAGGTATTGCTGACAAATCTGACGCTCGGAGGCACGCCCAACGACTTGACGCTGAAACCGGACGGTGGCGAACTTTACATTTCGTCGAGCTCTGCTCACGGGCTTTTGATCGTTAACACCGATACAAACGAAGTGGGCGATTTTCTACTGTTGGGGATGTCGCCGACATCGGCGACGTTTGCCGCGGGAACCGAGACACTTTACGTTTCGGATTCAGCGGCCGGGCACATCGTGCCAGTTGCAGTGGAAACGCGGGTGGTCGGGCGGCCAATTCAGGTTGGACAGTACCCGACGACTTCGCGGCTGACTCCCGGCGGAGACATTTTACTGGTGGTTGATTCCGGGTCGAATGACCTGGCGGTGGTGCGCACGAAGACGCTCGCGATTGGGCAGCCGGAGCTGTCGCCACCGCGACCTCCGACGGCTTTGATACCCGTGGGCGCGCAGCCGCGCGATCTGGCGATCAAAGTTTTTTGATTCGCACTAGCACGCCGTCGCGCTACTGTACTACCAGCGTGAGCGGAATGCTCCTCGTGACAGTTGTGGATGATCCCGCCGGAGTGTATGTGGCAGTGACCGCCAAGGTGTAGGAGCCCGCCGGCGTTCCTGTTGTGTTTGTCGCTGAGCTCCCGCCAAAGCATGCTGCAAGGCTTATTGCCAGCAACGCTGTGATTGCCACACTTTGCGCCAGTTGTGTTGTGTGTCTCGGGCCGCGCGCCGACACTGCGGTCCACAGGATCATTAGCGCCATAGCTACGAGCAACAGCCGCGCCAATGCAGGCGCAATTGGTTCGTAGGGCGTTGACGCGTCCGGATTCGCGGAAGCTGCGGTACTCCCGGCGGCGGTGGTCACGTTCACTTGAATCGGCAGCGGCGCAGTACCCGTTACGCTGACGGTGGCCGGCTGCACCGTACACGTGCTCGCTGTCGCGGCATCCGTGCACGCGAGCGCGACCGAACCGGTGAATCCGGTGAACGGTACCAGATCCACTTGAAACGCTGCTGGACTTCCCGCTGTGACTGTTTGCGTGGTGAGGCCGGGAGGATCGACGCAAAAATCGGAGGCAGAACCTTGCAGCGCGACGGTTTGCGGACTGCCTGGGGCGTTATCGTTGATTGAGAGCGTCGTGCTTTTGGCGCCGGATGTTGATCCGCACGTTGATCCGGCGGGCGCGGCCGCCGGATTAAAGGTTACGGCCAACGTGCATGATCCTGCAGCAGGAACGGAGGCGGCGCAATTATTCGTGATCGCGAAATCCGACGAATCAGCGACGCTTGCGCTGCTGATTTTGAGAACCGCAGGGCTGGCTCCGCTGTTTTTCACGGTCAGCGTGGTGGGAGCTGATGCGGTGCCTGCGAGCTGGCTGCCGAAATTGATGGGCCCGGCTGGCGTAACCGACGCGGACACCGGGATGGATGTGCCGCTGAGCGAAATGGCTTGGGGGCTTTCGACGGCGTCGTCGGTGAGGAGAATTGTGGCTGTCCAACTTCCGGCCTGTTGAGCGCTGAATGTGGCGTTAATCAAGCAGCTGGCTTTGGGACCGAGAGTCGCGGCGCAGTTGTTGGTTTCCGCGAACTGCACGGCGCCGGCAGGGGAGACGGCAATGGTGCTGATTGACATCACCGCATTGCCAGTGTTGGTTAGAGTGATTCCGACCGGTGCACTGGTGAGTCCCACCGTTTGCGTTCCGAAGGCGACGCTATCTGGCGTCACGGACACTTCCGTAGAGGCGGTGCCGGTGCCGGCGAGCGCGACTGTTTGCGGGCTATTGTTAGCGTTGTCGGTGAAGCTGAAGGTGGCGCTCACCGGACCGGGCCGTTGTGGGATGAAATCCACGAGGATGGTGCAGTCGGTGCCGGCGGCGAGAGCGCCGGATGGCAGCGGACACGCCTTCGCGCCGCCGGCAAAAAATCCGAAGCTTTCCGCATTGCTTCCTGTTATCGCGAGGCTTGTGAGATTCAGCGGCGCGCTGCCGGCGTTCGTGAGAGTGACCGTTTGCTTGCCGCTGGTGGTGCCAACGGCTTGCGTCGGGAACGTAAGCGCCGCGGGCTCGACGCTGGCGATTGGCGCAGCAGGTACGGCAATGCCCGTGACTGCGATGACTTGCAAGGTCCCGATGATCCCTTGCGAATTATCGGTGACGTTGATCTGCGCCTGAAATGTTCCGGTGGCGACGGGCAGGAATTCGACGAAGATCGAGCAGGCGGCTCCGGGCGACATGCCTCCCGAGGTGCTGCCCGTGACGGTGCAGATAGGCGGACTGGAGAGATTGCCGCTACTGGGATGAAACAGAGATGAGCCGTCGAACATGATGTTGGAGATCAACAGCGGCTGATTGCCTGCATTCGTGAGCGTCACGAAAAGACTTGGCGTCGTGCCGACGGGGACATTGCCAAAATCCAGGTTGCGCGGCGAATATGCGGCCAGCGGGCCGCTGCCTGCCCCGACGACTTCGAGAGACTGCGAGCCGGCGCTGGCGTCGTCCGTGAGGGTCAGGAACACACCTTCCGGGCCGACGACCGACGGCACAAATCCGACTTCAAGAGAGCACATGCCTCCGACTGGGATCGGGGCGTTCGTGCACGTGGCTGAATTGGCGACGGAGAAGTCGATGCTATTGGCACCGTTGAGGCCAACGGCGGAAATCGTCAACGGGGCGTCGCCAGTATTTTTCACGGCGACGGCTTGCGGCGGCACGGTGGGTGAACCTACGGGCTGCGTGCCGAAATTCACTTTGCCGACGTTGAAGGAAACGCTCGGCGCAGCGATTGCGCTGGGAGCGATCTCCACGAGGAAAGCGTCGGGAAGCGGAGGAGTTTGCTGGCAACTGGCGCAAGTTAATTGGACGCCGGTGCCGAACGCGGCGGCGGTGGGAAAATCAGCGGCGGTGGTTGCTCCGGTCAGGTAGATGTTCCCAGCTGGATCCACGGCGACCCCATTGGCGACCGCGGTGGCTTTCGCTCCGGGCACTGCGCTGCCGCCAAGCGGGGTAGATATGAGCAACGAAGCGCTGCCCGCTGATGTGGGATCGAGATCGGCGACGAATGCGTCGGTGTCTCCCGTGAACGGCTGAAGATTGAATTGCCAGGGAAAATCCCAGGAGGTGGCGCTACCTGCAACATAGACGCGGTTCGGAGCGGCGAGCCAGACGCTGCGGGCTGCGTCCGATTGGGAACCGCCGAGGAAAGTTGAATACGCGAGGCGCGTCATGCCGGTGGACGGATCCTGTGGTATGACGGCGAGGAAAGCGTTCGCGGTGCCTGCGAGCGTGGATTGATAAGCGGCGATCGTGCCGGAAGTGCCTTTGGTCACCGGGAAATTGGAAGACTGCGTGGTGCCGGCCACGTAAACCGTACCGGGCAGTTCCGTGCCAACGGTGATCGCGAGAGCTTTGTCCGCTCCCGCGCCTCCGAGATACGTGCCGTAAGACAAATCGGCGGGACCGTTGCCGGACGGCAGAATTTTCATAACGAAAGCGTCGTAGGGGTCGCCGGCGTAGGCGGTTTGAAATCCGTTGGTCGTAACGAGCGTATCAAACGGGTTCGACGTGTATCCCGTTATGTAGGCGTTTCCGACCGAGTCCACGGCCACGCCAGTTACGGTTGCCTGCGCGCTGATTCCGAGATAGGTGCAGTATTTCAAATTCGGCGCGGTTGCAGTCGCAATCGGGCGAAAGATTGCCAGAAATCCATCGCTGATGCCGCCGCCATAGGTGGATTGGAAGGGGCCCGGAGATGCGACCGGCGCTGTGGTCAGATTTGTGGATTGGGTGTCCATGGCTACGAATATATTGCCCGAAGGGTCCATGGCGATTCCGCCGGGACTGAGCGTGGCTTCATTGCCGTTCCCGCCGAAAAGAGTGGAATAGATGAGCTTGGCGCCCGTCGGATCAATTTCGGTGACGGTGGCGTCGTTGACGGGCGTTCCATTCGCGGACGAAGTGAGCGTGCTGCTGTCGGTGACCGGGTAATCGGCGGAGGTCGTGGTTCCAGCAATCGCGACGTTTCCACGGGAATCGACCGCAATGGCGCCGCCCTCTTCGTCGCCGCTGCCGCCAATGAAAGTGAGGTAGATGAGCGAATTCAGACCGCTCTGGGCGGGATCGAACTTGGCGATGAAATAATCCGAAGGGCCGCCGCCCGAAGCGATGCTCGTTCCGCTGGTTTCGATGAAAGTAGTGGTCGACGTGGTCGTGCCGCCGATGTAGATCTTGCCGGCGGAGTCGAGCGCGATGCTGTTCGCCGAATCGGCGCCCGTACCACCCAGAAACGTCGAGTAGGACACTGACAGTGACGGGTCTATTACGAGCGTGGACATGGGATCGTGCGCGGCTATCACGAAGCGCACTGTGCCATCTGTCGCTAACTTGTATCCTCCTTTGACGAGTTGACGAGCTGGCTGCCTCAATTCCCCACCGCGCGGTTCTTCGTAAATTACCGGCTTCTTCATGCGCGCTTCGTGGCCGCCGATCGTCATCAGCAGATCACCTGCTGCGTCGATCCGCTTTTCACGGGCGCCGGAAATTTCCACTCGAAGATTGCTGATATCGGAGCCAGGCGCCACGCGCAAATCGTATTCGAGGGCGGAATCGTTGCCGTAAGCGGCCAGGATCACGCCGGGAGTGACCTCCGACGCTTCGACGCGTGCGAAATGCGGCACGTGGGTTCGCCATTTGCGGGGGTCATTCCCCAACAGATAGTTTGTTTCTCCCGAGAGTTTGTTCGCAGCTTGCCAACTGAGACTTGGCACGGCGGGTTCCGGACGTTGCTGAAGTTTGCTTGGTTCTCTCGGTGGCTTTGATTCGCGCGGGACCGTTGATCTGCCAGGACGGTCGGGGTGGAGGCCAGAGCCATCGCGCCCTGGTGCACCAGCGTGTCGAGATTGACGTCTTCCCGAACGTTTACGTGGGCGCCGACCGGACGATGTGCGTCGGCGTGTTTTCCGTCGCGAGTGCGCGGAGGATTGAGGTATTTCGTCGTCAAACGGCCGGTCGGTTACGGGCTCGTTCGTCGCGCGGTTAGTGAACCGCAATTTCAGAAGCTCACCGTCGTTTTTAAAACCGCCTGCGCGTGCGATTGCCATGCCGTCTGCACAGAGCAAGACTGTCATGTTCGTTCCGCGGCCTATGTATTGGACTGAGGAATCGGCCTGCCCGACATTCGGTTCGAACGCCAGCGGGAGCGACATGCCTGCAGCGCCGCGGCGAGCGTCGAGCGCGACAAAGCTGGCGGACGGCGCAGGCTTGCGAGCGGTCTGCGGAATCAGAGCCGAAATTCGCCTAGGTCGCGGTGTTCGTTGACCGACCGGATCAACGCCGATAAACATGGCGGCAGCAACAACAAGGCAGAGCAAGCAGGTGAAATACCCGATGGCGCGCAAGGAGCCCTCCGCGGGAACACACTTCTAGCTCCAGCTTGGGCGGCTCCAACACCGCAAAGAGACTTACCCTGATTGTGAGATCCCAAGAAACTACCGAAAGGGGGTAGGCGGAATATCTAACGAACGGTTGCGAATGTCAATACGTGTTATTTCTCGTACTTCGCGTAGAAAGCGCGCTCGCGCAGGAGTTGTACGCGATTACGCTTTTCGTTGCGGCTCGATTTTCCACGCGTAATTGTCTTCGCCTAGCGCTAGCTCGAGCATTCCATCCACAGGGAGAACTTCGACCGGCAATCCGCCTTCCCACAGCGCAACGCGCATCAGTAATGAACGCCTGCCCGGAAGATCGAACAGTTCACGAGCCATGCCCACTTCGATAATTTTTCCGTAGGCGGCGGTGACGAGCGATTCCGGGTGAAGCAGGCAGACGCCGGCCTGTTCGAGGATGCACCGCGCGAGCTTTTTCTCCTCTACGCGCACGGTGATGCGCGTCTCGCGCGAATCCCAGAGCATGATACGCAACTGGAAGTCCGGGACATCGGCGATGGCCTCCGGCGCGGGGTCCGCTCGGAGATAGAGGTGACTGTCGCTGAAGCCGTAATGCAACTCGGCGACCGCGCCGCCTCGGCCGTGCATCGTGCCGCCACGCGAATCGGCGGCGTAGAGCCCCGCTCCGAGCCATTCGAAGTAGCTGCTCTCGCGGCCGTCCACGGTTACATGCAGATAGGACTCCGGCGGCTCGCGACGTCCGCGCTCCGGGGCTTTCTTGATGGGATGCGCGAGAGCTTCGGGTGCCTGCTCGCCAAGCGCCGCATAAATTTCCGTGAGGTGTTTGCGGTATAGCTCGTCGAACTCGGCGTCATTGACCGAGCCATGCTCTGGACCGTACCACCAATTCCAGTCGCTACCCTCGGCGGCGAGCACGGCTTCGTAGGCCCGCTGCAATTGCTCTGAGTTTGCTGTGCCACTTCCCTGGCGTGCGGCGTTTCGTGCGTAGACTTCGCGCGCGTCGCGCAACAGATCCCAGGCGCGGACGTCTTCGGCGTGTCCGATCCATACGTCGAAATTTGCATTGATCCACGAGGCCGGGAAAATTCCCGGCATCGTCGGCGCTCCAGAGTTGGCCTCCACCGCTTCGCTCGCAGTGAGTGCGCGGATTTCGGAATCGTCCTGGACCCGGCGATAAAACTCACGGAGGAACTGGCGGCCGTTCTCCGGGTAGTATTCCCAGGCGTTTTCGCCGTCGAGGATTACGCTGACAGTGGCAGTGCGACCCTGCGGCTCGCGATTCCCGATCGCGCGGATGCGACGGTGCAGGTCTTCCGCCGCGGCCACCGCGCCCATGCGGCTGTAGACGAACCCAACGAGGTCCGATATGTAATGATCGCGGAAGAAGCCGAAAATATCCTTTCCGGCGCGCTGCAGCTTCCAGGGAGTGTATAGATCAGCGCCGTTTTCCGGATAACCTTCGGCGTCACGCCAGAAGCCGATGTTGCGCGTGCGTCCCAGAACGCCTTCATCCGTTGCAAACCATTTGAAGCCGAGCTCCATGGCGATTTCGAGCGCTTGATCGGAGACGGAACCTTCGGAGGGCCAGAGTCCGGCAGGTGGCTTTCCAAAAACACGCTCGTGAAAACTTCGGGCGCGCGACAAGTGCTCACGCGCATCTTCGGGGTAGCGGAACGGAGGTTGGGGCAGAGGCGTGTGCGGGTTCGCAATGCGGGCGATGTCGGTATCGCAGAGCAGCGGCAATATTGGATGATAATAAGGTGTGGTCGAAATTTCGATTTGTCCGCTTTCGGCTGCGATGCGATATTCGGGGAGCACGGCGCCCAGCAGCTCCAATTGCTTTTCTTTGAGCATATCCTTGTCGCGTTCGCTGTAGTCCTTCCCTTTCGCGGCCAGAACGCTTACGACTGGATCTTTCGCCAGGTATTGTTCGTCCATCCAGGCCAGTTGCGATAGCAACTGCAGATCCCGCCAGTCTCGTTCGCTGAAATTGGCCACGCAGGCCTCGGCGCCGCCGGAGCGCAGTTGCGCTTGCAGCTCGGCGAATCGCGGCCAGCGCTGGACGTAATTCTCATTCACCTGGAAGCCGCGATCGAGGATTTCTCTTTTCTGTGCGGGTTCCAGCTGATTTGCCGGAGCAAAGGCCAATTCGAACCAGGGTTCACGGAATTTGCCGCCGGCGTACTCCTCGATTTGTTCAGCAAGCAAGGGGACAAAATTGAATGTGGCGTGAACACCGGGAAACTCGCCGAGCACTTTCACCATGCCCCAGTAATCTTTCAACGCGTGCAGGCGCGTCCAGGGGAGCATGTAACGGCCCGTGGCGGGGTCGCGATACTGCGGTTGGTGCATGTGCCAGACTAAAACCAGGTTTACGCGGCTCAACGGGCAAGCTCTCGCAGTGGTTTGGTCTGCTCCCTGCAGTATTCGACGTTACGCGTTTGACGCGATGGATGTGCCGCGAACTTTGCGCGGCGGCAATCCCATGCGCGCGGCGTGCTAGAATCTTCTCGCGCACCCATGCGCCTGCTCGATAAATACATCGGACGCGAAGTCGGCTCGCACGCTGCGCTTGGGCTCGCGGTTTTCACTTTCGTTTTCTTCGTCCCCCAGCTTGTCCGCTTGATGGATTTGATCGTGCGCCATTCCGGCGGAATCGGAATGGTGCTGCTGATTTTCCTCTGCTCGCTGATTCCCGTTCTGGCGTTCACAATCCCCATGGCGGTCCTTGTCGGAGTCTTGATCGGTTTGGGCCGGCTTTCGGCGGACAGTGAAATCGTCGCGCTGCATGCTTCCGGAATCAGCCTGCGCCGCCTGCTGCTGCCCATCGGATTCGTGGCTGCGGCTTGCGGATTGGGGACGCTGGTTCTAACTTTTTGGCTCAGTCCTTTGTCCGTGCGCACCCTGCGGGGCCTCGAGGCGCGATTGCTTGCTTCGCAGGCGCCGTACGCCATTCAGCCGCGCGTCTTCGACGAACGGTTTCCGCACCTCGTATTATACGTACAAGATGTGGAAGCTGCAGCGACCCGATGGCGGGGAGTGTTCCTGGCATCTACGGGCGCCGCAGGGACGACAGACGTGACGATTGCGGACGGCGCGCAGGTGGTCGCCGGTGAAGTCAACAACCAGATTGAATTGCATCTGGGAAGCGGGAGCACGCACGAGTACGACCCGCACGATCCCCGGCGTTATAACGTTACAACTTTCGGAGAGAGCGAAATCCCGGTGGAGCTTTCAAATCCGGTGACCGGACCGAAGACCGTGGCCTTGAGCGATGCGGAACGCTCGGTTTCCGAATTGCTGGCGGAACGAGGGCCTAACTGGCGCGACGCCCGGGTGGAATTCCAACGCCGCATCGCGTTTCCCGCCGCTTGCGTAGTATTCGCGCTGTTGGGTGTGCCGATTGGCGTGCGGCCGCGACGCGGCGGACGCGCTGCCGGACTGATTCTGACCTTGGTGTTGATCGGCGGCTATTACTTCCTCTTCGTGACCGGCGCACACATGGCGCAGCAAGGGTCGATCGCTCCCTGGGCTGGAATCTGGGCCGCGAACATCGCGGCCACGTTCCTCGGCGTGCTTTTTCTGCGGCGCATCGAATCCATACGGAAGCCCAGCCACGTTGTGGCGTGGTTCGATTCGCTTTTCCGCCGGGCGCGGCCCGCCCAGCGCCGAGAGGCGGACGCCGCACCGATACCTGCCGCAAACGGAGCCGCCCTCAATGGCTTAGCCGAGAAGCCGGACGCCGCTGTGCGGCACGCCTTGCCGCCCGGTGACCCGGTCGCGTTTCCCATGCTTATAGATGTGTACCTGCTGCAGCGATTTTTCTACTACTTTCTGGTGCTGCTGGCGGGATTCGTGATGATTTTTGACGCGTTCACGCTTTTCGATTTGCTGGGTGATATTTCGCGGAACCACATTCCGGTTTCGATGGTTTTGAACTATTTCCGGTACCTGGTGCCGCTGATGGTTTACCAACTGGCGCCGTTGGCGACGCTGGTCGCGACGCTCGTGACGCTGGCGGTGATGGCGAAAAATAATGAGGTCATCGCGTTTAAGGCGAACGGCATCAGTCTGTATCGGCTGGTGCTGCCGCTCACCCTAGCGGGATGCGTGGTCGCGGGATCAATGTTCTTGCTGGATGACACGTTTCTGCCGTACGCGAACCAGAGGCAGGATGCCTTGCGCAATCAGATCAAAGGGCGCCCGCCGCAGACTTATTTTCAGCCGGCGCACCAGTGGATATTCGGCGAAGACACGAAGATCTACAATTACGAATTCTTCGATCCGGACCAGCAGCTGTTTGGCGGGCTCAATGTATTCGAACTGAGTCCCGGGACGTTTCAAATCAGGCGGCGCGTGTTTGCGACTCGCGCGACCTGGGAAGCCTCGGAAAACACCTGGGTTCTGACGGGCGGCTGGATCCGTGATTTTAACGGCGGCAGAGTGACGCGGTACACGCCGTTTAAAGTGGAGTCGCTGCCGGAGATTTCCGAGCCGCCGAGTTATTTCCGGCGGGAGGTGCGCCAGTCGTATCAAATGAACTGGCGGCAATTGGGCGAATACATTCTAAATCTGCGCCACGCTGGATTCGATACTTCGCGGCTTTCGGTGCAGTGGCAGAAGAAATTCGCATTTCCTTTGATTGCGGCCATCATAGTTTTCCTCGGCGCACCCTTTGCGTTCCTGGTGGGGACGCGCGGGGCCGTGGGCGGCTTGGCTTTGGCGGTAGGGATTGCGATTGTGTATTGGGCGTCGGCGGCGCTGTTTGAAGCGATGGGCTCCGTCGGGCAGTTGCCGCCATTGCTCGCGGGATGGGCGCCAGACGCAATTTTTGGCTTTCTAGGCGTGTATTTCTTTTTGAAGATGCCGACCTGATATTTACGCGCATCGGCCACCAACCCATTTGCTGTACTCAAACCTTCATTACTAACCCGTCACAAGTACTATTGGCGAAAATCTGGTTCGCGGCAAAGATGGAAACTACTTTGCTGCATTGTGACCGTTACGGCCGCGGCTGCCTCGGGGCCGCTCTGCCTTCTGGGGACAAAAATGAAGCTTCGACTGTTTGCTCTGATTCTTGCGCTTTCCGCGGCTGGCGTGGCGCGTGCCGACTCGACCGGGTATGCGTACTGTGGCAGCTTCGACGCGTACGTGTTGCTTTACAAAACGACCGACCAGATTGAAGAGCTTGGCAAGCTGCGCTGCGATGAGAAAGTAGAGGTCCTGACGCGCTGGACAAAATTTTTTCAGGTGCGGACGGCGGACGGCAGGGTCGGGTGGGTGCGGTCCACCGACATTTCCGGGACGCCGGGTTCGGCGCGGCGGCAGGGGACGCCGTTCGGGCTTACCGTGCCGACTGCAGCTCCGGCGGCAGCAACGGAGCTTCCACTGAGCAACCGGGACATTTTGAACATGCGGGGTATGCGCCTCAGCGACGGCGTCATTATCAGCAAGATCAAAACGTCGAAGTGCGATTTCGATACATCGCCCCTGGCGTTGCAAAAACTCCGCGCGGCCGGGCTGCCCGACCAGATCATTCTTTCTATGATTCAGGCGCCGCATGCGTCGGATGAGCCTGCGGCAAAGCCAGTTGACCTGGTGGACGTCGCTGTTCCGGACGGAACTGCAATTGAAGTTGTGCTGAACGCGGATATTTCATCAGACGGAATTCAGCAAGGCACGATCGTCAAGATGACGGTAGTGCAGGATGTCATCGCGAACGGAACGATCATTTTTCAGCACGGCGCGGAAGCGCGCGCGCGTGTGATTGCGATGAGCGAGCCCGGGCGGATGGGACATCCCGGCGCAGTTTCGTGGGCGATGCAGGACGTGGACGCGGCGAACGGCGACCGCGTGCCAATTGATTTCACTTCGAGGACTTCGGGGACGAACCCTTCCGGCGGCGTGGATGGAGCGATCGCGCCGACCTGGGAATTCCGCAAAAACAAACCGACCGTGATGGCTGCGGGACGGCACTTCCAGGCGGTGGTACACGGCAACGTAACGTTGAAGCTCACTCCGGAAATGGCGAAAAGCTTGGCCGCGCCGGAGCCCGCCGCACAACCGCCTGCGAGCGCGGCTGCAACCGCAGGATCAAATCAGTAGTCACTCGACGTCTTTATTTCCGGCGCGCTTCTGGCCGTAAGTCGCCTGTGTCTCTCTTAGGCGTTGGCGGCCTGAGGCCGAAACTCGCTGGCGACTTCCGCGAGAAATTGATCCATCTTGATCGGAGGCCTGCCTAACAATTTCTCAAGCACCGTGTCCACCGTGCCGCCCTGCCCGCCGGTGTAATATCTCTGCAGCTCGAGAAGAGCCGTCACCTGCCATTCCGGCATGCCTTGATCGAGCATTGCGTTGCGTTGCGCGTCTTCGGAAATGTCCACGTGGCGGACTGGCAGTCCGGCGTGGCCTGAAATTTTCTCGGCGACCTCCGCATTCGTAAGCGCTGCCGGACCGTTTAATTCGTAGATTTTTCCGTCGTGTTCACCTCCCTCGAGAGCCTTAGCTGCTACTGTCGCGATATCGCGAACGTCCACGTAGCTGATGCGCGCGTTGCCCGTCGATCCGTAAAAGGCGCCGTGCTGGCGGATGCTTGGAGCATTGTAGGTGAGCACGTTCTGACTGAAACTGTTGGGCCGAAGAATGCAGCGCGCTATTTTCGTGGTGTTTAATTTGTCTTCGACTTTGCGGTGCCAGCTCGGAAACGATTTCGCATAATCCGCCGCGCCTAGCGCGGAATTCAGCACGATGCGGCGGACGCCGGCAGCCACGCATGCGTCAATTGCGTTCCCCTCCAGTTCGACCAATTCGCGAACTGGCGAGCAGACCAAGTAGACGCTTTCAACGCCGCGTAGAGCAGCGGCGAGGCTTGCTCTATCCGCGAAATCGGCGATGACCGTTTCCGTTCCGGTGGGGGCTTTCACTGCGTCTGCTTTGGATCGGTACATCGCGCGGTGACGAGCCCCGCTCCGCGACACCTCCGCCAGCACTGCCTTACCCACTGTCCCGCTTGCTCCTGTGACCAAAATCATTTCGTCTTCTCCCGTTGGACGCTCGCCGTGAAAATTGCGATTGCGGCCGCCCCTGGCCGATTCGCTTTCGTTTTCCGGCGAGCCAATTCTGCAAAATGATATAACCGTGAGAGGCGGGCCGGAAGTACGCACAATTTTGTAAGCGGCGGAGGAGCGGTGAAAGATCATTTCGGATGTCCGGTGCAAGCGACCATTAATGTGGTCAGCGGAAAGTGGAAGATCGTGACAATATGGCACTTGGGATTCAGCGCCAGGCGTTTCGCGGCATTGCGCGACTTGCTTCCCGGGATTAGCGACAAGATCCTGGCTACCCAACTGCGGCAGATGGAGGCCGATGGAATCGTGAAGCGCGAGGTCACGCATTCTTCGCCGCCTCAGGTGACGTATTCTCTGACCCGGGCGGGTGAAGAATTGATCGGGCCCCTCGGCGGGCTTTGCGCTTGGGGTAGCGCGCATCTTGGCGTGCCACCGAACTTAAAGCGTTACCCTAAGAGGCCGTCGAACCGAAAGCGCTGAGTGCTTGGCACCACTCAATGTTCTGGCGGCATCAAGTCGCCCGCACAATTCCCTTCGGACCACAATTCAAGTTATTGTTTAAGCGTGATCCCCTCGCCGACGGCTGGCAAGTCGCTAGAACTTTTGTTCACGTCAACTCGCAACTTGCGGTTGCTGTGATTCACGTACGGCTGTAGATGTCGGCTCGACCACCATTTCGACACGTAATGAATTACTTCAGCTACGATACTTGAGCACTCCGGCGAGTTTCCCTTCGCGGACTGCCTGTACTCCTCCTGCACGACAGCTGTTTCAAAGTACTATTGCCACTCTTCCCGAAGCCGCAAAAAATAGGCTAACGCATGGCCCGGGGCGGGGTTCGTTGTAAACATTTTTCGGGCGGTTTGGTGACTTGGGATGAAACACTTCTCTCTCGTGATTGGGGTCTTCTTCTTCGTTGCGCTGCCCGCGCGTGGGAACAGCGCCGCCTTCGCGCATTGCGGCACCTACGACTCGTACATATTGCTCTATAAATCCACGCAAAAATTTGAAGAGCTTGGGAAACTTCGGTGCGGCGAAAAGGTTGAGGTGGTGGCTCAAAACGACGATTACACCCAGGTGCGGACCGAGGATGGACGGATCGGATGGGTGATCAACAGCGATCTTTCCGCGAGCGCCCCACCTCCCCAGGAAGTTTATACGTTCGGATTGACCGCGCAACGGCGGGCCGACGAAGCGCAACCGGTGGAAGCCCCGCACGAACAACTTGTGGCTGCGCGAAGCATCGCAGCGCCGACAGCGCCTCCTGCGGAACCTGCTTCGCTCATTACCAACGTCAACGTGATGAAAATGCAGGGGGATCACTCGGCGCCCGACGAAATCATTGCCAAAATTAATTCTTCGCGGTGCGATTTCGATACGACGCCTGCGGGAATTCACCGTCTAAAACTAGCGGGTGTCTCGGACCGGATCGTGTTGGCGATGTTGCACGCGCCTGGCGCGTTTCCATTGGTCTTTCCGGACGGCACGGCAACTGCGGAAGCAACCGTTCCAAATGGCACTTCGGTCGAGGTTGCGGTGAGCAGCGATGTCTCCCCGAGCGGTATCCAAGAAGGGTCGGTTGTTGAGATGGCTGTTGCGCAGGATGTCGTAGTCGGCGGGGTGACGGTAGTCGCGAGAGGCGCGGAAGCGCGCGGACGAATCATGGCGGTGCGCCACGCAGGACTGGGCGGTTCGGGCCAGATTGTGTGGTTCATGCAGGACATTCAAGCAGCCAGCGGCGACCGCATTCCGGCGAATTTTGCACCGACGCAAGATGGCAAGATCTCGGTCGGAGACTTTGCCGGCTACCCGTTTTTCATGTCTGAGTTTCGCAAGAACGGACCGGCGATCGCTGCCTCGGGTGACCACTTCACGGCGGTTGTGAGCGGTAATATCGTGGTGCGCGTGCCGCAGCAGTCTGGCGGGAATCAAGTCGCGGCAAAATCGAAAGTTCAAGCATTGCCTCAGCTCGTGCCGACGTCAGCTCCACCGCCTGCGTTCCCCGCAATCGTCGAAGCTCCCGAGCAGCAAGCCGCCGTCAAGCCGTAGTCGCGCTTTGGCGACCTGCGGATCAATTCCGCTTTGCCCATCGATCACGACTTCAAGTGTTGATTCACGTTGTAACTGGTCGCAACGAATCTCATATGTTGCGCGAATTGTCGGCGGGTCAACGGCTGATTGTTGCAGGGAGCGCTGCGCATTGAAGATACGCTTGAAATAATTCGGCGGGACTGCGGCTATGCCACTCGCGGTCCGCGCAAAATTCGAGCTGGCAAAAAAAGTATTCCGCGAAGCAACTCCAAGACGCCATCCACTGCAATGCCTACGATCCGGAATGGGAGCAGAATGAGCCAGACGATCGGGTACAGCACCAGGGCGAGCAGCGCCAGCGGCCAGCACAGCACCAACAAAATGCACCAGAGTAAGAATTTCACCATAACCTCCTCCGTCCCGCTAACACATTAATACGCTACAGCGGCGCCTGTTGTTCCACGGTACTACAAAAATCACGCTCAGCGAGGTCCCCCTTCATTGGTGCACGAGCGAGCGAATCTTTTGGATTACCAGGTCAATTCCCACGTCGTTGTAGCCGCCCTCGGGAATAATCACATCGGCGTAGCGCTTCGATGGCTCGACAAACTCCATATGCATCGGCCGCACGGTGTTCAGGTATTGGTCGACGACCATTTCCATGGTTCGGCCGCGCTCGCGAATATCGCGAACCAGGCGGCGGATGAAGCGGAGGTCGGCGTCCGTATCCACGAATATCTTGATGTCCATCAACTCGCGCAACTGCTTATTTTCGAAAATCAGAATGCCTTCGACGATGATTGCGGGCAACGGCTCGATGCGCACCGTGCCCTTCAAGCGCTGGAAATTGGGGAAATCGTAGGTCGGACGCTCGATCGCTTGGCCGGAGCCAAGCCGCCGGACGTCTTCGGCGAGCAACGGTGTATCCATTGAGTCGGGATGATCGAAGTTTACTTTGACGCGCTCTTCGAAGGATAGTTCGGGATAATCGCGGTAGTAATTATCCTGCTGCAAGACGACTACGCTCGTGTCGCTTAATGCCTCGATGATTCGGCGGGTGATGGTGGTCTTCCCCGAGCCGGTGCCGCCGCAGATGCCGATGATCAGCGGACGGCTATCGAGCGGGCGCAGATCCAGTGATTGAATTGTCCGCTCCTTAGCTGGGCTATTTGTGCTTATCTTTGCCGCGCTTCTTTTCTTCGATTTCAGCTTGCGCGGCCGCCAGACGGGCGATGGCCACGCGGAACGGGGAGGCGCTAACGTAGTTCATCCCCACGCGATGGCAAAACTTCACGCTGTCCGCGTCGCCGCCATGCTCGCCGCAAATTCCGATCTTCAGCTTGGGATTCGTTTTGCGACCGCGCTGGATTCCCCACTCGATCAGGAGGCCCACGCCGGCAATGTCGAGGGTCTGGAAGGGGTCCGCGGGGAATATTCCAGCTTTTCTTTCATCGACGTAGTCGGGCAAGAAGCGGCCTGCGTCGTCACGGGAAAGTCCCATCGTTGTCTGCGTGAGGTCATTAGTGCCGAAAGAAAAGAATTCAGCGACTTCCGCAATTTGGTCAGCGAGCAACGCCGCGCGGGGCAACTCGATCATGGTGCCGACCAGGTACTCAAGCTTCACTTTAGAACGCGCAATAATCTCTTCGGCGACTTTTCTGGTCTGCTCTTCAAGGATTTTCAATTCTTTCTTATCCATCACGAGCGGATGCATGATTTCAGGCAGCACTTTAACACCACGCTTCTGGCAATCAATTGCGGCTTCAATGATCGCTTGAACTTGCATGTCGAGAATTTCGGGATAGGTGATGCAGAGACGACATCCGCGGTGGCCGAGCATGGGGTTGGCTTCATGCAATTGGTCTACGCGGCGCGCGACTGCTTCAGGCGAGATGCCGATCTTTTTGGCGAGTTCGGCTTGCTTTGCCGGATCGTGCGGTACGAATTCGTGCAGCGGTGGGTCAACGAGGCGGATGGTTACTGGGTAGCCGTCCATCGCGTCGAAGATGCCGATGAAGTCGCGGCGCTGGAACGGCAGCAGCTTCGCCAGCGCTTTACGCCGAGCTTCGGGCGTCTCGGCCAGAATCATTTCCTGAATCGCTTGCTGGCGTTCGATGCTCTTCTCAGGCTGCTCAAAATCTTTGAAGAACATGTGCTCGGTGCGGCACAGGCCGATGCCTTCGGCGCCCATTTCGCGGGCTACTTTCGCGTCGTGAGGAGTATCGGCGTTGGTGCGCACGCCGAGCCGGCGCGATTTATCGGCCCATTTCATCAAGGTATCGAAGGCTTTCGGCGGTTCGGGGCGCACGAGCTCGATTTGGCCCGTGTAAACAGAGCCATCGCCACCATCGAGCGTGATCCATTCGCCCTCTCGTACCGCGTGGCCGTTGGAACTCATCGTTTTTTTCGCGAGGTCAATGTCTAGTTTTTCAGCGCCCACGATGCAGCATTTGCCCCAGCCGCGTGCGACTACCGCGGC
>Ga0307478_10001121_pt1 | contig 24449 bp, 22 predicted proteins | sample atmos_gasesECM4C_2_FD_203713 | JGI IMG/M metagenome (GOLD analysis project Ga0307478, IMG submission 203713) | Hardwood forest soil microbial communities from Morgan-Monroe State Forest, Indiana, United States - atmos_gasesECM4C_05 | ecosystem: Environmental > Terrestrial > Soil > Temperate...
GCCGTTGACACGATACGTCCGTGACCTCCGGAAATGCAACCAACAGGCCCACTCGGGGAGGATGCCACTCCGGCCAAAGGCTTCACCACATCGACGTGCGTCAAAACTCCCGGGACAAGGGAAGGAGCTGGCATGGAAGCTGCTCTCGAACAAAGTATCTCTAGTGACAGCGGGGTGGTCTCTTCTATCGCGAAGGCCGCGCGGCTACTTCGCGCTCTTGCTCGGTGCCCGAGCGGAGAGGCGCGGGTAACCGAACTGGCCATGGCGGCGGCGTTGCCGAAGAGCACCGTGCACCGGGTGCTGGCCGAACTCATTCAGGAGGAACTAGTTGTTCATCGAGGCTCCCGTTACCAACTCGGCGCCGGCTGGTACGCGTTGCATCTGAGCTGTAGCTCGTCCGAGTGGGGCGGGCTGCTTGACTCCGCGCGGCGTCCACTGGAAGACGCGTTCGAGGCGAGCGGGGCGAGCGTTCACCTCGCGGTACTCGAGGGCAACCAGGTTCTGTACCTGGAGAAGCTCACCGCCCGCGGCGGCACCCGGGTGCCGACTAGAGTCGGCAGCCGGATGCCGGCCACGTGCACTGCGCTTGGCAAGGCGCTCCTGGCGCACAGCGACGCTTCCGTGCTTCGGTCGGTCTTGTCACACAACCTGCCCCGGCCTTCGCCGCGGTCGATCGTCCTCCCCCGATTGCTGCTCAACCAGCTGGCGCAGATCCGGCAGGACGGATACTCCTACGACTTCGAGGAGACGCGCCAGGGCCTCTTCTGCGTCGCCGCGCCGGTTCTCTGTGACGGCCAGGCGGTTGCCGCGGTGTCGCTCTCGCGGGTCGGCACGAACGCGCAGATGGCCGCCGACCGCGGCCACGCGGCCCGCGCCGCCGGCCAGATCACCGAGGCGATCACAGTGCCGCACTAATGGACCGTACTGACGGACAGCTCCGCGTTCCGGCCGGTGGAACCGCTCCCGGGCTACGAGTCCGCATGCTGCCATAATCTCGTCCATGGGAGACGTAACCAGCATGTATCGAATTCAACGCCTCGGGTACGTGACTCTGGAAGTTGCCGACTTGGACGTGGCAATTGACTTCTACGCGCGAGTGGCCCGGCTTGAGGTGACGGAGCGTCGTCCGGGAGTTGCCTTCATGAGCGGCAACGGCGACCACCACTGGCTCCGGTTGGAGGAGGGCGAACGACACCGCGTCGTTCGCATCTCTTACCAGGCGACGGGGGCAGAGGCTTACGACGCCATCCTCGCGGACATGCAAGCGCGCGGAATCGCCTACGCTGAGGGCGGCGATTTCGCGGCGGATCGCGTCGACCGATGGGTGCGTTTCCGGGACCCGGCCGGAATTGAGTGGGAGGTTTTCACCCAGATGGCCGAACTCGCCGTCCCGGTTACGCCCAATGGGATCGTCCTCGACAAGATGCTGCATACGCTGTGGATCGTTCCGAATTTCGACGAAGAGACACGCTTCTGCCGGGAGGTCCTGGGCTTCAAGGTGTCGGACCGAGTTGAGAACTCGATCGAATTCCTGCGGTGCGCCAACGGCTATCACCATTCGCTGGGCTTCGCCCGTGGCGCAGACGATCTCGCCACGGCAACCTTCTCACATTTCTGTGTCCTGGTAGATTCGCTGGACGACGTTATGCGTTACCGGCGCAATGCGGTCAACTTGGGGCTCGAACTCGAACAGGACCTTCTTCGGCATCCCACCTCGGGATCTATCGGCGTCTACGTGACGGAGCCGTGGCTGGGCTTCTCGATCGAGTTCTCGATCGAGCATGCGGTGATCGACGACGCCACGCACAGGTCGCGACGACTGTCGCTCGGCCCGGCCGCCCTGGATGTGTGGCAGGAGCCGCTGCCTGCGCCGCGGGTGGACAGCAAGGAGCCATTCACGGAATCACTGCGCGCGGCGAGTGCGAGGAATTCGGCGGCGTCGTGACGGGAATCGCCCTGCGCGCGGGGCCGGTTACCGGCCCCGCGCGCGGTGGTCACGACTGATTCGAATCAGTGAATGGTTCCCCGCACGGGACGAAGTGCGCATCGCGCGGAGTGCCGACGATGAACGGACGTACGAGCGCGCTCCACTCCGGGTAGTGCGGTGAATGGCGCCAGCCGTCGAGATGCGACTCGAGGGTACGCCACTTGATCAGGAGAGTGTACACGTTTGGCCGCTCGATTCCCTTCCAGTATTCGATGGAGATGAACCCGGGCGCCCGAGCGATCACGGTTCGCGCTGTTTCCATCGTTTTCTCGAAGTCAGGTTCGCGACCCTCAGGAATCGTGAATTCGGCCAATTCGTAGACGGCGCTCATGTAGTCCTCCAAGGGTTGACCTCTTTGCCGCAGGCACAGGGCACGATACAAGGTTGCCGCCGCGGCAGCGGTAAGTCTTTTCGATAGACGGAACGGGCCCGGACAAAGAGCGCCGTTTCGCTGTCCGGAACGCGAGTTGGCAGCAGCGCCGAGGCCATCGCTATGTTTCGCTTCGAGTCAGTCGACGTAGGGAGATGCGCGTGCCGACGCAGCGAACGGTGTCGGTGCCGTCCGGCACGTTGGTGGTCCACCTCTGGCCGCCGCCCGGACCGCCCGAGATCGTGGTCATGCTGGCCCATGGTTACGCTGAGCATGCCTTGCGTTATAGCCACCTGGCCGAGCGGCTTAACGAGTTCAACGCCTTGGTCGTCGCGCCGGACCAGCGCGGCCATGGGCTGTCGGCCGGCGATCGCGGGCTCATGACCAACCTGGATGACTATGCGCGCGACCTGGCGGCGATCGCCGCCCTCATCGAGGCCGACCACCCGAAGGTGCCACAAGTGCTGGTCGGGCACTCGATGGGCGGGAACATCGCCGCACGGTTCGTGCAACTGCATCGCGGACAGCGGCTACGCGCACTGGTGCTGTCCGGGCCGGTGCTCGGGGGCAATCCCGAGGTCTTCGCCCTCGCCGATCACGACCCGATCTTGAACGTGCCCGTTGATCCCGACGTGCTGTCCCGCGAGTCGTCGGTCGGGGTCGCCTTCGTCGCCGACCCGCTCGTGTACCACGGGCCTTACCAGCGCCGGACCATCGAGGCGTACCGGGAGAGCATCGCCAGGATCGCCTCCGGCGGGAGCCTCGGTCCCTTGCCCACGCTTTGGATCCACGGCGAGAATGACCGCTTGGCGCCGTTGAATCTCACTCGGGCGGCGATCGAGCGGGTCAAGGGGCCGGACTTCCAGGAAATTGTGTACCCGGGAGCGCGGCACGAGATATTCAACGAGACCAACCGGGAGCAAGTGATCGCCGACCTGCTCTCCTTCCTATCTAAGGCACTTTCAGCCGATGGCCACTAACGGACGTCTCGATGCGCGTGACCGCGCAGCAGTCCTCGACCGGCTCGCCCGTACCGAGTTCGACGTGCTGGTGATCGGCGGCGGCGTCACCGGCGCGGGCGCTGCGCTTGACGCAGCGTCCCGGGGCCTGCGCGTCGGCCTGGTCGAGGCACGCGACCTCGCCTCAGGCACCTCAAGCCGGTCGAGCAAGCTCATCCACGGCGGTCTGCGCTACCTGGAACAACTCGACTTCAAGCTGGTGTCCGAGGCGCTGCGAGAGCGTGATCTGCTCATCTCCCGGATCGCCCCGCATTTGGTCAAGCCGGTGTCGTTCCTCTACCCGCTGCACCGCAAGGTGCTCGAGCGGCCCTACGTCGGCGCGGGCCTGGTGCTGTATGACGCCATGAACGTCACCAAGAAGCAGGTCCCGTTCCACCGCCACATGACCGTGCACGGAGCATTGCGCCTGGCCCCGGCGCTGAAGGCGTCCAGCCTGGCCGGCGCGCTGCTCTACTACGATGCGCAAACCGACGACGCCCGCTTCGCGATCACCGTGGCCCGGACGGCCGCGGCGCACGGAGCGGTCATCACTACCCGGACGCGCGTCGTTCAACTGCTGCGCGACCCCACCGGCGGGCACGTCACGGGGGCACGCGTGACGGACGAGGAGACGAGCCGTGACATCGGGGTATCCGCGCGGCGGGTCATCGTCTGCGCCGGCGTATGGACCGATCAGATCCACGACCTTGCCGGGGTACGAGCGGGATACCAGGTGCGGATGTCCAAGGGCGTGCACGTGGTGGTTCCGCGTGAGGCCATCCGCTCCGACACCGGGATCATTATCCGGACCCAGAAGAGCGTCCTGTTCATCATCCCCTGGGGGCAGCGCTGGATCGTCGGCACGACCGACACCGACTGGACCGGTGGCCGGGAAGAGCCCACCGCCACTGGCGAGGACATCGACTACATCCTGGCACAGGCGAACCGGGTCCTGGTCAGGCCGCTGACCCGCAGCGACGTCATCGGCGTCTACGCGGGCCTGCGCCCGCTCGTCGCGGCCGACGAATCCGCGCCCACCACCAAGCTCTCTCGCGAGCACGTGGTTGACCAGCCACTCCCTGGCCTGGTGAGCATCGCGGGCGGGAAGTTCACCACCTACCGGATCATGGCCCGCGACGCCCTGGACACGGCGCTAGCCGACTACGACCGGCCCATTCCCGCCTCGGTCACTGACCGGCTGCCACTGCTTGGCGCGGAGGGCCTCGCCGCCGCGACGGCGGAAGCGGGCCGGCTGGCCGAAGACTACGGCCTACCCCTGACCGCCGCGGAGCACCTCCTCGACCGGTACGGAACCCTCACCGAGGAAGTCCTAGAGCTCACCCAGACAGATCCTGCCCTGGCCCGGCCACTCGCTGACGGCTTCCCCTACCTGGGCGCAGAGGTCGCCTATGCGGTTACCCACGAGGGCGCCCTGCATGTAGCCGATGTCCTCTCCCGCCGGATCCGGCTGTCTTTCGAGGCCTCCGATCGCGGTACCTCGGCGGCCGCGGCGGTCAGCGCGATCATGGGCGACCTGCTGGGCTGGGACAGCGCCACCCGGATCGCCGAGCGTGAGTCCTACCTAGATTTCGCCCGGACAGCCGCCCGAGCGGCCGGTGACCTGACGGGCGAATTGCAAGAGTTCCAGCCGGCGGAACCGATCCAGCGGGCGAGCGAAGCGCACTCCTAGCATCTGTGCCCATGAGCGCCATGCCTACGACAATGTTGGGACAGACCGGACTCAGGGTATCGAAGATCGGATTCGGGGCAATGGAATTGCGCGGGCCGAATGGCCCGTGGCCACGGCCGTTCGACGACGCAGCCACTTCGCGCCTCTTGAACCTGGTTATCGACTCCGGCGTGAATCTGATCGACACCGCTCCGGATTACGGGCTGTCCGAGAGCCTGATCGGCAAGCACATCTCCCATCGGCGTGACGAGTTCTACCTGGCGTCAAAGTGCGGATGTACCATCAGCCCGGACGGCGCACCGCTGGAAGGCGACGGGCATGAGTTCGACCGCCCCAATCTCCGAGCGGCGGTTGAGCAGTCGCTGCGCCGGATGAACACTGACCACATCGATCTCATCCAGTTCCACCACAGCCCCAGCCGCGAAGTGCTCGACGCGAATGACTCGGTCGCGGAACTGGTCACGCTCCGCGATGAGGGCAAGGTCCGTTTCATCGGCATGTCGGCAACACTGCCGAATTGTTACGACCATCTTGAGATGAACGTGTTCGATGCCATCCAGGTGCCCTACTCGCTCCTTGAACGAGAGCACGAGGACTTCCTCACGAAGGCGGCCTCGGCCGGCGTCGGCACAATCGCGCGTAATGGAGTCGCGCGCGGCATTGTCACGGCCAGTCAGGACAAAATCGCGGAGATACCCGGCGGCTGGCGCGAGATGTGGCTCAAGAACCGGGATCACTTCGAGGCCGCCGGCTTGGAGGACCTCATGGATGGCGGCACCCGGACGGAATTCATGATCCGCTACATCCTCAGCAAGCCCGTGGTGAATTCCACAATCCTCGGCACCGTCAGCCCGGAGCATATGGCGGACAATATCGCGGCCGCCCGCAAGGGGCCGCTACCCGAGGACGTCTACACGGAGGCTCAGCGCCGCATTGCCCAAGCGGTGGCGGCCTAGGAATCGGAGGAAAAGGATGGCACTCACTGAGGAGGGGCTCGTCGCCGTTCCGGAGCTGGCGAGCCGCTGGGTACGCCTGGCCAACGGCGCTCGGGCCCACTACGTGACGTCCGGCGACACCGGCCCAGCGGTCGTCCTGCTGCACGGCGGCCTGCCAGGATCGTCCGGTACCGCCGGATGGCGCTTCATGGCGCCGTTCCTTGGTAGTCGCGGCTTCCGCGTGTACTGTCCCGATCAGCCGGGCTTCGGGCTGGCGGACGCGCGGCCCGACTACTGGCCAGTGGGCCCGCACTCACACGTCGAGTTCGTGCACGAATTCGCCAACGCGCTGTGCCTCGACCTGTTCCACCTGGCCGGCAACTCCATGGGCGGAACGACCGCGGTCAACTACATCGTGGCCCACCCGGAACGAGTCGAGAGCTACGTGCTCATTGGCACGGATATCGGGGATGCCGCCCCCCTTCAGAAGCGCCCGCCCGCTGCGGTGCACATGGAGGAGTACGACGGGACCCGGGAAGGGATGCGGCGGCTCATGCAGGCGATCGTCGCGCGCGGCGCCGCAATCGACGAGGACCTGGTGGAAATGCGGTGGCGCTCCGCCGAGCGGCAGAAGGATTCGCGGGCCAAGTGGTGGCCGACGCAGCTGCAGTATCGCGGTACCGTCCCCTGGGAGGATGAGAACCTTCAGGCGAGCATGTCGACCAGGGGACGCATCGAACGGATGCGGATCCCCGCCCTCTACCTGTACGGGAACGACGACGTGCTGACCCCGGTGTCGTGGGGGCATGAGCAAGAGAACGTGCTCCCGAACGTGCAGTTCTTCTATCCTGAGGGCGCGGGTCACCAGTCGCAAACCGACTTGCCCGAGCTGTTCAACCAGGTCTTCCTCGAGTTCTTCAGGGACGGCAAGGTCTCCCGGCAGACGGCCGACCGAGCTGGCGTGTCGAAACGGCGTCCGGAACTGTCCCATATAGTCGAGCCGGTTTGATCGGTGATCGACTTCGACCTTTCCGACGAGCAGGCCGCGCTGTGTGAGGTGCTTAAGGACTTCGCCGAGCGAGAGCTCCGGCCTATCGGACGGCGCTGCGAAGACGAGCAGAATATGCCGGGGGAACTGCGGGCGAAGCTTCGCGCGCTCGGGGTTACGGACGGGATCCCAGCCGAGTTTGGTGGCGTCGGAGAACTCGGTCCCCTTGACTACCTGATGGCGGCCGACGGGCTCGCTTACGGAGACCCCGGCCTTACTTATGGTGCCTTCTCCAGCGGGCACGCGGCCCTTTTGCTGACGGCCTGCGGGAGCGCTCGGCAGCGGGCGCGGTATCTGCCGAGGCTCGCCGACGGGGCGCTCGGAAGCGTGCTCTATTACGAGGGATGGGGGCGCGGCGCGGACGAAATCGAGGCGACCGCAGCGGCGATCCCGGCCGGCTGGAACGTGAACGCGGAGAAGTTCTTCGTGCCGAACCCGGCGACCGCCGAGGTCTCGATCGTTATCGCTACCGACATCGAAGCAGGTGAACTGCGAGCGTTCGCACTCGACGGCACGCCGCCCGGTTACATAGTCGGCTGCGATGACCGCGTGACGCCCAATAGCGGGCTGCGGGCGGCCCACACCGGCGCGATTGCCCTGCGGGGCTTGACGCTTGATGCCGCTTCGATACTGCCGGGACGGGGACTCGACCTGGCGCGAGCGCTGGCATGGATTCGCCTGACCGTACCCGCGATCGCGATCGGTACCGCCCGGGCCGCCATTGAGTACGCCATCCGGTACGCACAGGAACGAATGGCCTTCGGCAAGCCCATCTCGGCCTTCCAGGGCGTCGCCTTCCTGCTCGCTGACGGCGACACGGCGATCGACGCCGCTCGGCTGTCACTGTGGTCGGCCGCGCAAGATCTTTACCACATTGAGGATGTCGACCAGTTGAACAGGGTGACCACCGACACGGTCAGCCGGGTGTGCGCCGCGATGGAGCAGGTCGCCCGCGACGCGACCCAGGTGCTGGGGGGCTCCGGCTTCATCCGGGACCACCCCGTGGAGTACTGGTGGCGCAGCACGGCCACGCTCGCCGGGATCGACACCGATTTTCTCGCGACTCCGGCGGTGGTCTGACGATGAACCACCATCGGCGACGGCACACAGCTACAGGAGTCCGGCGTGACCATATCGTTTGACCTTCCGCAGGACATCCTCAAGCTGTGCGGCGAGATTCGCGAGTGGGGTGTCGAAGAGGTACGGCCACTCGCGCGGGAGGCGGACCGGATCAAGGCTCTGCCTGCCGCGGCGAATGACGTCATGGCCAGGTGCCCGGTGAACTTGTCGCCGTTGGCGATCGCTACGTTTGGGCGAACCCGGAGCGACTGGGGTGATGACTTCCGGCTGACGGGTCACGCGTCTAATTACGTGCTTGGTGCCGCGGTCTCCGAGGCACTCGGGTACGGGGATAGCTGGCCGGTCGCGGTGCTGCGCGGGAGCATCGGCGAGAAGGCCATCCTCGCTCTCGGCACGCCAGGGCAGCAGGAGTACTGGGTGGGCGGATTCATGCGCGGAGAGTTCCGGTCGAGCGCGTTCGCACTGACCGAACCGCACTTTGGCTCGGACGTGTCACAGGTGAACACGACGGCGGTGCGCCGGGGGGATGCCTGGGTGGTAAACGGCGCGAAGATGTACTGCTCGCTCGGTGCCAGCGCCGACTACACCGTGCTGTTCGCCACCATCGGCAAGTCGCTGGGCCGGCACGGGATCCGTGCCTTCGTGGTGCCCAGGGGGACCCCGGGATACGTGGTGACCAAGGCACGCGAAGACAAGCTCGGGTTGCGAGCGTTCGAGACGTCCGCGCTGTCCTTTGACGACATGGAGTTGCCGGCGGACAGCCTGCTCGGCGGCGAGGATCAGGACTCCCGCGGCTTCTACGGCGCGCTGGCCACGCTCAACACCAGCCGGCCGATCACGGCCGCGTGGGCGGTCGGCATCGCTTCCGGTTGCCTCGACTACCTGCGGCGCTGGGTGCGGCAGCACGGCCGCGCCTTCTCGGTGGAGCGCAGGCAGCGCATCGAGGAGGACGTGCGACGGATGCAGGCTGGGCTCACGCAGGCGCGGCTACTGAACCTGCGGGCCGCGTGGCTGCAGGATTGTGGGCGCCCGAACCGCCGCGAGGCCTCGGCCGCGAAGGCATTCGCGCCCCAGGTGGCCGAGGCGGTGTGCCGGCGGGCAGCCGCGATCATGGGACCTGATGGCGTGTCCGAGCGGCACCTGGTGGAGAAGTGGAACCGGGACATCAGGGTGTTCGACATCTGGGAGGGATCGGGGCAGATCCAGCGGCTGACGATCAGTCGCTCGCTGCTGGGTTCGGGCGCCGGGAGGGGCTGAGCGGGCCGAGTGCAGGCGGCTGGCTGACCGCCGCTTTGCCGCTTACCTGCCTGAAAGCCCGAGCGCGGCCCGTAGGCAGGTGATCATTTCCTTGCGGTCCCGCTTCGACACGGCCGCGTCGGGAATCTGCGCTGAGCCGTGAAACGTCCCGGGGAACGTGTGGAGTTCGACGGATACGCCCGCTTCCAGCAGCGACATTGCGTACTTGATGTCTTCGTCGCGCAGCGGGTCGTTCTCCATTGCCGAGATATAGGCAGGCGGCAGGCCGACAAGTTGGTGAGATTTGGCTCGCGCGGGCGCGGCGGTGATCGGCACCTCGCTGCCGCCGTGCAGGTCACCCAGGTAGTACTGCCAGCTCAGTTTGGCGGCGGGCCGGTTCCAGAGCGGGGTGGTGACGAACGCGCGGCTGCTGGGCGTCGACAAGCGGTCGTCGAGTTCGGGGATGCCTAGGTACTGGAAGCAGATCAGCGGGCCGCCACGGTCGCGAGTAAGGATGGCCAGGGCGGCGGCTAGTCCGCCGCCTGCGCTGTGGCCGACCACCGCGATGCGCGCCGGGTCGATCCGCAACTGGCCGGCCTCTTCGTGCAGCCAGCGCAGGGCCTGGTACGAGTCTTCCAGCGCCGCGGGGTACGGGTGCTCGGGTGCCAGGCGGTAATCGACTGACACCACGACTACGCCGAGCGCGACCGAGAGGACGCCGGCGGCAACATGCTCGCTTTCTACGCTGCCCATGACGAAACCACCGCCGTGCAGGAATAGGAGCGCGGGCGTTGGATCCACGGACCGTTCAGAGGGCTGGTACACGCGAACGTGGAGCGGGTCGTGCGAGCCGGTGGCGTCAAGGGTGTGATCGGTCCACTGCACGTCGCGCAAGGTGACGGCGGGGGCCGCGTCGGCGCGGAGCCGTCCCATCTCTTCCCTGGCCGCTTTGATGTCGGTGAGGTTGACGGCTGGCAGGCTGGTTACGTACGGCGCTAGCTGCGGATCGTAAGTCGTCACCGGGCACCTCCCGCGGGTCCCCAGCGGGGGACGTTAAGATTCACGACAGGAATACTGCCCCCGCGCGCCGGGAGCGTCCTAGCGGTGTTCCGCACGTCAGAACTCGGATGGCTGACTGCTGGTGGTCGGCGATTACGATCCCCGGCATGCAGCTAACGGACGAGCTGATCGCGGCCGTGGAAGTCGAGGAGCGCTGGCTCCCGAGAATCGGTTTCCGGCCTCGCCTGAGGACTGCTACGCGGCGCCCTGCTGAGCCGTTGACGAGCTGGACGTGGACACGTCACGGATCGTGGTGACTGGGGCCGTGGGTGATCGTGGCCGGATGTCGGCCAGTCGCGCCTGCAGCGTCGTTCCGCGGAGGTCAGTCTTATGCAACCGATCGTGCTCGGGCCGAACATGCCCGAGACGTTTTACCGTGGCGACGGCCGGATCGATCGGCTGCGCGGCACCACGGGGCACGAAGACCGGCCCGAGGACTGGATCGCCTCGGTCACATCCAAGTTCGGTACCAAGGCTGTCGGGATGACCCGGCTGCCGGACGGTTTGCTGCTGGCCGAGGCAGTTGCCGCAGATCCTTGGGCGTGGCTCGGCGCCGATCATGTCGCACGGTATGGCAGCGACACCGGGCTCCTGGTGAAACTGCTGGACGCCGGCCAGCGGCTGCCCGTCCACGTACATCCCGGCCGGCGGTTCGCCACGGAGCACCTGGGCCGCCCGCACGGGAAGACGGAAGCCTGGATCGTCCTGGAGGCTGAGGCCGGTGCGGCTGTGCATCTCGGCTTCCGCCGGGATGTCGGTGTAGACGAACTGATCAACTGGGCCCGCAGCCAAGACACCAGATCCATGCTAGCCGCTACTAACCGGGTACCGGTGGCGGCGGGTGACAGCGTGCTGTGCCCGGCCGGAACGCCGCATGCGATCGGCGCCGGAATCCTCGTCATAGAGCTGCAGGAGCCCGCGGACCTGTCCATCATGCTGGAACGGCGATCGTTCTCACTGGACGACCAGGAGGCGACACTGGGCCTGCCGCTGGAGGAGGCCTTGGCTTGCGTCGACCGGCGTGCCTGCCCGCCGGAGCGGCTCGAGGCGCTGCGCGGCAGGCCGCTGAACGGCGCGATCGGCTCTCTGCTGCCTGCGGAGGGGAACCCATTCTTTGTGGCCGAACGCGTGGACACGAGGGTGAGCCGTCATCTGTCGCAGAGCTACGGCGTGCTGGTGGTGACCGCTGGTGAGGGTCACCTCGCCACCAAGAATGGCAGCCCGGTCCTGGTCGGCCGCGGCTGCACAGTGCTGATTCCGCACGCGGCCGGCCCTGCCGTGCTCACCGGCACCGTCGAGGGAGTGCGCTGCCTGCCCGCAGGCTAGCCTGCTCCCCCGGATCGTGACCAGCGCCGCGGCAGGAAGCCGCAGCGCGCTACGCAGTTGCGGAAACCAGGGAACACCAGGCACCGGATTGGGCGGCAAGCGGTTCAACGTGGTGGAACCTGTGGGCAAAAACCGGCCGAGCGGCCCGATGATTCATTCAGCTTGACAGGTTACGTTCTGTTGGCCGGAACGGTTGTTGGGCGCCCCGCGCAAGGCGGCTTACGCTGCTGACGATTCCACATAAACGACGTTTAACTACTTGTCGCCTTTATTTGCGCCGGGCACGTGTACGGGATTGCCGGGATCAGGTAAAGAGCACCATCCGGCCGCAAAGTAGTGAGGATGAGCCAAATCATGCCCTACGTCTTTCCATTCACGGACGAGGAGTGTCGCTCTCGGCGGGTTGCTGGCGGGAAGGGAGCCACGCTGGCGGAGCTGACCCAGTTCGGCCTCCCGGTTCCCGCCGGTTTCTGCGTCGGGGTCTCTGCCTACTCCGATTTTCTGGTCGGGGGAGGACTAGGGGAAGAACTAGAGCGCAGGATTACGGCGCTACCACTGGATGACCCGGTGGCCTTGGAAGAGCAGACCGAACAGATCCGGCGTCTTCTATGCGATGCTGAGATGCCGTCCGATCTTAGTCAGGCCGTTGACCTCGCGTACGAAGAGTTTGCCGAGGGAGGCTACGTTGCGGTTCGTTCGTCGGGCACAGCCGAGGACCTCCCGGAGGAATCCTTTGCGGGCCTCCACGACACGTTGCTTGACGTCTTGGGAGCTGACGGCGTACGGACTGCCATCAAGGAATGCTGGGCCTCTCTTTGGACGGCCCGTGCGGTGTCTTACCGTCATGACAAAGGTTTTGATCAAATGCAGGTAAAGATTGCGGTGGTCGTCCAGCGAATGGTTGATAGCGAATCGTCTGGCGTCTTGTTCACCGGCGACCCGGTTAACGCAGCGGTCGATCAAACCGTGATCAATGCTAGCTGGGGACTTGGCGAAGCGATCGTTCAAGGCATAGTCGTACCAGATCAATACGTTACGGAGAGCCGAACCGGGCGGTTGCTTGATCGGACCCTAGGCTCTAAAGAAACTCAGGTCATCCGAGACGCAGCGGCAGGTCTCGGTACTACCATGCAATCAGTACCGGACGCAATGCGGAAACAGTTCGTGCTATCTGATAGTCAGCTGGCTGAACTCACAGCGCTGGGTCAGCGGATCCAGGACAACTATGGAGGCTTTCCGCAGGACGTCGAGTGGGCGTTCAGCAACGGTTCACTTTGGCTGCTGCAGTCGCGTCGCATCACGGGCGTCGAGTTTTCTTGGGATGCGGAGATCAATGATGATCCCGAGTTCTCGGCACCTGATGACACGGTGTGGAACAGGGGCTATGCCGACGAGCTGTACACCGGGGTCATCACGCCAATCAACTTTACACTTCGATGGGCCTCCGCCAATCGAAGGACACGATGGGGAGCCGAGGTATGTGGCTTTAACGATCTCATCGGCGTCAGCTGCTTCACCTATCACAAAGGCTTTGTGTATCAGAACGCACACGCGGAGAAGCGCTGGCTCGAGAGAACAACTCTGCCGTTTTTGCGACCATACATGCTTGATTTGATCCCGCCGACGTGGCGTTCGGAGCTTAAGGACTGGGCACCGCTCAGCCCATGGCAATACATGCATATGGTCGCGAGGATCGCCCTACGCAGTCCGGAAAACTTCCGATTTACACAGACGCTAGCTCGCTGGAGAAGGCCGGCTCTCCGGACTCGGGTCTCTGGGTACACGCGCGAACAGGCCGGTCACCTCACCGATGAACAGCTGATCGCATACGTCCAGGACAGGCAGGATCTAGCGTTGGAGTACACGCAGGAGAGCACATTCCAATTCCAGATCTTCTTCCGTCAGGCTTGCGCATTCCTTTCGTGGATATTCGACCACTGGTATGACGAAGGCGATCCATCGTTGGAGGCAGATCTACTCAGCGGCGCCCGGTCGCGTACAGAAACCCAGATCGAGAATCTTCGGCTATGGGGATTGGGTGTCCGTCTTCGCGAGTCGGCGGAGTTGCGTGCACTGATCGAGGAGCACGAGAACGAAGCGTTCTTCGACGTGGTGAGACGGAGCGATGTGCCGGCCGTGCGATCATTTGGGCAGGACTATGACAAGTTCCTAGAGGAGTACGGTTTTCGCGGTCACGCGGATCGCGATCTCATCTATCCGCGCCGGGAGGAGGACCCCTCGATCGATTACCGAACGCTAAGGATGTTCGCGACGGTCGACTCTCCTATTGACCCAGAAAGAACTGAGCGGGAGACCAACGAGCGACGTCGGTCGGCCTACGCACAAGTAGTGGCGGACCTCCGCCGGCGTGGACCCCGGGGGTGGGGACGGGCCGCCGTGTTCGCCCTGCTCTATAGGTACCTCCAGAAGTTCATCGTATATCGAGACAATGTGCGTTTTCGTCCGACCGATGAGAACGCTGTGGCGCAAAAGAACGGGGTTCTCGAGGTTGGGCAAAGACTTCACGATCGAGGCGTGCTCGACGCCCCTGACGACATCTATTACATCACTTGGGGAGATGCCTGCGCGCTGCTCCGGGGGCAACAAACCCGGACAGCGTTGCTCGAAGCCAAAGTGGCGGCACGCCGCTCAGACGTGGCGCGTGTCTTGGCAAAGGAGTGGATGCCGCCAATGTTTCTTCGGCAAGGACGATTCATCGACCTCGATTATCCTATCGATGACTCAGATGGCGGAGTTCTCCGCGGTATTCCGACGAGTAAGGGGAGAGTGACTGCCAACGCGCGGGTCGTCCGACTGCTTGCGGACATAGGTCGCGTGCGCTCAGGGGACATTCTTGTGACAAACAGCACCGATCCCGGTTGGACCCCTGTGTTCCTGCTCCTGTCTGGTGTCGTGGTGGAGACGGGTGGCGTTTTGTCTCATGCATCGTGCCTGGCTCGCGAGTACGGACTCCCGGCGGTTCAATTGAGCCATGGAACCGAACTGATTCCCGACGGAGCCACCATCACCCTGAATGGGGACACTGGGACCGTCATAATCGAAGCCGATCAGCCAGACGAGTCCTCCTTGGTGAGTGCCTAGATATCGTGAAAGGAGGTACTCAGATGCCGTCGAGTGCCGACGAGTCTGTCCAGACCGCAACTTTCGTTCGATGGATAGAATTCTCCGGGTGTGCGAACTTTCGAGACCTCGGCGGACTCGTGACCTCGACTGGCGTGCCTGTGCGCTATGGGCAGCTATACCGATCAGATACGCTCGACTGCCTTACCAACGACGACCACATTAGCTTCGCCGCTCTCGGCATTCATACCGTTATCGATCTTCGCGCGCCGAGCGAGATCGCCAAACGCGGGCGCATTGACCTGGAGCGTCAGAACGTCAGGTACCTGAACCTGCCGCTGGTGAACACCGTTGGCGGGTCCGTACGGGACCCGGTGGAGGCCGCGCGGTTCGAGTATCCGATTCTCGGCTATCAGCAGACGCTTGCGGAGGGACCGGACCGGATGGCAGCCGTCCTGCGGGCGCTTGCCGAGCCTGGAGCCCTTCCCGCGGTGTTCCACTGTTTCTCAGGCAAGGACCGAACTGGACTGGTCGCGGCGGTGATCCTGCGACTGCTGGGCGTGTCTGAGTCGGAGACCGCATCGGAGTATGCGCTAAGTCAAGGTCGTAACCGTCATTCGCTTGCGTCGGATGAGCAGAAGCGGAAGTTCCCGCGTATCTTCGGTGCTCCGCCAGACGTCATCCAGGCAGTCCTCAGAGGGCTCGAGGAGGTACACGACTCGATCGAAGGCTACGTTCGTTCGATCGGTGTTGAAGCTGAAGTTGTGGAACGGCTGCGAGTGGCCCTGCTAGCAGACTGAGCATTTAAGGAGTGCGGAACGTGGCAGCGGAAGAGAGTTCGTCGACCAACCATCAGAGCGTCACCTATGCCGTGTACAGCTGGGCATTTAAGGAGGACGCACCCGTTGAGGAGATCGAGCGCGCTTTCGATGAGATGTGCGCGATGGGGGACCCGATCCCGGGAGTCCGCCGGGCCACTTGGGGCCGTAATACAGCTGACGACGGGCACGCACGGGGGCACACCCACGCCATGATCGTGATTGCTGACAGCCCGGAAGCTGTCAGTGCCTACAATGAGCGGACGAGCAAGCACCCGATGGCTGACACACTGCATGGTGCAGAGAAGGCGGGCGTCGGGATCTTCTTCACTCAGTCGGCCTGAGCGACCCTCTCAGCGCCCGCCGTATGGTCGCGTCGGTGCCATGGCCAAGGCCAGGTGCGAAGTAGAGCTCGACCTGAAGACCCGCCACGAGGAGCCGCGCTGTGTATGCGAGCCCCTCAGAGCAGTAGGTCCGTCGGCTATGCATGGCGGAAGCTCGTGCAGCCTAACGGCCATGTCGGCGCGCTGGTGTTCCGGCGCACTGAACGACGGCTGGAGGCCGACCCTGACCTGCGCTACTTTCAGCAAGGACTACCCCGTACACGGCGTCAGGCATCACAACAGCCAGCCAGTGACCGAAAGGAAACAGAGTGGAGTTCGTTCCTATTACCGACCACATCGGTGTCCATGTCCGCGGTCTGGACCTGTCGGTTCCGTCCGACTCGCGCGACATTGCTGATCTGGGTCAGGCCCTCGCCGACCACAAGGTACTGCTTTTCCGGCAGGGGCCGATCGCCGAACAAGATCATATCCGGCTACTGGCGGCGCTCGGGCGCATCATGCACGAGGAGAACGCGGAATCGCTTGTCACGTACGTTGCAAACAGTCCTGGCGCCTACGTTAGCGGCACTGCCCGCCTTCGCTTTCACTCCGACTGGCAGTGTGCGGTAAGCGGCCCGGTCCGGACTATCTCGTTGTACGCCGTGGAGATGGAGCACGATGACCCGACCATCTTCGCCGATATGACGTACGCGGCCAAATCACTGCCCGACGACCTGCGCGCTAAGGTCGAACATCTCGACCTCATTCAATGCCACGACTTCTCCGGTGCCACCCCTATAGACGGCCGCTTCCGGCTTAGCGCACAGGCCCCGGGAGTGCCGGACGAGTACTTCCCAAGAGCGATCCAACCGCTTCTGGCCCGGCACCGGATCACCGGGGAGGAATTGCTTAATGTCAGTGAGCAGCAAACCAGCCATATCGCTGGCATGGATGAGGCAGAAAGCGATGAGATCTTCGCCGAGCTCGCGGCGTATCAGTACGGCGAGAACAACCTGTATGTCCATCACTGGCAGGTCCATGACCTCCTGATCTGGGACAACATCGCGTTGCAGCACGCCCGCCAACAGAGCATGACAGCCAGCGGGAGACGCCTGCGCCGCGTCGCCCTGAACGAGCTCGACTTCGCGGAGCTGTTCGCGGACGTTCCGGGGGGCGCGAAGATGCGCTAACTAACTAGCGGCGAACAACGGTTTGCGCGAGCGAGGATCGCGCTTCGAAACCAGATGAGGAAGTGGATGTTCGACAACTTCGCCGGCCACGGGGCAGTGGTGACTGGAGCGGCTCACGGGATCGGCCGTTCGCTGGCCTTTGCGCTGGCGGGTGAGGGCTGCAAGGTCATGCTGGCTGACGTGGACCCAGCCGGGCTCGAGTCAACGAAGGCTGATCTGGAGGCGATCGGTGCCACCGTCTTCACAGCGGTCACCGATGTCGCCGATCCAGACAAGGTTGGGGAGCTCGCAGAGTTCTCCTTCAATCAGCTGGGCGGGGTGACCGTCCTGTGCAATAACGCGGGAATCGTCGGGCCGACCGCCGACCCGGTATGGGAAATCGATCTGAATGAGTGGAGACGGGTCTTCGAGGTAAACGTCCTGGGTGTACTGAACGGCCTGCGGTCCTTTATCCCGCGTATGCAGCACCTGGGGACCGATTGCCACGTCGTGAACACCGCGTCAGAGTGCGGATGGGTGCCGTCGGCGATGGTTCCGCAATACTTCGCGAGCAAACATGCCGTTGTTTCCCTCAGCGAGTCGCTGCGCATGCAAGCGGCCGCGAAATACCCGTGGCTAACGACGACCCTCCTATGCCCAAGAATCGTCGATACCGGGATCACCCTGCGGGAGAAGGCACGCATCGAGGCGGTCGGCCTGGCCAGCGGATCGGCCTACGCCGAGGGGCAGGCCGATATCGACGAGCAGGCGAAGCAGTCGCCGGACGTCGTGGCGGGACTCACCATCGAGGCTATGCGGGCCGGACGCTTCTACGTCTTCCCTGATCCGGTGTCGAAGGCCGCTCTCGGCGCCGAGTTCGATGAGGTTCTAGCCGCATTCTGAGAGAAGGACATCGTGACTGCATCAGTGAGTCCGGCCGGTGGACAACACTCCGTGCACTTCGCCGTCTATCGCTGGAAGGACGGCTCACCAGTTGCCGAGATCGAACGCGGCTTCGACGAACTCTGCCGGATGGGCACCGAGGTGCCAGGCATTCGCCTGGTCAGCTGGGGAGTGAACGACTCGGAGTTCAGCAAGGGGTACACGCACGCGATGACGATCGTCGGCAACGACATGGCCGCCGTGCGGGCGTATCGTGAACTGGCCCGCAACCACCCGATCGCCAAGGTAATGCAGGAGTGTGAAGAGGACGGGATCGGTGCGGACTACGACTACGCGCCAACTGCGTCCTGACTTCGAAAAAGGAGCGGCTGGGAGATCGGCATGCGTTGGTGGCCGATCTCCAGCCGGCGATCTGTGATATCTCCGGCGTGCATGGGACATGCTCGTCGCCGCTGTTCGATGAGCTCGTGCAGTACGCCGTCAATTGACGCCTCGGCATCGCCCCGAGCCGGCTGGCTCGGCGGCGAGAATCACCGTTTTCGACTCGGTGAATGGGTACACGCCTTCCCTTCCGCATTCCCGGCCGGTTCCGGACTGCTTGAAGCCGCCAAAGGCGATCTTCCAGTCGCTGCGAAAACCGTTGTGGCCCACTGTGCCGGACCGCAGTCGCCGGGCGACCGATAGGGCCCGGTCGGTGTCATTGGTGAAGACCGAGGCGTTCAGACCGTAGGAGGTGTCGTTGGCCAGTGCGATGGCGTGCTCCTCGCTGTCGGCCGGTATGACGCTGAGGACCGGGCCGAAGATCTCCTCGCGGGCGAGCGTCGAGCGGTTGTCGACGTTGGCGAAGACTGTCGGCTCGATGAAAAAGCCGCGCTCGAGGCGCTCGGGGCGGCGGCCGCCGGTGACCAGGGTCGCCCCTTCCTCCTGGCCGGCCAGGAGGAAGCGCTCGACGCGGTCACGCTGACGTCTGATCGCGAGCGGGCCCAGTTGGGTTGACTCGTCGTAGGGATCTCCGATTTTCACGCCGGTGAAGGTGTCCTTCAAGGCGGCGATCAGGTCGTCTTGCCGGTCTCGGGTGACGATGGCGCGGGTCAGCGCGGCGCAGACCTGGCCCGCCCAGTGCCACGTGGTTCCCAGCGCGGACGCGGCGGCGGCGAGGTCGTAGTCATCGAGGATGACCGCCGCGGACTTGCCGCCGAGCTCGAGCGTGCACCGGGCGACGCGGTCGCCGCAGATGGACGCGATGCGCCGTCCCGCCGTGGTCGATCCGGTGAAAGTGATCTTGTCGACGCGGGGATCGCGGACCAGCAGCTCCGAGTTCTCGCGGTCGGCGGTCACCGCGTTCCACACACCAGGCGGCAGGCCCACCTCCTCGGCGATCTCCGCCATGACGTGGCCGGCGCCTGGTGCTTCGGGAGAGGACTTGATCACGACCGTGCACCCGGACAGCAGCGCGGGTGCCGCCTTGAACGCGATCATCGGCGATGGCCCGTTCCACGGGATGATCGCGCCGACGACGCCGACCGGTTCACGAACGAGCATCCGGATTAGCCGGCCGGTCCCGTCGGGTGCGTCCGGGTACCGTTCGACAAACGGGAAGGACTCGGCCAGGTCGGCGTAGAACTCGTAGATCTCGGGCGGCGTTAGCAGGGCGTCGAGCGCTTGGGAGTGAACCGCACCGGTCTCACCGGACCAGAGCATCGCCAGGTCTGCCCGGCGACGACGAACCGCGGCCGCGATGGCGCGGAGATAATCGGCTCGTTCGGTGTACGTGAGAGTAGGCCACGGCCCAGTGTCGAATGCCGCGCGGGCCGCGGCGACGGCCCGGTCGACGTCGTCTGGTCCAGCCGCGGCGGCTCGATAGAACACGTCTTCCGTCGTTGGGTCGATCACGTTGAAGGAAGTGTCTTCCGAGGGCTGTACCCATGACCCGCCGATGAAGAAACGATCCGGATGGCGGATCGGGACGGCCACAGCGTGTCTCGGATTCATAAACGGTCTCCTCGAAGCGTCATCCCCGGTTCCGGTGCCCATCGTGTCAGTGCGGCAGCACCTGGGCGTCCGGGTGTTCCGGCATCCGGGACAAAGCCGATCGTTCCGGGGAGCGAAACGCGGCCGGGCGCGAGGCATTCTGAGCAACTAACGTCTGCGTCCGTGCAGCCCACGGATAACTCGTCAGGAATCAGCGTCGCGGTCGTCGGGCTTGGCTCGTTCGGGATCTCTTTCGTGCCGCTCTACCTCAAGCATCCCGACGTGTCTCGGGTCGTCCTGTGCGAAGCAGACGAGGCTCGCTTGGCCCGGGTGGCCGAGGTATTCGGCGTATCGGAGACCGCGGCCGACTTGGACGCGGTGCTGGGTTCGCCTGGAATCGACGCTGTTCACCTCGTGACGCCGATGCACCTGCACGCGAGGCAGTCGGTAGCGGCGCTTGACGCGGGCAAGCACTGCGCTTGCGCCGTCCCGGCTGGATTGTCGCTGACCGAACTGCGTGACGTGATCGCGGCAGAAAAGCGCTCCGGCCGGAACTACATGATGATGGAGACCGCCGTCTACACACGTGAGTTCTTTTGCGCCAAAGGACTCCTGCAACGCGGCGAGCTTGGCGATATCCAATTCCTCCGCGGCGCGCATTACTCAGACTACGAGGCCTGGCCGGCATGGAAGTGGTATCCGCCGATGGCCTACGCGACCCACGCGATCGCACCGCTTCTGTCTTTGGCTGGCACACGAATGGCGTCCGTCCGCTGCCTGGGATCGGGGCGTATGCCTGCGTCGCTGCAGGGTCCCGAGGCCAATCCGTACCCGGTCGAGACGGCCATTTTCGAGTTGCACGAACTGGCCGTGGCGGCCGAGGTGACGCGGGCTATCTTTCGGACGGCGCGTCAGGTGCAGGAAGCCTTCAGCGTTTACGGTGAGCGCGGGTCGTTCGAGTGGCCGCAGCTCGCCGGGGAGCCGGTCACCGTCTTCCGGGTCACCCCGCGGGACGCGTCGAGCGCCCGGGCGGACTTCCAGCGCCAGCTCGAGGAGTTCGGCGCCAGCCTCGGGGTGGATCCGGGGACCATCGCTGAACTAATACCCCAGCCTCGCTTTCCGACCGTGGCGATCGAACACCCAGGCCTAGAGGCGGCGGCCTCGTCGCTTCCCGAGCAACTGGGGTCCTTCGCGGGTCATGGGGGGGCCGAGGCGCACCTCGTGCACGAATTCGTGCGAAGCATCGTGGAGGCGCGGCCGAGCGCCATCGGGGCGCGGGTCGCGGCGGACTGGACCGCACCGGGGCTGTGCGCGCACCAGTCGGCGATTGCACAGGGCAGCCAGGTGATGGTTCCTGGCTTTGACGATGCCTGACCTGTTCCGCTGACCGCCTACCGATTGAAGCGAGGACGTAACGATGACGCTGAAAGACTTCGAGTCATGCCTCCAACGGGCTGACCAGCGCGAGACCGAGCACTTGCCGTGGGGCCGCCTGGAGTGGTCCGCGTCCGCGCGGATCGGGAACTCCGAGACGATGACCATTGGCACGTGCTTCATCGAGCCCGGGATGCAGAATGGCAGGCACTTCCATCCGAACTGCGACGAGGTGCTGCGCGTCGTACGGGGAGTCATCGTCCAGACGCTAGACGACTTTCAGTGTGAGATGAATGTCGGGGATGTGGTTTGTATCCCAAGCGGGGTCGTGCACCACGCGCGCAACATCGGGGATGAAACCGCCGAGCTGGCCATCTCGTTCTCGAGCGCTCACCGGGAGACCATTGACGTTGATGGCTGACGATGACACGTCCAGCCCGCTCGGTGGAAACGCGGGGGCGGACGGACGGAGCCACGTACCGTTCGAGGTGATCTTGGGGCTGGTACCGTCACGGACCTGGGCCGATGTTGAGCGAGACGCCCTCGGGGAGAGTGATGGTCGCGCTGCTGTTAACTGAGACGGCAAACAACCTGGAACGGCGGACGCGGAGGCAATGAACTGATGGACGAGGGACTCAGCGGGCGGTCCGTGCTGGTGTTCGGTGCTAGCGGGGCGCTCGGCTCGGGAGTGGCCGCCGCCTTCGCCGCGGCCGGCGCCGTCGTCACCGGGACGGACATCGCGGTTCCCGACGGCGGCGCGGCGGTGGACTCGGTCTCCTACGCGGCCGCCGACGTCAGCGATGACGACGCGCTGCGCGCGCTGTTCGACGGACGGCCGACCCCCTGGGCGGTCATCAACACCGTCGGCGGGTTCGCGCCGCGGCGTCCGCTGGCCGAACTCGACCCGGCGGAACTAAGCCGGCAGCTTGAGCTGAACCTGGTGACCGCCGCGCTGATCACCAAGCACGCGCTGCGCGTCATGCAGCCATGCGGCCAAGGCCGAATCGTGCACACCGCCAGCCGCGCCGCGGTGGCCACCGAGGGCTCGGGGTTCGCCTACTCGATCAGCAAGCTCGGCGTGCTCCACCTAGTCTCGATGGCGGCCCAGGAAGTGCGCGGGACCGGGATCACCGTGAACTGCGTAATCCCCAGCATCATCGACACCCCGGCCAACCGGGCCGCCATGCCGGATGCCGACCATGAGTCGTGGCCGAAGGTGCCGGACATCGCCCTCAGCTACCTGTACCTGGCCAGCCCCGCAGCGAGCCTGGTCAACGGCGCCGCGCTCCCCGTCTAGAGGCAACGCTCCGCGATCCTTTGACGGTGCCTTCTAAGCAGCGGGTCGCGGGTTCGAATCCTGCCTGGCGCACCAGATATCTACGCAGAGCAAGAGCTAGTTTTCGCGCTCTGTAGAGGCATTTCGCGACGCCTTCCCCTGGCGGCGTGGCGCTTTCGTGCCAGATGGTGCGCCGCCGTCCTTGGGGAGGCCGCTTACCGCCCGCTGAGGAAGTCGAGCACCCGGTGGGTGAGGAGCGCGGCGGCGTCTGGGTCGTACGACGGCAGGGAGCTGTCGGCGAAGAGGTGCTGCTCGCCGGGATAGAGGAACAGCTCCGCGTCCTTGGCTTGGTCAACCAGGGCCCGGGCGGCGTCGATGTCTTCGCCGACGAAAAACGGATCGGCGTCCATCGCATGCACCCGCACCGGCACCCCATCGGGCCAAATGGGGCTGAACTCCGACACCGGGACGCAGGAGTGGAAAAGCAGTGCCCCTCGCGCTCCCGGCCGTGTCTGCGCCAGCTTCTGGGCCGGAAGCACACCAAGCGAGAAACCGGCGTATACCAGCTCTGCGGGCAGCCCCGCGACCGCCCGGACGCCGCGCTCGATCACCTGGCCGAAGCCGAGCTCCTCGGCATAGCTCACCCCCTCTTCCACGGTGTCGAAGGTGCGCCCCTCGAACATGTCGGGTGTGTGCACGACATGCCCGGCGCGGCGCAGCTCGTCGGCGAACGCGTTGACTCCCGGGGTCAGCCCCTGTGCGTGGTGGAAGAGCACTACCTCAGCCATCTTCACCCCTTGCATCTCTGTTCTCCCTGCCCGCCGCGGTCAGGGCCGTACCCGGCGTGTCAGCGGAGTTTCCTGTCCCGAGGGTAGGCGCGGTTCCGGACGATAAGCTTCCTGGTTAGCCTGCTCCCGTCAGCCGGACGTGGCCGAACGGACCGCGTGCCGCTACATCGCGATCCTGCGCGAGGCCGACATCCCCGTGGAGTCGACCAGGGGAACCTACGGCGCTACCGGGTCGGCCGCGGCATCCGGCTGCCCTTCGACCAGGTCATTGTGCGTAAGGGGGAACGTCACTTCGACCGCCAGGCCGCCGGCCGGGCGGGGATGTATCGACAGGTCGGCGTTGTGGGCGTCGGCGATTGCGGCGACGATCGACAGGCCAAGGCCGAGCCCGTCCTGGTGGTGTCCGCGTTTCCCGTCGAGGCGCTGGAAGGGCTCAAGCAGGCGCGGGGCCTGGCCCGCGGGCACGTGCGGGCCGGTGTTGGCCACCGTGAGCGTGGCCTGGCCGCCGTGCGCGGCGGTGCTGACCTGGATGTGCCCGCCGGGGAGGTTGTGCCGGATGGCGTTGTCGATGAGGTTGGAGACGAGGATTTCTGCCATGGAAGGGTCGCCGACGGCCGCGGCGGCGCCGAGGGCGGCATCGACGCGCAGTCCCTGAGCCGTCGCGTCCTGCTGGCGGGCGTGCAGCACCTGCCTGCTGAGGTCGGCCAGGTCGAGAGGCTCGCGGTTGTCGAGGCCACGCTGGCTGCGGGCGAGGGTGAGCAGGGCGCGGATGAGCCGGTCCTGTTCCTTGCAGGCGGCAAGCACCTCATGGCAAGCGTCCTGCAGCGAGCCGAGGGTGATCGCCGGGTCGGCGAGGGCCACCTGGAGGAGTGTCTGGGTGAGCATCAGCGGGGTGCGCAGTTCGTGGGAGGCGTTGGCGACGAAGCGGCGCTGGGACCCGAACGCGGCGTCCAGGCGGGCGAGCAGGCCGTCGATGGTGTCGGCCAGCTCGGTGAGCTCGTCGCGCGGGCCGGTGAG
>Ga0307478_10001122_pt1 | contig 24437 bp, 17 predicted proteins | sample atmos_gasesECM4C_2_FD_203713 | JGI IMG/M metagenome (GOLD analysis project Ga0307478, IMG submission 203713) | Hardwood forest soil microbial communities from Morgan-Monroe State Forest, Indiana, United States - atmos_gasesECM4C_05 | ecosystem: Environmental > Terrestrial > Soil > Temperate...
CGCACCATCTTTATTGCCCTCTTGTTGGTTAGTCTGGTGACTCCGGTGGGTGTTCGTTGTGAAGAGGCGAAACCGACAACCGCGGCAAAGCCAGACCGGGCACAACTAGAGGCGCAGTTCAAAAAGGTCGACGCTGACCGTGCCGCGGCGAAGGGGAATACAAAAGAACGGGCCGATGCGGCCAGGAACGCGATGCAAATCGCCTCGGACATCGCCTGGCTGGCGTTCGATGCGGGAAAGTTTGACGACGCGGCGACCTGGTTTGCGACCAGCGCGAAGCTCAAGGAAGAAAGCCATGTCAACGCGCGGGGCTACTGGGAGGAATACTGGCGAACTAGCGCCCTTGAGCTCGATGGCAAAGTAGATGGACAGATCAAGGAGCTTCAGACTCAGCTAAACACCGCAGAAGAATCCAAAAAAGGAATTTTGCGACAACTGATTCATGGCTGGGAAAAAAACCGCTACCTCAACCGCTACAACGCCGTGACGATGCTCGAGCAAATCGCCCGAGACAATAACGATGCGGAGAACCTGCTGAAGTATTGCGAGCAGGAGCTGGAGATCCGGCGGGTGGAAATGGAATACCTCAGGAAGGTGAATGCGCCTGCGAACGAGATCAACGAGAAGACAGTGCAACTGGCGACCGCCTTGGAAAGAGTGGCGAGTGCCCAGGCCGACCTGGCTCTTTTCGATAAAGCTGAGAAGAGCGCTTTGGATGCGCTCGCTTTGCGCAAGGCATTGCCTGAGGAGATGGCGGAACGCAAACTGGAAGAGAGCTTGAGCTCTCTAGCGCAAATCTACGCTATCAACATCGGTGACCTGAGAAAGGCGCGCGAATACTACCAACAGGCCTTGGCGAACCTGGAAGCGTCCGCCGCGGTGCGGAAGAAAGCTCTCTCGGAGGACAAGTATTATTCGGCGGAACAGAAAGCCGCGATGACAAAGGAAGAACTCGCGAAGCACGAGGAGATGGAGGCACAGACCCGGGACATGAAGATTGCGCTCGATGCCATGTCCCAGGCCATGGCTTTGATGAATCTGGGCGAGATCAGCCAGGAAGAAGGGCACTTGAAGGACGCTCTGTCGAACTACGAACAAGCACTCAAGGTTGGCGATAACCTTCCGAAAGGCGGTTACATCAATGTCTTTGAGATATTTCGAGCGCGAATCCGGGCACGCGTTTGGGGCGACATGGCCTCGGTCCACGCCGAGAGCGGCGAGGTAGAGCTTGCATCGAAAGAGCTCAACGACACCATCGCGCTGAAGCGAAGCATTGGGCAGGACGATTGGACCGCACAATCGCTTGTGCAGGCGGCGGACCTGGCCTATCAAACGACCGATCTGCCAAAGGCCCGGCAGCTCGTCGACCAAGCTCGGCAGATCTTTAGCGCTGCGCATAAACTGAGTAGCGTTGTCAACGCGACCGGCTTCCTGGCTATAATCTCGCGCGACGAAGATAAGCTCGGCGACGCCGCGATCCGAGCAGAAGAAGCGCTCGTGCTGGCGCGAAAGACAGGCAACCTGGGAGCCGTCTCCGGCTCCGCGCGCACCTTCGCGTCGATTCGCGTAAAGCAAAATAAACTAGACGAAGCGAAGGCACTCATCGAAGAGGCGCAAGCCGCGGATGCCAAAACAGGCTCGCTCGCCGATCGAATCGCCACACTTGGTATTACTGGCGAAATCTCCGAGGCGCGGAACGACAACGAGAAAGCGCTCGAAGCTTACCGGGAAGCGGTGAAGCTGGTGGAAAGCGTCCGCGCTACGGCCGCATCCGAAACGGCGTTTGCCGACGTGAAACGGAATTACCGGCCCTACGAACGAATCGTCCGGGCCTTGATCAAACTCAATCGGGCGGATGAAGCTTTCGATTATCTAAATCGCGCGAAGTCGAAGAAGCTCCAGGATTCGCTCCGCCTTTCGAGCATGAAGAGCGGGGACAAGACGATGCAAGCGTTGCTCGATCGCGCCAGTGGCCTGGAGACGAAGCTCCAGGCGACCAACGCGCAGTTGCAAACAGAGCAAGCCAAGCCCGAGACCGACCGTGATAAGGCAAAGATCGATAACCTGAAGCAAGTAGTTGCTTCGACGCAGGGCGAATTCCGCAAGGTGGTGGAGCAGATAAAAACGTCGAACCCGAACTACGAAAAATTCATGACGGTCAACCCGAAGGCGCTTAAGGAGACTCAGCGAAGTATTCCTGCCGGAGTAATGCTGGTTCAGTATGCGCCACTTGGTGAACAGCTCTATGTGTTTCTTGTCAGCAAGGAAAACGTCAAGATCGTCATCGCCCCGGGCAAGCCCGACGATCTTTGGAAAAAGATCAAGACGGTGCGGAAACAAATCACCAGCGGTGAGTCTGGAGCGCCGCTTACAAAGAACCTTATTAGCCTTTACGACCTGCTAATCGCGCCGATCGAATCGGACCTGGAACAGATCAAAGTCGTAGCATTCATTCCAAACCAGCTGCTTTTTTATCTCCCCATGCAAGCGCTGGCCAAGAAGCAGGCCGACGGCTCGACCAGGTACTTTATCGAGGATAAACAAATCGTTTATCTCACGGCGGCAGATGTGATGAAAGTAGTGCAGCCACCGGATGAAGAAAAATCACGCGACGGCATGGTGGCGTTCGGCAATCCGACGGGCGCGAATCTTCCGGCCGCGGAGACCGAGGTAAAGGCGATCGCGCAAGTATTCCCGTCCACCGAGGTCCTTTCTGGCGGCGAGGTGACAAAGATCGCCTTGAATACCGAGCAACGACTCAACAAGCGAATCGTTCATTTTGCGACTCATGGCATTTTGAACGCGACGACACCTTCGGAGAGTTACATTCAACTTGCCGCGTCGACGAACGCGAGCCAGGAGCATCTGACGGTGGGGGAAGTGTGGGACCTTCCATTCAAGAAGGTAACGCTGGTAACTCTTTCCGCTTGTGAATCAGCCTTAGGCGACAAGGAGCCGGACGGGGGTGAGATCACGACGCTCGCCGAGGCCTTCTCGAGCGCGGGCGCCACGACCGTGCTTGCCAGCCTTTGGAGCGTCGGCGATGAAAGCACAAAGGAGCTGATGGTGGAATTCTATCGTCAGCTCGCGGCCGGTGCTTCCAAAGCAGAAGCCCTGCAGAGTGCCGAGATCAAGTTGCTGAAGAATCCAAAATTCTCTCGGCCACTCTACTGGGCCCCGTTCGTTCTCATGGGCGACTGGCGGTAGAGGGGATTTCGAACTCGACTTCGGAAATGACCAGACGCGATAATCAGCGCGTGAAAAGGATTTCTCTGCTAACCACCATGCTGTGTCTTGGTTGTTCGGCGGCGCTTTCCCAAAGCGTCGATAAGTCCAAGCCGATTGGTCGCGCCTGCCTTGGAATAGTGAACACCGCGAACGGGGATGAGGAAGCGTTGCGTGTAGCCAGCGCCGCAGGTAAAAACCGGAAGATTGTAGCGCATCTCGATGCGACGGCAGCGTGCGAGGCGCTTGTTAGTCCGTTCTTGAAAACCGGGCAATTTCCTCAAGGCTGGCTGCCTCAATATGTCGATCTCAGTCCCGGAAAGGAGATTCTCTTGCCGGAGAAACCGGTTTCGTGGAGTTGGGAACAGAATAGCGGGCCTCTCGAAGTCTTTGTTTTGTTTTTCGCACCAGGTCCAAGGAAGGCAGCGAGATTCGCGAATTGGTGAATTCGACGCGAAAGGCCCGCGGCGCACGCATCCTTGGAATGCAGGCTACCAGGCTGCATGAATTAATCGGCAACGCCCATTTTGACAAAGAGGCGGCGCTGCACGCGCCGAAAGCGAGCTCGGAAGTGGCCGGCGTGATGCGAATGGTTATGGGATTCGAGTGGCGCGATTCTGCCCGGGCCGTGAATTTTTCTTCCGAAAAACCGGGGGCGTTGATTTTTCCGGCGCCAGACGCCCGGTAGCTCCTCTGCGCCGCCCGAGCTATTGGAAAAGATGCCGCGCCAGGAGCGCGATCCATAATCCAAGAACCGCTACGCCCGCATAGCCCACTACCAGGCCAACCACTGCGACCGATTTTGCCAGGGATCGGTGCGTGGCGTTTCGCGTCCTGGCGAGCGCAAGATGGCCGCAGATTATCGACGGGACGGCGGTAAGGCCAAAAGTCAGAAGCGCGAAAACCCCGAGCGTAAAGGCCCAGATTGGCAGGGCAGATAATTCCTCTTCGGAAGAATTCAAAATCGTAGGGCGAATCACGGAACGGGAATTGATCATTGCCCAGGGACGACGGATCGATGGTGGGGATTTGCGAGCGAAGATCGGCGAAATATCACGCAACGGCCTCCTTGTGGGTTCGTTCCTATATCTGGTAAGAGAAGCTCATGACGGACGCGGCCGCCCAATCCGATTCCCGGCAGGAAGCCGAAAGGTTGTCCTTTGTTTTTGGTGTCAGCGGCCATCGCGACCTCGTGCTGGCGGATCTGCCGATGTTACGCGGCCAAATCGAGATTATCTTCGAACGTTTCCGCTTGGCCTATCCAGACGCGTCTTTTGAGCTTCTTACTCCCCTGGCCGACGGCGCGGATCGCGTGGCCGCGGAAGCAGCGTTGGCATGTGATATAAAATTACTGGTGCCGATGCCAATGGCGCAGGACGAATATGAGCGCGACTTTACCACGGCTGCGTCACGCGATCAGTTTCGACGCCTGCTCGCGGCAGCTAAGTCCAAGTGGGAGCTTCGTGACGATGCGGGCAACAAAGCGGACGTATTGGACAGTGACCTTCGCGCGCAAAGGTACGCCGCGGTAGGCGATTACATCGCACGAAAGAGCCACCTTTTGATTCTTCTTTGGGATGGACGCGATAATGACAAAGTTGGAGGAACTGCCTGGGTAAAGAAACGCCGCGAATATTGGGTGAGAAGAGCCGGGAACGGAGAAGATGTCCCGGACGCTTTTGGCTACCTGGGGATGATTCAGGTGGTGACACCGCGGGTAACCAGCGCCCAGCCGCGTCCAAGCATCGGCATAATAGGCGATCTGCCGGAACAGATTAGTGGCTAAGCCGAAGAGCGTTCCAAACTGTAAACGCGAAACAACCCATAGCTCTTGGCGAGCGCCGTAGTACCCACAAGATCGCACGCAAATCCTTTTGACTGATCCGCTGCGGCCAGCGCCGCGAATTCTTCGCTCGCGAATACTTCGCCTTCATGCGCGATCGGCTCGATGCGCGCGGCGCGACTGACGTGCGCTCCGGTAAACGAAATTTGCCGGACGACCGGATCAAAATTCAGGTAAACCGGACCCGCGTGAACACCGATGCGGATACTCAGGTTACGTGGAAGGCCGAGGTCCATCCAGTTCGTATTTACAACGAGATCGCGCAGATCCAAAGCGAAGCGTCCGGCGTCCTCCACGCCATTGAAAACAAAGAAGAGCCCATCTCCCCAGGTGTTGACATTGATCGGCGCGGACGCGCTTTCCGCCATCAATCGTGAAACCCTCTGGTTGAACTGAGCTACATATTTTGGAATCACGGTTTCCGGCAGTTTGCTGTAGCCGACTACATCGGCGAACATGATGGCCTTAATCTCCTGGCGACCCGAGGCGCGGACCCACGCTTCAAACTCATCATCATTCCCACCGGAATCGGTGTCGAAAGTTTCCGTGCTGGTAAGCATCGAAGGTGGCTTCGTAGCTATGGGAACCACCTTGACCGGCACGCGGTGAGTGCGCCAATACCTGACAAAGGAGCCAGTGCCGCCCGGCGCCCCCGCAAACCCATCCCACACTGCGAGCGGGGTGATTTCCAAGTCGAGCGATCGTGCGAAGAGGCGCGCGAGACCATTCATGGCGAGGTTACAGTATTCAAAGCCGGTGGCGCTGCCGGGCATGTAGAGCTCGCCCAGAATGCGGATAGATGCTGCTTGAGCGAGGACGCTATGGAAGCGTTCGACCCACATGCCATCGCCGGCGATTGCGACGCTCGTTTTGACGAACTCGTCGGCCGGCCATGGCAGAACAAGGTGAATCGCGCCACCGCGGGCGAGGATAGCTTCAAGGAAAAGGATATCGGAACCGGAAGCAGCGCTGGCGAATCCTATGCCGGCGTTCATCGCGTCGAGCTGTTGTTCCAACAGCTCCTTTACCTCAGCTTCCCTGGAAGGCGGGAAACGCGGGGTGCGGCGGTCCGGCGCGTCGATCATGTGGCCGGAAAAGACGACTAGCTTCGGGATGGGGAAGCACTCATCAAAAGCGTCCGCGCGATCGTACAGCTGGCGCGATAAAACGCGCGCCTGTTTTCGAGTGGAAGAAAAGGCGCGTAGATTATCTGTCTCGGCGGCGACTGCGGCGCGATAAGCCCGCTTTGCCCCCTCGGCGTCGCCCAGAACAACCAGCGCTTCCGCGACGGTCGCGTGCTTCCAGTAGTCATCCGGTTGCTTCCGGCAAATTTCCAGAACGGTTTCCGCCAGGCGGTTCGCTTTATCAGTCTCCTTAAGAAGGAAAGCGATCGTGGCGGCGTTGATTCCTGGATAAGAATCAGGCGGGAGGACTTCGAAGGCGCGATTGTAACACTCAAAGGCCTTTCGGAGGTAGTCCTCGTTATCTGGATTAGCGCACCACCGATCCTTGTAGGTCCTGCCGAGGATACTCAAGGTCTCGCGATTCGTCGGGTCTTTGGCGACGAGGGCATTCAGAATCTCCTGAGCGCGCGTCGATGACCCTGTCTGGGCCAGGGCAAGCGCCATGCGCTGCCGGAGCCAGTCGTCATCCGGATGACTCTCCACGCTTGCGGCGGCGGCGTCGTAGGCGGTGAGAAATTCACCGGCGGAAAGAGCTCGTTTGACAAAGGCATGAACGGCCTCGACGTCGTCCATCCATTCCGTCCGGCGCCGCCAAAGTTCGTGAAGAGCGACGGTCGCGCTGGGAGCATTCTTAACTTCAGGCAGGTCAGACACGGGTAAAAGTAGCGCGTCGTCTTTTGGAGAACGACTGCAAGGTATTAGCCGATAGCTATCGGGCTGACCAGAAGTTTCTGACGCATCAGGACGCTCAATGATGACAACAGTCGTGCTCTTCTGATCCATTATCATGGTCGCACGCGTGATCGTGGGCATGAGCATGAGGCGACCAGGAAGGAAATGGGTCGGCGAAGTGGAACCAATTGTTCGGACCTCCGGCCATTTCGGCTTCAGTTAGCAGGCAAGCATCAAGTTGAGCTTGAAGGGTATTGCGATCGGTATCCAGTGCGATAATTGCGAATGACTGGCGGCGATCGCCGAAAGGTTCCCGCCATTCCTTTCGAGAGCGCTCCGGCATCTCGGCCTGGCGGGCGCGCTCATCGCGAGCGGCCCACCATTCACCCGCCGTTCCACAATGCAGTTCTGATCCGGCGAGATTGAGTCCTCCCACTCCGTCCATGCGCGTGGCGAGCCAGAAAAAACCTTTTGCGCGAAAAACATCGCGTAACTGATGTTGAAGCAGATTCCAGAATCGGTCGGGATGAAAGGGGCGCCGCGCGCGATACGCGAACGCGGTGATTTTCTTCTCCGCGCTTCGCATTGATGGCTCGCCATCAAGCAATCTTTGCCACCCGGCACCCGCCAAGGCAGCGTTGAAATCGAACGCCGTGACCCCAAGATCGCACCACGTCTCGACTGCCGAGTGTGTAAGCGGCGCAACTCGCGTGTGCGGATTAAGAGCCTGCGCGATCGATCGCGCCAACTCAAAGTCACCATCAGCGGAGGCGCCCTCGAGAAAAACGTCGCTAACGAACTCTATCTGCTCTGCGATAAACGAGGGCGACTCGGACTCTGTCTCGCGGTCCAGCAGCGCACGAAGAAGATGGGCCGAATTAATGGCAAACGCCGTCGCAGTGAGGCGCGATACCTCCGTTAATGAGCGAGGAGCGTTATCCCCCGGAAGAAAAAGGGAGGCATAGGCCATCGGAGGCCGATCAGGCTCACACTCAATGATCAGATGATCGACCGCCCCCGCTTCTGCAACGCTTCTTATTTCATCGACGATCCGGTTCGGATCAGACCCTGGTGGCAGGGGGAAAACTGTTAGCTCTTTGAACGGGGTGCTCCTGTTTGTGCTCGTTAGCAGACCAGTGCGACGGTTTGTCTGGCTTGCACCGACCTCATGTAAAAGTGCGGCTACGGCGGGACCACCTACAATAGACACGGACATAAGTCCCGTGTCTTTCCCACGCGCGCCGGACATAACTTCAGCTCGACGGCGGTGGTCGGCCGGCGCGGGCTACGGGTGCGGCCGGAGCATCGCCGGTAACGACATTAGGTGCCGTTACTTCGCTTCGCCAGGGAATGGCAAGCCGGTGCAGGATGGACTTTGCCTCCAAAGGCGCCAGGTTTGGCATCTCGGAAACTAACCGCGCCAGTAACGCACTCATGATGGGCGCGGCGAAGCTACTGCCGGTAACTTCCTTGGTGGCGTGATTGTTCCAGGGCAAAGTCACATCGACGCCACGCGCGGCAAATTCGACGAGATGCCCCGGTTTGTAGAAGAAAGTGTGGTCTTCATCGAAGCGCGCCATGTTTGTTGTTACGACACTGGGAAAATAACCGGGCCATTCCGGCGTTGTGAAATCGTAGTTGTTACACGCGGAAACGACGTGGATACCTTTGAGGTAGGCCTCATCGATCCATTCCTTGTATTGGAAGATGTGCTCCGGCAATCCGCAGCCGAAACTGCAATTCAGAATGTGATAGCCACGATCGATCGCCTGCCGGACGCCTTCGCGAATGATAACGGTGCGCGAACCCAGATTGGCACCGAGAACGCGAATGCTGCCGATCTGTGCGTCCGGCGCGATCCGGCGGATAACGCCTGTTACCGCTGTGCCGTGGCCGTAGATGTCGCTGCCGTCGCCGGGCTTGACTTCAATCTGGACTCCCGCGTCGATCACATGCAGATCGTCGATGAGAGTAAGTCCAGGCAGGGCCGGGTGATCCACTTCGACCCCGGAGTCGATGACGGCGATGCGCACGCCTTTGCCAGTGCCCTTTTCCAAAGCGCGGCGCGCTTCGTCCAAGCGAAAAGGACTCGGATCTGGCGTTAGAGGCGGTTCCATCCTACAGCGGTGCCGAGAAGCCGATAGTCAATCAAGTCTCTGACCACCGCAGCGATCGTCTGGATGGCATTTAGCTCAATCGGACCGAAACCGGGCGGCGTGTCGCCTGTCGGCGCCGCCTTGCCGTCGTGTATTTCCACGTCGAGCAGCTGGACGCACGAAATCACTCCGCGAACTTCATTCAGGAAGTAAAGCGGCGCCGCGATCATAGCGTAGGTAGTTTTGTGGAGCTTCTCATCGAGCGTCTTGCTATGCTTCGCATTCTTGTAGACCTGGTTCTCGACGAAGGGATGCTCGCTGGCGACCACCAGACTTACAATGCCTTTGCTGACTGGCTGCTTGAACCCCATGATCTTCTCGGTATTCGGGCCGCTATTATAAGCCACAACCAGATGCTGCTTCTCCGGGTCGAGGAGCCAGATGCTCCCCTCATTGGCGCCGATGCGGTCGAACGTTTCCTTCAAGAGCTTCAAGAGCATCTCGTCGCAGATGCTGAGAAAATTCTCGGGCGTAACAGCCGTGCCCAGTTTCGAAAGATGCTCCTGCAATGCCGGCCGCAAAGGCACGAAGCGCTGCTCGGGAAGAAAATTCGCGCGGGTCGACTTCATTCCGGCGCTTGTCTGAGTGCCTTGGTTTCGGTGACAAGCGTCGGGATCAGCTCTGGTTGTTCCTGAAGGAGCTTTTTCATTTCAACGCGTTCTTCCTCGGTGCATTTTCCACTGGCGAACTTGGCGATCTTTTCCCGCAGCTCGGTTGGCAGCGTCGCGGCGATACGCCCGGCAACCTCCGGCGCGTCGCCAGCGAAGAACTCCAACAGAATCTTGAAATCATCATTCACGAGTAAAGAGTGGTCAAAGAAAAACGCGGTTGAAAAAACATTTATATCATGGTTCGGAGCCCACGAGCGGGTCACGGCGCGGTGGAGATTTACCGGCGGCATCCCGTTGCTTATGCTCTTTCTTTAGACTCATCGAGCGACGTGTTTTGCGAAATTATCTCTGGGAGCGTTAAAAAACATCCGAGGACCCCGCGCACAGCTCCACGAAATCGTCCCAACGCAATTCCAGCCACGGATCCACCTTCTTTAGCTCCGCCAGAATGATCTTGGCCACATTCTGGCGCGTGACGTCGAGGGTCCGGCTTACCTTGGATTCGTGCCAGCCCCACATCCGTGCGATCTCGCGTTGGCTGAGCTCGTGAAGATGGACCAGCTTCAACATGAGAATGGCATCCGCATCCTGTTTCCCGAAGGCACGCTGGATCGCCGCGCGCAGCAAATTCAGCAGCGGCTTTTCGCTCGTGACCTTTTCCGGCTGGGCTCTGCGGTCAAAAAAATCTTCCGGCGAATCTGGGGACGGAGGAACGTCGACGCGAAAGCTCTGCCGTCTTTTTAGATCAACCAGGCGATGGGTGGCCACGGTAAGCAGCCATGACTCCAACGCGCATCTTCCCTGATATTTGGTCAGAAGAGTGGCGCGATTTCCGCGCGGAGCAAAGCAATCGGTCCAAAGATCCGCGATGAGGTCTTCCGCCTCGGTTTGGTTAGCGCCCCGGGCGCGCAAGACCCCCACGAGCTTGCCATGGTAGCGGCTGCGCAATTCCGAAGCGGCCGCGGGATCGACCGCGAGGACCCGTTGGACAAAAGCCAGGTCCTGTTCATGGCGCGACGCAGTTTCGACCGGCATAGGGAAAAGGAGGATGGAGTTCTGCATTTGGAACGTCAACCATTTTGACCCGCGGAAGCCGTGCCTGGAGGGATTCGAACCCCCAACCTGCTGATCCGAAGTCAGCTGCTCTATCCGGTTGAGCTACAGACACCTCTCGGGAAGAACCAATCGAGTCTCGGAGAATCAATGCTGCCTCGCAAGGCGGAGTTAGTGGATCACAGGCAATTGTCTTGTCGTTTCGAAAGAAGTCTGCTTTAAGGCTCAGAGAAAAATCATCGTATGCGCCCTTCCTTTTTCCGGTCCGACTGGACCACGCCCGCTCGCTTCCTTGCGAGACAGACACTGTCTTTCGGCAGCATTGCAATCGCCTTGCTGGCTTCTACCGCGACGAATCAGGCGCAAAGCTTTCGCGACGCATATGGCAATCGGTTTAAGGCGAACCACTCGCACGAGCACGCGCGTGGGCCGAGAGCGGGCTTGGATTCCCTTCACCGCTGGAACCAAATTGCGATCGATGCCAGTGGGCTTGACCACACTCCTGTCGCCTCCGGGGAAAACCGTCGGTTCGGCGAGCAACTAGGGCCGGCTCGAGCGAGTCGCGCGATGGCGATCGTTCACATCGCGATGTTCGACGCGGTGAACGCAATTACCGGCGGCTACGAGAGCTACACCGGCATTAAAGCGAAAGGCGGCGCGGCTTCGCTGGACGCGGCCATTAGCCAGGCGGCGCACGACACGTTGGTTTTCCTCTTCCCATCCCAGGCAGCAGCATTCGATGCGTTTTTGGCCGAGGATTTGTCGCGGATTGCGAGTAAGCCTCAGAAAGCCGACGGCATCGACCTCGGCCGGCGCGCTGCGGCCGCCATTCTGGCTTTGCGAACAGGTGATGGCTCTGAAGTGCCGGACCCTCGAGTGGGCATCGGTCCTGGTTACTACGAAACGAGTAATCTGGCAGGGCACTGGCGGCAGGACCCCATCAGCCTGATTCCGCTGGCGCTCGGTGCGCACTGGGCGGAGTGCAAACCTTTCGTATTGAAAAGGACCGACCAATTTCGCGCGCCGGCTCCGCCAGATATGTCGAGCGCGGCCTATACGACGGCTTACAACGAAGTGAAGAACCTGGGTGGCGACGGCACCGTCACACTTACCCAGCGATCGGCGGAGCAAACCTTCGTGGGTATCTTTTGGGCCTATGATGGAACGCCAAGCCTTTGTGCTCCACCCAGGCTCTACAACCAGATCACGGTGCAGATCGCTGATCAGACCCGGCTGGGAACGCCGGAATTGGCCCGCCTTCTTGCTCTGGTCAACCTGGCGATGGCGGACACAGCGATGGCGGTTTGGGATTCGAAATACTATTGGGATTTCTGGCGACCCATCACTGGAATTCGCGAATCCGATCCCGGCACGGGACCTCTCGGGGCGGGCGACGGGAATGCCGCCACCGTGGGCGATCGGACCTTCACGCCGCTGGGCGCGCCGGCAAGCAATCTGGTAGGGCCGAACTTTACACCGCCCTTCCCAGCTTATCCTTCGGGGCACGCCGGGTTCGGGGGCGCGTTATTCGAAACGCTGCGGCGTTTCTATGGGACCGATAGAATCGGTTTCACTTTTGTTTCGGACGAGTTTAACGGCGCAACGAAAGGCAATGATGGGAACGTGCGTCCTTACCTGCCCCGGAGCTTCTCGACCCTTTCCCAGGCAGAAGACGAAAACGGCCAAAGCCGCATCTACCTTGGCATCCATTGGGCGTTCGACAAAACCGAAGGTATCGCGCAAGGGCGCCGCGTTGCGCATTACATTTTCGATCGCACTTTCCGTCCCCAGTATCATTGACGGCTGGAGATCGCGCCGACTGTCTTCAAGAAAGCCTGAGGTCGTTAAATTTTCCGATTTTGTGCTTGAGTGAATAAAGGCAAGCAATCACGCTGAATGCGTGAGAGCCGCTGCCGCGATCGAGAGCCCGGGATCTCTGACGCATTTTGTTACCACGCGTTGGAGCTTAATTCGCCAACGCGTCGCTCCGGGCGCGCCGAGCCAGGTCGATCCCGGGCTGGCGAAGCTCTGCCAGATTTATTGGCGGCCCATTTTTACTTTCATCTATCGCCGCGGCTATTCCGCGCCCGACGCTCAAGATCTGACCCAGGATTTTTTCCTCATGATCATGGAAGGAAATCTTCTTAAGTCGGCCGATCCGAACCGGGGGCGCTTCCGTTCGCTCCTCCTAAAGGCGTTAAAGAATTTCCTGAACGACGCGGCGAACAAGCGTCGGCGGCACAAACGCGGGGGTCGCGTGCAATTTGTCTCCTGGGAAAAATGGATGGCGGACGCCCCGGCCCAGTTGTCTCTCCCGGCGGCGATGATGGAATCCTCGCCGCCAGAAGCGCTGTTTGACGCCGGCTGGGCTGCTGCCATCGCCGAAGAAGCATTGCGCCGGCTGCGCATGGAATGCGAAAGCAAAGGCCGCCGCCGCGTCTACGAAGTTTTGCACAGGTATCTGGACGCGGAACGCGCGGAGATTTGTTACGAGGATCTTTCTCGCGGGCTCGGAGTGCCCGAGCCGTCCGTAAAAAGCTTGCTTTATCATTTTCGGGCGCGGTATCGTTTGCTCTTGCGCGAGGAGATTGCCAAAACCGTCGAGTCCGCGGCCAACGTAAACGATGAAATCCGTTATCTCTGCGCCACGCTTTGCGCTCGGCCAGGCTAGCAGGTCATGAAACTGGGACCCCCCAGCGATTCCACCCTGGCGATCCTCGCTGAATCCGAGGTCTGCGAGCAATGTCATTCCGTTTCCCGGCTAACGAACGGGCTTTGCTTGAATTGCCTGCTGCGCGACGCACTGGATGAGGAGAAGACGCCATCTGGGAATGAGATTTTCAAGGAGGTGCTCGCGGGCGTAAAATCGCGCGATGGCGACTGGCATATCGCCGATCATGAAATCCTCGACGAGATAGCGCGTGGCGGAATGGGAGTGGTTTATCAGGCGAGGGAACCGCTCTCCGGCCGCATCGTCGCCCTTAAATGTGTGCTCGCCTACCAAGGCGATTCCGATCACGTGGTGGCCCGGTTTCGCCGCGAAGCCGAGACGGCCGCGCGCCTCGAGCATCCCAACATCGTGCCGATTTATCAGGTAGGTGAAACCGCCGACGGCTTCCCCTATTACACGATGAAGTACGCCGCGGCCGGCAGCCTCTTGCAGGCGCGCCATCCATTGCTTCAGCATCCTCGACAAAGCGCCGCCCTCATGGTGAAGGTTGCACGGGCGGTGCATTATGCGCATGAAGAAGGCGTCCTGCACCGAGATCTCAAGCCGGGCAATATTCTTTTAGACAACCATGGCGAGCCGCTCGTAAGCGACTTCGGTTTGGCCCGGTGCGAGGCAGTCTCGAGTTATCTTACCCGCTCGCTCGCCAGTTTTGGAACGCCCGGCTACATCGCGCCGGAACAGGCGGAAGGACCGGCGGCGAAACTGACACCGGCGGCCGACATCTACAGCCTCGGCGCAGTTTTCTTTGAGCTGCTGACCGGCCAAACGCCGTTCGTAGGCGATAATGCGTTCGCGGTGATGAAGCAATCCGCCGAAGCGCCGGCCCCAGGGGTCCGCACCCTCGCCCCGCATGTGGATCGCGATTTGGAAATCGTCTGCGCTCGCTGCCTGGAACGCGAGCCCGCAGACCGTTATCAAAGCGCCGCCAGCCTCGCGGACGATTTGCAAAACTGGCTCGATGACGAGCCGATCGCCGCGCGTCCACCAGGCGCCTGGCTTCGAACGCGCCGTTGGGTTCGGCGCAATCGCAAGCTCGCGGTTTCCCTGGCGGCCCTGAGTCTTCTGGGCGTCGGTTCGCTTCTCTGGCACGTCCGCGCTCAGAGAATTCAAGCGGCGATGCAAGAAAATGTTCTGGCTATGCACTCGGTCGCGGTCTTGCCTTTCCTCGACCTGGACACGGTAGGAGGGGACCAGATAGCCACCGAATACGTGGCAGATTCGCTGAAGGAGAAGTTCGAAAACCTAGGTTCCGCCAGGGTCAGCACGAATGCCATGCCGGGCTGGACCAAGTTAGAAAATATCCGAAAGGCCGCCCAGGAGGCCAGGGGTCGTGCCGTCGTGACAGGCACGGTCCGAAACGTCGAGGGAACAAGACGTATTTCGGTTCGTTTGTTAGACCCTGCCAGCGGTAAGACTCTTTTCACGACAGCCTTCGAACAGAAGGAAGGCCAGGCCAAGTCATCGCAGCAAAACGCGCAGTGGGTCCGCGAGGTTTACAAGATTCTGAGCGCGGATGCGTGGCCGTCCACGCCGTCGGATCCTGGCGTCCACAACGAGAAGGCTAATGACGCTATGACCTCTGGTCGCGCCTGGATGGAGAGCTATACAGTCTCTCATCTGGATCAGGCGATCGCTCGCTTCAAGGAAGCCATAGCCGCGGAGCCTGATTCGTCCCTTGCCCACTCCTATCTTGCTATCGCTGCCACCAGCCGCACGCATTTTGTCGCGGATTGGAGTTATCTTGAACTAGGCAAAGTCGAGGCGCTCAAAGGCCTCGCTCTTGACCCTAACTCGGTCGTCGCGCATCGCGCTCTCTCCGGCGTTTATTATCAGGAGGGCAAATTACACGAAGCGCTCGAAGAGCTAATACGAACCATCGAGATTGGCGGCGCCGATGAAAAAGTTACGGTTTTTTTGGGAATGATTCTTGACATGCTGGGGCGCCCGGATCGTGCCCTTAATTGGTATCAGATCGCTTCTAAACTGAATAAGCGGCCCGGGGACATCGAGCTTTCGATGGGGGACATCTGGGCAAAACTTGCCGACGACGAACAGGCTTTCCGGGCTTATGAGCGCGCGATCGAACTGCAACCCGGTTCTTTACAGGGAGCTGTCGGCAAGGCCAGGCTCCATGCCTTGCGGGGCGAGTTTGAGCTGGCCAGGGAAATCTGCCTCAATAGTCTGCGGAACAACGAACTCGGAGAAATGGCCCAGGTCGCCGCCCAGATTGAGTTCTTTGCCAGAAACTACGCTGCCGCCGAAGAACTCTACGCGAAGCTGGCCAAGGGCGACGAACAGGGCGGCGGGTCGTTTTACGCAGCGATCACCTATCAATCAGCTCTAGGTCGAATTAAGCAAGCTCTCGGGTTTGATGAGATTGCGACGGTCCTGTTGCAGGAGTCGTTAACTAGAGAGAGAGCTACTCTCAACCGCCAGCCGGCGAATCCCGAGGCTGCGTATCGCCTCGCCGCCGTGGAAGCTTCCTTGAACTTGACCGAAGCGGCGCTGCAACACCTCGACCAGGCGGTGGCTTTGGGTTGGTTGGATTATCGCTCTCTCCAAAAAGACCCCCGTTTCGATTCCCTCCGGGCTAACCCGGAACTGAACACTCTTATTGACGGGTTATCCGCGAAGGTCGCGGAGCTGAGAAGCAAAACCAAAAAGGAATAGAATGAAAAAGACGAACACGACAACGACCAATAATTGGGATGGAATGACGAATGACGAGAAGCTCGATCGTTTAACTTCCGTGCTCACCAGGGCCGGCTCAGACGTGGAGTTTCGCAATCGATGCCTCGGTTCGACCGAATCAGCCAAGGAAGCGGTGAGTGAGGCGGGGGAAATCGTGTTCCCGGCGGATTTCGAAATCCAGTTTCTGACGCCGAAACAGCGGCTCAAGAAGCTTGTCCTGGCGGTGCCTGATTATATCGCTCCCGAACAAGGCGAAGCCGAAGTGCGTAACGCCGAAGACTACCAGACCTGCACTTACATTATGTGGAGGACCTAGCCTCCTTTTCGGTTCGGGGTCTTGATCGGTTCGAGGACGCTCCGAATGGCTTCCGAGAGTTCGGAAGGCACAGAGTTTGTGTCCCTTGGCATGGTGTGATTTGTCTTCCGGACAAAGTAGGGAAGGTCAAGCCGAGCTAGGGCTTCGATTTCCTTCTTAGCCACCGTTCTCTTTGGAGCGCGACGCTGGCAGACGCTAGTAATGAGCGCTTGCCGCGCCGCCGTCGAGCGCATTAGGCCAGGTTGGATGGATGCTTGGAGGACCGCTCCATAACTTTCCGTGGCGCGGTAAATCCAGCGTCGCCGTTCCGAACGGACGCGGCGCAAAATGCGATGGAACGCGGCCCGGCGGCCCGGTGTCCCAAGAAGACAACTCCACGCCCTCGTGAAGCCTGCGATAAGCTCATTCGTGTAAGAGGCCGCTAATACGGGCTTGGCTGCGATGCGGGCCAGATGTTTTCCGGTCGTGCTCTTGCCTAAGACGCTGCTTCGTGACTGCAAGCTGGCGGGTCTCGAGTTAGGAAAGAAGCCCGTGCGATAAAGGACATCCGCCGGGCTTTGCGTCTTTGTTAGCGGCGAGACATGCCAGAGCGCGTCGATATCTACCAGCACGGGATACTCGCCGGCGGCAATGACATTCTCGCGGTGGCAATCTACTGCTTTCAAAAGGTAGGCAGCCGCAATCAACGCGCCCATTCGTTCGTAGAACCGGCGCACGGCTGCTTCGTTCTTGCACGAAGCTGGTTCCACGTACTCCATCCAGTAGCAGTCTTCGCGGAGCAGCACCCGCGCGACCCGTAGCTTGGGAGCGAAACCATTTCGGTTCATCCATGCCATAAGCGAGAACCAGGCTGACTCACTCCTGCCTGACCGCGGTTTGTAAATGACGCGATGACCTCGGTTGACTTCGATAAGCGCAACCGACCTTCCGCCGTTGTGAGGATCGGATAAGCCAGGTCGCATGTCATGAATGGTGGCTGCGGTTTCTTTACCGAAGAAGAAGTCTCCAACCGCGCGGCGATCCTGCGCCCAACGCTGCAGAACTTCCACCACCTGGTTGCGCCATTGGCCGATCGCCAGGCACCAGAGGCTCATCAACACGGGAAACTTCTGGAACAGTAAAGAGAGACGATCGCTCGGACGGTCCCGCAGAAACATTCGCTCAGTCAGGGCCGCGTCGGAAGTGGCAAGGCCAAGAGCGCTCGCAGCGAGCTTGAAACTCTTCCATTCCAGATCAAGGCAGGGGCGTGTGATCCTCTCCAAAGTTTTTCGTAGGTGGCGTCGCAGACTGGCGCGCGCTTTTGCCGATGTCTGCCGGACGAGATTGCTTCCGGCTGTGCGTTCCAACTCGCGCCAACCGTAATCGGCTCCGGCGGCACAGAGTTTCGCGAGCGGCGCGCCATGTCGGGAGCTGAATTCGTAAGCTCTCAGGGCCTGCAACATCCGGCGGAGTTCCCGGCGCGGGACCAGGCGCGTCGAAGAATTATTTTCGACCTGGCTTACGATCGTTTCGATCTCGGCCGCAATAAGACTCATTGCCGTCCTTGCCGCAATCGCCCCGCTCTTCAGACTAGGCCGGGAGGAAACTGAAAGCGCCGCCAGTGCGCTTCGCACTCGGGCAGAAGTTTCTCGTCGCCCACCAGTCGAACAATTCCGATTAGTGAATTGACCTGCCGCAGGGAACCGTTTGGGAAACGCCATTCCGGTAGTTCCCATTTGGGACCCATCACAGCCAGATAACCATCGGGATCGGCCTCAAGCGCGCTTTGCACGACCTCGGAAACAATGTGGCTGCCCGCCGGGCCCAGGGTAAGTCCTTCTCCCTTTAGCTCTGCTTCCTTCAGGATGTAATAAAAGAGCGGGGTGTTTTGTTCGAGTCCGTTCTTGGATAAGACACTGCCGGACCGGTTACAAGTATCGCTGCGCAATTGCGAACTGGTTAGCCGATCCTTTGATTTTATCCTTCCTTGCGCGACCAGAGCCTCGGCCGCTTCCTGTCCAGAAGGCAATTGCGCGCGCGCCCCGCGGACTAAAGTTCTGACCGGAAGATTCGAGGGATCAATCGACTCGAGCTTGTTCGCGAGGCGAATCGTGCCTGGAGACAAGCCATGCATCGCGCAGCTCACGGATGTATCGATAAACGCGCTGGACGCTTGCGGGCCCGAGGTAGGTAACCCATCAAAGAAGGTCCCCCATTCCACGAGATAATCGTCAGCTATCGGCTCGGCCTTTTGTCCCAGCGCCATTAACTCCTCAATTAAAACCCGCTTCGTCCTGCAATTTAGCCGGTAGGCATTCCGGACCATGCTGTGACCAAAGCGAAACGCCGCCAGCGAGAACTCGATCGGAACGGAAAAGCCTGACCCAGGTTTGCGCGCGCTGCGGTGCGCTTGAAAATGCCAGACATCGTTATGCAACACTCGCGGCAAGTAATCGTGACGAATGATCCATTGGTAATGCCAGCAGACGAGCCGGCGCGCTCGCTCAAACAAAGTTCCCGCGCCTAACGAATGCGTCACGCTCTCCATCGCCGGGTTTGTTTGCAACTGTCGGATAGCCTCATTATGAAACTTCAGGAACAAAACGTGGAGCTGACGTAAGAGGAGGTTGTCCAGATTCCGCGTGTCTTGCAGGTCGCCGATCAGGACGCGCCCATGTCCGATCGGTAGATCGCGCCGATAACCGGTCGGGGTTGTCGCGCCGACCTTGAAAGTCTCCCCGCCTTCTTCGCCTTCATAGAGATAGGGCGATCCTGTCGGCCCACCGCCGTAAACGTGATCGAGATCGAAGGCGGCGGTGCGGAAGTTCGATGTTTTTTCCGGCTCGGCATAAGGACCGGCCAGCGGGGTGGTATCATGCGTGAGGTCGTGACCCAGGAACTGGCCGAAGTAGGTGTAGCCAATCCGCGGCGTCAGTGTTCCTTCGCGCTCGACTTCATAACACATCGAATTTCCCAGCTCGATAAGCTTCGATTCCTCGTTGGAGCTGATCGGGGCCACCGGCTTGGCGAACAGCCGCGAGTAGTGGCCTTTTGGCGACGCCCGCATTTCCCGGGCGTGGCTGCACGCCGCGCCCGCTGGGCGGGACGCAGACTCTTCCGGGGCTATGTCGGCTACACTCATAGGGAGGGCTGCCGCCGATCATGCCCGACCGGGTTCGGTCTTGGAAGCAAATCTTAAGGCGGGTTGGCCGCGGGCTTCTGCGAGGCGTTTGCCTTTTTCGTGCTGATCCAGCGATTCACGTTCTGTTCGAGAACGTCAAGCGGCACGGCGCCGGAAAGAAGCACGACGTCGTGGAATTCGCGCACATCAAAGCTCTCGCCGATTTCACGCCGGGCGCGCTCGCGCAGTTCTTTGATTTTCAATTCCCCGATTTTGTAGGCCAGGGCCTGGCCAGGCATTGAGATATAGCGATCGATCTCGTTCACGATGTCGTTCTCCGCCTTTGGCGCGTTCTCCATGAAAAAATCGATCGCGCGCTGGCGGTCCCACTTCATCTGGTGCATGCCGGTATCCACGACCAGCCGGACCGCGCGCCACATTTCGTAAGTGAGTTGGCCGAATTTCGAATAGGGATCGTCATACAATCCCATCTCCTGCCCGAGCGATTCCGCGTAAAGTCCCCAACCTTCGACAAACGCCGTGTAACCGCCGTAGCGACGAAACTTCGGAATGTCTCCCAGCTCCTGCGCGAGCGCGATCTGCAAGTGATGGCCCGGTACGGATTCGTGCAACGAGAGCGCCATCATCTCCCATTTCGGGCGCGTCTCGGGCTTGTAGAGATTGACGAAGTAAAGGCCGGCGCGCGATCCGTCAGCCGCCGGCTGATTGTAATAAGCCGTGGTCGTATCCGGCGCGATCTTGTCCGGGATCGGCGTCACGCCGTAAGGAGTTCGCGGCAGCGTCTTGAAGACTTTTACCATGTTCGGATCGATCCGTTTCGCGAGCGCCCGGTAGGCGTCGAGCAATTCTTCCGGCGTCTTGTAGAAGAACTGCGGATCCGTGCGCAGTTTCGTGAAGAACTCCGGCAGCGTTCCCTTGAACCCGACCTTTCCCATGATCGTTTGCATCTCGCCTTTGATTCGGGCCACTTCGCTCAGGCCTTTTTCGTGGATTTGTTGCGGAGTCAGGTTCGTCGTCGTGTGCCGTCGCGTAAGATAAGCGTAGTACTCGCCGCCTTGCGGCATTTGCCAGACGCCCACCTGGTCGAACGCGGCCGGGAGATATTCCTCGACGAAATACTTTTTCAGTTTCTGGAATGAGGGCAGAACAGCCGATGCGATCGCATCCTGCGCTGCTTTTCCCAGGCGTTCGCGGTCCGCGGCTGCAATCGCGTCCGGGAATTTCTTGAACGGCTTGAAGAACGGACTTTCCTCCGGCTTCGTGACAAGCTGCTTGTCGATCTGTGCCGGAACGCGATTCAGGACAATCTTCGGCCACATCACTTTCGCGCGAGCGCCTTCCCGCATCAGAGCGATGTTCTGTTCGATGAGCACCGGGAAAGCGCGCAGCCGGGCGATCCAATCCTCGAAATCCCTCACAGTCTCGAACCGAAGCCGATCCCCCAGTTCGTCCAGGGTCTGGATGCCACCACGCTGATTGATCGGCATCAGGTAGCTGCGGAACTTGGATCCCTCGATGTCCATCTCGAGGTCTTTCTGGAAAAGGTCGTAGTTCAGTTGATCGGCCGGCGAGAGCTGTACGCGATCGAACTTCTTCAGACGAGCGAGCGCATCCGCGGCGTGCTCTTCCCGTTTGCGGATTGCGTCCAGGCTTTGATCGCCCCAGCGATCGTTCCAGCGCCGGTCGCCCATCGAGGAAGCGCGAGCCGGGCTTTGTTCCATCTCGTAATTCCATTCCGCTTCGAAGAATTCGTTGAGCGCCTTGCCGGCGTCCTTGTTTTCGGCGAACGCGAAGCAGGGAATTAGCAGGGCGGGCAAGAAAATGAATGAGCGCATGTTTGTTTGGATGGGTTGCAAGCCGGAGCGGCAACGCCATTGTCTAGGGATCGCGCACCCAAACGACAACCAAGAACTCGCCATCTCATGAAACAAAACCTCATCACCACAATTGCGCTGCAGCTGCTGACGGGTGCAGGTTTGATTACGATCGCCGCGGCGCAGGAAGTCTCACCCTCGCCGACGCCCACTCCCACGCCGCCGCTTTATTCGCCGCAGACGCTTTCCGAGCTGAAGCAGCTTCAGCAGGCCGCCTTGAAAAGCGATTACGCGTACCGGCAGGTCGCGCATCTCTCGAACAACATCGGGCCGCGCCTGACCGGTTCGGTCCAGGCGCAGAAAGCAGTCGATTATGTCGCGGCGGAATTGAAGGCGCTCGGGCTCGAGGTTCAGCTCGAAAAAATCATGGTGCCGCATTGGGTGCGCGGCGAAGAGACGGCGGCGCTGGTCGAGTTTCCCGGCATGGCGGAGAACACCACGCAGAAAATTGTTCTCTGCGCGCTCGGCTCGAGCGTGGCCACGCCGGCAGGTGGATTAACGGCGGAAGTCGTTGTCGTGCGCGATTTCGACGAGCTGCAAGCGCTCGGCCGGGACAAAGTCGCGGGCAAAATCGTCCTGTTCAATTACCATTTCGATAAGCAAATGGCGGCGCAGAGCAGGGCCGGTGAAGCCTACGGCCAGGCGGTGAAGTATCGAGCCGATGCGCCGAGTGCGGCGGGCCGGCTGGGCGCAGCTGCGGCGTTGGTCTGTTCAGTCGGAGGAGCGGAATATCGGCTGCCGCACACGGGCCAGACCGATTACAAACCCGATGCGCCCAAGATTCCGGCTGCGGCCGTGACGGCGGAGGACGCCGATCTGATTGCGGCGCTCGCGCCGCAAGGCACGGTGAAGATGCGTCTCGTTCTCACCCCGCAACAGCTTCCCGAAGCGCCGAGCTTTAACGTCATCGGCGATGTGAAAGGGACCGAGCATCCCGAGCAGGTTGTGATTGTTTCGGGCCATTTGGATTCGTGGGATCTCGGCACGGGCGCGATCGATGATGGCGCCGGCGTCGCGGTTTCGATGGAAGCCGCGAATCTTGTCCAGAAACTTCATCTCCGCCCGAAGCGCACGATCCGTGTGATCGCGTGGATGAACGAAGAGAACGGACTGGCCGGCGGCAAGACCTACGCGAAAGACCACGAGAAAGAGATCGCGAATCATTTCGCCGCCATGGAAACCGACGGCGGCGCGGGTCATCCGCTCGGGATCAATTTCGCCACGAAACCGGAAGGGAGGAGCTTCTTCGAGCCGGTCGCGAAAATTTTGCAGAGCTCCGGCGCCGGCATTTTCAATTTTGCTGAGCACGCCGGCGGCGCCGATGTCGGGCCGCTGACGAAACTGGGCGTGCCGGGCTTCAACCCGATCCAGGACAACCGCTTTTATTTCAACTACCACCACACCGCGGCCGATACCCTGGATAAAATCGTCCCGCAGGAATTGGCGGAGAATGCCGCGGTGGTCGCCGTCACCGCCTACGCCCTGGCGAATTTGGAAAGGCCGCTGCCGCGGTAGCCAGCGACAAAGTTAACGCGCCTGTCGCTTACGCCGCCAGGAGATCCACCGCATCGAGCGCCGCGATGATCTCACAGCCGATCACCAGTTTCTCGAGGTCGTCGCAGTCGCGCAGTTGCTCGTCGTTCAGGAGGCGGAGCCAAAAACCGCTGGAGATGATATTCGATTTTGCCGGCTCGATGCTTGCAGGATTCAGCATGAATGGATGCCTAGCAGCGCACGTGCCAGCCGCCTCCGACGGAAATACCGGGTACCAAAAACCATTCTCCAAGAGGGAAGGAAGCGTCCGGAAGATTTGGAGCTTGGGATTTGGAACTTCCCGCGGCGGCGCCGCGGGCCGGGTGGCCGACGGGACTCGAACCCGCAACAGCCAGAATCACAATCTGGAGCTCTACCATTGAGCTACGGCCACCAACAGAGGTTCAGATTCTAGTTTTTCGAGCACTCTTTGCAAAGGGAAAGCGCCCAGCTGGCACGCCGTCCGCTTTATTATGAGACGCATTGCTCTGGGGCATTGCAACTCAACCACACCCATGACTAGTCTCAGGCTTCTCCAAAGCATGAAAAAAATCGGGCTGATTTTGCTCGCCGGTTTTTGTCTTTCGTGTGCGCCCGCCCGGCTCGCCGCGCAGTCGGACGACCCGAGCGAGGTGTTTCTTAAGGCCTACATGACGTCGCAGCAGGGCGAGAAATTGGAGCACGATAATCAACTCCAGGCCGCGCTCGCGAAGTTCCGGTTTGCCGGCAGTTTGTTGGAGGAATTGAAGAAAACTCACGGCGATTGGCAAACGGCCATCGTCGATTACCGGAGCCGGAAGATCGGGGAGAACATCGTGCGCGTGCAGGGAAAACTCGGCACGCAAAAAGATCTGGCTGCGACTGCGACTACGCCTCCGCCGGCGGCATCGAATCCGCCGACGTTGCCACAGAAACCGGGCCCGCCCGAGCCGAATATCGAGGTCACGGCTCCGCCCGTCGTCCAGAACCGTCCGCCGCCTCCGCCGAGCGAGCCGAGCGCTTCGGTCGCGAGCGATGCGGCGATCAAGGAGGCGACCAAGAAACTGCAGGACAAAGTAGATCAACTGCAGTCCGAGCTGGAAAAATCGCGCAACCAATACGACGCGGTCGCAAAAGAGAAGGAGACGCTGAACGGACGATTGCAGGAGACAAATACCAAGCTCGAGCAAGCGCAGAACGAATTGGAGAAGACAAAGGGCGCCGAAAAAGAAGTGCGCAGCCAACTAGCGCAAGCCGAAGATTCGCTGAAGAAAATCGCCGGCAGCGACAAGCAGGACTCGAAGAAGCAGGAAGCTTTGCGAGGCGAGATCACGCAGTTGAAGAAAGCGCTCGCGGCGGCTGAAAAGGGAAGGGCCGCCGCCGAAAAAGAAAAGGAAACCGAGAGCGCCAAAGTCACGGCCGTGACGAAAGAGCGGAATCAATTGCTC
>Ga0307478_10001123_pt1 | contig 24418 bp, 20 predicted proteins | sample atmos_gasesECM4C_2_FD_203713 | JGI IMG/M metagenome (GOLD analysis project Ga0307478, IMG submission 203713) | Hardwood forest soil microbial communities from Morgan-Monroe State Forest, Indiana, United States - atmos_gasesECM4C_05 | ecosystem: Environmental > Terrestrial > Soil > Temperate...
ACTCCTCTGCTTCAGACAGACAGTTCCACGCTTCAAAGCACGGTTACAACGCAGGCGGTTCAGGACCTCCCGCTGAATGGCCGTAACTTTGTTCAGCTCGCACAGCAGGTTCCTGGAGCCAACCAGGGTCCAGGAAATGGACTGACCAGCGGCAACCGTCCCGATGACCGCCGTCAGTCGTCCGCGGTCTCGGTCAATGGACAGACCGAAGTCATCAACAACGAGATGATTGACGGTATGGATAACAATGAACGCATCATCGGTGGCCTCGGTGTGCGCCCGTCGGTTGATGCAATCGCCGAATTCACGGTTCAGACTAACGACTATACAGCTGAGGTTGGACGTACCGCTGGCGGCGTGATCAACGTGATCACAAAGTCCGGGAGTAATAATTTCCACGGCTCGCTCTACGAGTATTTCCGCAACGACAAGTTCGATGCTCACTCCTTCTTCGACAAAGCAGGTTCGGCCAAACCTGAGCTTCGCCAGAACCAGTTTGGCGGCAGCGTCGGCGGGCCCATCATCAAGGACAAGACTTTCTTCTTTTTCGACTACGAGGGATTCCGGCAGGTCAGCGGTCAACCGGCACAGGTTTTGCCAGTGCCATCGTTACAGGAAGAGCAAAACTTGGACTTTACTGACAGGCCTGGCGGCACGGTAGTTAACCGCGCTACGGCAGATCCTATCGGCCTCGATTATCTTGCATTGTATCCCGCTCCGAACGATGGCCCTTTTAGCTTCATCACGCCGGCTCTCAATAAAACCCAGAACAGCACCACGTATGATGCTCGCGTAGACCATAAATTCAATGATCACAACCTGTTCTTCGCCCGCTTCACCTACAACCACGTAACTACGTTTATTCCTGGCGGACTTCCCATCACGACCGTTAACGGCGTGACTGTAAATCCCAACGGATTGTTCTTTGCTTTCGCAGGAAACGCTCCAGACAAGGCGAAACAGCTCCAGATCGACTACACCCACATTTTCAATTCCAACTTGTTGGTCGAATTAAAGGCGGGATATCTCAGAACCAACAACGGTTCATTCCCCTTGAATTTCGGCACCAATGTGGCCACGAAACTGGGCATGCCAGGGGTAGACGTCGACCCTCTGGACTCAGGGTTGTCGCAGGTTACGTTTGACGATAACAGTGGCGCTGTGTTGGGCGATGATCAGTTCGTCCCTATTTCTGACATCGACAACACTTATCAATACGGTGGGGTCGTGACTTACACCCGCGGTCGCCAAAACATTAAGTTCGGCTCAACGCTCATTCGGAGGCTTGCCACAGAGGGACAGAGCAACTCTGGAGTTGGCACATGGGCCTTCCCGACCCTGGAGGACATGCTGACGGGACCCTCTCGCGTCACGACGCGCAACAACGAACTGAATGTTCCCCACTATCGTTTTTGGGAACCCAGCGTTTTCGTACAGGATGACTGGCGCGTGAAGAACTGGCTCACTTTGAATCTTGGCCTTCGCTATGAAATATACACGCCGCTCGAAGAGGAGAAAAACAGAATCGCGAACTTCGATCCCGCCACGGGCGTTATCATTCCTGCCGGCGTAAATGGGGTGAGCCGCGGCGGTGGCATCACTACTCAGTACAACAATTTCGCTCCGAGAATCGGGTTTGCCGCTACGGTGGCGCCCGGAACGGTGGTACGCGGAGGTTATGGAATCAGCTACGTCCCCCTGAACTACACGTCGAATGTCACCCAGAAAAATCCGCCGTTCATTTCGGTCTTCGTTTACAACGGGACTCGTACTCTCTCGGAGGGGCTGCAGCCACCTACCCCGGCCAGCGCAACCGCTCCTCCATCGATCCCAGACGCGGTAGCCTTGAACTTCAAGAACACTGCAATACAGCAATTCAACCTGAATGTGCAGAAGGACTTTCATGGCAATGTTCTGACAGTGGGTTACGTGGGAGTGTTAGGACGACACGTTGCCACAACCATAGGCGATATCGACTCGCCTCCGCTGGGACCAGCTACTACAGCCTGCCTGGGGCTCGTCGGCGCGGCGGCTCAGAGCACGTGCCTGGCACCCCTTCGGCCGTTCAACGCCACGTTACCTAACTTCACGGGAGACATTGGCGAGTACTTTACTTCGGGGACCTCCTCCTATCACGCGCTCCAGGCATCTTTCGAGCGACGATTGCAGCGCGGTCTCACTTTCAACGTAAATTACACTTGGGCGCACTCCATCGACGACGTTACCGGTCTCAGCAACGAGAACGGAGACGGAGCGACCGTGCTTCCCAACAATCTCCAACTTGATAAGGGAAACAGTGACCTCGATCTCCGCCAACGTGTAGTAGCAACTGCTGACTACGCTGTTCCTCTCGGCAACACTTTGAACGGCTTCCAGGGTGCGGCACTAAAAGGATGGTCGGTAAACTTCATCGAAGTGTGGGAAACTGGCTCTCCCTTTACCATTGTGAACGCAAACCCCGGTTTGTCTGGGGCGCATTTCTTTGGCGGAAATACCGACCGGCCGGATCAAATTAGCGATCCTCTTTCAAACGTTCCTGCAGGGGATTTGTTCAACCCTGCGGCGTTCGCTCCTCAGCCCCTGGGAACCATCGGGGATGTACGCAAGAACTCGCTGTTTGGTCCGCATTTCCGGCACTTTGATTTCTCGGTCTTCAAGAACTTCAAGGTGACGGAAGGATCGAGCCTGCAATTCCGGGCGGAGTTCTTCAACCTATTCAATCAGGCCAGCTTTGGAAATCCAGGCGTTAACAATGGGAATAACAACATCACCTCGACCACATTGGGCCAAATCTCAACCGTGTCGACGAACTACACGCCACGGCAGATCCAATTTGTCTTGAAATTCCTGTTCTAACTGGCTCCCTAGACGCTCCGGCCTACTGCAGCAATGTAGGTCGGAGCGTTCCTTCGTTAGGGCGAGTTCTCATACTGCAGTCCAGCACGGGTGCTGTATGCTTCCATAGATGTAAACAACTTCACATGGATGCCGCCCGGTCTCTTCTCTCCCTATCGCGATGAGTAAGATTTGGAGTGCCGCGCGCGAGCGCAAACTTACGCGGGAAATCGGGGATAAGTAGAAGCCTACGGCGACTAATTCCTTCACCACGCCCCGGAGGTCCGGAATGCTGCGCAAAGTTCAATCTGTAGTTTTCCTCGTTCTATTACTCTTTATCGTCCCCGCCGTTTGCCAGCAGGCGCCCGCCACACCGCGGGAGGCCGAAGCGCGCATCGATTCCATGCTTAAACAACTCACGCTGGAAGAAAAAATCGACCTCATCGGTGGGCTTGACGATTTCTATATCCGCGCCATTCCGAAGATTGGGTTGCCGCGCCTGAAGATGGCCGATGGGCCGCTTGGCGTACGGAACTACGGACCGTCGACGGTGTTTGGCGGAATCAGCCTCGCGGCCTCTTGGGATCCTGAGTTTGCGGAGCGCATCGGAGCCGTTATCGGCGAGGACGCCCGCGCTCGCGGCGTGCACTTCATGCTCGGCCCCGGCGTCAATATTTATCGCGCTCCCAGGTGCGGCAGAAATTTCGAATACTTTGGAGAAGATCCGTTTCTCTCGTCGCGCACCGCGGTGGGCTACATCAAAGGCATGCAGAGTAAGGGGGTGAGCGCCACCATCAAGCACTACCTGGGCAACAATCAAGAATACGATCGGCACAACATCGACTCCGTTATCGATGAGCGCACCATGCGCGAAATTTACATGCCGACGTTCGAAGCCGCGGTGAAAGAAGCGCACGTGGGTTCGATCATGGATTCCTACAACCTGACCAACGACGTGCACATGACGCAGAACGGCTACCTCAATATCGAGGTGGCCAAGAAAGAGTGGGGCTTTAGCGGAATCATGATGTCGGACTGGACCTCCGTTTACGACGGAGTAGCGGCCGCCAACGGCGGCCTCGACCTCGAGATGCCATACGGTAAGTTTATGAACCGCGCCACGTTACTACCTGCGGTTCATGCGGGAAAAGTAAGCGAGGCTACCATCGACGATAAGGTGCGCAGAATACTTCGCACAGCGATTCAGTTTGGCTGGCTCGATCGTGACCAGACCGACTTGTCAATTCCGCGTCTCAATCCTGAGGGCAGGGAAGTGACACTAGCAGCCGCCCGCGCCGGAATGGTTCTTCTGAAAAACGACGGTGATCTCTTGCCGCTCGACAAAGCCAAGGTGCGCACCATTGCGGTGATTGGCCCGGGTGCATACCCGGCGCAGCCCGGAGGCGGAGGCAGCGCTGAAGCTAAGCCCTTCACTTCCGTGAGTTATCTGGAAGGAATTTCGAAATCCCTGGGTGCGGGCGCAAAAGTCTATTACGCTACCGGAATTCCAACCTTCGAGGAAATGGCCAAGAGCACCGACTTTACTACCGAAGCGAACGGTGGAGAGCCCGGCCTCAGAACTGAATTCTTCAATGACCTCACTTTGACCGGCAAACCCTCACTCAGCCGAGTGGATAAACACGTAAATTACCAGCCCGCTCAGGGTGCGGGCGGCGCCGACAGTGATATTTCGATTCGCTGGAAAGGATACTTCGCGCCACAAAGTTCTGGTCGCTACCTCGTATTCGCGCAAGGTCCGGGCGAAACCGGCGGTTACAGGCTTTATATAGATAAGAAGCTGGTGTTCGATAACTGGAATGCTTGGTACGCATTCGTAAGTGAGGCTTACCTGGACCTCGCCTCCGGCCCGCATCAGGTGGAACTCGATTATTACGCCAAGGGCGGGTGGGGAAAAACCACGGCCAGCCTGGGCATCGTTCGGCCCGAAACCCTGGTCAGATCAGAAGCTAAGACGCTGGCGCAACGTGCGGATGCTGTGATATTGGCCGTTGGCTTCGATCCCGCGAGTGAAGGCGAAAGCGGCGACCGAACTTTCCAATTGCCTCCGGGGCAAGACGAACTGATCGGTGAAATCGCCGCGCTAAACAAGAACTCAGTAGTAGTCGTAACCTCGGGGGGCGGCGTTGATATGGCCGCCTGGGTTGACCATGTCCCCGCGCTGCTCGAAGCTTGGTATCCCGGTCAGGAGGGCGGCACCGCGCTGGCGCAATTGCTATTTGGCGAGTTCAATCCTTCCGGTAAACTGCCCATCTCCATCGAGCGACGATGGGAAGATAATCCTGTTCACGACAGTTACTACCCAAGAAATGGAGAGAAGAAAGTCGCTTATACGGAGGGCCTCTTTGTCGGATACCGCCACTTCGACAAGTCCGGAATCAAACCGTTATTCCCGTTCGGGTATGGTTTGTCGTACAGCAAGTTTGCTTACAAGAATTTAACGGTTACGCCGAAAGACGCGCAAGTTCAGGTGGAGTTCGATATCACGAATACCAGCACTCGCGCGGGCGCGGAGGTCGCGGAGGTATATGTTGGGGACCAAAATGCCAGGGTCCCTCGACCTATAAAGGAATTGAAGGGGTTTGCAAGAGTGGAACTGAACGGCGGAGAGACCAAGCACGTTCAGATCATGCTGGATCGACGAGCTTTCGCTTATTACGAGGTCAAGAATCATCAGTGGACCGTCGCACCGGGTGATTTCGATATCTACGTCGCACATTCCTCGGCAGGCATCGACCTTACGGGAAAAGTGGCGATGCAATAGAATGCGACTCGCAACGTGATAGAGCCAAGGATTGGGCAGGAGAGCTATTTTCCCGCACTTACCTGCCGGGCCCACTGCATCGCGTTCCAATACGCATCTGCAATGTCGGGTTCGCTCAGATGTAGTTGGGTGGCAAGTGCGCTTGCCGCTTTCCAGTTTCCCGATTCCTGCGCCAGCATAAGTTGATAAAAAGGCTGAAGAGGACTGGGTCCGCCTAGCAGCACGGACTTGCTTGCCTGGTCGAGGGGAACATTGTCAAGCACCTGGCGCATGGGAATCTCAAGAATCGTGTCCATAAGCGAGAGCATGCCCATGAGAAACAGGTCGGAGTCTCCGCTCTGAAGTTTGGAGGAGAGCAGTTCGCAGAAGCGGGCTCGAACCAGCGCGGCCAGCACGAGATCGCTTGACTTCCCTTGGCCGGCGCCCAAGGCAGCTACCAGGCGAATCCAGCGTCGGACTTCGCGTTCGCCTAGAATCGCGAGAGCATGCCGCACGGTATGAATCTCGGCCGCGAAGCCAAAGACGGCAGAGTTCAAATAACAAAGCAGGCGATAGCAGAGCGAGGCTTCGCCCTTCACCAGATTTTCTATCTCGCGCACGTCCAGTTCGGGTTGCGAAACCGCCCGCAGCATTCGCAAATAGTTGAGTTGGTTCGCGGGAATTTCGTGCGCCGTCAGGATTTCCGGGCGGCGAAAGAAATATCCCTGAAAGTAAAGGAAACCGCCGTTCTTGGCGGAGCTGAATTCTTCACGAGTCTCCACCTTTTCCGCCAGCATACGGCAGCGCCAGGGGCCGTACCTCTTCACCATGGCTGCGGCGTCGGCGGCCGAGGTTGACCGCAGATCGACTTTGATGATGTCGGCAAGATCGGTTAAGGCTTCGCGCGGATCATCCACGGCGAAGTCGTCGAGGGCGATGGCGTATCCGGATTCCTTCAGGCGGCGACACGCTTCGACCACGAGATCATCGGCGGGAACTGTCTCGAGCACTTCGACAATAGTCTGTCCCGACGGCAGGAGCGTTACGTATTCATTCAGGAGAACGTCGCGTGTGCAATTGACAAAAGCGCGGCGCCCGTCGCAAAGCACGTCCAGGCCGATGAGCATGGATGTATTCAAGGCACTGCGCGAGGCCGCGTCGGCATCTGTGCTGCAAAAGAAATTTTCGATGCCGTTGCGAAACAGCAGTTCGTAGCCGAAAACCTTCTCGTCCGCGGTGAGGATGGGCTGGCGGGCCACAAAACGCGTTCCGGGCTTGGGCGCGGGTTTGTCCTCACCCGGCTTGACTGCGGAGGAAATGCTCACGGTCTTTCCATCGGCACATGTGCTTCAGCGGTTGAGACGCAGCTGAGAACGCCCTCATGTTACCGAGGCAATCATGGCGATTGCCGCCGATCAAGCAACACAGCTAAAGTCCGCGTGCTCAATGCCGATAGAAAATTGAGAGCAATGAGTTTTTGGCTCAAGGTGGCACAGGGTTAATGAGACCGGCGGTTTGAATGTCCTGGAACTATACAGAAGAAAAGTTAACCGTGGATCTGGAGAGTAATGACGATGGGCATCTTCTCAAACAGCATCCGGATCTCAACCGCAGGAGAATCGGCCGTCGAGTGGAGATTGTAGTCACTGCCGGTAATGACGGTTGGCGGAGAAAGCATGCAACCTTCCGCTAGGCCGGAGATTTTGTTCTTGAAGTTTCCGGCAACCATGTTGCAGACCTCGCCCATGGCGTCGGAGACTTCCGAAGCGATCTTGTCTAGAGGTACTCCCAGCATTTTCGAGGTCATCACCGCGGCCGCTTTGCCGTCGCAGCGAACGCTCAGTACGCCGCACAGTTGGCCGGCCAACCCCACCATAGCGGTAACGTCCAGCTTTGAGTCATCCACAGTCGGCGATTCGGTCAGTTGGCAGCCCAGCATCAGCTCGAAGACTTCCCGCGCCGCCATATCCATCAGAGGGATCCAGTTCTGATGGCCGCCGTCGGCGGCGAGCAATTCGGTCACGGATTTCATGATTTACCTGCCAGCACTGGGATGACATGTTCCTTCACCTGCTCCGGCGTAAACGGCTTGCGGATATAGCCACGCGCTCCGGCGGAGAGCGCCTGCACCACATGAGCCTCGCTGCCCTCAGTGGTAATCATGACTACGGGAACGCCTTTCGCGTTTCCAACCGAAGGTAGCTGCTTGATGAATTCCAATCCGTCCATTACCGGCATGTTGATGTCGCAGAGGATTAGATCGACCTTGTTGTCCTTGAGAACGCCGAGCGCTTCGGCGCCATTCCCAGCCTGAAAAACATCACTCAAGTCGATTCCTGCCTGCCGAAGGGAGCGCTCGACGATCTTTCGCATCACAGAGGAGTCGTCAACGATGAGAGCACGAATAGCCATATGGCTGGTTGATTGTCGGTTGAAGCAGACGGTTTAGCGTCTCTTTCAACGTTCACTCTCATAGATCGGCGCGGGGGAAGAGGACTTTAGAGAGAATGCTTTACGTTCTTTCACCGCGCCGCAGGTTAGCCGGTTACCTTCGATTACTGCGGTCTTATTTGCCACAAACCTGCTGCCCCAAAACTTGTGCTATAATTCAAATTAACGCTACTGCCACGGTTTGCTCGTGACGCGGTGATCCTGTTGGATCAGATTCATCTCCGCTTTTCCTGCCCGCCGTTTATTCAGCGTAAATTCAAACATAGTAAGAGCGGCGTGGGAACTCACGACACGTGTCTGAGCCTCTGATTCAGGCCCCTCCAGAAAGAACAATAAGAATGACAAGTTTTATCGAACTACCGCTTTCTTCTGCTTTGCAGCAGAGGCTGGCGAAAGCTGAATTTATTATCCCTACGCCCATCCAGGCGCAGGCTATTCCGTGCGCCCTTGAAGGCAAAGATGTGCTGGCGACGGCGCAGACCGGAACCGGCAAGACGCTGGCATTTCTGATCCCCGTGATCGAGATGCTGCAGCGCGAGCCGTCGCAGAAAGTCCGTGTGCTGGTTTTGTTGCCCACGCGGGAGTTGGCAATACAAGTGAATGAAGAATACGAGAAACTGCGTGGCAGAGGCCTGTCGAAAGCGGCCCTGGTGATTGGCGGCGTCTCTGAGAAGTCGCAGATACAGTCGGTGCGCTCTGGGTCGAACTTGGTTATTGCCACCCCGGGCCGTCTCCAGGATTTCATTTCCCGCAGGCTCGTTGATCTAAAGGATGTCAAAATCCTTGTGCTCGACGAGGCCGACCGCATGCTCGACATGGGGTTTCTGCCCGCCATACGCCGTATTCTCGCGGTTCTTCCGCAACGCCGGCAGACGCTTTGTTTCTCGGCAACATTGGAGCAATCCGTGGCCGGTCTAGTGAACGATTCCATGAACGACCCTGTGCGCGTGGCGGTTGGCTCGGTGCTCAAGCCGGTCGAGAGTGTCCGTTTGCAGGCTTACGAAGTCCGTCCAGCGGAGAAGCCTGATGTGTTGCGACAGTTGCTTTACGCCGAGAAAGGACAAACGCTGATCTTCGCCCGCACCAAGCGAGGCACGGAGCGCTTGGCCAAGGAACTGGTTCGCGAAGGTTTTTCCGCGGCCATGATTCACGGCGACCGTTCGCAATCGCAGCGCAACGGAGCGCTCAGCGGATTCCAGCAGGGAAAATTTAATATTCTCGTTGCCACTGACGTAGCCGCTCGCGGTCTGCACGTGGATGATGTCGCCCATGTGATTAACTATGATTTGCCCAAGATGGCGGAGGACTTCATCCACCGCGTTGGCAGAACAGGGCGAGCGGGTTCGCAGGGGCTGGCCTCCAGCTTAGTGGCTGGAGCCGAGGTCATCGAACTCCGGCATATCGAGCGAGCATTAAAGTTGAAGATCGAACGCAAGCAAATAGATTGGAACAATGCAGGCCGGTCGGAGCACGTGGTCCAGAATACGCTGGCCAGCCGGACATTGACCAGGCTGCCTGGCGAGGTATTCGCATAAGCGCGGAGGACATGAAAGCAGCAAAAGGGGTGCGTGTTGAAAACGCACCCCTTTTTTGACTCCCGCAATAAACTGAAATTTAGTTTAAGATTCCGTTTCTCCCCGGCTGGGTTCGCGGGGAATACTGGAAATATCGCCGTCATCATCCCCCATTTGGAACAGAGCGGCTTGTTCGGCGGCGTGTCGTTGCAGTTCGTCCAAATCGAGTTCGCCAGCATCGCTGCCCGTTCCTAAAGGCTCTTCTGTCTTCCGCTGGCTGCGACGCTCGGCCTTATCTCGCTGTTTTTGCTGGCGTGTGTGTTCTTTCTGGCGTTTGGTAAAGCTCGATCGACCTCGTCCTGGCATCCCAATCTCCAATCGTCAAAGTGTGGCAATAGCGGGCTGGCGCTTTGCTTCCGTGATTCACGATCGAGCAGCGGGCTTAAGTTTTGCTGCTCAACCTCACATTTAGTTTGATGCTACCAGCGCGGTTCGCGTGGCTGGCGGGCGTGGCCCTGATAATCGTCACGACTGCCGCCTCCCCCACCGCCAAACCGCTTTCCGCCGCCCCCTCCGCCGCGCGGAGAGTCGGTTTTAGGCTTTGCTTCGTTGATCTTGAGCGCGCGACCTCCAAGGTCGGTTCCATTTAATGCTGCGACCGCTTTATCGGCCTCACCGGCATTGGTCATCTCGACAAAGGCGAAGCCGCGGGCGCGGCCAGTTTCGCGGTCGGTAACAATGCTGACGCGTTCGACCGCGCCATGCGCCTCAAACAGTCCGCGAAGCTCTGGTTCGGTGGTGCTGTGGGGTAAGTTGCCAACATACAGGTTCTTCATAATTGTGCTCTTTCTATTTCAAAACAGACGTTTAGTGGCGGATGGCGTCGGTGGTTCGCGTTGTTATGCTTTTTCTTTCGAGCTGGTCTGCAGCGCAGGAGCTACTAGGTTCTTCTCTGCCAAGGCCTTCAACATCTTTTGCGTGCTTTGTCGGCGGCTGATCTTCTGCCTGCGTCTTCGGTTAAATCGGGCTTTGTCGCCGTTGATTCCAGACATATTCATCTCCTGCTTGAAGCGGTGAAGTAAAACTATTAAAGACGTGTGCTGAGGAACAGTCGGACGCCTTTCCGGCGAATTTCTCAATCGCGAAGGCGCAACGTGCTTGTCAGGGTGTCTTCGAGGTCAAGGCATCTAGTATACGCTGCCGCAGACAATTGTGCTTAGATTTCACGAAGCAAGCCTCCAAAAGCCCAGCCTGTAGATCGACTATCAACTTGCTCACAAAGAGTGCAATCTCCGGTATGCTGGCCGAATCAACTTAAGAGACCAGGGTTCGAAAGGTCTGGCTTCCGACAGACATGGACACAAATTCCGATGGTCGACCGGTAATTGAGTTTCGCGACGTCGCATACGTATTGCCGAACGGCCAGCCGCTGCTCGCAGGGCTAACCGTTCAAGTTCAACCCGGCGAGACTCTGGTCTTGCTGGGCCGCAGTGGATCGGGAAAAACCACCACACTGAAGCTGATTAACCGATTGCTCACTCCTGCCAGCGGAGAGGTGCTTGTAAATGGGGCGCACACGGCGGACAGTGACGTGATCCAACTCCGTCGCGGAATTGGATATGTCATTCAGGAAGTCGGATTGTTTCCGCATTACACGGTAGAGAAAAACGTCGGATTGGTCCCGCGAATCAAGGGCTGGCCTGCTGCGCGTGTGCATCAACGCGTCGAGGAACTGCTCCTGATGGTTGGGCTGGATTTGCGAATCGCACAACGCTACCCTCATCAGCTTTCCGGAGGACAGAGGCAGCGAGTTGGCGTGGCTCGCGCGCTCGCTGCCGATCCCGCAATTCTGTTAATGGATGAGCCGTTTGGTGCACTCGACGCAATCACGCGAGACGAACTGCAGTGCGAATTCCTACGCCTTCAGCAACGGCTCAACAAAACGGTCGTCTTCGTCACGCACGATCTTCGGGAAGCGTTGCGGCTAGCCTCGCGCATTGCATTAATGGAGTCTGGGCGGCTGGTTACGGTGCTTTCTCCGGCGGAATTCTTGCGATCAAAAGATCCGCTCCCCGCGGCCTATATGCGGGCGTTCGGTGCTGGGCTTGATTCGGTGGCAAATCGAGGCGACTCATGAACCTTCTTCATTTCCTGTCGCAAAATCACCAACAAGTTTTGGAACTTACAGGGGAACATCTGTGGCTTGTCGGAAGTTCTACGCTGCTCGCTGTACTGGTGGGTATTCCGCTGGGCATCGTGAGCGCCCACTGGCCAGTGTGGAATAGACCGGTGCTGGGCACGGCCAACGTGATTCAGACGATCCCGAGTCTTGCGCTTTTCGGTTTTTTGCTGCCCGTGCCATGGATCGGAGAGCGCGCGGACCGCCTCGCGATCCTGGCGCTGACTCTCTATGCGCTGTTGCCGGTGATTCGCAACACCTATACCGGAATCCGCGGCGTCGATCCGGCTGTAGTTGAGGCGGGCCGCGGCATGGGCCTCACCGACGGCCAACTTTTGTTTCACGTGGAATTGCCCCTGGCATTGAGCGTGATTCTTTCCGGGGTAAGAGTGGCGGTCGTCGTTTCGGTAGGACTGGCGACAATCGCGGCCGCGATTGGAGCCGGAGGGCTGGGTGAATTCATTTTTCGCGGCCTGGCAATGGTAAATAATCAGCTCATCCTGGCAGGTGCGATTCCAGCTGCGATCCTGGCTTTAGCTGCCGACTTCAGCCTGGGATGGTTGGAAAGGCGTTTACGGCCAAGATGAAACTGAATCGGCACCATGCGAGGCTCGATTTACTGCAATTCCGGTGGCGGAGTGCCAGCTGTGTGATTCCTATTTTGTTGTTCTGTATTTCATGTGCGCCGCCGCGCTCTGAGCGGATCGTCATCGGATCGAAAAACTTCACGGAGTCACTCATGCTCGGCGAATTGTTGGCGCAGCAGATTGAAGCCCACACGCAAACGAGGGTGGAACGCCGCTTTTATCTGGCTGGAACCTACATTTGCCAGCAAGCCCTGCTGGCAGGACGGATTGACCTTTATCCCGAATACACTGGCACTGCTTTGACCGCGATTCTGAAACAGGAAGCTGACGGCGGTAAGGCCGATGTCTACCAGCGTGTCAAAAGAGAATACGAGTCCCGCCTCGGACTTACGCTAGGCCCTCCGTTCGGCTTCAACGATACTTTCGCTATGGAAATTCGCGGAGACGATGCGCGCCGATTAAATTTAAAAACTTTGTCGCAGGCGGCCGCCTATGCGCCCCAGTGGCGGGCAGGATTTGGCTACGAGTTCATCGAGCGCCCAGACGGCTACAAAGGACTTGCTGCAGCGTACGGATTGCATTTCGCCGCGCCTCCGCGAGTCATGGATCTGGGCTTGTTGGCACCTGCGTTGAAGGATCATCAAATCGATATTGCCGCCGGCAATGCAACTGACGGCCTCATTCCAGCACTCGATTTATTTGTGCTAGAAGATGATCGCCACTATTTCCCGCCCTACGAAGCCGTGGCCGTGATTCGCCAACAGACCTTGCACGACCACCCCGAGGTGGCGGAAGCTGTCACCGAGTTAGGCGGCAAAATCTCCGATCAGGAAATGCAACAATTAAATTACGCTCTGGACGGGCAGCATCGCGATGTTAAGGATGTGGCTCACGAGTTCCTGCGAAGCAAGGGATTGGTTCATTGAGCGTTGGGTGCTCGCACTATTAGTCAAACGGACAGCTCGCCGCGCAAGGTCAGCACCGCGTTCCCTTTGACAATAACTCGATCGCCCTGCACTTCGCACCATAGCTCGCCCCCTCGTTCTGAAAGCTGGAGGGCGTGCAAACTGGTCTTGCCCAGGCGCTTGCTCCAATACGGAGCCAACGAGCAGTGAGTCGATCCGGTCACAGGGTCTTCCGGAATTCCATAGCTAGGTGCGAAATAGCGAGAAACGAAATCGGAACCGTCGCCTGGGGCGGTAATGGCAACGCAAGCGGGATGAAGTTTTTCAAGTAAACGAAAGTCGGGGCGGATGCGCTCTACTTCTTCCTCCTGCTCGTATACGGCGAAATAATTATCCTCGACCTGCATCACGGAGGTGGGTGTGGCTTGCAGGCCCTCAATCAAGTCACCAGGAGGGCGTGCGCAGGCCCATGGCGGGTTTGCCGGGAGGTCCATAGCCAAAAGATCGGCCTCGCGCGACACCTCAAGCGTTCCGCTGAAGCGAGTTGAGAAGCGCACTGAAGTCCTTCCAGGTGCAAGAATTTGCATGATGACCAGCCCAGAAGCTAAAGTGGCATGCCCGCACAGCCTGACCTCGCAGCGCGAAGTAAACCAACGCAGTTCATAGTTATCGTCCTGGGGCACTAAATATGCGGTCTCAGAAAGGTTATTTTCGGCTGCGACCGCGCGCAGCCGGTCGTCATCTAACCAGTGGTTCAGAAGGCAAACGGCAGCCGGATTGCCCTGGAATGGCTTCGTCGTAAACGCGTCGACGTGAAATACCGGTAGGTACATTACCCTATGTTACCCGTCCCTGCGGGTGCCTAGAATTCGAGGATTGCGCGGGTGTAGCCGAGGGATGTCCATCCGCCCATGCCGCTAACGGAGGCCGAATGCCAGCCACACAGAGCGAATCAGCGCTTCATCCTGACTTGGTTCGTCCCCACTCAGCTCATCACGATCTGATCGAGGAACTGGCTCACGCCCGCCGTCGTACCGACGATCTGTTTGCAATTGTGAAGTCCGATTCTCTCTACGAACGCCCCATCGCCGAACGGCATCGGATTGTTTTTTATATCGGACACCTCGATGCCTTTGACTGGAATTTGTTCCACGAGCGAGTGCTCGGCTTGAAGAGTTTCCATCCTGAGTTCGACCGGTTGTTTGCTTTTGGCATCGACCCGGTCGGTGGCGGTCTTCCTTCCGATCAGCCTGCGGATTGGCCTTCGATTGCCGAGGTACACGACTACGTCGAGAGAATTCGGGCGGTTCTGGATGAAAAACTGCATGAGGCACTCACCGATTCTGTTCCACCGGGGCCCAATGGATTTCCGCTGAGCACATTGCTCAACGTGGCCATCGAGCACCGCCTGATGCACGCCGAGACGCTGGCTTACATGTTTCATCAGTTGCCGCCATCCACAAAAGTTCAACAACCAGAAGGTGCCAATGTTCTCTCCCCTCCCGTAGTTCAGCGCAGCATCAAAATTCCTGCTGGTGTGGTTACGCTTGGGCTGGCGCGCGAAAGCGGAGCTTTCGGTTGGGACAATGAGTTCGAAGCCCACACCGTTGAGGTTCCTTCATTTGCCATCGACCAGTACATGATAACGAACCACCAGTACCTGGAGTTCGTCGCCGCTGGGGGCTATGAGACACGGGCATTTTGGAGTGTCGACGATTGGAGTTGGAAATCAGAGCAGGGAATTTCGCGGCCGGCTTTCTGGAGGCGCGAGGGAAATCGCTGGTTGTATCGCACCATGTTCAATGAAGTCCCCTTGCCTCTCGATTGGCCAGTCTACGTAAGCCAGGCGGAAGCGAAAGCCTATGCCAACTGGGCAGGGAAGTCGCTGCCCACGGAAGCCGAGTGGCACCGCGCCGCTTACGGAACTCCCGACGGGCCCGAGCGATCTTATCCTTGGGGCGTTATACAGCCCAATGCCGGGTTTGGAAATTTCGATTTCGAGCGTTGGAATCCCGTGCCCGTGAATGCGTTTCCTCAGGGCCAGAGTGCTTTCGGCGTTCACGGAATGTTGGGCAACGGCTGGGAGTGGACATCCACGGAATTCGCTCCATTTCCAGGCTTCGAGCCGTTCCCGTTTTACCCTGGTTATTCTGCCGATTTTTTCGACCGCAAGCATTTTGTCATGAAAGGCGGATCGGCGCGCACAGCGGCATGCATGCTGAGGCGCACCTTTCGCAACTGGTTTCAGGCGCATTACCAATATATGTATGCCGGATTCCGCTGTGTAAGCCGGTAATTCCGATAAGGAGTTCACGTCATGCTCGTTCACGCCATCACTCCAAGCACAGGCTACGAATTCGCAGCGGATGTACGCGCTGGGCTTACCAAGCCAGGCCAGAAGGAATTGCCCTCGAAATATTTGTATGACGACGTAGGTTCGGCTCTGTTTGAAGTAATCAGCCATCTGCCTGAATATGGACTGACTCGCGCCGATGAACGTCTCTTGCGGCGGCATAGCGGTGACATCGTGGAGCGGCTGCAGCGGCCCGTCGCCGTCGCTGAACTCGGCAGCGGCAGCGGCAAGAAAACCCGACAAATACTCGAAGCTCTTTGCCGCCGGCAATTGACCCGCTACTATCCAATAGAAATTTCTCCCGCAGCCCTCAAGATGTGCGAGCGCGAACTCAGCGACATCGATTGCATCAGCATTTTGGGCTTCGAGCGCGAGTATCTCGACGGCCTGCTCGAAGTGGCCGCGCAGCGTAGCACTGGCCAGCATCTGCTGGTGTTGTTTCTAGGCAGCACTATCGGAAACTTCGATCGGCCCGCGGGCTTGCAGTTTCTGGCCGAAGTCCGGCGGATTCTGCAGCCGGGAGATTCACTGCTTCTGGGTACCGATCTAGTGAAATCGAACTCGCAGTTAATCGCTGCGTACGACGATGAACTGGGCGTGACCGCTGCCTTTAACCTGAATTTGCTGGCACGCATCAACCGTGAGCTGGATGGAGACTTCGAAATAGCAGAGTTCGAGCATGTGGCGAAGATTAATCACGAGCAGCGCAGCGTCGAAATGCATCTGCGTTCCAGGCGCCGGCAGATGGTGAATATTGTGGAAGCCGATCTTACAGTTGAATTTCAAGAAGGCGAAACCATCTGGACTGAAAGTAGCCACAAGTACACGCTTGAAGAGATTCGCAAGATGGCGGTTGCTACTGGTTTCCGTTGCGACGCGCAATGGGTGGATGAGAGGTGGCCGTTTGCGGAAAACCTGCTGGTAGCCAAATGACGGCCGCGTTTTTGTTCGGCTGACGATTGAACAATTCCCGTCTGCCATTGCGAGTGATAAATGCCCGTGGAGAGGTAAAACTTTGTAAAGAGCAGGCCTTGCCATGCAGCGCCGTGTAGATTAATAGATAGAAGCACAGCCTGCTATGAGCGCAACTAAAACCCTTGTGTTGGTGATCGCGTTCGGTTTCGCAGCCGCAGTTATTTCTTGCTTTGCTCCTTCCTGCAGTGCACTTTCCGTTCCCCAGCAAAATCAACAGAGTGGCAGCAGCGCGACGCGCAAAATCGGCGTGGTCAAAGCGATTAACGGCACGTCGATTACTTTAGCTCCGGATTCCGGCCCAGAGGTCAACGTTACGGTTCAGGATACGACGCGAGTGGTTCGCATTGCTCCGGGTGAGAAGGATCTGAAAAATGCCGTGCCCATTAGTCTGCAGGATGTCCAGGTAGGCGACCGCATTTTAGTAGGCGGAATGGCGTCTGATAACAGCCAATCGTTCACCGCATCGTCTGTGGTTGTGATGAAGCGCTCGGACCTGGAAGCCCGGCACGAGCAGGATTTGCAAGATTGGCAGAAGCGCGGAGTGGACGGCCTGGCCAAGTCCGTTGACGCAACTGCAGGCACGGTCACGATTACGGTGCGAGGCAAAGATGTCGTCATCCACACCTCCGGCGGCACGGTTATCCGCCGCTATGCCCCGGGTTCTGTGAAGTTTGACGATGCAAAATCCAGTACGCTGCAGGAAACCCATGTTGGCGACCAGGTGCGGGCTCGCGGTGAGCGCAGCGCAGATGGCAACGATCTGACCGCCGAAGAAATTGTCTCTGGAGCATTTCCTCTCTTTGCTGGCACCATCAACTCTATCGATGCAAGTTCCTCGACTCTAAGCATTCACGATCTGTCATCTAGAAAAAATGTGACCGTGAAGATAACCCAGGATTCGCAGCTTCACCGTTTGCCCCCGGAGATGGCTCAAATGATTGCCACGCGTCTGAAAAGGTCCGCAGCCCCCGCGGTTCCCGGAGCGCCGCAAGCAACGGATTCGGGCTCTACGGCTGGGCCGACGCAAGGAAGCGGGGGCAGAAGAAATGGCATGGGTGGTGCAGGCCGCGCCCCGGATATTCAGCAGGTATTGAACCGCACCCCCACTGTTTCCCTCGCCGATCTTCACAAAGGAGACGCGGTGGTAATGCTCTCGACCGATGCCAAGGATGGACCGGGGACTGCCATCAAACTGTTCACTGGCGTCGAACCGATTTTGCAATCTGCGCCCAACGCGGCTCAAGCCATGATGCTAGCACCCTGGAATGTTGGCGGGCCTGCCGGAGACTTGGGAGGCCCGTAGGATTCGGGTGCGTTCCAAACCAAGCCACACACTGACGATTACATCCACCAAAAATCTTGCGAACGGAAACAGGAATGAGTATTCAGAAGTATCGCTATTTCGCCATCATGATTTTCTGGCTGTTCTTATGCGCGGCGCAGGCAATGGGCCAGACTGCAGCATCGCCCTCCGGATCTCTGCGCGGACAGGTGACCGATCCTTCAGGCGCCGCTATTGCGAATGCTAACGTCGTGCTAGTGCCGGCCGGCACTTCCGCGAAGCCGATTAAAGCAAGTGCCGATGGACAGGGACAGTATGAATTCAATTCCGTGCCAGCAGGCAAGTACACTCTGAACGTCAACGCTCCCGGATTCACCGTGTACGAAAACGATAACGTCGTCATCACCTCGGGACAGCCGACGCGCCTGAACGTTCCGCTGGCGATCGAAGTCGAAGAGGAGAAGGTTCAAGTTACAGATGAGACGCCCACGCTGGATGTAAATCCGGCAAATAACGCCGGGGCCATTGTGATTTCGGGTAAAGAACTCGAGGCGCTGCCCGACGACCCTGATGAGCTGCTTACGGATCTGCAGGCGCTGGCGGGGCCCTCCGCCGGACCTAATGGCGGACAGCTCTACATCGACGGTTTCACCGCAGGACAGCTTCCGCCAAAGTCGTCGATTCGCGAAATTCGCATTAATTCGAATCCGTTCTCGGCGGAATACGACAAGCTCGGCTACGGCCGCATCGAAGTCTTCACCAAGCCAGGGACCGATAAATTTCACGGCCAGCTTTTCGTGAGCGGAAACGATTCGGCATTCAACTCCCCGAATCCTTTTGGCGGCGCCAATCAGCCGGGTTACGATACCACTCAGTTCAGCGGCAACCTGGGCGGACCGATCAACAAAAAAGCTTCATTTTTCGTCGATGCCCAGCGCAGAAATATCAACGACCTTTCGGCAATCAATGCTGTCGTTCTCGATCCGACGACTTTGGCGGAGACTCAATTCATCCAGTCCGTGCCTAGCGACCGGCATCGCACCAACGTCACTCCTCGAATTGACTATCAGGTCAGCAAAAACAACACGTTGACGGCGCGCTACCAGTACTATCGCGACACCGAGGATCAGGTCGGAATTGGGCAATTCAATCTGGCGTCCCAAGGCTACAACACGAAATCCACCGAAGACACGTTGCAGATCAGCGATACCCAAGTGTTCGGTACGAAGATCGTAAATGAAACCCGATTTCAATATTTGCGCGATATTACGAATCAATTCCCGGTGAGTTCGCAACCAACTCTCAATGTTCTAGGCGCGTTCGGGGGAGGCGGCAACAGCCAAGGCCAAATTCTGGATCATCAGGATCACTACGAACTGCAGAACTACACTTCGATTACCCGGGGTAATCACACCATCAAGTTTGGAGCGCGACTGCGCGGCATTCGAGAGGCCAATAGTTCCACCTCCGGCTTCAACGGCACATTTACGTTCTCTTCGCTGCTCGACACTCCAGCAGAGACCAGCTGCGTACCTGCAGCCGGAGAAAGACCTTGTCCGGTTTCATACATGCATGCCATTCTGAGCGCGGGCAATGCAGCGACGCCTATCGCAACTCAGCTCACGTATACGGTTGGGACTCCGGCCGTCGTGGCAAACAACTTCGACGCTGGTCTGTATCTGCAGGACGACTGGCGCGTGCAGTCCAACATCACTTTCAGCTACGGCTTGCGTTTTGAAAGTCAGACAGGTATTTCGGACCACACGGATGTGGCTCCCCGCCTGGGTCTTGCATGGGGTATCGGGGGAAAGTCAGCGCCGCCGAAGATTATTCTGCGCGGCGGCTTCGGAATTTTCTATGACCGTTTCCTGGAAGCTCAAATCCTCGAAGCCGAGCGCTTGAACGGCATCACACAGGAACAGTTTGTGATCAACAATCCCAAGTGTCCCAACTTAACGGATATTTCCGCATGCACTGGCGCTGTGGTTCCAGCCACTCCCACCATCTATCAGATCAGCCCGCGACTGCACGCTCCCTACACCATGCAATCGGCAATCAGCGTAGAACGCCAGCTAACCAAAAGCGCAACCCTGTCGGTTACGTATTTGAACTCTCGCGGCTTCGATCAACTATTGACGATCAATGCCGATGCTCCTTTTCCCGGAACGCCGTGCAGTCCGCTGTGTGCGATTCCCACCGAGAATCTTTACCGTTATGTCTCAGAAGCAGTTTTTCGGCAGAATCAATTAATCACCAATACGAACATACGGCTTGGATCGAAAATTCAAGTCTCTGGCTACTATGTACTGAACTACGCCAACAGCGACACTTCTGGAGTTTCCAGCTTTCCCTCAAACTCACATAACATCAGCGCAGATTATGGGCGCGCCTCCTTTGACACTCGTAATCGGCTTTTCCTGATCAGTTCGTTTTCTCTGCCTTCTGGTTTTCGCCTGAGTCCGTACGTGATCGTAAGTTCAGGTACGCCCTTTAATCTGACCACTACCAACGATCTGAACAACGACTCTATTTTCAACGACCGGCCAGGATTGGTATCAACGGCAACATGCGCCACAGTTGTGGCACCGACTCCGCCGTCAAATACCTATTGCACGCCTCTCGGCACTTTCGATGCTGCTCCGACCGCGGGAGAAAAAATCACCCCCATCAATTACGCCACCGGCCCAGCCCACGCGGTGGTGAATCTTCGTCTCACCAAGACCTTTGGGTTTGGTCCAAAGATTACGCGTACCCCGGGGAGTCAGGGGGACGGCGGCGGCGGTGGGGGAGGTGGCGGCAGGAGGGGCGGAGGAGGGGGCGGCGGAGGTGGACCGCGCGGTCCTCTCTTTGGCGGCGGGGGTGGCCCCCCGGGAGCATCTAGCGGCTCCGACCGCCGCTACGGTTTAACCTTTGGAGTTATCGCGCGAAACGTTTTCAATAAAGTAAACTTTGCCGATCCAAGCGGGATTCTGGGTTCACGATTCTTCGACACACCAAATCAGCTCCAGGCGGCTCCGTATTCAAATTCCGCAGCGAACCGCCGGATTGACTTGCAGTTGACTTTCAGCTTCTGAATCCCGACATTGCTTCGTGCAGCCGTAAGCCGCTTCTCCGGGGGGCGTCGCAACAACAAGTCTCAGCATGAAATATGCAATCCGTTTCACCTAGGCGATTTCGGCAGGCGACAAAGAGCGCTCAATCGACTGATAAGACGACGTTTTATGCTGGCGGATCGCTGGCCCTGCAAATGCCAGCGATCACTGCTTGGGATGGCGAATCCCAGTGAGCAGTGGAGCGATCGATCGAAATGTCTCGATTCGGACTTTGGTGTGTTTTTTTCTCGGTGTGCGCGGTTTGTGCGGCTTCGGTAGATACACCTTTTTTGCAGCTGCAAAGATCGGCGTCGCGGAACGATCGCCTGGTCTGGAGAATTCCCAAGCGTGCGGTTGAATACAGGGAGGTCCCGCATATCAGCGCCAGGACCCGGTGCGAAGACACCCAGCTACCACAGGCACTGACCACGCCCGACCCCCTTCTGGTTGCCGCGGGAACGGGATCGATGGTGAAAGTCAGCTTCATTGTGGGCACTGACGGCCGGGTGCATAGTCCATTGATCCTGCAAAGTGCGGGACAGGCGGGGGACCGCAATATTCTGCGCACTGTCCGCACCTGGCGATATCGCCCCGCGACCTGCAACGGAGTGCCCACCGAGGCCGAAGGGAAGATCGAATTTTCCCGGCGTTGAGATTCAATTCGAATGGACTAGAATGATCCCAGCGAAACAGGCTGGCTCGAATCGTGGACAAAGACAAAGACAGAGACCAACGAGTTGGTAAGGCTTCCGGCTTCGTTCCGTCGCGGGAGTCGGAAGCACCGAACAATCCCGCCTTGGATGAGATCTACCAGCGTCTTAACCCGGAGATGCGGCGTCCTAAGCCGGACCAGGAATCGATTGCCGCTGCCTTGCAGGCTATGCAGCGGCTGACCATGGAAACCGATTCTGAAGCCCTTGCGGAGGAAACCACGGTCAAGGCCAGCCCCAGCGCAGCCACCTGTGCCGTGTGCGGGCATCGTAATCGCGAAGGCAATAAGTACTGTGGCGCTTGCGGACTTCTTCTTGCTGCTGAAATGCCCAAGCCACCTGCGCGACCGACTTCTCCTGGAGCATTGCAGACCAGCCCTGCCGAAGAAGAATTCGCACCTCGACTTCCTCTATCGCCCCCTGAAAACACGCGAGAGATTCATCCGGGTGGGGACGCGCCGGCCGGAACTCACCATTACCACCATCACTACCATCATTATTATTTTCAAGGCGCGGCTGGGGAGGTCGCAGCTTCCGCCCCGCGTGCCAATACCGGTGAAAGCCTGCGAGAGGCAGATCGCATGCGGCTCGCGGCGGCAGCCAAGGGTGAACCCATGAGCCGTAGCGAAGCCGCCGTCCGACGGCTCACCCAGGAATGGGTGCTGGCCTGCAATACGCGGCAGCTTGATGAACTGATTGAACTCTATGCCGCGGACGCTCTGGTGTTGCGTTCCAACCTGCCGCCGATTCGCGGCGCCATGGCGGTGCGCGAGTTCTTCTTCGCCTCACTCGAAGCAGGACTGGGTGAAGTGGCTCTCGACCCAGTACGCGTAGAAGTTTCCGGAGATCTGGCACACGAGGTTGGGCGGTACACCGCGCTGGTGCCCGGGACCGCCGGCAAACGCCGCGAAGAGCGCGGCAAGTATCTCTGGGTTTTTGCCAAACAAAGCAGCGGAGACTGGAAATTACTCTCCGAGTGCTGGTCGAGCGACCTTACGCTTTCGGGCGCAGAGTCTGATGTCCCGAAGCCTGTGGTTCCCCAAACGCGCAGAGGGTCATAGGGGACAGGTCTTATGGTTACACCTCAGACCTAACACCTGCATGGTTACGCCCTGACACCTAACTTCGCCAAATCCTCCCGCAACTGTTCCAGCGTTTGCATTTGAATCGTCCGCATGCCGAGCTTGGCGGCGCATTCCAGGTTTAGCGCGCGATCGTCGATGAAGCAGCACTCTTGCGGATTGATCTGGGTGATGTCGACGGTCAGCCGGTAGATGCCGCTTTCCGGTTTGCGCAAACCGACGAAGCAGGAACTTACAAACAGGCGAAAAATTTCCCGCAAACGGTACTTCTCGATGCGGTACGAGTTCAACTCGCGGGACTCGTTGTTGATTGTCCCCATAAAATATTTGCCGGAATCGGCCAGCGCACGCGCGAAAGCCAGAACGTCAGGCATGGGTTGCGAGAGCGAGAACATGAAGTCACGAAATTCGTCGCGGCTGAAGGCGCGGTTGCGGTAGAAAACCGTCCGATCCAGATATTCCTCGAGCGAGATCTTGCCGCGCTCGAACGACGAAACCACCATCTCGTGCCGCGAATGAAACTCCTCCTCATCGAGACGGAAGTGTTCGAGCGCGGCCATACGCTGCGTATGGTCCCAGGCGTTGCTCAGCAGCACGCCTCCAATATCCCAAAAAATGGCGTGAATGGTCGGCACTGGTACGACCTCCTTACTGTTTCATGCAATCGTACTAGTGTTTGTAAATCGTCGTGTTGGGATGATAATTCCGCCAATCGAACCAGTAATCTTTAAGCGCCGGAATGCGGTCCAGACACTTTCCTTGCGAAGAGCCGGAGGTCGCACAGCCCTGGAAGTTCCACTGGCTGGCGGTAGTGGCGTCGACCAGCGCCCACTGCTTTCCGTCACTGCCGGCGTCGGCCTGAAGAAAGAATTCGGCATCGCGGCCATCGATGCGGCTTACGAAAACGCGAAACGATTTTCCATCAGGCCCAAGCACAAGCAGCAGCGGCGTGCCGTTGACGCGATCGAGCACGGGAGACTGTTTCGCAAACGTTTCCCAGGGATAAGCGCGAGCCGCTCCGTTGATTGTGAGTCCAATGACAAGGTCGCGTGATTTTAACTCCGTGCCGGGAAAGCTGATCACGACGGGTAGTTTGGCAACGTCCGGCTCCCAGTTGCTGTCGTACTCTTTCGCGTATTTCGCAACCGGTGCGAGCACCTGGCCGGAAGGAAACTCGCTTCTCCATTCGCCGAAAGTAAGTTCGTCGCTCAGCACCGGTTCAAGCGCAGCGCCTTGTAGCGGGCCATAAATGGCCTTCCCGGTAATCTGCTGCCACCAGGATCCGGTTTCCTTATCGCGCATGAGAAAGTTCTGGTTATTAATGCCGGCCAGGTAAAAGTGGAGCACTCTTCCGTTCACCGTTCGCGTCCACACCAGACCGGTGTGACACAGCGTTCAATAAGTGACGGCGATCGGCACCACGCCCACGACGTCGTTAAGAACATGATGGTAGGCCATCTGACTGATGGGATAAGCGCGCACATCGTTGCCCAATCGCACGGCCATGATCATTTCTTTCCCATCGAGCTTGCTGTCAGATTGCGCGAGTAATTGCGGGCCGTCGATAGGGTGGAACATCCACTCGAAATAATTCAGGCGAGCCATGACGGCAGAGAAAGTGACGACGACCAGCGCTATGGCGATGAGCGACTTACCCCAGCGGCCGGCGTTTCGCCATAGCGCGAGCGCGAA
>Ga0307478_10001124_pt1 | contig 24401 bp, 33 predicted proteins | sample atmos_gasesECM4C_2_FD_203713 | JGI IMG/M metagenome (GOLD analysis project Ga0307478, IMG submission 203713) | Hardwood forest soil microbial communities from Morgan-Monroe State Forest, Indiana, United States - atmos_gasesECM4C_05 | ecosystem: Environmental > Terrestrial > Soil > Temperate...
CGCCGTCGCGGCGGTTCCCGTGAACGTCGCGCCTATGCCGGAAACGCCATTGAAGTAAGTCAGGCCGCTGGTATCCGCCGCGCCGGTCGTCGCGGCCTGCACCGCGATGGCGGGGTTGATGCCCGCGATGGCGTTGGCGACCACAGCCTGCACGAAGGCGTCCGACGCCGCTTTGGTCGTATTGTCGGTCAACGCCTGCGTCGTAACCGAGAGATTCGTGCCGTCTGTAGTGGCTCCGGTGATGCCGCCGAATACGCCGTTATTGTCGTACTGAACCTGCGTATTTGCGCCGCCGGGAGCGCCGCCGATCCCGCGCATGGTGAAGTAATTCAGGGCGTCCGTAGCGATGTAGCAACCCTGATTCTTCGCAAGCGTGATTGACGACGCCGAGCCATCCAGATTGAGACCGTTGGGGCTGATGGTCAGCACTCCCGCGCCAATGTTCTCGACGAAACAGAACCAGCGACCGCCCGGAGACGCGGCGGGCAGTGTCAGAGTGCAGGGACTTGCATCGTTGAAGCTGATGAGCTTGGCATTGTCCGCCGGGACGGCGGTATAGTTCCCGGTCTCTATCTTGACCGGCGCGCCCGGCCCTCCACCCCTATCGCTGAAATAATTCGCGCCGTCCGTCGCGATGTACCAACCCTCTGTTTTCTGCAGCGGTTGGTTCGGCGTGAGTCCATCGAGATTCAGCCCGTTGGGGTTGATCGACAGAATGCCATTGCCGGTATTCTGGACGAAGATGCACCACTGCGGAAACGGCGGCGTCGCGGGCAGTGTCAGCGTGCAGGGACTTGCATCGTTGAAGCTGATTAACTGGCCGCTATCGCTCGCGACGGCGGTATAGTTGCCTGTCTGCACATTGACGCCGCCGATGGCGGGGGCAGCCGCCGGAACGGACCTGATGCGCGATGCCGCGATCGCTGCCAGATCGAGCGCGGCGGCTGCCGCCGGATCCGGTCGCGCGGCTTGCGGCGGCGCCGGTGGCGGGGCGGGCGTAACAGGTGCGTCCACGCCGCTGAACTGGGCGGCGATAGCTTTCCAGAATCGCCACCATGTCAGGTTCGTCGAACCGTCCGGATTCTGCAGATTGACCGGGTAATCCGGTACCCGACTGGCGGGCACGCTTTAGCTGCCCCCCGCGCGCATATAGGTCTCGGCGCCCACGAGCGCCGCGAAGACCGGGTCCGAAACGCGCAGCCAGATCGCGCCGTCGCGATAAGATCCGAGGCGATTCACGACGAGGCGCGTGGCATAGTGGCCGCCCAATCCCATCGGAATTTCGATCTCGCGGCCCCACGTATTGCCGCCATCGCGCGAAATGCGCAGCAGCAGCTTCGGGTTCGCGCCCTGCCCGGCCGCGAGACCCACGCCGGATTGAATGAAGAATTCGAGCCGGTCGAGGAATTGCCGCAGTCCGCCGGCGAAAGGCAACCGCACGATATGATCGCGGATCAGCGGAAAGCCGAGCGAACCGGGCGACGCCGGGGCGCCCACGGCGTCGTAGTAAGTCGATTCGTCGAGCTGATAGATGGCGCCGGGCGAGCCGTCGGCGCCGCCCGAGCCGATCAGATGCACGCCGAACGCATAGCAATGCGCGCGCTCGAAGGGCGCGTGCGGCACGCCGAGCTGGTCGGTGAAGTTGATCTCGTTCCAGACCCGGTAGCCCAGACGCGCCGATTCGGTGATGTCATACTCCCAGCCCGCATCGGCCGACGGGAAAATGTAGCGCACCAGGCTATGGCCGTTCCAGCGCAGCGTGTAACAGATGCAATCGTCGGTGGTCGGGTAAACGATGCCGCGGAGCGGGTCTTTGTTGGCCCATGCCGCTTCGACCGCGTGCGTCGAGATGCGTTCCGCCGCGAGCCCCAGCGCGTGCATGGCGACGATCGAGCCCGAAGCGTCCTGGCCGATCCAGAAAATATCTGAGGCCAGCTTGCATACCGAGGCGGCCGCGTTCGTGCCCACTTCGAGAAACGCGCCGGACTCGATGGCCATGGGAAACAGCGCGTTGCCGGTGTTGTACCAGATCTCGCCGCGCCGCGAGCCGAAGAAGTAGATGTACTCGAGGTTGACGATGAGCGCGACGATCTGGTCGGCCTGCCCCAGCAGCAGCGCAACGTTCGCGCCGTTCCATGTGGTGCCGTCGCCCAGATTCGAGAGCTGGAACTGCGCGTGGTTCGCGATATTGCTCAGGACGATGAAATAGCCGTCCATGAAGGCGAGCCCGACCGCGCCGAAGAAATTGATGCCATCGATCGGGATTTCGGCGAAAACGCCGTCGCTCAGGCAGTAACCGTGGCCGGCGCTTACGATGAAGATCTGATCGACAGCCGCCCCGTTCGTGAAAATCTGCGCCGGCAGTCCGTCGTCGGCTACCGTGCCGAAGACATCCTGGTAGCCGAATGAAGCCTCGGTCGCGTTGTTGTTGCCGACCGCGCCGCCGCCGAGCTGCATACGCCAAAATGAAGCCCCGCTGATACCCCACACGGAACCGTTCAGGAGGCGAACCGGGTCGGGGCCATACTGCGTATCGAACTGGCACATGGCGCGCACGGGGCCATGAATATAGGTCCCGTCGGCGACGGTGGGGCAGAAGGGTTTCGAGCCGGGACGCGGATAGAGGGCGACGTCGGTTTTGCCCGTGCCCGGAACCTCCATGCCCTCGACCTGATAATTGATGGTCCGCGCGAAAGCTGCTGCCTTCGAAAGCGACTGATAGCTCGAGCCGGCGAAGTTCGGGAACCGCGCCATCACGGATACCCGGTGTAGGTCAGATTCGGGTCATAACTGCCCGATCCGTCGTGGCCATCGGCGTAATCCGTGTAAGCCTTCGGGTTGCGCTGATTCACGTTTATCACGCGCTGCCGCGCTTTGAGCGCCCAGCCCGCGATCTTCTCGTTGCGCTTGCCCATTTCCTTCGTGCAGAGGTATTGGCAGCGCTCTGCGAGGGTGTAGATTGTCGCGTTTTCGTAACCCGGCGGAAACGTCCCGGCGACGGTAGCCGCGAGCGTGGCAGGGGCGACGAGCGCCCCCTGCGTCCAGAATTCGATCGAGTTGTAACTGACGGGTGGCCAGAAGTGCAGGATGCCATTCGGCCATGCGGCCTCGTAATAGAGCGCTTCCGTGATGCCCTGCGGCGGCAGGGCCAGCACGGAAATATCGCCGTAGTCGCTGAAAGGCAGAATCGCCAGCGGGATCCGCGCCTGCGGCGATACGGTCGTGAGGACGAGGTTGCATTTCAGGATCCGCACCGGGCGCGTGGTCACGAAGTCCGCGCCTGTCGGCCCGATCTGGTAATCGCGATTGTTGTGGTTGAATCCGCTCGTTGTAATCGGGAAAGTGAACTCGGGCGTGGTGTACGGCATTCGCCGTTCGGCATTCCACTCGTCCACGAGCGCCAGCCATTCTTGAAGTACGTCCTGTTGAAGTTCCGGCCCCGCCGTGTATCCCGGCCTCAATTGGCAAGCGTGCCTAAGAACCCTCTGGTTGATGTAATCGGCAGCCGTGGATAGCATTGGTTAAGCCCGCCATTCGGGAGTCTCGTCTTCGTCTTCATCCGGCTCCGGCATCATCCGCCTCATTGCTGGCCTCGTCCGGGTTGCGCGGGCGGCGCGGTCGCGGCTTCGAGCAGCGCCGGATCGAGCAGGCGATTCGCCGCGTTCAACTGCATGATGCGCTTGACCGCCACTTTGCCGATGTCGGCCACGATCTCGGCAGTCGCCGGGTTCACCGCCGCGCCATAGCGCGAGAGGCAACGGTAAGAGAGCGCCTGCTGGATGGCATCCTGGTAACCCGTGGGCAGGAATTGATTGACGCCCAGCGCGAAGGCCGCGACCGCGTTCCAGGTCTCGAGTTCGAGCAATGTCGCGGTCGGGCATGAGGGCACGGGGAACAAATATGCGCTCAGGGCTCCCGTGGCGCTCTCAGCCCAGTCGAGATAGAGTTCGTCCGCCGAGGTCGCGGCGGCGGCCAGATCCGCGTGGCCGAAATAGGTTTTGGATGAGACTATGCGCAGCGATTTGCGCGTTTTGCCCGCCCCGACGGTCGCGACGAGGACGGCCTGATCGACGCGCACCGGGCGCGGCGCGGTGGGCGAGAACGCGGGCACTCCCGAGATGGCTCCGAAGCCTGTCGAATCGATCGGTATCGAGAATGTGGTGGCCGAGAGCACGATGATCGGCCAGACGCCATTCGCCGTAGCCCAGCCGACGGTGAAGCCGGAGATCGCGACCACTTGCCCCGTTACGAGCGGCGGCACGATGGCCGCGGCGGTCATCACGGCGGGGCTGGCGTTCGAAATCGCGCTGATGGTGGTGGCTTTGCCCAGCAGAATCGCCCCGGCGAAGCCCGCGGGAACCGGGCCGAGCGCATAAGGGTTGGCTGCGGCGGTGAGGGGGTATTGGGCGGAGGCGATGCTGGGGATGAGTAATTCTTCGGTGCTCCAACCCTCGACCATGACGTTTAGCTCAGTCAGGAGGTCAAGAGATTCACTTGCCGAAGGGGCTCCCCCCGCATCGAGGATGTTGAGTGCCGTAAGCGAGTTGTTGATAATCGACTGACCTGTCGGCACTCATTCCTCCGGGGGCGTTGGGGACGGCGAAAACTACTTCTTGGGCTTCGGGTCGGCAGCTTCGACGGCGGCGACTTCGAGCGCTTTCAGGCGCTCGCCGAGCTGCAGCAGGAGTTCGTTCTGCGTCGCGAGTTTGCCTTCGCCATCCGCGATCTTCGCGATCAGCGCGGCTTTTTCCGCGCCCGGATCGCCGACGGCGGCGCGGACCACGGGATAAGGCAGCTTGCGGAAACCGTCTTTGAACGCGGCTTCCATCTGCGCCACATTCGCGACCTCTCTGACGCGACCATCGGCGTGATAGACGGCTTTCGGGAACGGGTGGTCTTCCGGGTTGTACTTCGGGCGCGGGTCGGCTTTTTTCGGGCCGGGAACGCCGGCCGCGCGGGCCTTCGCGGCATCGGCCAAGTTTAAGATCATGTCTCCGTTTTCGCGATGCGCTTTGGCGTGGGCTGCAAGTGACACCTGCAGCCCGTCGCTGTTGTCATAATCCATGCCGATAACCGTGACTGACATAAGTTTTTTCGATCCTTTTTCTCTCTGGTACCCGTACTCGGGACCTTGTATTTATTGGCGTTTCAGCCACTCACTTAGTGCATGGGCGAAATACAAATCCATGTCCTCATAGGTCCTCGCGGCGGGACTGTCCGTAATGGCATCCGCGCGGGGGATCGGATAGCGGGGGCGCTTCAGCCGCCCCACTCCCTGAAGTGCGGCGAACGCCCCGCACGCATCCCACTTATCGACGGAACGCTCGCGGCCGCCATTCCGCCGCAAGGATCTTACCCTCTCGACTTCCGCTCGATCGCGCTCGGCGGCGATCCGCATCTCTTCCGCCATTTCCCGCTGGGCGCGTCTCAAGAAATTACGTCCCGGAGGGTTTAGCGGTGCCTGAGATCCATTTGGGAATGCGCAGCGAAGTAAAGCGGCGGGCATGGGTAACCCGCCGCGCGCGTCTCGCAACTCATCTCGATTGCACGGTGTAGTGCAAAAGCATCCCTGGGCTGTTCACGACCTGAGCCGAGCTGGCCGACTGATTGAAGTTTTCCGACACGAGCAAAAACGTCATGTCGGTAGTTAAATTGATAGGAGTGGCGGGCGTCAGGCGCGAGACCTTGAACGCTCCGGCGGTCGTGGCCGCCATATTGCCTGTGGTCGAGCTCGTCGTTACCGTGCCGCCGATGGCGACGGGCGTCACGACGCTGGCGGTTTCAGTCGCGCCGGGCGCGGGGAACGCGATAGTCGAGAACGCGCCTCCGGATATCGACGTGAGCGTGGTGGTCGCGACGCCATAGAGCACGTCCACATATTTGACGGTCACGCCCTTGTTGATGAGCGGCTGAAAGGTGTTGATCGGGATGATGCAGGTGAGCGTATTCACGCTCGCGCCGGCGTTGGTCACTTTAATCTGGTTGGCGGGCACAAACGACGCCCCCAGATCGAGGAAGCCCTGCAGGTTGGGGCCGCCGGTCGCGACGGCAACCTGGGCATCGTAAGTGCCGGTCGTTCCCCAGGCGCAATCGCCGGGTCCCACGGCAAACGTAAATGTTTGCTGGTAAGGCGTCCATACCCCGGTCGTTGCGTCACAATCTATGATTTCGCCTCGCGCGGGCCAGAAGTGCGGAAGGTAAGTGTAGTTCGTCCGCGTGCACGGCCCATAGTCGGTGAACGCCGCCCCGAAGGCGAAGCCGTTGGTTCCGGGGTTGACGGATTGCGTCGGAAGCAGAGCCAGCCACGCGGTCTGCGCGTTGGCGTGCGCGGCGGCGATGGTGGTATTGAGACCGCGCGCCACGGTCACGTAGGTCTGGCCCGACGCAATGGTGGTCGTCAGAACCTGCTCGTATTCGAGATCGACGTAGACGCCGGTCCGGTAAAGCACGTTCGTGGTGGACGTGAGGCAGAGAGTCGTCGCGGTCGCGGTTTGTGCGGCGCAGAGCGTCGTCGAGGGCACGGCGGTCTGGGCGAACGCGGAGGCCGCAATTAAAGAGATGCCCGCGGCCAGCAGGGAAATGCGAGTGAGAGTTTTCATGGTTTTGTTGTCCTTGTTCCTTTGACTTCCGTGTCAGCCGAGAACCGCGCAACTGAAGTATTCGGAATAACGGCTGCCGATGCCGAAGATGCACTCCATCCTGACTGTGGTGTTGCCCGCATAAGGCCCGCTCGAATTCCACTGCCAGATGCAGCGGATCGAGATGTTGGTCTCGGGGTCCGTCATGACGGTGCACATCGAGCCGTACTTCGAAACGTCTTCGAGTTCGATGAAGGCCGCTGTGTAAGCGCCCTTCTGCATCGCGATCGCGTTCGTGTAGCCGACGCCCGAGGCGTTGGCCATGGTGATGACCGCAGTGTCGATGGGCGAGCCCGAGCAGTTCTGGTAAGGGCCTTCCGTGACCATGGCCGGGAAAATCTGCATGGTCAGCGCGCCGGCGGCGTCGTTGACCGGGGCGGTGAGCTGCCATTGCGCGAGCACGCCGCCGGTATTCAGCCGCGAATCGGGATTGACCGCATAGACGCCCGCGAAGGTGAAGCGCTCGTTACCGGCGAGGATGGTCGTCCCCGAGCCCCAGCCGGTGGTGAGGATGGAGCTGCCGGACTGCCCGGCGCCGTGCACGGTGCCGACGGTGACCCAGGTGCCGGGGGTGATGAACGGCGTCTGCTCGTCGTCCATGAAGTCGAAGTCGAACTGGCGTCCGACGCGCCCTGTCAGGAATTCTTTGCCGATGATCTGCGCCGGGTTAAAAAACGCCGCGTTCGCTTTGACGATGGGCTGCGCAAACGCGCTCGTGAAGATCACGACCCGGTCGTCAAAAGGCGCGAGAAGCTGATTCAGCTTGGTCTGCGCGCTGGCATAAGTGTCGGTCGTGGTGGGGGGCGTGCCCGGCGTCCCGACCCAGTTGGGCGACGTGGCTGCGATGTACTGCAGCATCAGCAGGTCGATCCGGTTCGCCATGTGGATGGCGCCCGGCTTCAGGTAGTTTTTGCGCTTGTCTTCATCCAGAAACATCGCGTCTTCGCGCGAGTTGTACATGAAGTTGTAGTTCACCCAGAAGGCGATCTGCAACGGCACGGTTGTCCGGACCAGGCCTTCGGGATTGAACCCCATGCCGGTGCCGCCGATCGATTTGATCGGGCGCAGCATGTCGAGCGAATCGCCGATTTTTACCGCTTCTTTGAAATACTTCTCGTCTTCGCGTCCGACGAACGCGGGCACGACGCAGTTGTTGGAGAGCACCTCCATGGCGTCGGCGGTGTGTTCGCGGCGGATTGTTTCAAAATTGTCAGCCACACGGGCCTCCTGTGGGAGCTTCCGCTCCAGGTTGGAAGGGACTCGCGCGGCGTCTTCCGCCTATGCGTTGGGGGGTTGCGGCGCGCGTGAAACCCGCGCTGCGGGAAACTGGATTAGAAAATGACACCGGCTTTGAAAGCCAAAATCCGCGCCCTGATCCGCGAGCGGAATAGCTGGCGCAGACATGCGGACATGTGGATCAATATCGCGAGCCACTACATGGAGATGGCCCACCACGCGGCCCGCGAGCACCGGGCCATGAAACGCCGGAAGCGATCCCGAGCCTAGTTCCGCCCGGCCTGGGCGCGCCGCCAGACCTTGTAAGCCGGGTTGATCGTATGAGTGCCTGCGAGGTAAATCTCGGGCTTTCCGCCCGGAGTGGCCGTTCCACCCCGGACGGAGGCCTCCGCGCTCGGCCGCGGCTTCGGAGGTTTCGCGGCGTCATCCGCCTTTTTCTTCTCCTCGGCCGCGGTCTTGCCTTCTACTGTGGCAGGTTTACTGTCTCGCGCCACTTTGCCTTCGAATCTGTGAAATGCCACGAGCGCTTCGATCTCGCCCTTCGGCCCCGACTTATACAGGTCGATCAGGCCCTGCAGTTTGGCCGGCTCCTTGAGCCAGTGATAGAAGCAGTCGTCGTTATGGGGCGAGCGCGCGATGGCCCAGAAAAGCGACGGGCACTCCTTGCCCAGATCCACGCTGAGCGCCGCGCCCGTGCCCGCCTTCAGGACTTCATCCCAGTCCTCGTATTTCGCCGGGGCGGCTGCCATGCGCTCGTTATACCCGTCGATGGTCGCCTTGACTTCCGCAGCCTGCGCATCCTCGGCGGTCTTCTTGTCGATCAGTTTTTGGGCGATCTGCTCGGTCTTCGCGGCGGCGAACAGTTCGTCGCTCGCGTAGTCTTCGCGCTTTAACGCCGCCCCTGGCGTCGCGACGGTCGCGGCGACCGGCTTCGGGGCTAGCGCGTCGAGCCGGGCGCGCAGCTCGCCGATTTCCTGGTCGCGTTTCGAGAGCGCGCGGCGGAATTTCCTTTCATCGCCCGAGGCCCGTTTCTGCGGCTCGGCTGCCGCTGCTGCCGCTGCCTTGGCCGCGTCGTCGGCGGCTTTGGCTTTTACGGGGTCGGCGGCGATCGCGCGCGCCTCCTGCGTCTGCTTGTAGAGTTCGCTCGGCGTCAGGACTTTTTCTTCGGCTGGCGGAATTACTATGGCTTCAGGTTCCAGAATCGTCTCCTTGTGGCGTTTGTTGCTGTTGCTGCTGCGCGGCCTGCGCACTCGCATCGGCTGCCTCGCTTGCGTCCTGCGTGCTCGACGCCGCGGCTGCCACCTGGGCGTTCGCGGCCATTTCCTTCTGATGCTGCAGATCGACGGCTTGCCCCGCCGTATCGTGTGCGAGGCCCGTCAAATGCTCAAAGGTATCGGCCAGGGTCTGCGCCGTATCCACCTTGGCCGCGATCCGCGCGACTTCGACTTTGGTAAGCGAGTCCACGAGCTTGATCCATTTGTCGGCTTCGATTTTTGGTAACCCGGCTTGCATGGCCTGATGCATCTGCTGCAGGCCCGCAGTCAACTGTTGAATGCGCTGCTGGGCCTGTTGCAGTTGTCCCTGCACCTGCGCCGCGTTCGGCTGATCGCCCGCGCCGCCGGGTAAAAGGTCCGCGATCTGATCCGTGCGCGGATCCCCGTCGCCCAGCATTCGCAGATAAGCCGCGGCCACGCCGGGTATCTGCAGTAATCCGGGCGCCGCTTTGAACAGGCTCTCCATCGAACCCTGCGCCTGCTGCGTTTTGGTCTGCGGCGACGGCCCTGCATCAACCCGCACCGAATAACGCCCCAGCGCGATATCGTGCCGCTGCATCTTCGGCTTGCCGTCCGCGTTCTTCTGGCCCGACGGGTGCGGGAAATCCTGGTTAATCAGCTTTTGTTCATTCTGGCCGTCCGCGCCGATGATCGTCTGCGCGCGCGGCGCATCGAGGATCTTGGGGAAAATGCGCAGCCAGCGCTGATACATGACCGCGACGCCCGAATTCACGCCGTCCGGATAAGAGAATGTGCCCTTCGACGATTCGGCCTGCAGGGCGCGGATGGCTTCGCCGGACTGATCCGCCGTGCGTTTGCCGAGCGATGTCGCGGAGTAAGCGCTCGCGGCCTGGATCGCGTCTTTGAAGAAACTCGCCAGCGCGATGAGCCACTGGATAGAGGCTTCCATCATGTTGCGCTGCGGCAGCGGCGCGAAAGTCGGCCGGCCCGTCGTCTCATCGACCATCTGGACGGGCTCGACCGCGAGCCAGGCATGGTCCTCGGTGGTCGCCGTCGCCCACTTGTTGACGCCGTCGTCGCCGATATCTTCGAACTGGCCCTTGGTTCCGATGAACGGCGCGCGCGGCACTTTGCCCGCGATCTCCATCATGGAAGTCGCGGTAAAGTTCAACGCCCGATTAGGCCCGATCATCCCGGCTGCGAGCGACCCGCGATGCAGTTTGCCGTCGATGTAGGTCTCCGGGCCGAGAATCGCGAGCGCCGGAATATAGCCGTCGATGAACTCTTCTTTTTTCAGTTCCTCGCAGGCGTCGATCACGTATTTCGTGCAGGTGCGCACCGGGACCATGCGCTCGTATTCGCTCTGATCGCCCGTCGCGTCTGTCTTGACGGCCACGCCTTTCGGCAGGCGTTTGGCGTCGGCGTCGAAACGGAAGATGTTATCCGTGTACATCCGTTTCTTGCGCAGCTCGACGGTCACGCGCCAGAATTCCGCGACCCAGAACGGCCCCTGGCCGCCCGTCGTCCAGGTATTCATCGACGCGTAATTGCCGGCCCACCCGAACATCGATTGCGCGCTGCCCGCCCAGCTCTTGAACGCGGCAAGAAATCCCCGGTCGAGCACTTTGCGCTTTTTGCCGTACGCGAGCTGGTACGCCTCGCGGTCGAGAATGACCGGGCCTTTGAGGGCCATCAGCGCGTCTTCGCGGTTCTCGCCCCTGGCCAGCGGATCGAACCACCACATGGCCGGGTCGGGATTCGGGACCACGTAAATTTCCTGGTCGAGCGATTCCTCGTCCGCATAGCGCGTCCCGTACTCGATAACCCCGTAGCCGGTGATGGCGCTGTGTCTGCCCGCCGCGACGTAGGCCTGCGTGGCGTCCGACGCATATTCCGTCTGGCGGATGACGCCCGCGATCACGTCGGCGGTTTCGGCGTCGGCCCCCGCGCCCACGGGATGGCAGATCGGCCCCGGCGGATTCAGGCGAATGTCGGTCTCGACCTGCGCGATGGCCGGCGCGATCTCGTTGATCTCGATCATGGGGCGGCGCTTGGCGCGGCGGCGTGCGCGCTCCTTCTCGTCCCACTGAAGCCCCTGCCCGACGTACATCTCGAGACGCAGCTTCATCTGCTTGCGCAGATCGCTCTCATGGTCCTGGCACCGGTCGAGGAAGCGACGGGCCATGCGCGGGATGTCGTGGTCGTCGGTTTCGAGGGGATCGGTGGCCATTCTAAACTGGGTTCATGAGCTGGTGGCGCTGGGCCGGAGCGGCGGCATCATTCGCCTTCGGATGTTTGGCATTCGGAATGGCCGCGGTGTCGGCCTGTCGGCTCGTGGCGATTATTCGCCGGAAAGGACGCTGATGGCCGCATTGACTCGCCGGTCGTTCCTCGCCGCCGCAGCCGCCGCGCTGGTTCACGATCCGGAGCGCGCGCTCTGGGTACCCGGCGCGAAACTGATTTCGATCCCGGCGGCGCGGCCCGTCGAATGCCTCATAATGCGCGTGAGCGTAATTGCCGGCCCACCCGAACATCGATTGCGCGCTGCCCGCCCAGCTCTTGAACGCGGCAAGAAATCCCCGGTCGAGCACTTCGGTCGTTCCTCGCCGCCGCAGCCGCCGCGCTGGTTCACGATCCGGAGCGCGCGCTCTGGGTACCCGGCGCGAAACTGATTTCGATCCCGGCGGCGCGGCCCGTCGAATGCCTCATAATGCGCGTGAGGTGGTGCCGCAATCCGTACACCCGGGTCGAATGGATCATACGCGACTCAGAATTTAAATTGGACCCGGCCCTGGCCGTGCGCGTGTTCGGCTAATTCGCCGTATTGACGAGCTGCCCGTTTGGCCTCACAAGCTTGCTCTCCCCGTCCCGCTCTTCGCACGTCGCGGCATATTCGGGCCGCTCGCCGCGCAGGGCGCGAGCGTATTCCTCGGTGGCCGCGATCTGGTTGACGTCCAGATCGGCCAGATGCCGCAGATACATCACGGCAAAAGTCTCATCGAGAAAATTGCGATGCTCTTTCTTCGCCGGGTTGGGGTCGTCGCCGCTGATGACGGTCAGGCCCTGCCGACACGCAAGAGCCATCCCGTCCGCAGATCTGTACAAGACATCGGTGTTTTTCGAGCGGTATTGCACGATCAGGTGCGTTGCGGGCTTCGGCATCAGTGTTTCCAGCTCCTTGCATTTTTCGCGAAGTTGGCTTCCTCGCGCTCTTTCGGGTTCTGCGACCGCGCCGCCTGCGCGAGATTCTTCACGCTCAGCTTCTTGCCCTCGGCTATGCCGAGGCGCTTGTGCAAGAGGCCGCGATGCGCCGGGTTGAGCGCGATCATACGTTGCTCATGGCCCCCGGCTTCGGACGGCGCTTGCGGGCGTCGGCGAGGCCGCCGCCGGGGCGGGTGTTCGCGAGGCTCGCGAGGTTCTTCACGCTGAACTTCTTGCCGGGCGCGAGGCCCAGCGGCCCGCGCAGTTTTTCGAGCGCGGCTGGCCTCAGGTCTGCGGGCTGCTGAAACGCGGTCGTTGTCTTCTGCGGCCAGGCCATCGTTTTCCTCTTCAGCTCCATTCCGTGGGCGGATCGTAACGCGCCTGCGCCCCCGGCGTCGCGATTCTGCGCTCAGTTTTCGGCATCACGATGCCCTGCGCGGCGTAGCCGAACGCGTCGGCTCCATGCGAGGCCCAGTCGTGGACGGGCTTCACGGTCGCAGTGCCCATGTCCTTGACTTCGCCGTAGCGGTAGTACCGCAGGCAATTCAGGCCGTCGGCGCATTTGTCGGCGTCGAACCAGCAGTTCGGCGCTATCGTTCGCGCCGTCTCGATACGGTCCGCGACGGCGCGTTTCGGCAGGATGCGGATCGAGCGGCCAGCGGTCCGCATGGCCTGATCGAGACTCCCCGAAAGCATTCCGCTGCAGGCGTCCCACGGCAGGTAGTCCGTACCGTAGATATAGCCTTTGGCCTGCAGCAGGCCCAAATAGTGCTGCATCTTCTGGCCTGAATCCTCCAGGTAGTCGATGAAGCGGTATTCGGCCATGAAGACCTGGAAGAACCATATCGCGGTCTTGTCGCCTTCGCCGAGATCCCACGCCGTGTGGACGGGCTTCAGCGGATCGTACGCCACGCGGCGGATGCGGCCTTCGGCTTCGGCGGCGCGCATCTCTTTCGCGTAGATCGCGCCTTCGAGCATCCGCTTCGGCTGGCCCAGCCAGACATGCGCATACATGTCCGGGTCCGAAATCGCGAGTTCTTCGCGGCCTTTGCGGAGCACTTCGGACGCCCAGGGGTTATCCGTCCACAGCACCTTGACCACAACAGCTTCGGACGGTGGATGGACGACGAACCGCTGATAGGTCTCGTCCGTCGCCAGCTCGGGATTGAAGCTGACCCAGATTTCGGACGCGACCGGGTGCGTCGGCGGACCTTTACGCACGGTGTCGATCAACTTGACCCACGAATCTTTGGATACGTTGGCCGCTTCTTCCACCCACACCACGTCCGCCCCTTCGAGCGATTTGATCGCAGAGACGTTGTGCTTCAGTCCCGCGAACACAAACTCGGTCCCGTTCGCCCCGATGATTTTGCGCTTCTCGACGGTGTAGAACTCCGCCATGCCCAGGTTGGTGATCTGGCTGGCGAGCGTGCGGTGAACCGATTCCTGGATCGACGCCATGAGTTCGCGCGTGCAGACGATCAACATCTTGCGGCGCATTCCCAGCACGAGCAGCGCGCGCGCGAAATTCCAGCTTTTCGCGCCGTCGCGACCGCCGTAGGCGACTTTGAATCGCGCGGGCTGAAACAGAAAGTCGAGCGCCAGCGGGAAGAGCGCTCGCGGAAGCTGTGGGTTCACGGAGGCTGGTCAGTACCCCGTGCAGATGAACCTGAAGGTGTCGGTAGTCGTGTTGGGGCCGGTAAAGGTCACTGCCGACCCGCTCACATAGCCCGCCGTGAGGACGCCGATATTAGTTGCAATGGTGGTTGCGTCCTGGGCCGTGCACAGATAGCTCGTAGCGGAGGTGAACGCGGGCGAAATGGTGGTCACGGCATAGGTAGAGGGCGATCCGGTGGCGAGTAACCCGATGCCAATGACCGTCCGCAGCGTTCCCCGGACCGTCGACGGGCAGGCGGCGGTCGTCGCGCAGTCCGCAAAGCTCGACACCGGCACCACGGTCGCGGTCTGGCCGGCCAGCGTAGCCAGTTGCGTGTTGATGTTTGCGAAATTGGTATTCGCCAGAACCCAGTTCGCATTCGACTGGATAAGGTTGTTGACTGTGAATGCGCCAGCGCCGTCGGGCAGCGCGGGCATAGTCGTAATGGTCGCGGCCTGGGATGCCACGATGTAGAGGAGCGCGCCCGCCGCCAGGCCTGCGAGGCCGGTGAGCGAGAGATTGCGAAGCGTGGGTTTCATCATAGTTTTACGTCTCCGGGGCGCACGAATTCAATGGTGAGCGAGGCGGCGACCGGGCCGCCCGCGGCGCCGGTCAGCTCGACCGCGGCCGCACGGAAAGCCGGGATCTTCGCGCGCAAGAGCGCCTGATGCAGCATTTCCGAACGTTTCCACGTCCCGAGCGGCGGCGCGCCGGGAACATCGCGGACGCCCATGACGGCGGGAATGCGAATCTGGCCTTTGCGTTTCCCGCTCCGAAAGAGCACGGCGGGCGCGGACTCGAACTCTTCCTGCGGATAACAGAACCGCCCCTGGTATACGTTTGGCTCATACACGCCGACGAGCGCGCGCTGGACCGCCGCGTCATAGAGCGTCTGCGTCGCCTGTTCGTCCGCTTCGGCGAAGGCCTGCACATAGGCCGGATCGGTTTTGAGCCAGCGATAATGCTCGCCGCGATCCATGTGCACGGCGGCAGCGGACGCGGTCAAATCGCCGAGGATCACGTAGGCGGCGAGGAAAGCGCGTTTTTTGTTGATGCGGGTCTGCGATTTCACGGTTTTGCTGCAGCAGCCGAGACGATCCCGTACAGATCTCCCGGACTGATGAGCCACGGCGCGCGCGGCAGCGTCAGCGCGCCGCAGGCGGCGAGAGCCGAAGCGCAGAATTCCGAACAGAAGACATCGTGATCGTCGTGCTGGCCCGAACCCGTCTTATAGCCTAGCAGGCCGAGCGTGTCATACGATTTGCCGTTCGCGCCCGCGCAGAATCCGGCAATAAAAGCGGCCATGAAAGCTTCTCGCCCGGCTGCCGCCCCGATCTCGACGATTTCCCACTCGGGTTGCTCCAGATCGAGAACGACCAGGGCTACTCCGTCGAACTCCCGGCTGGACCAACAAAGAGCCGCGCCTCTCTCGCCGCCCACCCACAGCTCAACATGACTGTACGGGCTGTGGGTCGCGGCGGCGATCAGTTTCGACCACTCGCTTGATGTCTGAGCGGCGATCTTGAATGCGAGCGCGATCACGCAGCGAGGACGGGCGGGCTGAGGGCCGCCTGCGCCGCCTGCAGGGTGTTCAGCGCGGCTACTATGCCGTCGATGGCTTTCGATACCGACTCGGGGGCCGCGACGGGCACGACGGACGCGGCAATGGCCGTTACGGCCGCTTTCTTGGCGGCTCCGGATGCGGGGACGGGCAGGAACAATTGTTCCGCTCCGACTACTGCGTTGAAGACCGCGTCGAAGGCCGGGCCGTAGACGGGCACGGCGGCGATGGCGGGTTCGAGGGCCGTGATGACGGGATTGACTTTTCCCACCACCGCCTCGATCTTGCCGAAAATCGAACCGAGAACCGAGAGGAAACTCACGGTTATGCCGCCGCCGTAGGTTTTGGCTGCGTCTGTGAAGGCGAAGACGCGCCCCCGACCGCCGTGACGAGCGCGGGCAGAATCGCGGCCATGGCCGTCGAAATCGCCGTCGCGAGAGACGAAGCGATGATCGGCACCATGGTGGTCGCCAGATCCGCCACATTCGCCGCCACCTGCTCGGCCGAAACGCCGACGCCGCCAACGATGGCGTCGCCCGTCGCCGTGCGCACGGGGCTCACGGTCTGCTGGTTTTCGGTCATGCCGGACTGCCCGGCTTGCACGAGTCCGAGAGTCGCCAGGTGTTTAACGGTCTGATTGTCCTGGGCGACGCTCAGGTTGAACGCCTGCCACGCGCTGTCGTTCGCGCCGTTATTGCCGGTGCGCCTGCGGGCGTCGGCGGTGTTGTCTTCGACGAGCTGCTTCATGTTGAGAGCGACTTCGCCGGAATTCGGGTTAAGGACCGCGACGGGATATGCGTATGCGGCGTTCGGATCGGACATGTTTTGCGTTTTCTCCTGTGGAATTACGAGGCTCATTGGTGTAATCGCCGAAACGCGCAAAAACGCGGCCCGCCTTCACGCCGCGCCCACATCGGCCGCGTCGATCTCGACGGCCACGGAGCGCCCCAGTATCGCGACCGGCACAGTCAGAGTTGTTGTCAAGCCTGTCGCGCCCCGCACGCGGGTTACGATGCCGGTCACGCCTGCAAACGGGCCGCGCGCCACGGTGATGGTCGAGCCTGCCACATATGGGCAGGGCCGAACGGCACGCGGCGCGCGCACCAGACGTCTGAGATCGGCGATTTCGGCGTCCGCAATCGCAGCCGGCCGGCCGTCGATCAGCAGGATCGAAGCCACGCCGCGGGTGCGCAGCACTTCAATGCGCTCATCGGTCTCCGGATCGAATCGGGCAAAAATGTAGCCGGGAAAAAGCGGCCGCGTCACGAGCGCGATACGGTCGGTCCAGCGGGATTCCTCGGTGTAGACCGGCAGAAACTCGGGAATGCCCAGCGCCCGCAACTGGTCGCGGACCGCGAAGGCATAGCGGGGCATGAGTGCCAGCGCGAACCAGCGCCGGCAGGGAGCGGCTGCCGCCGGAGGTTCAATTCCGCGGTAGAGGCCGGGCGCCCGCGGGGACTCCGTCCCTTCGAGTCCCAGGCCGTCGCATATGGAATCTTGCGCTGGCAGCTCACTTATGTAATCGCCGGATGGGGGAAAAACGCGGCAACTGCGGTTACGCCCGGGCTGCCGCGGCGCGTGAAACCGATTTCTCGCTGTCGCGTGGTCCGTTGGACCGCGCCGCCACAGCCGCCCGGTTCCGTTTGCGCCGCTCGATCTCGCGCTCGTCGGCCTCGGCCTGCAGGGTGTAACAAGCCGCCGTGCGCAGCCGGTTGGCGAGTTCAGGATTATAATCCCGCGAGCCGCCGCGCTCAAAGGATTCAGCCAGTTCGACGAGAAATTGGGTGCAGTTCACGGCTTTCCTCCCCATTTTTACCCGCGCTGGTGCTGCAGTTGCCAGGTGCGGATTTCGCGCACGTCGGCCTGGATCGCATCCAACCGCTGCACGAGCGAGTTAAAATCCCGCAACGAAACGTTGTTTTCTTCGATCCACCGCACGCGGCGCTCCAGTTCTTCCACATGCGCCGACTCGGCGGCGTTCGTGCGCCCGGCTGTGTCGCGCCGTATCAGCCAGTTGATGAGCAGGGTCAGGACGGACGACAAGATAGCCACGAGCAGGCTCGCGACCGCAATCGAGAAAGTCATGGCGTGCCTGATTTGCCAACGGAGAGAGCCCCGCGTTCGGTGATCTTGAAACTGCGGAAGCCGGTGTTCGCGCTGGTGACAACGTCGAATGCGATCGCGCAGGGCACTTTGTCGTCGAGCACCTTCAGGGTCACTTTCGCGATGAGCGAGAAAGCTTTCAGTCCGATCGCTTTAATCAGCTTCGGGTAATCGATCGAGCGCTCGACGCCGCGCCAGCCGAGCTCAACCACATACCGCGTACCTGCTGCCTCGCATGTCTCGTTCGCCGGGGCGTCCTCGAAGCGGCTGCGTATCGCGGCGCGCAGCGCGGTTTCGCGCGAGATCAGGGCGCGCAGCGGAGCGAGCTGCTTGTCGATATCGCCCAGCTCATCCACTTGGGAGACGAGTTGCTGGGCGGCCAGTTGCTGCGCGGTTTTCTGGCTGGTGTCGAGAGCGGTTTTTTTGGATGGAGCGGCGGTCACATATTTTTAATCGCCGAACGGCGCGGAAGTGCGGTACCATGTCGGAGTGCCGTCGCGACGGATGACATAGTTCGGTCGGACGGTAGTGCTGGGAGCGGGACTTGAGCCCGCACGGTCAGGAGCGTGAAATGCCAAAGAGCAAAGTGCCCGCGCACGTCGTCAAACGCGACCGCGAGGGTCTTATCCGTTGCCGCGTCTGCGGCTGCACCGAGAACGACGCGTGCCCAGCCGGATGCAGTTGGTACGATCTCGACCTCTGCACGGTCTGCCGTGCGGTCGTGGTTGCCATCGCGGAGTGGACCGACGCCGCGCGGCACGTTAATCGGGCGGCTCTGTGGCGCGAAGTCGGCCGTGAAGTCAGAGGCGAGGTCTTTTCGATCCGCCGCGGGCGGCAACGGAGCGCCGCGTGAGCGCCGCAAAATCAGCGCCGACCACAGAACACAGGAATGAAGCGTGGCTCTCGAAATCCGCCGCCGCGCGGTTCCTGGGCGTGTCGGAGCGCCAGATCGAACGCCGCGAGCAGCAGGGTTACATCGAGAAACGCGTACTACCGCGCGATCCGCATGAATCGATGGCGCGCGTCGAGTACTCGCGGGCCGACCTCGAGGCCCTGAAAGCCGGGAAACCGAATATGTATGCGCGGGAGGTGTCAAATATTATTGACAGGTCGCGGCCTGTCAATGAAACGGGGAAGCTCGGCGATCTGGCGCATCCGCTCAGCCAAACGGCGCTCGCGATCCGTGGCCGGCCAGCGGGGGTTGATGGTTTTGCGGCTCTCGCCGCGCACCTGGCGCGGCTGTCTGCCGCGTATGCGCCCGCCGAAGCGGTGCCGTGGCTCTCACTGCGCGATGCGGCGAAATATTCTGGCCTTCCGCGTCGTTATCTTCTCGACGCGGCCCGCGATGGCGCGCTTTTCGCCCGCGACGTCTCGGTTGGCGGGGCACGCTCGCGGTGGATGTTCAACCGGGAAGCGCTGGGGAGGTTATGAGCGTTCTCGCGTGCCCGTTCTACGGCGCATCGATCCATCTCGATCAATTAATTCGCATTGGGGCAGATGGGAGTAACCGGTGCGCGCTCATCGTAGGAGCGCACTCGCCGTGTTTCATGACGGCGGTCGAAAATCGCCCTGCGGATTGGGAGGATTGCCCGCGAAATCCGGAGTTTGTCGCTCGTTGCACCTGGCCTGTTGGCGACGAAGAATCGGTGTACCGCAGGCGGACGGATCGCTTGCAGACGGCGGCCGTGGATCTGATGCGGCTGATCGCGGTCAGAGACGCGGTTGTAGCTGAAACCGTCACGCCGCCGGGTTGAACCGCCGCCGCAGCTCCGCTATAGCGGCGTTATACTCGCGGCGCACCGCTTTCACCCCCATCCCGAGCCGGCGCGCCGTTTCGACGCGGTTGGGCTCATCTCGGGATCCGTAATACATCCCGAGTACCCGCCGCTGGACCACGGGCAGGCTGCCGACGGCGTCGATCAGCCGGGTGGCCATGCGCGTGGCATCGAGATCTTCCACGACGGTCGGTTCGACCGCCGGTTCAGCGATATATCCGCCATCGGTCGCGAAAATACTCGGTCTGGTCTGCTCCTCAAACCGGTGTTTCTTGCCGCCCACGAGATCGAGCATTGCGCCGCGGACGCGTTTCCGGGCAAATACCGCAAACGGAACTTCTGGATGCGCCAGCGGCCGGAAACACGTCGCCGCGTGCAAGAGCGCGAGGTTTCCGGCGCCGATCAGGTCCGCGAGATCGAAACCGGGCGGAAGCCGCCGGTGGAGCGCGTGCGCAATCCCCGCTACAAGGCTTAAGTGGTCTGCAATGAGAGAATCGCGCTCCCGGCGAACGCGAGCGCGGAGTTCCGGTGCATCGTCAATGGGAGTAACAATCTTCCGCATGATCGACAAAAGAGACATCGCTCTCGCGCTCATGCGTCCGGGGCGGGGTGGGCTTGCCCTGTTTGGGATGATATCGCACTTTCAGCAACTCCGCGTTGATTTCTGGTTCCCGCTATCAGAAGAGAGTGGGTTTTCGGGGTTGAAACGACGGAACGCTGCAGGGCGGGTGAGTGAGGCGGGCGCGGAGCGCCCTTCCATGCGGTGAGTTGAAGAGCGGCGCGGAGCGCATCGTTATTTTCGAGCGACGGCGGCGCACTACTACCAGAGTCTTATCTCCGTATCTAATACAAAAGGTATAGGTTACGCATCACGGCATTGACTGTGCAAGATTGCCAGACTATCTTGCAGACCTACTCTGCCATATTCTGCGCCGCGCGGCGCGGAGACACGGCTGGCGGAGGGAAAATCCGGGAAAACGGGGAAGCGACCGGCGCGGAAAAAGGTGGGGAAACGGGCCGTCAAGTCTGCTTGACGCCGTGCTCACCATACTTTTGTATGGTTTCGCCGTTTGTTCGGCTAGTTGTTACGCGGTGCGGCTGAAACTGCGCTCCGCGTCCTCGCGCTCGTCCGGATTCGCGGCCGCGAGCTGGCTCTGGTAAAACTCGTGCTCATCGGCCGGCAAATCCCCCCGCCGCAGCAGCTCGATCATGTCCGCCAGGCTGCGGACCCGGTTCTCGCGGGCTACGCGCGCCCCCTCGGCTTTAGCGCGGGCCTCGGCGGCGATATTATGCCGCCAGGCCTGGATGCGTCCGCCGATTCTGGCCTTTACGAGTCCATGCGTGATGGGATTGGTGCGGTTACCCGTCTTCCGCCAGTCCGAGCCCATCGCGCGGATCATGTCGGCGACCGCGTCGACGGGGGGAACCGGGTGGTTTCCCGAGACCTTGAGCGCTTCGCGCCAGATGAACCGCGCGTCGCCCTGGTCGCCGGTGCCGCAGACATCGATGAGCGCGGTCATCACAGCCGTGAGATCGAGCGCGGCGTCATCGGATTTCCCGGCTGTCACGGGGATCCCCGGCTCGGCGAAATCGGCGAGAGCGACGCCCTGCGCGGCGGGATTCGCCTCCGCCGCCGTGTGGTCGAGCTTCCAGTCGATCAGCTCTGCGGGCGTCAGATGCCAGCGGCCTTTGCCCCGGAAATAAAAATTGCGATTCACCGTCGTGCCGATGGCGGCATCGGCGGCCCAGCGCGCAAGCACTTCGTCGAATCGCCGGATCCGCCACGACGCGCCGAACGGACTGTGCGGCGCGAGCGTCCCCCAGCGCTCGATGATGCCTTTGCGCGCGAGACGATCGAGGCAATGCCCCACCGTGCGATGAGGCATGGCGACTGCGCAGGTTATGCCATACAGCGCATCGAGCGATGGCTTGGTGGCGCGGGCGACCTTCGTTATGCTGGCGTTGGCCACGAGCACGCCCTGATCGCCGGGAAGCCGCGTGGGCTTCAGCGTCCACATGGCGCGGAACACAACGCTCTCCGAGAGTGTCATGATCTGCTGCACGAACCAGCCGCGCCGCGGGACCGGGCTATTGCGCGGCACATGGGCGGGCCGCTCGTACCAGTCGCCCAGCGTGCGGTTGCGTTTGCGGCGCGTTTGTTGCGCGGGGCTGCTCAGAGGGGATCGTGTCCTTCCCCGAGCGCGGCGAAGAGCCACGCCCGAATGTCGGCGGCATCCGCAATCGCCCCCACGCCGGCGCGCAGCTCGGCCAGCGCCGCGCGCGAGCGGTCGTCATGGTGCGGATTGGCATCCCAGGCGGGCGATTGAATCCATTGCGAGAGATAAGCGCGAATGTACGCCACGTCGCGGACCGTCAGGTCGCCGGGATCGCCGAGAAAAACGCGGATGGCCCGCGCGAGGACACCGGAGGTCTCGTCGCGCCAGTATTTCGGCGCGTCCGCCGGGTCAGTCGGTAATGGCACCAGGCGCGGGCTCAAAATTCCCCCTTATCGTAGAGCATTTTCAGCAGCAGCCTGATATCGCCTTCGAGCGCCTGCACGGCGCTCGCCAGCGAATGCAATGTGCCGTGGTAATCGTCCGCCGCGACCGGCAGGTGCGCGATCTCCGTCCGGATGCGTTTTTCCGTGGCGCAGAGCCTGCCCCACAGCACGATGGCGGGCGCGGCGCCGGGCGCGGCGCCGGGCGAAGCCGCAGGAAGCGGCGACGCATAAACGGGACGAGGCCTCACCGCCGGACATGTTTTCGCCATTGCTCGGTTGATCCGGCGGGGGCGGGCGAAAGTGGACCGTTCTCGTGCTGCCGGTCATTGAGGGATCTCCGGCGCGGGCAGTTCCTTGAATCGCTGCTCCATGACAAGCTCGAAGACCGTGCGGCCGCCCGCGACGAGCATGTAGGGCGTGAAGACCTGGATATTAGAAACCATCCCGGTCTCGATCAGCGCCACCTGCGCCTCAACCCAGCGGTAGAGTTGCCGCCATGCAATGCGCTCAGCCTGCGCCGTCAGAATGGCGCGGTCGGCTGGGCCTTTATGCAGGTGGCTGCGCGCGGACCAGAGTTTGTCGAAAATGGCGCTTACCTTGGCCGGGATCTGAAACGGAAATTCGAGACGGTCCTGCTCAAAGTGAAACTCGATGCCGGCCATTTTGCGATCGCTGTATATCGCGGCGACGCGGGTCGCACCCGCTTCGACGAGCTTCGACGTGATTTCTCCCGCGCTGCGCTCGACGGGCACATCGGTCGTGCCCATAAATAGGGCTTTCTTTTTGCCGCTCATGACTCCGCCGCGAGCACGTACTGGCTCTTGCTCAACGAAAACGTCCACGCCTTCGCAGCCAGGTAATCCGATTGATCCGGCGGGACGCGAATCACGTAAACGGCGGACGTCGACGGGCAGCGCAGCCGAAGGGCCACGATGCGGCGTTCCGGGTCATCAGGCAGATCGATGGCCAGCAACTCGCCGTCGCCGCCGCGATCAATAATTACGGCTCCCGCGTCATTGATGAAGCGGTCCTGGCCGTAGCGCTCGATCATGACGCGCCGGACTTCCGCGTTCCGCTCGTCGAGAACATGCCGCACAGTGATCCAGTCTGGCCGAACCACCACGAAGGCAGGCACCATGACGCCGTGCCAGAAGTAAAGGTTTTCGACGTCAGATTCAAGAGCGGCGTACCGTTCGCCGTGAAGCCTTCGCCTTTCGTCGAGGCGAACGGTGGGTTTTGCGACCCAATACAGGGTATCTTCGGTGAAATGCAGTAGCCACGCACCCGACAGAAAGGCGCTATAAACAGGTTCCGCCCACGCTTGGACGCAGCTGTGTTTCAACTGGACCGCACCGATGTAAGTTGTCGCGATCCACGACAGATCGAATCTCCAACCCCACCATCCCCACGTCTGGATGCACCACGCGGCGAATCGCTGAATAGCCCGAGCGTCCCGAGCGGCCCGAGCGTCCCGAGTGGCCTGAGCGGCCCGAGCGTCCCGAGCGGCCAGAGCGGCCTGAGCGGCCTGAGCGTCCCGAGCGGCCATAGCGTCCAGAGCGTCCTGAGCGGCCCGAGCGTCCCGAGCGGCCATAGCGTCCTGAGCGGCCTGAGCGGCCATAGCGTCCCGAGCGGCCAGAGCGTCCAGAGCGGCCATAGCGTCCTGAGCGGCCATAGCGTCCCGAGCGGCCAGAGCGTCCAGAGCGTCCCGAGCGTCCCGAGCGGCCATAGCGTCCTGAGCGTCCAGAACGTCCAGAGCCACAGGGGCATGGGCAAGACGAATTCTATGCATCACCTCGAACACGTATTTGTGCAAGGACGGCTGGTCGTCAAGGCTCCATCCCGCGCGGAGACGCACGATTTCCCGCTCGATTCCCAAGGCCGACAGATAGCGCGCGAGATGGCCTTCCACCTCGCGCTCGTCCAGCCTGCCCGGATAATTGCAAGCCTCCGCGAAGGGAGCTAAAAGACCGCGCGAATCAGTCGACGACATTCCGTATCGCCTCAGGCGAATACTCCCGCTGAATGCGGATCTCATAGTTACCCGGCGAGAGCGAAACCGGGCCGTGCTCTTCATGCACGAAGGTCGCGCCGGGATCGCCCGCAATCGAAACGCCCTCGCCGGAAACGCGGACGAAAATACCCTCGCCGATTTCCAGCACTTCCGCTGTCTCGAGATCCGCCAGACGATGCGAATGCCCGGTCGACTCCCCGTATGCGACAGCGCCGTCCGGACGCTTCCTCGATGCGCCCGCCGGAAGTTTGTCGCGCCTGATAAACAGCACGTCCCCCTGTCTTTTCAATTCGCCGATTTTGCTCGCCATTTTCATTTCATCCCTTCGTTTCGCAGTCTGGCGCGATGCGCGCGCCTCGCTTGCCCATCATCTCGCGCTCGAGATCGTCCCACCGCCCGCATCTCGCCAGATATCGGAAGCGGCGGCGAAGCTGCGGGTCGGCAATGTGATCGAAACTCGGCGTCGGCACAGTGGGAGCGCCAT
>Ga0307478_10001126_pt1 | contig 24373 bp, 22 predicted proteins | sample atmos_gasesECM4C_2_FD_203713 | JGI IMG/M metagenome (GOLD analysis project Ga0307478, IMG submission 203713) | Hardwood forest soil microbial communities from Morgan-Monroe State Forest, Indiana, United States - atmos_gasesECM4C_05 | ecosystem: Environmental > Terrestrial > Soil > Temperate...
TTGGCTACTTACAGCAAGGGGCTGGCCAAGGGTGTCGCTCCGAAAGGTGTGCGAGTGACGATGATTTCGCCCGGCTTCATCGAGACTTCAGGCGCAAAGGGAATGATCGCCGACATTTCAAGAGGCAGCGGCATCAGCGAGGACGCTGCGCGTCAACGGATTATGGACATGCTTGGAGGCATTCCCATCGGCCGGCCAGGCCGCCCCGAGGAAGTGGCGGAGCTGGTAGCCTTCCTCACCTCAGACCGAGGCGCGTTTATCAGCGGCGCTGATTACGTTATCGACGGTGGCACGATACCCACGACTTGATGCCCTCGTATCACGGGGGAGGCTTATTAAGTTAAGTCGCGGGAAGGCCATGTGCCGCGCACCGATCATCAAGGGAATCAAATAGTTCCCAAAACCAAACATGAGCGGCATGGCTACAAAAAAATCATTGTGGTTCCGTGCATGGTGAACATGCGGTTGAAGACTTCGGGAGAAACAAAATGATTGTGTGCGGTGATCAGCTGGACCCTCATGATCGTCGCTTCGACACCGCCGATGACCAAAAACAGGAGCGCGTAAAGGATATAGAGGATTCCCAGTCGTTTATGGTCGACAGTGATGGCCCAATCGAGATTCTCGCATAGCAGAGCGCGGCGCGTCCGGAAGAGCCGAGCGAGCACGCCGAGCCAGAGCAGAAACAGGTTGAACATGGCGGTGAGTTATAACAAACCGCCTCGCGAGCGCGTCTCGTATGTTGCTGATTCTTTGGAGCGCAAGCATTTTGGCGAGGCACAGGTCAACCATCGTGATGGCGAGTTCTCCGGATGGATGTTGGAGGACGATGTCCTGCGAGAGATACAGCTTGCTGCCTTGCTCGGGGTCTCTCGGCGCTCGTTTCATCCAACGGGAAATCGTTCGCTCAGAAACATCGAAACCCAGCATCAGAAGCTCACCGTGGATGCGCGGCGCTCCCCACGTTGGATTCTCGGCCACCATGCGAAAGATTAATTCCCGAACTTCTTTCGGAGTCTGCCTTCGCCCAAGCGGCCTTCGCACTTTGGAAATCAGCCCCCAGTACAACCGGAAGCCAGTCCCACAATAGTTTATCGAATAATGCGAGCCTCGGCCTGGGACGCCTTCGGGGTTTAATGCTACAAGTTGCTGGCGAAGAGCGAGGTTTTCGAAAAGCAGCCTGCGACGACAGCAGAAGAGTCGGAGGATCGCACGCGCCAAGAGCACAAACATGTCTATCATACATATTCGAGTGCTGGCGCGCCTTGCCTGTGAAGGGCAAGGCCGTATCCTGTTGAAATCACAGCCCGACAGGATTTTGGCGAACGACAAGCCATTAGGGATCGTCCGAATGCGAGATCGTAACACGCGAAGCCTCGAAACGCAGCCTCGGCGAGCTCAACCGTTAGATGAATGGGCACTAGTCTGAGAAGCTGGCCATTGCCTCTGCCTGGGTCTTGTAGACCTCGAAGAGCGTCATCAGCTTCGTGATTTGCAGCAGTTCATTGAATTTTGTTCCCAAGTGACAGAGCCGAAGGGATGCTCCACTCGATTTTGTGGAGGAATACGCAGCCACCAGGGCTCCCAGGCCCGCGCTGTCAATCCAAGTGATATTGTTCATGTTCAGGACCAGCTTCTTCTTACCTCCGGCAAGGAGGCTTTTCACCGTTTCACGCAACGCACCGGTCTCCTCTCCAAGCGCGATGCTCCCGTCGAGCCACACAACCGTCACGCCATCGAGTTCTCCGCTCGTGATCCTTAAAGCCACGATTGGTCCCTCCTCGTCAACAGGGATTCTGGCAGTAGGCGCGCAAAGTAAGTTCGTACCGTTCTTGTGGCCCAGAACATATCATCCGAACTTCGCCATTTCCAGGATATTATTGCGCAAAGCTGTACCGGTAGCTGGAAGGGCTCTGATTGCTCGAAGGTAAATCGCGCCGTTTTTTTCCCTGAACAGCCATGCCACCGGCTTTTTTAGCAACCGTGTTTGGCGCTAGGTGTCGAGACACACTCTAATCAGATTACACACAGATCGGTAAATCGAATTAGTCTTTGTTGTGGAACCGTCCAGGTGTATGTTATGCGCCTCGTCGAGGGTCATACTGCGCGAAATCGATAAAAACCATGAGATCCGAATACATCAAATTCACGTCGCGAGCTATCCCCTCTCTGCGAATTATCTCTTTCGGAGTTGTGTTTGCGTTCTTGTACTTTGCTTCGAGTGTCGTCGTGACGATACTGCTTGCCGTTCTACTTGCCTATTTTCTAGACCCAGTTGTCGAACTCTTGGAACGAATGCATGTGCCTCGCGGCCTCGGCGCCCTGATCGTTCTCCTAGCCGTCACGCTCTTCATCGGAGGGCTGGGTTATCTGGTGGCCCTTCGCGCGAATCAATTCGCTAGTGATTGGCCGCGCTATAGCGGAATCCTGCACCATACCACAACAGCTGTCGGTCACAAGCTGGTCACGGTGGAAAATCAGGTTGAAGCGATCGCGTCGGAAGACGAAAAGAAGGGCGCGCCCGTGCACATAGCCGAAACGCGGTCGGTCAGCGACTGGTTGTTACTCGGCGTAGGTTCACTTTATTCCGTTTTTCTTGTTGCTACCTTCCTGCCGTTCCTGGTGTTTTTCATGCTCGCTGCAAAGCCGCAGATATGGAAAGTGACCATGGAATTGTTCCCCTCGGGGAACCGGATGCGCGTCAAGGAGGCTCTTGATCAAGTGAATGTAATGCTCCGTTCCTACTTTGCCGGCAACGTGCTAGTGGCGCTTATTCTGATGCTTGCGAGCTGGGCCTTTTTTCTAACCATTCATCTGGACTACCCCTTCCTGACGGGCTGTGTTTCGGGTCTGCTGAATTTAGTGCCGTACCTCGGCGCGGTGCTTGCCTGGGTGCCTCCCTTTTTTGTCGGCATGGTGAAATGGAACACTATCGGCCCTTACATTGGCATTGCGCTGACTCTGCTCTTTCTCCACGTGATCGCCGCTAATCTCCTGACGCCTGCTCTAGTGGGACGTCGCGTCCATTTGAATCCGCTGGCGATCACCGTGGGTCTGTTGCTTTGGGGATGGCTTTGGGGTGGCATCGGAATCATCCTGGCCATCCCCATTACTGCGACGGCTAAGGTAATTTGCGACCACGTCGAGGGCTGGGAACCGGTAGGCCGGTGGCTCGGCGCATGACGCTGCTAGTCGCCCGCGCCCGTGGGATAGCGACGATCGCGGCCGATTTTGTCAATTACCGAGATTGCTCAGTCTGCCCGCTGACAGTTCGCGCGACGCCACGATAGCGAAGGAGGAGAAGAGTGATATCGTCTCTCTGATTTTCTCCGCGGGTAAACATACGAATAGACTCGAAAATGGCCCTCTGGAGATGGTCCATAGGAGGATCCTGCTGGCCGGTGAGAATTTCGCGGAGGCGGGAAACCCCGAACAGCTGTTCATCAGGGTCCATGGCCTCGGTAACGCCATCACTAAAGAGGATGAGCGTGTCGTCAGACTGAAGTTCCACGCGGGCGGTGACGAAATGGGCCTCGGGGATGAGGCCGAGCGGATAGCAGCCCTCGAGGAAGGGCTCAGTGACCTCACCGCGTCGGAGCAACAGCGGTGGAGGATGGCCGGCATTAATGAAATCGACGCGACCATTGAAGTCCAGGACACCGAAAAACATGGTGGCGTAGCGGCCGACCTCGGAGTGCTCACACAGAAAACGATTGATGAGGTCGAATATTCGCGCGGGATCGACGCCTATGGTCATACCCGTAAGCGCACCTTGGAGCATGGCGGTAAGTAGCGCTGCACCGAGACCCTTGCCTGAGACATCCGCGATCAGGAAGGCCGTGCGGCCATCGCTCAATGGAAAAACGTCGAAGTAGTCGCCGCCGACTGCGAGGCAGGGATAATTAACGCCGGTCACTGCAAGATGAGGGAAATCCCGGAAGCCGACGGGCAGCAGCGCTTGCTGGATGTCACGCGCGATGCTCAGCTCCTGTTCCAAGCGCTCCCGCTGCCGCTCTTGTTCGACGAGGCGTGCATTGTCCAAAATGCTGGCGGCTTCCATAGCTAGAGCGTCCAGAATTTGGTGGTCGAGACTGGAGAAGGCCGCAGGGCGGCGCGAGTCGAGATAGAGGACCCCGAGAAGACGCCCGCGCTTGGAAGTGACGGATGCGGTGGAACTGGCGCGAGGGACAGCGTAAAGAGGAATGGCGGCAACGGCGCGAAGTTGCTGCGCGACAACGCTCTCTGCAGACTGAAGTTCGAGATCGGCCTGGCTGACGTCTTTGGTGATCACACCGGATTGCTGGTCGAGAGCCAGATGCAGGGCGGTCTGACTTGGAGTCATGATCTCCGGCGAGAACCGCTCACCCCCTTTACCTCGGGCGAGCCGAACGCGAAGCGATCCTGAAGAATCAGACTCCAGCAAAAGGCCACGGTCGGCATCGGTGATAGCAATCGCGTGGTCGAGCATGGTGCCAAGGACCGAGTCGAGGGGAAGCTGGGAATGCAGCAGTGATGTCGCTTCGAGGAGAAGATTGAGTTTGCGAAGACCACGGGAGGTAGGGTCGGTGCTGGATATGTTTTCGATGCGTGTAAGCAAGTTTTGAAGCGATGCACCGACATCCGCGGCGTGAAAGGTCATTTCGTAAGAGTTCTCGAATCCGAAACTGATGGCGTCGCCATCTTCCAGGACACAACGATCTATTTTCGTTCCGTTGACGAAGATATCCTGGCGGTGACCACGGTCTTCAAGACAGTAGCGATCCCCTTCGGAGATGATCGCCGCACAATGGCGGGAGATGCGGCGGTCCCTAAGTGGGAGGTGATTTCCAGTTTCAACCCCGCGGCCGATGAGAAAAGGTGACTCAGTGATTCGAACAAATTGGCGCGAGCCATCAGGAGAAGTAACTTCAAGCCCCGGTCCGTCGGTGGGAGGGAGGTCAGGCATTGGGATCGACTGGAGCAGGGGTTATTCCGCTCGGAAAGGGATAAAGGTTAATCACCCTTATGCCGCGTATTGCATCCGTCTGGGTGTCGGAAAAGTCGAAGATGGTCACTAGCCTCGTAGTCCTCTGCACCAGTTCGCTAAACTTAGATCTCAAGTGGGTAGCGGCCAGGCCATTAGAAAGTATAGGACACGCCTGCGAAAGGAACCCATCGGGCACGCAATCCTCCCTGGTCCAGCTTCACCGTTACATTTCCCGTCAGCACAAGGTTCCCAATGGGTTTCACTTTCACCCCGCCGGAGAAGTCCGTCCGATTGTATGACCCCACAAACGGCTGAATAGTCGAGGCCGTCAGTATAACCGGATTCGTAACCGATTCATTCACAACGCTGACCCGCTGCGCATGATTGACGTTCTGCGCCAGCACATCAGTCGCGATCGTTAACCATTTGGTTACTCCAAAATCAGCGCCCCCAGAATAGATCAACCTGTTCGGAAGTCGGCCTTCACCGCCCTGCGCGTTCGTGACCAGAATACTGTGCCCGTTGATTTCATACGCAACGTTCAAATGGGGAGATACTCGGCCGCCATACGTTAGGGATACGAACGGTTTGAACCCAACCGTTCCGGATCCCAAAAAATTTATCGCGTCTCCCGTCGGAAGCCGGACTTCGGCGCCGAGCGCCAGTCCTCCTTGTTTGGGTTTCCAGACCGTTCCTTTGATCGCCAAAACCTGATCGCCTATCCCGGTTGCGCCTTTGGACCCGCTGCTCACGTTTGTGAAGGTCGCGGACCCCCCCCCGGTCGAATACTCCGTCCCGCTTGAAATGAACCGCTCATGGACATCGAGAATCGGCATGGCGATAGAGATATCGATCCTGCTCGTAGCGCCATAGGTTAGATATACACCCAACTGATGAGCCGTCAAATCAAGCCTGTTGTTGCTTACGGTTATGGCCGCTCCTCCTTGAAGTGATAACAAAATAGGGATTTGGCTCATGCTAGTCCCATCAATATCTTCGAAACGGAAAAACTGGTAGGTCACCGCCAGGTAGATCTTGTGCCTTCCGATCGTCTCCGCACGTTGCGTCAGGACGGGACCTAAAGTGTCGTTTGATGGCACAGGCAGATTCAATCTTGGGTCATACGTATAAATGATGCCCGAGGCGGGCGAAGCCAAGGGCAGATCGCCAAGTTGGCTCCCGACCGCCTCATTCAAAAATGCCAGACTCTGCGAGCCCGTCAAATGCAGCTGATTGGGTATGACGCACGCCAGCTTGGGGGATGTTGGGGTGCAATTGATCTGGGCTTCTGCCGCAGGGCAGAACACTGCTCCAACAAGCAGAAATAAGAACAAAAGGCGATTCATCTTCACCTCTCCTGAAATCGAATGACCCACATCCGTGGCGCCGGGTGCTCGCACTCCCATATCGTGTATCGTGTCCTCACGAAATAATTGCCAACGTCAATTGACTGTAATCGGAACGATCAGCTGCGTTTGGACAAAGTTCGCGGAGTTGGGCCCCGGTGTCGCGGTCACCACCACCTGATATAAACCGGATGGCGTGATCGCTTTTGTAACGGGAGCCGTCACCGTCGACGTTGTTGGGAATACGCTGCAGGACCCCAGAAACACCGCCGATAGGCATAGCAATAGCAGCACACAACAGGTGTAACTCTGCCTGCCAAAAAGCACTCCCCGGCGGCGTCCGATCAGCGCCAATATTGGCAGAATTATTGCGAAAAGCGCATAGGGCGGTCTGCGAGGTTCGATCGGCACTGGCGCCAGTTGGGCCGCCGTACCCGAGGTGCCTCCCGTAGTGATCACGTTCACCGTAAAGTTTGGACATTGTCCCGTGACGAATGTGATCGTACCCATCGGACAATTCGGCGGCGTCGTGCTGTTATTGCTGAACTGGCAAGTAGTGGCAGCGGGTAAACTGCCGCAAGACAATATAAACGGCACGGTCGAAGCCGGCGGAACCCCGGACAGCTGTACCGGCACCGACAATGGCGTGCCGGCGGAAACGGTTGCAGGGGTTTGCGAGGTCGTGAGCGCGTCCGGCCCAAGCACAAACGCGATCGACGCCGACGAAGCGCCGACCCTGGCGGAGATGGTGACCAGCCCCTGTGCAACAGAAGGGAGCGCCGTGTAATTCCCTGTTGAGTCAATGTTGCCTGGGCCATTCAACACCTGCCACGTGACGATCGGGTTGGTTCCCCCATTTTGAACCGTGGCGCCGAACTGTTCGCAATATCCGCCCGCCGGGCATGTGGATCGGGGCGCCACGTGCTGCGGAATCGGCGTGATTTGCACCGTCACGGTCTGTGTGCTGGTGGACCCAACGGTTTGGCTCAGCACGGAGGACATGCTCGGAGCGAAGTTAGCGTTACCGGAATACTGCGCCGTGATGGGGTGCAAGCCTGCGCTCAGCGACGACGTGCTGTACGAAGCAATGCCGCCGGTGGTTAGTGGCGTTGCGCTGCCGCTGATAGCCGAGCCGTTGTCCAAGAAAGTCACAGTTCCCGTCGGCGTCCCGGTCGCCGAACTACTGACGGTCGCCGTGAAGAGAACGGATTGGTCGACCGCCGATGGATTTGGCGAGGAATTGAGTGCTATGAACGTGGGCGCGGTAATGGGGACAGAAGTGGGATTCACCGTCTGCGTGACCACGTTCGATGTGCTGGGCGAGAAATTCGCGTCACCCGCGTACACAGCCGTGACAGGATGGGACCCAACACTCAGCGACGACGTGGTGAACGTCGCCACCCCACCGTTGAGCGGGCTTGTGCTGATCATCACGCCGTTGTCCAGAAAATTCACATTCCCCGTTGGGGTACCGCCACCAGATGGCCCGTTCACACTCGCTGTGAACGTTACTGCTTGTCCGGCGAAGGAAGGATTTCCCGAGGAAGCGAGAGCCGTCGCCGAAGGGAGAAGCGTGGATTGCACCACCTGCGTCACCGCTTTCGACGTGGTGCCCGCGAAAGTCGCGTCGCCCGGATACTGCGCCGTAATCGAATGGGTTCCAACGCTCAACGACGCGGTGTTCAATACGGCCACTCCGCTGGCATCCAGCGCCCCTGTGCCGATCTGCGTGGTGCCGTCTATGAATGTCACGGTCCCCGTGGGCACCGCGGGCGCACCGCCCACAGAACTGACCACGATCGCCTCGAACGACACCGACTGGTTAGTGACCGAAGGATCCGGCGCTGAGAACAGCAGCGTCGTCGTCGCATTGGACACGGTTTGCGTCAGGGGGGCAGACGTGCTCGGCGCTAAATTCTCAACACTGCCGTTATTGTTGCCAGTGTTACTGAAAAACTCAGCTGTAATGGAATGGGAGCCGACGCTCAACGAAGTCGCAGTGAACGTGGCCTGCGCGGCCCCATTGAGGAGGCCAACTCCGAGCGCCACGCCGTTGTCAAAGAAGCCGACAACATCCCCGACCAGGGGTGCAGCGCCCGTACTCATCACCGTGGCCGTAAACGTGACGGGCAGGCCGACGCCTGAAGGGTTGGCGGACGAAACAACCGATGTCGAGGTGGCCACCGTCCCAGAATTCACCAGGGCGAACACGAGCGCTTGAGAGGCCGACCCGCCTGACGTCAGAACCTCATATAATCGGGGTCCGTTATTTTGGCCGTGTGACGAAACAGGCGTGCTTGCCGCGTACACGCCTCCTCCCGTCCCTGGAATCGCGTCGCCGGGCACCGCTACCGCTATCGGGATTCCGCCTCCCGGGAATGAGAAAAATTGGCCGACCATCGCACCGCCGTTGTTAGTGTAGGAATTCGTGAACGCGAACCCGCCGCTATTGTTATCGCTCATGCTGAAAAACGAATTGAACACAAACGACGGGAAAATTGTGCCCATCGTGCCGACGGCACCTGGAACTGGACTTTGCTGGCCCTGAAGTACAGCGGCCTGCAACGGTCCCAGTGTTCCGGCGTTATTGATGGCGCGGAAATACCCGCTATCGGCAGTGCCGCCAGTTACGCCGGACTGAAATACAACATTGCCCGAATTATCCACGGCCACATTCGTTGCATAGTAGGCAGAACCCCCGAAACCGGGAATGGTCGTTGTGGTCGAAAGGGTCCCGGCGCCTGTACCGGGCGCCGCCGCTCCACTGGGCGCAACTACCGTAGGGGCGCTTCCAGCCTGTCCGATAAAGACCCCGGCGCTAGTAGGCACATTTTCGAAGGCCACCCGGCCGCTGTCCGTAAAGGCGGAAATCGCGCCGAAGTCGGTGAATGTCGTTGTCGTCCCGGGAATTGTGTCGCTGGAAGAGACGACTTTTGCCGGCGGGCCACTGGCAGAACCAATGTAGATTCCCGAAGTCCCATTGCTTTTTTGTGCTGTGAACGCGACCTGGCCGGATGAATTGACGCCTATGCAGGCAGCGGACCAACAATTGAAGGTAGAGAAAAATAGAAAGGTTGTGCCGCCTTCCGGCACGGTATCTCCAGAAAAGGCGATCTTGCTCAGACCGCTCCCCGTCCACAGAAATATGCCCTCCGACCCATTGTTGATGGCCCCCCAGAATGCGACCTGGCCTGAATTGTTGATGGGCGAGAGCGAGTTCGTATTGGAGTTGAAGTCCAGATATGTAAAAGCAGGGTTTCCGGTGACTGGCGCCGTATCCCCGGTGGCAGCCACCTTGGTCACCCCACCGGCCGGCCCCGAAAGGAGAATCGCTGTCTTACCCCCCGTGATAATCGCCGGAAAGGCTAGCTGTCCACTGCTGTTCATGTAAAACGGCTCTGTGCCGGAATAGTTCGAACCCAGCAAAACCATGGTCCCGCCGCTAAACCCTGGAACCGGATCGCCTTCCCCGAGGATCCTGCTTGTGACGCCCGTGAATATGTCTTTGACAAAAATAGAACTTTGCCCCCCAGCCAGGTTCGCGACGAAGCCGACGAACTCCTGCGCGTTCTTCCCATCGGACGCGGGCAGAGAGAGACACACCCGCGCGCCTGCGGGAAGCGAATCCGCCGTGCTCATCAACGGCGTTAGACTCGTCGGTGTGCCGAGAAACTCCGCGAAATTCGCCGCGCCGCCTTGAAGGCTTGACTGAAAAAAAGTGGAGCCATTGTCCAGAGCGTCTAACGGGAAAAAGAAGAAGACTGTGTTAAAGCCAAGATCGAATGTTCCGCCCCCCGAAAGCTGCGTTGATTGTCCCGAAAGAGCCACAGGTAGAGGAGCGGTGGTTCCAGTTTGTTGATAGAGCCCAAATCCCCCCGTCGAGAGACCCGCAACAAAACTCGCCCGATCGTTGTTGTCCGTGGTCGCATCCAAAATCGAAGTAAAAGTCGCGCCGCTTGTCCCGGGGGCGGACTGGCCAGTGGAAGCAATGGTGTCCAAAACACCGTTGGAATGAATACGAATTGCTGATGTCCCAGTGGCGGTGTTTACCACCCCGACAACTGATCCCAGATTACTCAGCCGTGTCGAGTTAGAGATTAAGGCAATGGAGGTTCCAGAAGATGTCTGCGTAAGCGGCACCGGCGCTCCCGGTGTATAAAGCCAAGTCGAGTATGTAGACGTCACCGAGTCGTAATTCTCAAACGCAACTTGTCCCTTATCGTTTAGCAGTCTGTGACGAGCAAGTCCGGGGAGAATATTAAAAGTACCGCCGCCCGGTTTCGGATCCCCGTTTGCGACCACTTTCGTAACGCCCGATGCAGATGCAACATACAGACCCGGAGTGGTCCCCGCAACTGTTCCAAAAACAAGGACTTGACCGAGAGCATTGATTCCCGACGCGGCGAGAACAGATGTGGTAATTGCGCTGCCCTGCCCGGCTGCAAGCACAGGCGCGCCGCCAGCGGGCGCAATATAAAAGCTGGACCCGTAGTATCCGTAAATCGGGGAAAATGGTTGCAGATTTGAGATGAACGCAACATCATCATGGTCGTTCAGGTCGCCACCGAGCCCCCGAAAAACCAGCGGAAACCAAAGGCTCGGCCCAAAAAGCTGGCCAGGGGTCCCGCCAGGGGCGGCCTGGTCTGACGTCGCCACGGTGCTATAGGTCGTGCCGTTATAGAGCAGTATGGCGCGATGCAATCGGCCGTCGGGCGGGCTTACGGTGTAGTCCACAAGGAACGAAACGTGGGCCGAAGAATTCAATCCCCCCAGAACAAAGTCCACGGCTGTGCTGCCCGCAACGTTTGGGACGGGGTCGCCGTATTGGAGAAGTCGAACGGCTGAAGCAGACCCGAAGCGCCTGAGGAACAGCGCCGAGCCGGTGGCTCCCAGCGCCGAGGTGCCTGCCGACACTGTCGAGAGGCCCTCGCCGATGAACGCGAAGTCGCCCGCCTGATTTACGATCGAGAGATTGGGTACGCCGAAATGGTTCGACAGGCTGAGCGGCGTCTGATCGGTTACCAGGGTCACCAACGAGACGGTATTCTGCGCCTGCGCCGCGGAGGAGAAAAGCAGTGTCCCACCGAGCAGGGCAAGCAGCAAAAACGTCAGTCTCCGGGTGACCGGGCGAACGGGGATGGTTCGGGCCGAGGGCAGAAGGGGCTGGGTGAGCCTCAAGGCGTCCTCCAAAGATTTCCAGGTCAAAATGGTTGAGTGCGGCGGTTCACCGACACGACCACCTTAGAGACAGACAACCACTTCTCCATACGGGGGGAACTGACCTTGTTTACTCTTAGCAGCAAAAACTGTCAAGTAAATTCTCATTGATTTATGATTGCGCAAAGTCAAATTGGCAGGAATTGCGGAGGATTACGTGGTTGGTGATTACTTATTAAGTAATGAGTCTCTCAGAATCTTGCTTCGTCGATGTACCACCTCCCGTTTTTCTTGGCGAATCGCACGTAGAAATTCCCGGAATTGGGAGTCTCCACGCCGCGGCCATCCTGGACCGCACCCTCATAGGTGCCTATCGCGGTTGCGAAGGCGCCATCATTCGAAATATTCAAACTCTGGAGGTGAAATTCTCGGCGGATCGATTTTGCTGCGTCGAACGCTCTCTTGTAAGTGCTCTTGTCATCTTTGGGTAACTTGGGCCACAATTCTCCCAACTCAGCCAGGCTTCGATGAGAGAAGGCAGTTGATAATTGCTGGAGCGAGACCGCGATCGCTTGGCGGTCGACATTGTCCGGAAGCGCGGAGGACACGACCGGGGGCTCAACGGCCTTGCTCGGTGGAGCCGGCTCCGCAACTATCGCGGCAGGAGGCGCGGCCGCGGCGACCAGCTGGCTCGGCGGCACAACGGGCTGGGGGCTAATTGCAGCCGGTTGGCTTGATCGTTCGGCGGCCGGAGGTGGAACGGGATTACTGACTACCACCTCGGTCCGATCTAGAGCTGGAGGGGTTGCTCCCTGCCCTGCCCCTCGGCCCGCTCCTCCCTGGCCCGATGGTGCCTGCGGCTCGGGAGCAGGATTGGCTCGAGTTGGCGTATTCGAATCCTGCCTTTGATTGACCGGACCCTGGACGGGACCCGTTGCTTTGACCGAATCGCCAGTGACAGGAACCACCCGCTTTTCTCCCTCTGTTGACGCTGTTATTCCGGAAGCAGGTTTCGAAACAGGGGGTAGAACACTGGCCGGATCGCGTTGAGAATGATTGCTTGAAACGGGCGCGGGCGTGAGTGGAAGCTCGCCCGAAACTGGCGCAGCCGACGCGACGGGCGTCGCGGAAGTCGGCGTGTTTGGCCGTCGAGCTCTAAGAAGGTAAGTCCCTCCACCTGCCACAATCGCCGCGAGCGCTAACAAAGCGATCGGTACCGGCCGCTTCCATCTTGTTACCGCGGCAGCTGTGGGCGCTGGGGATGGTACTTCAGATCGTACAGCGACAGGCCGTCGCGCGTCGGGAGCTCGAAGGCGATTGACTGATTCTGCTGCCTGTCCGGATGTAACAGGACCCTTTTGCGCTCGCGGAGGTGTGAGTGGCGGAGCAGCCACATGAGAAGGCCGATACGCGCCTATTGCCGGGCCGACAAGAGTTTCGTCGCCCTGTGGGTCGCCTTCGACCGGGGGCGGAGGAACCGTCCGATTCCGCCACATCTCAGCATTGAGCTGTTCTAGGAGATCTTTCGCGGCACGGTTGGCGGTATCGATTTGAAGAACTCGGCGGACCATTTCATAAGCTTTTCCGACGTCACCGCTTTTGAAGGTTTCCCGGCTGGCTGCAAGCAAATCTGCTACTTCAGCATTCTGCAGGCGCCTCCAAACGGGCTCTAGGTCGATGAGCACTTCCTCCATGGATTGGAAGCGCTCATCAATGTCCTTTCGCAACATGAGATCCACCAAGTCCGCCACGTCGGAAGGAGTCCCCGGCGCAGTCTCGGAGAGCGGCGGCACGTTTTTCCTCATAACGCTCTGCATCACAGCGCCATAACTCTCACCATCAAAGGGCCTGCGGTAGGCGAGTAGCTCGTAAAACACGACCCCCGCAGCCCAAACATCTGACCTTGCGTCCGCCCGGCCACCATCGATTTGCTGAGGAGACATGTATGCGAAGGTTCCGATGACCTGGCCGGTTTGCGATCTTGAGCTCTCGGCAATACGAGCTATGCCGAAGTCCACCACCTTCACGGTTCCTTCACTTGTTACCATAACGTTGGCAGGCTTGATGTCTCGGTGGACAACGCCTTGCTTGTGAGCGTACGCCAGCGCCCGGCAAACGTAGGCAATGTAGCCAACTTTTTGAGATAAGGGCAGTTTGTGACGACCCTTAATCAGCTTGTCCAAGCTTTGTCCGCTGAGATACTCCATGGCAATAAAGGGAGTATCCTCTGCCTCCCCGAGCTCATAGATGGTGACGATGTTAGGATGCTGTAGAGCGCCAGCGGAGTGCGCTTCCTGGTTGAAGCGTGCAAGCTGCGAAGGATCTTCGGCCAAGCCCGTCGTAATGGTCTTTAAGGCTACCAGCCGATCGATGAGAGGGTCACGGGCCTTGTACACTACGCCCATGGCCCCCTGGCCGATTCTTTCAAGAATTTCGAATTTGCCCAGTCTCTTCATCGCGGGCTAGCCAGCAAGAACGGTGCCTCGCAACTTGCACCTATATTCGTCGTTATCGTAGGTATCCGCGGAGACGTCGGGCGCAGAAACTGGGCAAATATTCTCAAAAGGCAAAGCCTGAGTCAATAGCTGCAGGCTCATTCGCTCCCATCTTAGCAAGACACGCGGAGAACCTAGGAATAGCACTTCAAGTGTCGCGAGCTGTTTGTAAATACCTCTTGGGTGCAGGATTGGGTGTAGCTAAGATGGTCAGAATGACTCCCGAAAACAGCATTCATCGTGAAGCAGCATCTTGGAACTTCAACGAAGTCCAAGGAATGTTCCGGGTCACGTGGCCTTGCCCGTCCGTTGTTTTCAAGTTGGCTGTCTGCATGAGCATGTTTACGTCCACCACTTCAAACACACCTGGTTGCTCGGCCGTGCCGACGCGGTCGCCTCTCTTCGGAACGGGACCCGTATATTGTGGCACCATTGATTCCTCCTAGTTGTCTGCCCATGTGTGCGTTGCTGCCCGCCGGGTAGGTTCTTGTATAAGCCATTCATACGCCTTTATCTTCGCAATAGCCAGAGGCATATTGGAAGAGCACCCGGGCCGGGTACCTAGAGGGCCTACATTCGTTGCCGTGGAGATTTAGGCTAGCACAGATAACAGAGAGATGTGCAGCACCTACACAAGAGCGGCTACCGCGTAGCCTTTCCGCGTTCCGTCCCACCGTGATGCGTCCAACATTCAAGCCTACAATAGGTAGGCGGGCACCCGTGCGTAGCTGGTGCTCGCTCAATCGTTGGCAATTGCTCCAAAACTAGCAATAGAATCGTATCGTGCGTAAGAGCCAGATTACGCGGATTCCGCAGAATGCCCCACTCCGCGATCAAGCTTGGATGGACGTGGACCGTATGACTTCGGTTGAGGTCTCATCGGAAGAGAGCGACTATCCAATCGAATCTGCGTTATCACTAGAAGGAAAGGGAGGCTGGCGTGCGGCTAACCCTGGGATGCAGACAATTCGTCTGATCTTCGACGAACCCCAAAAGCTAAGACGGATCTTGCTTGTTTTTGAAGATACCGAAAACAGCCGAACACAAGAATCCGTCCTTCGGTGGTCACCCGATATCCACGAGATTGTCCGCCAGCAATGGAATTTTAGCCCGCCAGACTCAGTCCGGGAGACAGAAGACTATCCGGTTGAACTCTCCGAAGTCAAAGTACTTGAATTAATGATCGTTCCTGACAAGAGTGGTGGAGAAGTCCGCGCGTCTCTCGTGAGTTTGCGTCTAGCTTGATTCTAAAGTGTTGCCCACCTATTACCCGCTTTGCACGGTTCGCGTTAATCCCAGCTCTATGCAGCGGTGACGAAACTGAGAGCCGCCCTTTCCCGCAGTTCTCTGACGCGGAGTTTGATCCTCATGCCCGCTCCGCGCTCATACTCGAACACATAAAGGTCTGAGCATCTTCCGCAGAGCCAGAAATGCTCGACGCGACGCTGGTGTGCGGGAGACTGACCATCCAATGAAGGCTTGCAAGACCGAACCAGTCTGCCTTCGCGGTAGTCGAACGGCGCCTCGCAATCACGATTCGAACACTTCGCAAACATACCCCTCCTCGCGCTCGCGCAAACTCACTGGCCTTGTTTCCCTGGTTAAAGGGCGCGCATAAACGCAAGAGCCTGCCCGCCCTCCTCCACTTTCTAACTTGCCGCCTTCGCCCCAACGCGAACTGTCTTGGCATGGGCGGCTTTTGGCACTTCAATGTTTAAGACGCCATCTTTCACTGTGCATTTACTTTGGAACTGTCAACCTCCGCTGGCAGGTCCGCGGTGGTGAAGTCGGGGACCTCAGCCCGGACTGCCAGGTTGTTTTCTGTTATTTCCAGGTTACAGGGCGCAGCAGTTCGGATTCGGCAAGTTATTTTCAAATCGCGGCAGAGGGTTCGTCAACGTCACTTCTGACGAGAAGGGGCTGACGGCATCGCCAGCCCCTTGCTACTTCGTCTTCGGTCCGGGTCTCTTCAGCGAGCCCCTGCTGCGGCTGCCAAGGCCGGCGCTCCCACATTCACCTTGATCTGCTTCGGCTTTGCTTCTTCGCGCTTCGGGATGCTTAGCGTCAGTACGCCACCCGTGTCCTCGCGGAGGAAAATTAGGAATTGACCATCGGTAGTTGCGGACTGCCTTCTTAATGGAGCCAATTGGAGCCTGGCCGAGAAAGGTTGTGGACGCTAACTCACTGAAAGATATCGTAGGCCCGTGCGGACTCGAACCGCACACCTCTACCATGTCAACAACCTTAGGTTTTACAATAGCTTACAAGACTGCGGGGACTGCCAAAATACTTGTAAGTCGTGTAAGACATCAGAATTGTGGGTTGGATTGTGGGTTGGAAATAGTCAGGGAGGCAGCGTCTATCTGCCCAACATAACGACCAAGAACCCGGCCCGCTTTGCGCCTTTACGAACCACGCCCGAGTCTTCCCGCACATGTGCGCGCAGACTCTGAGGGCCGAATCTGGCCATTTCTCTTGAAGCCAGTGAAATGCGCAGCGTGTTGTCTTGGCTCCACCGAGCGCCCACTTAGTTAGTGCAACGTCCAGTCTGCTTTGTAATTAATGTGCCGATCCCCTTAAGAGGAGCATTTGAAGAGACCTACAAGATGGCGTCTGAAATACGACGAAGGAATGTTGGCTTGGCACGATGGTTCTTTCGCAGCCGCTCAAGAGCAGAGTCAAAATGTACCTGCTGCCCACGACGCGCAGCCAGATCGCGCAAATCAAGGATGTGACTGAGAGCCCGGTCATAGTTGTTTGGCTGTTTCGTTTGGGCGAGAGCATCAACCCGTTCCCAAATTTGTGCCTCCCGCCCGGCCAAATTGTCCAGGTATTGCACCCGCGCAGCTGTTCTCGCCCGCTCCTGCTTCTCCTGTTCCGCAGTTTTGCGCTCGGCTTTGCGCCGGATTCTCTGGGCAACGTTCGCTTGAGCCACAGCCATGATTTGTGAAACGGTTCGCGGTTGAGAATCCTCTCCCTCGGCTCTCGGCAGGGGCGGCACACGGCACTTATTGAAGCGCCGCAGGAGATCAATCCTTGAGCGAGAATTATTGTCATCGGCCAGTCCGAGCAGGAGGGCGTTTTTCTCCGCTTCTGGCATAGCCGCAATCCATGCAGCAAGCTTCGCTCGGGAGGGGATCGCCGCAGAGAGATTACGGCTGCGCTCCGAAGCGGCCTCGATCAATTCCCTGTCTATGTCCAGAAAGTGCGCGAGGCTCTGAAGAGAGGGCGATAGCTTGGCCAGGCCGGGTGGCACGGGAGGTTCGGCTGCGTGCGGGCTCAGTTCCTGATTCTGCAAACAGAAAAGCCACCCCAGATAGAGGGCGCGCAGGTCGCCCCGCATCAGGTCCCCGCGCAGCGGTATCAACGAGTCCATCCATCTTTCGTTATCCTCCCAATCCCGCCCCTCACCTTCGGAGATGAATTCGAGGATCGTGAAGTCCTTTGTCTTACGCATACGGAAACTTTCTCCCACGCAATAGGCCGCCACATCCTTCGTGTCGACGGCTCGCCTTGGGAGCCGCAATACCAATTGGAACACGCAACCATTTGCTGTGTAGACAAAGGCATCGAAGTATTTCTCCATCAGGATATTGGGGTCGCCTTTGAAATCTCCCCATTCATACGTGTTTACGAAACTAGTTGCGGTGATTTCAGCGCGCGTCGAGAGCGCTCGAAGCTGCCGGATTTCAGGGTGGGCTAAAGGACGATCCACGGCTCTAAATTCATAGTACAGAAACTCGCTCACGTGCGCTCCGTTCGCCAGTAGCGATAAGCTGCAATCCATTCAGCTCCTCTTGGCGTTGGCGATGGTAATGGAAGATCCAGAATTGGAATTCTCTGCCGCTTGCCGCCACGCTGGCAAACAGCAACGATTGCGTTGTCCCCATTCATATCGATCTGCTCCACGGCTACCTTTATCCCCAGAATTTCAGTCACAAATGGAAGAGCAAGACTGTTCTCAATCATTGTATAAAATCCGACAGTTTGCTCGGATTCGTTGTATGCGTCCATGATCGCTTCCGCAATGAGCGTATCAAGGTGGGCATTGTGTCGGCGAAGATTCTTGCGGGCGGTCTTTCTTCGAGAACTGCGCTTACAATCGCGCATGTAAATTCCTGGTGTCCTCCATCAATCTGCGTGGCACCACAATTGCCGATGAGAGCATCTTAATTTGATCTGGAAAATCAGGTGTTCACGTATTCGAGTTTTCCACAATGGTATAGCCCAGTGCGGCGTCACCTGCCAGCCTCTTCTTGTACATCCGGGCCAGCATTGGCACCAGCACATCCGCGGTCGAAGCGTTCGCGTCTTCCGTGCAACCCGCTTTCGTTCTTCCGGTTTTGCCGCGTGGATCGCGCGCCAGTCCATGACGCCAGCGGGAGAATAGCCGGACTTCCCACTCTTTCCCTCGCAGCGCGCGGCATAAACGTCTTCACGTCCCCGAAACAGGCTTCGAAAAAGAGCAATCTTCTTCTCTGGCGTAGAAGGCACCGCGATGTTGGCGTCGGATTTGTCTACAATCGGAAATGCAGTCGGGCGTACTTCCTTCGATGGCGAATCCTCAACATCACGGTTGGGTTTGAACGCCTTCCAAGCTTTTCCATGGTAACTTCCAGCCGCAGTGATGTGAGTGCGAAGGATTCTGAAATGCGAGTCTTTCATGGCTGGATATTTTGCGGCTGCATCCATTCAACGTTGCGGATCTATCTATCCCCAGACGCAAGAGATTGGCGCAGCGAACAGGTTATCGCCGAATGGGACGGTGTTCTCAGAGTCGTAGAGGACCAAGCCAGCCTGAAGTTTCGCCCAGAAGCTTCCGACAATTTCCGCAGTGGAGCCGACAGGTTTCGTCAAGCCAGGACATCTGTTCATGACTTCAGAGAAGAGGTACGTCTCAAGCAGTGGGCCAAGGATGGAACGGTCCTTGGTGACGCGCTCCTCGGTCGCCCCTGCGGTAACCGCGAGCAAGCCTGAGTCGATGAAGTGAAGCTTGGGCGTTTTCACCAATCGCTTGAGCTGATTCCGAAACCAGGGTTCGACCCGATGCACGAGGAACAATTGCTCGATGACGGCTTTTTGCAGTCGCAGCAGTCAACGGGAAGCAACCCTATCGTCCACCTCGGTCTTCAAACGGCGGCTGCTTCGGAGTATTTGGTCGTCCAATTCGGAATGCAAGGCCGTCCAGTTCGGAATCTAATCACGAGCGGCCCAGCTTAATCAAGAGGCGCAATGCGCACTGTGCAACCAAAACATCTCCGAACCGGAGGGCCTCAATCAGAAAGAACCGAAGCGTTCAAGATCCGAAGCCCCTTTTCCAAGGGCGATCGGATCAGGAGGGCGGACACCTCAACACCGAGAATAGCCCTCGGTTTTCTTCACCGCGTTAGCTGACATTTTGAATCACTCTTACGACGAAGCGGCCGTCTCCGGTTTCCTCTTGATGGACTTCGTAGTCGGTGACATGCCCACCTGTGAGATATTTGTTGGCACGATTCGTGAACATCGCGACATAGCCGGCAACTTCATCGGGGAAGAATTCAGTGGCGAAGTTCCTGTCAGGCATCAAAGTCAATGTTTGCTCTACCAGACCGCTGCTGACGTGAATGAGGGGACGCACGACGAGGTACAATGGATTGCTGGGCATTCGCACCACCTTTGGTCAGCGAAAAGTTTGCCCGGCCGCGGAGTCTATGCGCTAAATTTGTGCGTCCTTTCGGACGGGATGGGCGGCGAAGCTCACGGCGAAGTCGCGAGCCAGCTCCACGCCGGTTCACCCTAACGGCCAGCGGCCTTCCGTTGTTCGTCCAAGAGTGCGTGGAACATGGCCTCCTCGATGTCCATTTCGTACTTGCACCCGGCGGGTCGATGAAGGGGTTCACGGCACCTCAGTTTAGCTCGGCATGCCTTTTCCGTCAGGTTGTATTGGGCAGCGTGGTCGCCGAGCGGCATGTCGCACGGGAGCGAACGCACCGGCGGGAACGTACGGCTCAACTCAGTGACCACCTCCGGCGTTAGCGTCGCGGGTGGTCGCAAGCTGCAGCCGATCACGACGTTGTACAGCTTCGCCGATGCCGAAGTTGCGCAACATGCTGTGGCCACGATACGTCGAAGGAGTAAAGGCAAAGCGTGGATTGCTGGAGGGATTCAGTTGTCTTCAACGTTGAGGGTGTTAACAGCCATTTTCGTAACGGTATCTTTGCTGTTCGCGCAGGACAAGCCGGGCAGAGACATCAACGTCACGCGCGCGACGCTCGACAACGGATTGCGTGTGGTCATCGTCCGCGATCCGCTGGCTCCCGTTGTGACCGTGGAGCAGAATTACGTCGTCGGAGCGAACGAAACTCCCGACGGATTCCCGGGCATGGCGCATGCGCAGGAGCACATGGCCTTTCGAGGTTGTTCCTCGCTATCAGCCGACCAGATTTCTGCGATCTTTGCCCAACTGGGCGGATTCGGCAACGCCGACACGCAGCAGAATATCACCCAATACTTCTCCACCGTTCCGGCCGCGGATCTCGACATCGCTTTGCGGGTCAATGCGGACTGCATGCGGGACATTCAGGATGCGCAGAGCGAATGGGCACAGGAGAAGCCCGCCATCGAACAGGAAGTCGCTCGCGATTTGTCGAATCCGACTTACAAATTCACCACGCGATTGAATGAAGATATGTTCTCCGGGACCGTCTATAGCCATGACGCTCTTGGAACGAAGGGCTCTTTCGACGCGACGACCGGCGATATGCTGAAGGACTTTTACAAGAAATGGTATGCCCCCAACAATTCGATCTTGGTGATTGCCGGCGATGTGGACCCGAGTGCGGCGTTGGCGAAGGTCAAGGAGTTTTACGGAAACATACCCAAGAAGTCGCTGCCGCCCCGGCCCGCGATCAACCTGCAACCGGTGAAGCCGGAATCGTTCACGTTGGATAGCAATCTCCCCTATCTTCTCGCATCCATCGCTTTCCGGATGCCTGGAACCGATAGTCCGGATTTCGCGGCGGCGCAAATTTTGGGGGACGTTCTATCAAGCCAACGCGGCAATCTGTACGCGATGGTTCCTCAGGGCAAGGCGCTGCAAACCGAATTTGGTTTTTCGGAGGCATATGCTAAGGCTAGCGTGGCGTACTCCGTTGCCGTTTTGCCCGCGGACGGAAACGCACCGCCCGTGATGGCGGAGATGCGCAAGATTCTTAGTGATTACGCAGCAAATGGCGTGCCGGCGGAGCTGGTAGAAGCTGCGAAGCGCCGGGAAATCGCAGGCGAGGAATTTCGTCGCAACTCCATTCCGGGCTTGGCCGCGGAGTGGTCGGACGCACTGGCCGCGGAGGGGCGCAACTCTCCTGACGACGATGTCGAGGCCATGAAACGCGTCACGGCGGCAGATGTGAATCGGGTTGCGAACTCGATCTCGGCGGAATTGAAACCTGCTCCATCCGGCGAGGCCGTGGCTTCCAAGGGATTCGGGGGCGGCGAACAATTGACGTCCGCACCTACGAAGCCCGTTGACTTGCCTTCATGGGCCGGCTCTCGTCTGCTGACGGTCGAGTTGCCCGCGTCTCCGCCTTCGTCCGCCGACATGACTTTGTCCAATGGCATCCGCCTTATCGTCAAAACGCTGAAGATCACTCCCACGATCACGGTGCTCGGAAGCGTCCGTCACGAGCCCCAAGTCGAAACGGCGCCTGGCCAGGACGGGGTCAGTGACGTTCTCAACGATCTATTTTCCTACGGCACCAAGAATCTGGACAGATTGGCATTTCAGAAGGCGCTCGATGATATTGCGGCTGACGAATCGGCCGGATTCAACTTTTCCCTGCAGGTCCTAAAGCCGGATTTCTCGCGAGGAGTTCAATTGCTGGCGGATGACGAGTTAAATGCTGCACTTCCGAGCGAAGCATTCGATGTGATCAAACCGGAAACCGCCCAGTTCGTCTCCGGCAGAATGAAAAGCCCTGGATACCGCGCTGGACGCGCCCTCAATACGGCCTTGCTTCCCGAAGGCGATCCGGCTCTTCGGGAAACAACCCCGCAAACGGTTTCCTCGCTGACCCTCGACGACGTAAGGCAGTATTACTCCAAAACGATTCGGCCGGATCTCGCAACCATCGTGGTGACCGGCGACATCACACCCGACGAAGCCAAAAGCGTGATCGACAAATGGTTTGGAAAGTGGAAGGCTGCGGGCCCCAAGCCGGAGGTTGAGCTTCCTCGCGTACCACTGAACAAATCAGCTGCGGTGAATGTCCCCGATCCAAGCCAGTTGCAAGATTCGGTCAATCTCTCGGAAATGATCGAGATTACCCGATTTGACTCGGACTATTACCCTCTGCAGCTTGCGAATCACGTTCTTGGAGGGGGCTTTTACGCCACGCGTCTTTACCATGACCTGCGACAAGTCAACGGTTACGTGTACAACGTGGAGGTTCGCCTGAATGCGCAGAAGACAAGGACGATCTATACCATCACATACGCTTGCGACCCAAAGAATGTTTCGAAGGCCAGAGAACTAATTCAGCGCGATTTGGTTTCCATGCAGAAAGAAAACGTCACGCCAGGCGAACTCCAGCAAGCGAAGGCGCTGCTTTTGCGGCAGATTCCGCTGACGGAATCAAGTGAAGACAGCGTCGCGGGAGGGCTGCTCGCGCGCGCCCAGATGGGCCTGCCGCTCGACGAACCGCTGCGGGCCGCAAAGCTGTATTTCTCGATGACCGCGGATCAAGTTCGTGCTGCCTTCGATAAATGGGTTCGTCCCGATGGATTTGTCCAGATTATCCGTGGGCCGGCGCATGAATGACAATCCGGGTGCGCCGGAATCAACGTCTTGATTTTCGTTCGGAGGGATAGCGCGTCGCGCGTTCCGCGCCATGATGACACGAGCCAAGATTAATTCGGGCGTTGAATATTTAGCTTCGTCTCGCTCTTGAGCTTCTTAATTCGTTCGGTCACTTTCGCTTGATCCAAGATGCCCTTGTCCGCCAGGATTTCGTAGAAGAGCATGTTGTAGATGGCGAGTTCCTCAATCGAAGTTGTCACTTCTCCGGTCCTATTGCTCTGTTTCATAGGAAGTTCTCCGAGGTCCTGAGTGTCGAAGGCGGCCAAGCTGAGTTCGGGAGCAGCCGTCAATGTCAACTAGCCGTTTGGTGAAGGGCCTGTTGCTTCATGAGGAAGAGAACAAGTTCAACCCAGCTCGAGATGCCCAGCTTGTTATAAATCCGGAAAAGATTGTTGCTCACCGTGTGCTCAGTGCCATGCACAAGACCGAGGTTGACGGCTATCGAACTCGACGCTGATCACCGACAAAGAGACGCAGTTCAATTTCCGAGGCTCAAGGAACGACGGCCGCTTTTAACAGTTACGCCAAACTACTGCGTGACGTTGGCGGTTATGAAATTATCGTTGCGTTCAGCAGTTTACGATCAAATCTGACAGTACATTACGACCGGCACATTGTATCAACGTGCGCATTCCTTGAAAAACGGCGGGATGGCTTCTGGCAGAATCCAACACAACAGGCATCTGTTGCAGCTTCCGGAACTGAGATGCCTCCAACGCCACTTTGCAAAAGTACGACTCAGCAGTCGCGAATCGTGCAACGGGCAGAAACACCTGAGCAGAAAAACTCCGCCTGATAGTTACACGGCCTCATACTTGCAGAGAACACTGAAGCGTCGATCGCAGATTGTAATCGGCAAATTCAAGGCGATGGGAGAAAGAAGTGGTTGAGAGAAAGTTCCGTTTTACAAGAAACCGACACCAATTAGCGACCAGGTTCGGTCGATGTTGACGGATGGAGTTTGGGCCGAAGTCGAAATTGGCGGTGAACATCTGAGGCTTTTTTCTGAGCACAACGCGCAGGGTATTCAGGCGTCGGTCTTCAGCGTCAAGACAAGAACTTGGATTGCACCGTCGGAGCCGGTCGATGACATCGAGCAGGGGAAGGACCGGGCAGAGGAGCTGGCCAAGGCACACCTGAAGCGCGTTGCCGGTCTGGACTTGCCACCATTGCAATGGAAGGAATCGCGCGCTCGATAGCATTGACCTTCGAGATGGATGCTAGCCCGGGGAAACGACGTTATCGGAATGCCGAAGAGAAGTACCGATCCATTTCAGCCCCGGAGGCGCAAAAGAATCCACAATTTGTTCCGGAATTCGCAATCCCTATAACAAGACAAAGTCAGGGTGCGAATCTTTGATTGCTGAACATCCCCTCACCAGGGGATTGGATTTTTACAAAGGGATGATTCGCAGCCTCATGGCAATTCGAGCAAGATGCCGATAGCGCTCCGAAGGCCTGCACAAATGATTTCTCATTCTTCTGCCCGATGGCCTCCCGCACCAGCCCAAGGCTTGCCTTCGTCATCGTGGGGATGAGTTCCGTCAACGGCAACGACACATCTTTGAATTTT
>Ga0307478_10001127_pt1 | contig 24369 bp, 26 predicted proteins | sample atmos_gasesECM4C_2_FD_203713 | JGI IMG/M metagenome (GOLD analysis project Ga0307478, IMG submission 203713) | Hardwood forest soil microbial communities from Morgan-Monroe State Forest, Indiana, United States - atmos_gasesECM4C_05 | ecosystem: Environmental > Terrestrial > Soil > Temperate...
GGTCAAAGCAGGCGTGCTCGATCCGACGAAGGTTGTGCGCACTGCACTGACCAACGCCGGCTCGATTGCGTCGTTGATGCTCACCACCGAAGCGCTCGTGGCGGAGATTCCTGAAAAGAAGGAAGCGCCCATGGGCGGCGGCGGCCACGGCGGCGGCGGCATGGAAGGCATGTACTAAGGACAGCTGCTAGCTTCTAGCTCTTAGCTGTTAGCTTGAATCAAAGGCCCCGCTCGGGAGAGTGGGGCTTTTTTTGTTGGTCGAGAGGTGTGCGTGCTTTTGATAGAATTCGCGCATGCCGACTGTGCTGCGGTCCGGCCCTTACCGCCTTTATTTTTACAGTCATGAGCCGAACGAACCGCCGCATATTCATGTTGACCGTGAGGAACTGTCCGCTAAGTTCTGGCTCGATCCGGTGCAACTCGCTAGAAATTTTGGATTTCGCGCGCACGAACTGCGCACGATACAATCGATTGTGACGGAGCATAGGCGAGCATTTCAGGAGGCATGGAATGAGTTTTTCGGCGTCGGCGGCAGATGAGAGAGTCCTGGACGTTCAATCCACGGACGACGCACTGAGCGTGAGTCTGCAGGACGGACGTGTCATCACGGTACCGCTGGTGTGGTACCCGCGGCTGCTTAACGCTACGCCCGCGCAGCGCCGGAATTGGAAGATTGCCGGCGGGGGATACGGGATTCATTGGCCTGACTTGGACGAGGACCTGAGCACGGAAGGATTGTTGCGTGGCGCGCCCGCTCCGAAGGCTTCGGTCCACGCGAAGTAGAGGTTCCCTACTTGTGTTAGGTGATGCGCACCGCACTCACCAACGCCGGCTCGATCGCGTCGTTGATGCTCACCACTGAAGCGCTGGTGGCGGAGATTCCGGAAAAGAAGGAAGCTCCAATGGCGGCGGCCACGGCGGCGGCGGCATGGAAGGCATGTACTAAGAACAGCTTTTAGCTTTTAGCTCTTAGCTGTTAGCTTGAATCAAAGGCCCTGCTCGCGAGAGTGGGGCCTTTTTTGTGTAGCGGACGAATCTTGGAGAGGGTCTCCGCGAAGTCTGTCAGCGATAAGCTTCGCGGCGGTGTTTTACGGAAAGGACTTCGATAGTGTTCTCGATTTCACGGAAGCGAACGCGGTAGTCGCCGACGCGGAGACGAAACTCTGGGGGCTCGACATCGTGGAGTCGCTTAACGTCGCCTTCGCCGGTGAAGATCACGCGAGCCAAAGCGTGCAGGATGCGGAGAGCGGTTCCTTGTTCGATGGCGCGGAGTTCGCCCTTGGCGCGATCCTTCCAAACGATTTTCTTGGGCATACGTTACTGCTTAGGGTCTGATGGCTTTAGCGGGGTGCGGCCCATGCGCTTGAAGTCTTCGGAAGTTAGTCCGAATTCGGCGAGAACCTCTTCGTGCGGAATGCCTTCGCCGCGGGCGAGTGACGCCCTGGCCGCCTCGACTTCGCGGGCCTCTTCCGCGCTCACAGGCTCGTCGTCATACGGCGCGCTGGCAAGGGTGCGAGCAAGCGGATCAAGCATGATCTCCAAGAGACCCACCACGGCGGCGACTTGGCCGGGAGCCATGCGGTCGATCAGTTCATGCGCATGTTGTTTCTCGTCGGTAGAACCGTTTGCCATGAGACAAGTTTAGCGAAATCTGCGGCACTATGCTAGGGATGCGGTTGATGCTGGCCACCGAAGCCCTGGCCGCGCAGATTCCGGAAAAGAGGGAAGCTCCCATGGGCGGCGGCGGCCACAGCGGCTTGAATCAAAAGGCCCCGCTCGCGAGAGTGGGGCCTTTTTTCGCGTATACTCCTCGCGGAACCCGAGGCCACCCGTCCGAGTGGCACTGAGACAATGAGAGGACCAGAATGGCGCAGACATACCGGATTCGAATATCGAGGGGAGACCGGCACTTCGAAGCGGAGGGCGACAAGCGCTTCGTCCAAGAGATGCTTAGGCGGTTTGAGGGCGGCGATTCCAACACCACCGCGGGCGAGAAAGCCGCGAACCCCGCAGCGTTAGCCTCGTCAAAGCGGGTTTCTGTGGGTGAATTCGTAAGGCAGCTCGGAGTCAAGAAACACACCGACCTTGTAGTCGCGTTTGGCTACTACCTTGAGGAGCATTCCGGCTTGAAGGATTTCACGGCCGCGGACATCAACAACTGCTACTACGAGGCGAAAATGGAGACGAGCAACGTCAGCCAGTCGATCATTCAGAACATCAAGCGCGGCTACATGATGGAGGCTAAGGGTGATAAGAAGGGGAAAAAGGGGCGCCGTTACACCGTCACCGCTACCGGACAGTCGTTCATTAGCAATGTCGCAGCGGAATCGTACGAAGAGACAAAGAGATAGGAGATCGCCCCGATGGCAATGCGCAAGGCCAGCAGGCCCCCAGCCACCAAGGCTCCTGCGCTGTCTCCACTCCTTCGCTCAGCTTTCGAGGTGCTCGAGCACGGACTGTATCACTACCTACGGAGTACCACCCCGAAGGACATGAAATTTGCCCTGCTCCACGTCGACCAAGCGATTGAACTCTTCCTTAAGGAGCGCGTTCGACTGGGCGGACAGTCGATCTACAAGAATCCAAAAGAGACGATAACTCTTAATGGTGCCTACGACATTATAGAGGGGAAGCTAGGCTGCATAATCCCCGAGAAACCGGACCTAGAACTGCTGCACGAGGAGCGGAACAGCATCCAGCACAAATACGCAAATCCGAGCCCGGAAGATGCCGCGTTTCATATTCAGAAGGCAATGAAGTTTATCGCCCGCTTTGTCAAGGATGAACTTAAGGTTGAACTCGCAGACTTTATCCCCTCCGAGTTCCTGTCGAAGGTTCTTTAGGCGCTGTCTGGGTCCCGCTCTCACGGAAGATCTGGGATAGACGGGAAGACGCCCAGGTTCTAATTCGCAGAAAGTCCGTGAGCGTCCCTTCTGCCCCCCAAGGTTCTTTTCTCAGGGGCGTATACTTTTCGACCGTCGGCGCAAATGGAAGATGCGCTGCATATCGTGGTGACAGTTTTTGGAAAAGTGAAAAAGGAGGTGATATGGGAACGACGACCTACAGAAACATTACGCTTGACCGGGCGAAACTCGCGGTCAAGGTTTATAACGAGGGCATGTATGGCTGTGTCAAGAACCCGGACCTAGACGAGAGAGCACGTGTCATGTTTGAAGGTGGTCTCGGCAAGACGGATACTGACATTGAGCGACAGGTTCGCTTCGTCGGCGAGGACTACGGTGGAGCGGCGGGATTCAAGGCTGCGTATTCACTCACCCCGCACATCGCGCGTGACATCACAACGAACCGCGCGCAGTATGAACAAGCAGTGAGTTCGGCACAGCCCATCCTGATACAGGTCCCGAGACGTGCATCAGTCAACATCCTCTACGCCCCATTCGTGAAGCCGCTTCACAACAAGAGCAACTGGCAGGTGTGGTTCTCGAAGTTTTGCTTCTGGCTGAATCAACGCGCCTTCCCAATGGAAGACAGCCGCGTTAACGACTTCTTCCTGATAACCGATCTGAATTCAGTGGACAAGTACTTGAGATTCGCGGATAGGTTCAGGGACTTCGCGCTGCGCCATCAAGAGTGGCTGCCTGACTTGCGTAAGGTTGACGACGGCAGCGACAGCCAGCCGTGCTCTGATAATAAGTTGTGGGACAAAATGTGCTATGGCCTCGCCGACTTAGAGAAGTACTCAGCAGCCTGAGCCGATCAATATGTACAGCCCGGTGTGCGAATGGTATCTCGGGCTGCCCGCCCTTCACTATTTTTCGAAAGGTGGAGTCGATGCTGCGGGCGGGCGTGAGCGTTGGCCGTTCCCTCGACCACGTTTCAGTGGCGGTCCCATGCGGGGTCATAAGCAGCGCTGCAAGCTGCATCCTGCCCCCCGTCACTCATCACGCTGATAGAAGATGAGCCACCTGGGCTCGATCTCTCGTATGTAAACATGGGCTGGCAGGCTGGCTGCCTTGTCCAAATCGGGCAAGAGGACACCGTCCCACGAGTCGCCCGGCACGTACTCAATCCCTTTGACCCAGTCCGGTCCGATTGCCGTGCCCTCGCTGGCAAAGATGAACCTCACTACGCCGGTGGGTCCGGTGAATGCCACTTGAAGCCCGGGACGAATTTGGGATATCAGGTTCTTGTACTCGTCCCGCCGAGGCTGGTCGGGCTTGTGGGGGTCGCTGCCGCCCAGGTACCAGCCGCGCCGCGCATCCTGCGTCACCATTTCCTGCAGCTGTTCGAGCGCCTGGCGGTGAGCGTGAAAGGTCGAAATCAACTCCTGATCCTTGGGTTCCGACACTCTTGGTGCGCCGGATCCCTTTAGCCAAAGGGCAACGGCCGCGAGCACAACGAACGCCAGAACTGTGCCTGAGACGAACTTAAGCCCGAAGGAAAAGCGATTCATACGTGGGCGCACTTCTCCCGATGAAGGAGGAGGATAGCACGAACATTGGATCGACCCGGGGCTGAAGCCCGGATTGATTTTCCCGCTTTACGCGGCGCTGAAGCGCCGCTCTTCCACGGTGCTGCAAACGTCCTGCCCGTCCCCTGCAAAATCAAGATCAAGGTCAAAGGCGTCGGACAGGAGTGTCCGACCCACACGAGCAATCCGGAGTCCAAGGGATTTCCACAGGTTTATTTTTTTGATGTTCAGATAACCTTGCTTCCCATTTTGGGACGGGGATACTGGGAATAGGGCGAGGTGCGCGATCTGACTCTGCGAAAAGCAGGTTCCTCACCGGGCTTTCGCCCGATTCGGAATGACAAGACTTAACTGATGACAAGACGTAACTAATGACAAACCTTAAAACAGACAGGACAGGGGTGGCGGTTATGGGTGTGATGGTTGGGGATTTGATAGCTGCGGCGGATGAGCGGTTTGGGGCGGGCGGGGAGGGGAGGAAGTCCGGCAAGCGGGATCGAAGGCAGAAATTGGAAGCATCGTGTGAGGAGACTTTGCCGGCGGCAAATCCCACTTCTCGCAAGGACAGCGAGAAGTGGGGCACCCAGACCGATGTGGGGAGGAAATCGCTGAGGATCGAGAAGGGGATTCCGCCTAAGCGGATGGGGGAGCTTTCGGAACTGGATTTTCTGCGGAAGGCTATGGGGATGGGGATGATTGTGTCGAAGCCCTGGGGAGATAGTTATCGGTATGACTTTGTTTGCGATACGGGCGAGCGGTTGTGGCGGGCGCAGGTGCGGTCGACGGAGAACCGGTTTGGGGCGCGGGGATATGCGGTGCATGCGTCGGTTTATGTGGGGCGGAAGATTGTTGGGTTGACGGAGAAAGATATTGACGTGCTGATTGGTTACATTGTGTCGCGGGACATCTGGTATGTGGTGCCGGTGAGGGCGTTTGTTCCACGGAAGAATTTGTGGTTCTATCCGGATGGGAGCAAGAAAGGGGCGATGTTTGAGAAATGGCGGGAGGCCTGGTGGGTGATGATGGGGAAGAAAGAGCGGCCAAAACGCTGATTTCACTGGGCGATTAAAAAACGGCGTCCCGGCAAATATCGGGTATGATCAATACATGCCCTACATACTGGAACATCTCACCAGCCTTCGTCAGGAAATTACGGACTTGCGGAATATGAACCAGCGGTCTGCGTTGAAGACCGCGGACAGCCAGATTGATCAGTCAGCGGTGGAAATGCGCGCCAACCGCCTGGCCGAGATCAAGAAAGAATTGTCGCAAATGCTGAACCGTCCCGACGACCCGCAAGTATGGTGGGAAAAGGGTGGCCGCCGGAATCGCGTAGCCTAGCTCGGCTAAGAAAAAAATTGAGCGCCCCATGGACGTCGGTCCGTGGGGCTCAGAATTTCTTAAAATAAAAACCTCCGCAGTGAGAGCAGAAGCCCGCAGCTCGGAAAACCGGCCCATGCCCACCCTGATCCCGCAAGCCACGCGCATCCAATCCGCCGGCAACAAGCCCAAACTGATCGACGAATACATTGGGCGCGTGAACTCGCAGACGCCCGCCGCCAGCGTCGCTCACATGCGCAGCCCCGCGGGATGGATCGAGCCGGGGCAGACTCCTGCGTTCGACGAGTTCACTATTGTTCTTAAAGGCATGTTGCGCGTCGAGCACAAAGGCGGGGCCTTCGACGTGGCCGCTGGACAAGCCGTCATCGCCCACGCCGGCGAGTGGATTCGCTACTCAACTCCAAACGAGGGCGGGGCCGAATACATCGCAGTTTGTCTCCCGGCTTTCTCCATGGAAACGGTTCATCGGGACGAGTAGAAGTCAGGGCGGACGGGGTGCTGCAACTGCAGCGAGCGCGGCGGGAATGAAGCGGGGCTACTGGCTGAGCTTGATGGCGAGTTGACGCTCGGGCTGGGTCATGCGGCTCCACAACTTCTGCAAATCATCCTGTAATGCCTGGTTGTCCGGCTGCTTGTGCAAGGCCAGGGCAAACCAGCGGTAGGCCGTAGGCAAGTCGCGCGGAGTGCAGGTTCCGGTGGAGTAGAGCGCGCCGAGGGAAATCATCGCTTTGGGATTGGACTGTTCGGCGGACGACTTCAGGAGCCGCAGGCCATGATCGCAGTCGGGATTGACGCCGCGTCCATAAATGTAACGCTCGGCCTCCACAACAGAGTCGTAAGGCTTGGCGGCAGGGGGCTTGGCAGCGGAAGGCTTGGCAATTGCGGGCTTGCGAGTAGCTGCTTTTGCTGGAGCGGCAGGCTCTGGCTCGTTCGGCTGCTGGTCTGAGTCGGAGGCGGCAGAGCGCGCAGAATCTGGGGCCGCGCCGGCATCTGTTGATGTTGCAGCCGCAGCGGGGGGTGAGGGTGCAGCAGAGGGAGCAGCCTGTGATGCAGATGGTTGCGTTGCGTTCGGTTGTGATGCACTCGGTGAGGACGCTGCATTTGTCGCGGTCGAGTCCGCGGGAGTGGTAGCGGCCCCATCGGTCGGTATAGGCGTCACAGGAGCGTTGGTTGTAGGAGGCGGGGTAGCAGAGGTTGGAGCTGAGGGTGTGGCCGACGCACCGGCTGAATCGGGAGCGCTCTGAGCAGAATCCGGACTGGGGTTGGCCACTGCTGCCTTTTTATCTTTATCCCCGGCGTTCAGCCAGTCGAATCCACCTCGCTTCCAGTGCATGTAGCCGAATCCCACAGCCAAGGCAAGTGCGACAACCACGAGAATGAACTTGCCACCGCCGCCTCTGGGCTCCTCGTCGTCATCGAGAAGGTAATCCACGTTGCCGGAGGAGGGCTGAAAAGAATCGTGTGCGTTCGATGAATCGTGATGAGGTCTATCGTCTGCTCCGGGGGAAGGATTGTTGAGGCCGAGAAAGGATGGCCCGGTGATAGCCGGCGCCCTGCGGGGCTCAGCGTAAGAAGAAGAAACAGGCGCAGGTCGCCGGTCGGATGGGGCAGCCTCCGCAGTTTTGAGCGCGACTTGAGAGGTTTGAGTCGCCGACTTCGATGTCAGGGGCGGCGCGGGGACCGAAGACTCCCGCGGCGGGGGAACGACATTGACGACGCCTGGGGATTGGCCAGCCGGTTGAGGCTTTCCTACCAGCGGCGCCCCGCACATACCGCAGAAGCGGTTAGCCTCCGCATTGTCGTTGCCGCATCGTCCGCAGCGCAATCATCCTCCTGAGGTCCGAGATCCCTAATACTAGATTAACCTCATATTACCGGTCTCGCCAGTACGATGCAGATTCCCTGCCTGCCGTCAGGTTTTCCTCCGAAACAGGATGAGAAACAACAACAAAATGTCTCAAAATAATATGGATAGCCTGTCTAATTCCCAGGTGCGTTGGCCGGATCTGAAAGGGCAATCAACTTGCCGACGGGATACTCTTCCTGGCTGAGGGGAATTTCAGGCTCAGAGTTGAGGATGGTGAGGACGTCGCCGCTGTGAACTCCGCGTAAAAGCAGGCGGTCGCCCTCAATGCCTACGACTCGATATTTTTCGTCGAATACTGACATTACGCCTGCTTTCCTACTTGCTTAGATGCCGGAACTCAGGTCGCGGAGACTTAGGTATTAACCCCTAGGCGAGTCGAAAGTTCCAAAACCGAACTCAGCTTAGCTTTACGCGATTTAGTACCTAGGGGTCGCTGTAGGGTCGTATCGCTGTGGAACTCCAAATTACTTGCCTCTATCTTCTGCGGCTGCTATGTTTTCGCCACATATGCAGGAGCAATTCCAGCATTCGTCTCTATGGGCAACGATTTTTGCCCTTCTCATTTGTGTTCTGTCGCTGCCGGCCAGATTAATGGGACAGACCGATTGCGAAGCGGGCAACGGACTGCTGGATTTCGCTGCACCGAAGTCGATCAGCGTGCAGGAGGTAATTCAGAAATTTGGGACAGCCGAATCGGCCACGAAGCAAGCCCGGCTGCGCTACACCTACAAGCAGGAAGTGCTGATGCAGACGCTCAGTGGCAAAGATGTGACGGGAGAGTTCCACGAGGTAACGAACGTTTCCTACGACGAGAAAGGAAGGCGCAAAGAGGAAGTGACGTTTGCAGCGCAGAATTCACTGCGTGGAATTCAACTGACACAGGAAGACATGGAAGATATTCGCGTCTTTATGCCACTGCTTCTGACCAGCGAGGATCTGCCGCAGTACAGTTTGAACTATGCCGGGCAGCAGCATGTGGACGACCTTGACACCTATGTGTTCCACATCGAGCCGAAGAAAGAAGAAAAAGACCGGCGATATTTTCAAGGGCGAATCTGGGTGGATGTTCAGGATTTTCAGATCGTTAAGACCTGCGGCAAGAGCGGTCCCGAAAAAATCCCGAAAAAGAAGGGTCAGCGGCCGGACCTGCATCCCACGTTTGTCACCTATCGCCAACAGGTGGACGGGCGCTATTGGTTTCCTGCATACACTCGATCGGATGACACTCTGCGGTTTAAGGCTGGCTCCGTGCGGGTGCGGGAGACGATTAAATACACCGGCTACAAGCGGGTCAGCGGACCGTAAGGGCGCAGCCTCTCTTTCGCGAGCATGAAGCGATCGAGAGGAACGAGGAGTGAAGAAATCTGCACAGTTGACAGGCCCCCAGAATGTAAAGAGAATCATCCGATCCTGTTGTCCCTTGCTCCCAGTTAACGCAGGCTCTCAACAAAAGTGCAGGTGTCGTCAAAGACTCTTAAGGAGACTTCTATACATGAAACAGCGATCTACAGCTCTCACCTTCCTGGCTGCGCTTTTGTTGGTGGCCAGCCTAGCAGACACCGCATTCACCCAGGACGCAACTGATACTTTACCGGCGCATCCGCGCTACGCGCGGCTCACTCCGCAGCTTCGCGATGACATCGCGCCCCCTGCCACGCCCCTGACCACATGGAATGGATCCTTTTCCTATAGTGGCCATACTTACCGGTACAACATGGTTGGAACAGCTCCTACGACCGGCGTTTCGACCACTGTTCCGGTGTTCTTAATTCCGATCGCCTTGCAGTATAAAACCGCCACGACCACGAAAACCTTCAGTCCTGCCCACGTGCTCTCGAATGGGCAGACAGTTATCGCTAATACCGTGGCGTCGCCCATGTTCGTGAGCGGCATCGACTTTGTCCAAGGCGGAACGGATCTGGGCACCACCCAGTACATTGATGCTTTTCAGCGAGGAAACTTCTGGAGCAAAGTATCGAAGGCTCCGGGATACCACTTATTGTTGGGAACGCCCAAGGTGATGCCGGTGCAGACGATCGTAGTGCCGTCGGCGGACGGCAAAGTAGGGAGTGAGTTTGGAGTAAAGGTTGGACTGGCGAACATCAACTGGTTTGACCTGCAACTCCAGGCAATCATAACGAAGTTTACGACGATTACACCGAAGAGCCTGCCGATTTTTATCACCTACGACGTCTACCTGACGCAAAACGGATGCTGCATCGGGGGTTATCACAGCTCAATGGGCAGCGCGACTGCGCCGCAAGCTTACGCACAGTTCACCTACATCGACCATCCGGTGTTCGCGCAGAATGTTTCGGCACTTTCACATGAGGTTGGCGAGTGGGCGGATGATCCTCTTGTGGTGAACACCAACGGCAATCCGGTGGTTTGCGGCATCCTCGAAGTCGGCGATCCGGAAGAAGGGTTCACCAATTACGGCGGCTTCCCTTACACGTTGGGCGGCTTTACTTATACGCTGCAAGATCTTGTCTGGCTGCCTTATTTTGGAGCGCCTGCGAGCAGTTCGGCGAATGGCTGGGAGACGTTCCAGGGGAATCCTTTCGGTCTGGGAATCTGCAACAACGGCGGATAGGATAGTGCAGATCGTTTGTAATTGAGACCCGCCTCCCCATGGGGCGGGTTTTTTATTTTTGTTTCGACTTGACTAACTGCAACGGGATGGCTCACCTCGCGCGGCAATGTGCAGCCAAAACTAAGCAGACAAATGTCACACCTGGACTACTCTGAAAATTTACGAAAAACGGAATTTGCGGCGGAATTTACAAAATCAGAACGAGAAGAAGGCTTAGAGCGTCTGTGCGTTGACTTGTTCTCGCGGGGATATTAAGACAAAAGAATCTCAGCAGCCTTCGCCGCCGTGGCGAAGGTGCAAGCTGCAACCTACAACACTTTTTCCTGCGCCACAACGTTCAGATAACAAATTAAGGAGCGTTGTCCGATGATTAAAAGTAGTGTTTCCCCCATTCTGATCGCTACCCTGGTGATGCTGGCATTCCTGGCCAGTACCGCCTATGCCCAGAACGATAACGAGGTCGCAGAAAAGCCCCGCGCGAGATTCGTAACCCTTCCCGGGCATTTACATCCCGGCATCGCAGCACCCGCCGTATCGTTGCCCAGTTGGAATGGTTCGTTCACTTACAGCGGCTCGAACTACACCTACAACATGGTGGGGACGGCGCCCTCGACTAATACGTCCACCACAATACCTACTTACATCATTCCGGTGAAGATTGTGATTACGTCGCGCAGCGGCTCGAAGACCACGTTTGATCCCGCGCATGTGCTCTCAAACGGAAACACGGTGACCACGAATACGGTCGACTCGCCGATTTTCGACTCGAGCACGACCTATACTCAGGGCGGAGTAGACGTGGGTACAACCCAATATATTGATGCATTCCAGCGCGCAAACTTCTGGGGCACGGTGAAGACCGACACCAATTACCACGTGCTGCTGGGGGCGACGGTGCTGGCGGAACAAACGCTGAGTCCGTCGAAGACTTACGGGAAGACGGGAACGCCCTTCGGATTCACCGCCGGCGAGGTGGACATCAATTGGTTCGACGCCCAACTGCCGGCGATTATGACCAACCTGGGGATTCAGCCGAATTCATTCCCCATTTTTCTCACCTACGACGTTTACCTCACATCCAACGGGTGCTGCATTGGCGGCTACCATAGCTCAGAAGGCAGCGTGAGCAATCCGCAGTCGTATGCGGAGGCTACGTACGTCGATCACGTCGGCGCATTCTCTCAGGATGTATCGGCATTGTCGCACGAAGTCGGGGAATGGATGGACGATCCGCTGACCGTCAACTACAACGGCAACAATACTCCATGCGGCATTCTCGAGGTGGGCGATCCGCTGGAGAATAATCCGAACTACGGCGCCTACCATTATTCTTTGCACGGATTCACCTACAACCTGCAGGACCTGGTGACGCTACCGTATTTCGGAGCGCCGCCGAGCACGACCGTGAACGACTGGTTCACCTTCCAGGGCGAATCACTCTCTGTTTGCCAGAACGGATCGTAGACAGTCATTCCCTTTCACCGCGCAGGTGGCCCGCTCCGCAAGGGGCGGGCTTTTTGCTTTCCGCAGGAATGCAATCAACCATAAAGTCTGGATCAGTCGCGGTTGGAGCGAGCGCCATACTTTTGGAAAACGGAGTCGCGGGAGATGACACCTTCGAGGTGCAGGTAGTCAGCACGATTGACCACGGGGACCAGGGCGTAATTGTTCACATAGCGAAGTGCGGAATCGAGCGGAAGATCTGGGTAGAGGCTGGGAACTGTCTGCGGCGGAAGGACGGAACCGAGCGTGAGTTCTCCCTTGCCTTCCTGGAACAGGCGCTGGAGTTGCTCTCGAGTAATGGTGCCCCATCCGCTGGGATGCATCCGCACGAGAAATGTAGCGTCGGTAGAATCCTGAATGCGGCGTGCGTTGGCGTCGACATAATCTTCTGCCCTGAGAATTGTGCCGGGAACGGGAAGCATGGCGTCTTCGACGCGCAGGATAGCTTCTTCGCGCTCTTCTTCGAGCGAAGGCAGGATAAGTCCGTCCTGGCGGGTGAGCAGATCGAAGATGGGAACGTTTTGCAGGCCGCGCGAGACCAGGTAAGAAAAAGTGTTGGCGACGATTACGGGAACGATGATCTCGTAGTTGCCGCTGACTTCGAGAACCATGAAGACGGAGGTCATGGGGACACGCAGGAACCCCGCAAAGAGTACGCCCATGCCGACCAGGACGTAGGTTCCGGTAGAACCGGTGAGGTGAGGAAAGAAGATGCGTTCGATATCACCGACGGCGCCGCCGAGCATGGCTCCGATGAAGAGAGTGGGCGCGAACATGCCGCCGGGAGTACCGCTGACGAAGGAAACGGTGGTGGCGGCAATCTTCAGGACGGCGAGGATCGCGAGGACTTTCCAGGCATACTGCCCGTGCATGGCCTGGTCCATGGAATCGTAGCCGGCGCCCATAATCTGCGGAGCGCCGAGGAAGGCGATGAGGCCGATGAGGAGTCCGGCGAGTGCGGGTTGAAAGTATTGCGTCCAGCGCGGAAGAGCCTTGAGGAGCGGGCGCAGATAGCCGATCGATTTAGCGAAGGCGACTGAGGCCAAACCGCCAACGATGCCGAGGACAGCGTAAGCGATGAGTTCGGTAGGACGCTTGAAGGTGGTTACGGGAATGCGGAAGAGGGGCTCGCTGCCGAGAAACCAGCGCACGATCACGACGCTGGAAACGGCGGAGAGGACGACCGAACCGAGAATGCCGGCGCTCCAGCGCCCAATTACTTCTTCGATGACGAAGAGCACAGCGGAGATGGGAGCGTTGAACGCGGCAGCGAGGCCAGCGGCGGCGCCAACGGGGGCCATCAGGCGCAGCTTTTCGCGGGAGATTTCAAGCTGGCGACCGAGAGCGGAAGCGATGCTGGCACCAATCTGGAGTGAGGGATCCTCCGGCCCGAGAGACTGTCCGGAACCGATCGCGATGGCGGCGCAGATGAATTTTCCAACCGCGGTGCGGAAAGGGATGAATCCGTTAAAGATGTAGAGGGCTGCTTTGGTCTGGTTGACCCCGCTGCCGCGGATAGTCGGGAACACATGCAGCACCAGCACCGCGACCACCAGACCGGCCAGCGAGGGGACGGCGAAGAGTCGCCAACTATGGGTTTGGGGGAGTGGTCCGAGCAAGGCAAGATGCATCCAGTCGATGGCCAGACGGAAGCACACCACCGCAAGGCCGGAAAAAATTCCTATGAATACGGACAGGATGAGAAAGAAAACTTCTTCGTGGAAAACTCCTTCGAGAGTGGAAAACAGCCTTTCCGTAGTGCGGAGGGAAGATGCGGGGGAGGGTTCCGGAGAACCAGCGGTGGAAACCACATCGCTCATTGGATAGCGGCCTCGCGTTTCTGGGAAATCAGAAAAAGCGCCAAGTCCATGCCTTGCGGCGGTCCACAGACGGAAGCAGTCTGCTGTTCGATCTGGAAGACAACGTCCATGATCGTGTCGGGAAGATCGGTCTCCGCAGGAGAGCGGAGGCGGTCAAGTTCTGGCTTAGTGGTCATCCAGCGGGATTGCAGGGTGGCAAGCGGGGAGGCCGGAGAAACGCCCGTTGCATTTAGATTGAGTCCAGTTTGCTGCGCGCATTCAGTGAGGCGCTTCTCAGCTTGCGCGAAGGCAGCGGCGATGCGGCGGTTGCGTTCCACGTCGGAGATGTGGCTGCGAAAAGGATTATTGCGAAGAATGAGGTCGGTGGTGGCGAGAAGCTGGCGAGCATTTGCGTTTTGAGAATCTGCGTTCACTGCCGCCTGCAAGTCGTGCTGGGCGGTAGCGTAATTGCCGGAGTTGTAGGCGGCCTCGCCGGCGCCAGCGAGAGCCGACGAATTTGAAGGATCAAGGTGAAGAACTTCCCGATACTGGGTGAGAGCGCCGGAATAATCCTGAGCTTGAGTGAAAAGCTGCGCGGCCTCGAGGTGCGCGGGGGGATCGGGCGGCAAAGAAGTAGAAAGGGCCATGAGTTCAGATTCGGCGCTGGCGGGAGCGCCTTTCTTCAGCAGAAACTGAATGAGTTCGATGCGGGCTCGGCTGCGGTTGGAGTCGGGATCGGAATTCCAAACCCCGTACATCGCATTGTGGTAATAGCGAGTGGCGTCCTCGATGGAACCGCGGTGAGCGGCTACGCGGGCGAGAGCAAGATTGACGGCGGCGTCTTGCGGAGCGCGTTGCCAGAGGGCGATCAAGTAGGATTCAGCCTCATCGAGACGGCGAGGATCGTTACTGTCGCGCAGAGCGCGGGCCAGGCTGAGCTGGTACTGCGAGTTGGCGGGATCGCAGGTGAGGGCGGCACGGAAAGCGGCTATGGCGTCATCGTAACGGCCGGCGCCAGCGGCAGTGAGACCCAGCGCGTAAAGCTTGCGCCCGCGGGATTGCTGATTGGCATTGTAGCGGGCGACCAGATGACCGACGGCGGCAAAACCAGTGACAGCAGCGAGGGTTAGCACCAGCAGGATGATGGGCGCGGAGCGCGGAACTAGTTTGGGGAGCCTCCACGACATATCTCGTATCACGATATCATCTTCTTGGATGACCGAAAGAGGCTGAGGGTTCGAGACAAACTAGAGTCGTACGAAACCCCGGTTCAGGTAAGATACTCCGTCCGCAAGAAACGCAGCCGGAGGACGCAGTACTTACGATGAATCGCGAATATCACAAGGCCTACAGCCAGGAACTGAACCGCGAGATGGAAGCGCTGGTTTTCGGTCATGGTGGAACGCCGCTGCTGGTATTTCCCACGTCCATGGGAAAATTCTTCGAATATGAAGATCGAGGAATGATTGGTGTGCTTGCGCCGAAAATCGACCGCGGCGAGCTTCAGGTTTTTTGCACCGACGCGGTCGATACGGAGAGCTGGTACAACAAGGGCGTGCACCCCAAGGTGAGGGTGCTGCGGCACTTGCAGTTTGAGCGCTACATCCTGCATGAGTTCATACCGTTTATCCGGTGGAAGAATCGGACGCCACGGCTGGCGATGACAGGGTGCAGCTTCGGAGCGTATCAGGCGGTGAACTTTGCCCTGAAGCATCCCGATGTAGTAACGCACTGCGTGAGCATGAGCGGGTCGTTTGATATCCATCAATTTCTCGACGGGTACTATGACGACGATTGCTATTTCAATTGTCCGCCGGATTATCTGCCGAACCAGAACGACGATTGGTTTTTGAGCCGCTACCGGGAGATGAAAATTGTGCTGGGATCGGCGGATTGGGATATTTGTCTGGATCAGAATGTGAAACTTTCGGCAATTCTGAATAGCAAGGCGGTTCCGCACTGGTTGGATGTTTACGGAGATAATTCGAAACATGACTGGCCGCTGTGGCAGAGAATGGCGGAGAAGTATTTTTAGGCTTCGGGCTTCGGCTTGCGGGCTTCAACGATCTGCGATCTGCGAACTTTTCGGAGAGAATGCCTTGAGACGGCGGTGTGAGAGCGAAGAGTGCAGGGGGCCTTCGACTTCGTGATTGCTTCGCTTCGCGAAACAATCACTTCGCTCAGCATGACAACTTTTATTTGGAGATGAATTTGTGAAGAAGATTGGGATTTTATTTGGGATGGAGAATACGTTTCCGCCAGCGCTGGTGGAGAAAATCAACTCGATGAAAGTTGACGATGTGACGGCGGAATTCGTTCAGGTGGGCGGAGTCCGGATGGATGAGCCCAAGAAATACGATGTCATCATCGACCGTATCTCTCAGGATATTCCGTTCTACCGGGCTTACCTGAAGAACGCCGCGCTGCACGGGACGATTGTCGTCAACAATCCGTTCTGGTGGACGGCGGATGACAAATTCTTCAACTACGCGCTGGCAGCGAAACTGGGCGTGGCGATCCCAGCGACGGTAATCCTGCCGCACAATAAACATCCGGAGGGAACGACTGACCGGTCGATGCGGAATTTGATCTTCCCTTTGAACTGGCAGGAACTATTTGACTATGTGGAGTTCCCTGCGTTCTTGAAGCCTTATTCCGGGGGTGGGTGGAAACATGTTTATCACGTGCATTCGCCGGAGGAGTTTTTCCAGCACTACAACCAGACCGGAGATTTGTGCATGACGCTGCAGCATGGCGTAGTGTTTGAGGAGTACTACCGGTGTTATGTGGTGGGGCAGGAAAAAGTGCACATCATGAAGTACGACCCGCGGCTGCCGCATCATGAGCGGTATGTGAAGGGAAATCCGCCACCTTCGTCGCATGCGCTGAAGGAACGTATTGAAAAAGATGCCCTGACCTTGTGCCGCGTGCTGGGGTACGACTTGAACACGGTGGAGTTTGCGGTAGAGGGTGGAGTGCCTTATGCGATTGACTTTCTGAATCCGGCGCCGGATGCGGAGATTACGTCGGTGGGGCAGGAGAATTTTGAATGGATTGTGAATGCGGTGGCGGAGATGGCGATCAAGATGGCGGCCAGTGGGGAGGATCCGGCACGGGAGTTGCGCTGGGCTAGTTTTCTGGCGGGGAAGCCGCCGGCCAAGCAAGCGCGCAAGGGCGAGCCAGCGTGGGTAGCGGAGCGGAAGCGCGGGAAGGTGGCGAAGTAAGTGGGAGAACCAACGGAGACTATTGACGAGATCAATATTGACGAGATCAATAAGAAGCGACTCCGCTGGGGAGCGCTTCTGGTTTGGACTCCGTGGATTCCGATTGCGGTGGGGCTCGGCATTACGTTAGCGAAACAGAAGGCGACCGGGATCGGCGCGGTGGCTGGAGGCCTGACTGAGTTATTTGTGGTGTGGGGAATCGGGGCGATTCTGATCTGTCAAGTCGCGGCGATTATCTTGTTATCTCGAGCGTTGGCGGCGGGACATTGGGTGCGCAATTTATTTTCTTTCGTATCGATTTGCCTGAGCTTGCTGATGCTGCTTCTCGTCGGTCTTTTCCTGTGGTTGTCGTGGTTTCAGGACCACCATACCTTTTGAGTGGCGCCCTTGCCGCGGTTGTTATACTTGTCATGGCCCGAATTTGCGCACTTTCGCTAGAACTCATTACTAGAACTCGTTCAGGGTGAGAACTCGAATCCTGGTCAGATTTCGCGGGCAGGAGTGCCCGCGCCACACACGATATGAAGCCTACTTTCAGTATCGGGATTGAAGAGGAATATCAGACGGTAGATCCGGAAACGCGGGATCTGCGGTCGCATATTCAGGCGGAGATTCTCGAAAAGGGCAAACTCATCTTACAAGAGCGGGTGAAGGCGGAGATGCACCAGTCCGTAGTGGAGGTGGGGACTGGGGTTTGCAAAAATATTAAAGAAGCAAAAGCGGAAGTGAAGATGCTGCGGCGCGATATTATCAGGCTGGCCAATGAGAATGGGCTGAAGCTGGCGTCGGTGGCGACACATCCGTTTGCGGACTGGCGAGTGCAGGAGATTCATCCCGACGAACGCTACAAGAATATTGTCGAGGACATGCAGTTGGTGGCGCGAGCGAACCTGATTTTTGGATTGCACGTGCACATTGGAATAGAGGATCGCGAAACGGCGATCCACATGATGAATCACGCGCGATATTTTCTTCCGCACCTGCTCGCTCTGTCGACCAACTCGCCTTTCTGGCTGGGGATGGATACCGGCCTCAAGTCTTATCGATGCAAAGTTTTTGATAAGTTTCCGCGGACTAATATTCCGGATTATTTTCCCAGCTGGGGCGAGTACGAAAATTTCATCAAGCTGCTGATCAAGACCAACTGCATCGATAATGCGAAGAAGATCTGGTGGGACATCCGGCCGCATCCGTTTTTTAATACGATCGAGTTCCGGGTGTGCGACATTCCGATGCGGGCCGATGAGACGATTGCGTTGGCGGCGCTGATTCAGGCGACGGTGGCGAAACTGTACAAGCTCCATACGGCGAATCAGGGATTTCGTTTGTACCGGCGCGCGCTTTTGATGGAGAACAAGTGGCGGGCGGCGCGTTATGGAATGAATGGCAAGCTGATCGATTTCGGAAAGCAGACAGAAGTGCCGGCGCGGGACTTGATCCGCGAATATCTGGAATTTGTCGACGATGTAGTAGATGAATTGGATTCGCGCGAGGAACTGAATTACGTTCATACCATGCTGGAGCGGGGCAGCGGCGCGGACCGGCAGTTGCAGGTGTTTCAGGAGACTGGAGATCTGAAGAAGGTTGTCGATTACATTATTCAAGAGACGGAGACCGGGCTGGCGGAAGATCAGCCTGCTTCCGAGAGGAAAGTAGGCTAATGACCACTCCGGCAGATCAAGCCAACTTCCCTACCCTTCGTAGAGGGCGCGACGGATGGGGCAATCGAAAACCGGTTCCATTCGACCCCGAATATACGGCAGGGGCGCGAAATGCTATCGGCGTTTGCCTGCGGGTGCAACCCGATGAGAAGGTTTGCGTCATCACCGATGAGATCACGCTGGAAATCGCCGCAGCGATCGTGAGTGAACTGGAGAACCTGGGCGCGCCTTACAACGTGTGGGTGCTGGAAGACCTCGCTCCCCGCCCGCTGACTGACCTTCCAGCGGAAGTTCTCAACGATTTGGAGACCAGCCAGGTTTCGATTTTCGCTGTCCAGGCGCAGACGAATGAACTGCATTCACGGATGCAGATGACGGATGTGGTGAACCGCCGCAAGATCCGGCATGCGCACATGGTGAACATCAACCGGCAGATCATGCTGGAGGGTATGCGCGCCGACTTTCAGAAAGTAGATCGGCTAAGCGCGAAGGTCGTCGAGATGGTGCGTAAGGCGCAGAGAGTGCGGGCGAAAACGGCGGCGGGTACAGATCTAACGGCGGAGTTAAATCATAATTATCGCTGGCTGAAGACCAGCGGGATTATCACGCGGGAAAAGTGGGGAAATCTGCCGGGGGGAGAAATCTTTACGACCCCGGGCGAAGTGAACGGGACGTTCGTGATTGACGGAGTTGTGGGCGATTACTTATGCGCGAAGTTTGGAAACCTGCGGGAGAATCCGCTGACCATCCACATGAAGAAAAATCGCCTGACCGAGGCGCACTCCGAGAATCATGAACTGGAAGACGACTTCTGGAAGTACACGCACACCGATGGGAATAGCGACCGCGTGGGCGAGTTCGCCATTGGAACCAATATTGATTTGAAGGATGTGATTGGGCAAATTCTGCAGGATGAGAAGTATCCTGGCGTGCATATTGCGTTTGGAAACCCTTACGGCGCGCACACGGGCGCGGAATGGGATTCGTCCACTCATATCGATGTTGTGGGGCGTAAGTTCAACATTTGGGTGGATGAACGGCAGATTATGCAGGATGGGAAGTTTTTGGTGGAAGCTTAGGCTTCGATTGTTCGTGCAGTGAGTTCCCTTCCCCACAGCGGCACATCGACAGCAATATAGGGGGCCTTCGACTCCGAAGGATGTCAGACGGTAAGAATCATGATTCCTTCCCTGCGCGCACAGTTTAACGCCAGTTTCACTCCCGACAAATATCAGACGTTTTTGCGACGGATCGATGACGCCTGCGGAACTCACGTGCAGTTCCGGTTGTCGGAAACTCCCTGTTTCTTTCCCCGATCGCTGATTGAGCGCACGGCGGAAGATGGAAAGGCGCTGATCCGGCAACTGGTGGGGAGCGCGGAATATCGGGAGCGGTCAAACGGGTCGATTCCTGCGGAATTCCGGGTGCCGAACGAACCGGACCATCCCATGTTTGTACAAGTGGATTTTGGGCTGGTACGCGATTCGAATGGCGAGCTTCAGCCGAAGCTGGTGGAGTTGCAGGCCTTCCCTTCTCTCTATGCGTATCAAGTGACGCTGGCGCAGAGCTACATCGACGTGTACGGACTGGATCGGCTTCCGGCTTCCGGCTCCCGGCTCTCGGCTCCTGACGGCCAGCCGTTGAAATATTTCTTAAGCGGACTCGACGCGAGATCTTACCGTGAACTTTTGCGGCGGGCGATTGTGGGCACGCACGATCCAGAGAACGTGATCCTGATGGAGATTCATCCGCGGGAGCAGAAAACCCTACCAGATTTTCTGCTGACGGAGAAGATGCTGGGGGTGATGACGGTTGATATTCAGGCGATCAAGAAGCAGGGCTCTCAACTCTACTATGAGCGGGCCGGCGGCCGGGTGCCCATTCGCAGGATTTACAATCGGGCAATTGTAGATGAGCTGCAGCGCAAGAAAGTGAAGCTGGCATTTGATTGGCGCGATGATCTTGATGTGGAGTGGGCGGGACATCCGAATTGGTATTTCAGGATCAGCAAGTTTTCGATTCCTTATTTACGGCATGAGTCGGTGCCGAAGACCTGGTTTCTAGACAAGCTGGATCGCATTCCTGAAGACCTGCAGAACTACGCGCTGAAGCCTCTCTATTCGTTCGCTGGGCTGGGCGTTGTAATTGCTCCGACGAAAGAAGATATTGCCGCAATCCCAGCAGAGAATCGTGGGGGATACATTTTGCAGGAGCGTCTCCATTTTGAGCCAGTCATTGAGACTCCTTTCGGCGGAACCAAGGCCGAAGTGCGGGTAATGTACGTGTGGCGGGACGAGTTGACGGCGGTGCTGACGATCATCCGCATGGGACGGGGTTTAATGATGGGCGTGGATCATAATAAAAATATGGAGTGGGTGGGAGCCTCGGCGGGGCTTTGCCCGTAAGCGCGACGGAGTTCAGCCGATTCGCTTGATGACAGTAGTTTGGAGCTCACGGCCGTTAGGACGGCGGAGGTAGAGTTTATCCCCGTCGAGGCGAACTGGGACCGGATCGCCTGGCTTCCATTCTCCGGGTGTGTAGCCCTCAGCAGAGTTACATTCGTATTCCCCCGTGTAGACAACTCCCTGGACGTTCACGACGACAGCGCGGCGCAAAGGATGGGTAGCGGATTCACGAAGGATCTCGGCTTCCGCCAGGTACCAGTTCTCGGAGTCGTGGCCTTCGAGGGCGCCGCTGCGCTGGTAAAGCTCAGTGGCGCGGCGCCGTATCGCCTCCAGCAATTCAGGAGAATGGTTCCCGGAAGTTCGCGCCATGCAAAACCGCCTGACTGTTCAAACTTGTTAAGCTCATAGTAATCGCTGCGAGCACAACCCAAAGCCATGATGCGGACTCACATGTACGAGGTAGGTGTCAGTTTGGGAATGCAAACGCGTGTTGTACAGGTCAGCGGGGCAAGTGGTCATTATGGCATGTAATTGGAGGAGGCGTATTTGACCAGAGGCGCTCACGGGCCTAACATTACCGCGGTCGGGGGCTTCGTTGTCTCATGATTGGCCAGACAGTCTCTCACTATCGCATCCTGGGGAAACTCGGCGGCGGTGGCATGGGCGTGGTGTATGAGGCTGAGGACTTGAAGCTAGGGCGGCACGTCGCCCTGAAGTTTATTCCGGAAAATTTTGTGGGCGACCCCAAATCGCTGGAACGCTTCGAGCGCGAGGCGAGGGCAGCGTCGCTACTGAATCATCCCAACATCTGCACTATTCACGGCATTGAGGATAACAACGGGCATCCCTTCATCGTAATGGAGAAGCTGGATGGCGAGAGCCTGAAGCAATGTATCGGCGGGCAGCCGATGGCGACGGAGAAGTTGCTCGACGTCAGTATTCAAGTGGCGGACGCGCTGGCTGCCTCTCATGCCAAGGGGATCGTACATCGAGATATCAAGCCTGCGAATATTTTTCTTACTCCGAGCGGCCAGGTAAAAGTGCTCGACTTCGGACTGGCCAAACTGGTCCACAACGTCGGAACTGACAGCGACGGGGCGGCGGCCGACAACTCGTTAACCGCTGTGGGCGTGATTCCGGGCACGGCAGTCTACATGTCTCCGGAGCAGGCGCGCAGCGAGGAGATCGATTTCCGCAGCGATCTATTTTCCTTCGGCGTGGTGATGTACGAAATGGCGACCGGGAAGAAACCGTTCAGCGGGAAAAACTCGCTGATGACGCTCGATTCCGTGCTGCACGCGAAGCCGATCCCGCCGGGCGAATTGAATCCGAAGATGCCAGTCGAGCTGGAAGGCATCATCGGCAAGGCGATGGAGAAGGATCGCAAGCAGAGATATCAAAGCGCCACGCAGATGAAGGCGGACCTGCTGCAGCTCAAACGCGAGACTGAGTCCGGCCAGATCAAGAGCGGATTCCACAGCGCAAGGCTACGCGTCGCCAGCAAAACGTTCGGGCGGGCAGGGAGCAATCGCTGGCTTTTCTGGCTGCTGGGAGGAACGGCGGCGCTGCTGGTGACGGTGTTGGCGGCCGTGGGAGCGTACTGGGTGAAACACCGGTCCATGGCGAATGCGGAAGTGCAAAATGCAATCGCGGTGTTGCCGCTGCAGAACATCAATGCCGATTACGCTGTGGATTACCTGCGCTTTGCGCTGGCGGATGAGTTGACCAGCGTGCTCACGTATTCGCGTTCACTCGAGGTGCGGCCATCGTCGGCAACGCGGAAGTTTGTGGGGGTGGATGTCGATCCGCGCAAGATTGGTCAGCAACTGCACGTCGGCAGGCTGCTGACGGGGCACTTCACACGCGTCGGCGATAAGTTAAGTGTGACGCTGGAGGCGATTGACGTGTCCAATGACCGGTTGCTCTGGCAGGCGACGGCCTCGGCTCCGGTGAACGATTTGATTTCTCTGCAGAGTCAATTGAGTACGCAAGTGCAGCAAGGTTTGCTGCCGGTGCTGGGCGGAGCGGGAGGAGCTTACAACACCGCGTCCCGCCCGAAGAGCCAGGAGGCCTATGACCTTTACCTGCACAGTCTTGCGCTGCCCCATGATCCAGCGCCCAATAAAGATGCGATCGCGGTGCTGGAACACGTGGTTGGTGTAGACCCCGACTACGCGCCAGCCTGGGAGGCGCTGGGACAGCGGTATTACTTCGATTCGTATTATGGCGGCGGTGGCGAAGCCATGTTCCAGCGTTCGAATTCCGCGTACGAGCGGGCCCTATCGCTCGATCCGAACCGGGTAGCCGCCGCGAGCAATCTGATCACGAATCGCGTGGAGCGGGGTGAACTGGGTCGGGCTTACGATGCGGCGACCGATCTGGTGCGCCGGCGACCGCAGAGCGCGGACGCCCATTTCGCGCTCAGTTACGTGCTGCGATATGCAGGCATGCAGGAACAGGCGATACAGGAATGCAACGAAGCCCGATCGCTGGACCCGGGAAACTTCAACTTCCGGTCGTGCGCCTGGGCTTTTCTTGAACTTGGCAAGACCGACCGGGCGATGGATTTCGTCCATCTTGATGCGGGTTCGGAGTGGGCCGCGTGGGCCACGCCCTACGTTTACCTGGCTGCGGGGAATCTGGCTCAGGCCAGGGAGACCGCGAAGGAAGTGGCCAAGGCTCCGTTCTACCACCGGGAGTTGCTGATCGCCTGCACTCAAGCGCAGCCGCCAGCCGACCTCGACAGGATCGTGCGCGAGACGGAAGCATCGGTGATGACCGAACCCGATCCCGAATCGTGGTATCGCGTGGGGGCTCTCATGGCCTATTGCGGCCAGAAAGACGCGGCCCTGCGTCTGCTGAAGGCGGCAGTGCAACAGAATTATTGCGCCTATTCCGCCCTGCTGGAGGATCCGCTACTGAAGAACTTGCGCAAAGATACGGCGTTCAATCAAGTGCTGACTGCCGGGAGTGTCTGTCAGGAGGCTTTGAAGGAAGGCCGGGGACGGTAAAGCAGTTCTCAGTGGTCGGTTCTCAGTGGTCAGTTGTCTATTGTCAATTCTCAATCTGGCTGGGCTCAAGGTTGGTCGCGGTCTAAGTCAAGAAGGAAACTCAGGAAAAAGGAGGCGCGAAAGGCATGGCGCCCGCAGAAGACTTTGAGTTGCGAACGTATCGAAAGGTTGACGTGCGCATCGTGCCTTTCCTTTTTCTTTGCTACATTCTGGCGTACCTGGACCGGGTCAACGTGGGATTTGCGAAGCTGCAGATGCTGAAAGATCTGTCGATAAGCGATGCCGCATTTGCCACGGGCGCCGGTATTTTCTTCATCGGTTATTTCTTTTTCGAAGTTCCCAGCAATGTGCTGCTGAAGAAATTTGGCGCGCGCATGTGGATTGCCAGGATCATGATTTCCTGGGGCGTCATATCTGCGTGCATGATCTTCGTAAAAGGCCAGTGGTCTTTTTATGGCATGCGCTTTCTGCTGGGCCTGGCCGAAGCCGGGTTTTTCCCCGGCGTGATTTTTTATCTTACGTTGTGGTACCCC
>Ga0307478_10001130_pt1 | contig 24283 bp, 20 predicted proteins | sample atmos_gasesECM4C_2_FD_203713 | JGI IMG/M metagenome (GOLD analysis project Ga0307478, IMG submission 203713) | Hardwood forest soil microbial communities from Morgan-Monroe State Forest, Indiana, United States - atmos_gasesECM4C_05 | ecosystem: Environmental > Terrestrial > Soil > Temperate...
GTGGCTGGCGTTGACTGCGGGGCGGAGTTTTTCTGCGACTGCGAATATTGCCAGAGGGCGGCGGCTATGGCGGCGGCATCGGCGGCGCTGGATTCGAGTTGGGAGGCAACGTGCTTTTTTCGTGCGAAGAGTTGATCGAGCCATTTGGTGTGGACTTCGCCGCGCAGGAAATCGGGTTCGGTAAGAATGCGGCGGAAGAGGCCGGCGTTGGTCTTGATTCCGGTTACGGTGTATTCGTCGAGGGCGCGGCGGAGGCGGGCGATGGTTTCTTCGCGAGAGTTGCCCCAGGCGATGAGTTTGCTAAGCAAAGGATCGTACTCATTAGGGACAGTCCAGCCTTCGTAGACGCCTTCGTCGAGACGGATGCCGGGGCCGCTGGGCGCGCGGCGAGTGAGAATCTTGCCGGGCGAAGGAAAGAAATTGTTGTCGGGATCTTCGGCGTACAGGCGAACTTCCATGGCGTGTCCGCGCGGCGTGATCGTTTCCCAAGCGAAGGGAAGGCGGTGGCCGGCGGCAATGGCGATTTGCAGTTTGACGAGGTCGAAGCCGGTCACTTGCTCGGTGACGGGATGCTCGACTTGCAGGCGGGTATTGACTTCGAGGAAATAGAAATTGAGATGAGCGTCGACGAGAAATTCGACGGTGCCGGCGTTGACGTAACGTCCGGCGCGCGCGAGGCGCACCGCGGCGTCGCCCATTTTTTTGCGCAGCTCTGGCGTAACGATCGGAGAGGGTGCTTCTTCTATGACTTTTTGGTGGCGGCGCTGTATGGAGCACTCGCGTTCGCCGAGAGAGACGACGCGGCCGTGATTGTCGGCGAAGATCTGGATTTCGATATGGCGCGGCTTTTCGAGATATTTTTCAAGATACAGGCGGGCGTCGCCGAAAGCGTTGAGGGCTTCGGAGGAGGCGTCGCGCCAGGCCGAGGCGAAATCGGGGTCGCTGGCGACAAGGCGCATGCCTTTGCCGCCGCCGCCGGACACGGCCTTGAGCAGGACCGGATAGCCCATGGAAAGGGCGAGAGCGCGGGCCTCTTCTGGTTTTTCGATGGGATCGTTGGCCCCAGGGACAGTGGGGACATCGGAGCGGCGGGCGAGTTGGCGGCCGGCCGTTTTCGAGCCGAGCGCTTCCATGGCTTCAGCGGGCGGGCCGATGAAAATGAGACTAGTCTCTTCGCAGGCGCGCGGGAGGGCTGGATTTTCGGCGAGGAAGCCGTAGCCCGGATGGACAGCGTCGCAACCGGAGCGGCGCGCGACGTCGATTATTTTGTCGATGCGGAGATAGCTTTCGCGGGAGGGCGCCGGGCCGATGGGATAGGCTTCGTCGGCTAAGCGAACATGGAGGGAAGCGCGGTCGGCTTCGCTGAAGACGGCGACGGAGCGGATGCCGAGCTCGCGGCAGGCGCGGAGGATGCGGACGGCGATTTCGCCGCGATTGGCGATCAGAATTTTGTTGAACATGCTGGGTATTATGACGCTGCGGGATTTTAGCATGCGAGGACGAAGCGTTTTGGCGGGCGAGTGAGTTGCGTGTCTAATCGTTTGCGGTGTAAGGTGCGACGGTTGCGGCGAGGAGAACTATGAACAGGAAATTGTCAGCAATCGTTAGCATAGCTGCTCTGTACACTTGCGCCGAGTTGGGGCGCAGCGTGCTCCGCCCCCACTTTGCAATCGGGCAGACTTCGGCGCAAGAAGGGGCGATTGCACCTGGGGAGAACCTTGTCGTCGAGGGCGTTCCGGTGATTCCGGCTTCGCTGGTGGAGACGGCGGGGCGATATGGCTCGTTTCGAAATGCGGCGCTTGCGGACTGGAGTCCGACGGGACGGGAGATGCTGGTTGCTACGCGTTTTGCGGACACGGCGCAACTGCATTTGGTGAAGATGCCGGGCGGGGAGCGGCAGCAGCTCACCTTTTTTGCGGATGCGGTTGGCAACGGCAGATTTCAGCCGAACGGGGGAAAGTACATCGTGTTTGCGAAGGATGTGGGCGGGGGCGAGTGGTATCAGCTCTATCGCTACGACATGGCGAGCGGCGATGTGACGCTGCTGACGGATGGCAAGGCGCGGAACTTGATGGGGCCGTGGTCTTCGGGCGGGGAGCAGATCGCGTATATGTCGACGCGGCGGACGGGGAAGGATACAGACTTGTGGGTGATGAATCCCGCCGATCCGAAGAGCGACCATTTGTTGACCAAGCTGGAAGGCGGCGGATGGGGACCGGAGGATTGGTCGCCGGATGACTCGAAGATTTTGCTGAAGGAAGAGATTTCGCTGAACGAAGCGTATTTGTGGCTGGTGGACACGAAGACGGGAGACAAAACGGCGTTGATGCCGGCCGGAACGAAGCGCGGGGATAAAATTGCTTACGGCGACGCACGGTTCAGCAAGGATGGAAAAGGCATTTACGTCACGACGGATGCCGGCGCCGAATTCATGAACCTTGCGTACATGGACATCAATCGACCGGAGTCGAAATACGTGATCACTGGTCCCGAAGCGAAGTGGGATGTGGAACGCTTCGATTTATCGAATGACGGGAAGTCCATCGCTTACGTGAAGGACGAAGACGGGCTGAGTGTGCTGCACGTTCGAAAGACGGCGGACCAGAAGGAAATCCCTGTGCGGAACTCGCCGGAAGGAGTCGTAACAGGTTTGCGGTGGCATCGAAATGGACACGATCTGGGATTTTCGCTTACGAATGCGCGCGGGCCGGGCGATTGCTATTCGTTGGATGTGACCACCGGAAAATTGGAGCGCTGGACGACGAGTGAGACCGCGGTGAAGACGGATGCTTTCCCGCAGGCGGAGTTGGTGCGGTGGAAAAGTTTTGACGGAAAGGAGATTTCGGGATTTTTGTACAAGCCGCCCGCGAAGTTTTCGGGCAAGCGGCCGGTGCTGGTGGTGATTCACGGGGGGCCGGAGGGACAGACGCAACCGACGTTCGTGGGGCGCAGCAACTACTACTTGAATGAGTTGGGGATTGCACTGATTTACCCCAACGTGCGCGGCTCGACGGGATATGGCAAGACGTTTTCACTGCTGGATAATGGATTCAAGCGCGAGGACACGTACAAAGATATCAACGCGCTGTTTGACTGGATTGGGACGCGGCCGGATTTGGACGCCGAGCGCATCGCGGTGACCGGTGGCAGCTATGGCGGGCACATGACACTGGCGGTCTCGACGTTTTACAGTGATCGGATCCGCTGCTCGGTGGATATTGTGGGGATGTCGAACCTCGTGACTTTTTTGGAGCATACGGAAGCGTACCGGCGGGATTTGCGGCGCGTGGAGTATGGCGACGAGCGCGATCCGAAGATGCGCGAGTTCCTCGAGAGGATCGCGCCGATGAACAACATAGAGAAGATCAAGAAGCCGATGTTCGTGATTGCCGGAAAGAACGACCCACGGGTGCCGGTAAGCGAGTCGCAGCAGATTGCGGACGCACTGAAGAAGCAAGGAACGCCGGTGTGGCTGCTAATCGCGAAAGACGAAGGTCACGGCTACCGGAAGAAGGCGAACCAGGACTTCCAGTTCTACGCGATGGTGGAGTTTTTGCGGGAGTATTTGCTGAAGTAAGAACAGGATTTCACCGCAGAGGACACAGAGTTCGCGGAGGCCAAGCGAGCTTGCCCTCGGTTCTGCTCACAGCGGGATGTTGCCGTGTTTTTTCTTGGGGTTGCTGTCGCGCTTCGTTTCCAGGGCGCGGAGGGCGGTGATGACTCGAGTACGGGTTTCGGCGGGCTCGATTACGGCGTCGATGTATCCGCGTTCGGCGGCTACGAAGGGGTTGGCGAACCGCTCGCGGAATTCGGCGATTTTTTCCTGGCGCAGGGCCTCGCGTTCGGACTCCAAAACTTTTTCCAGTTCACGTTTGTAGACGATGTTGACCGCTCCTTCCGGGCCCATCACGGCAATCTCAGCAGTGGGCCAGGCGAAATTGGCGTCGGTTCGAATATGCTTGGAGGCCATAACGCAATAGGCGCCGCCGTAAGCCTTGCGCGTGATGATGGTGATCTTGGGGACGGTGGCTTCCGCGTAGGCGAATAGCAGCTTGGCGCCGTGCTTGATGATGCCGCCGAACTCCTGCTGCGTCCCGGGGAGGAAGCCGGGAACATCTTCGAAGGTGATGAGCGGAATGTTGAAGGCATCGCAGAAGCGCACGAAGCGCGCGCCTTTGACCGAGGCATTGATATCGAGGACACCGGCGAGAAACGCCGGCTGATTGGCGACGATGCCCACGGGACGGCCATCGAGGCGGGCGAACCCGACGACAATATTCTTCGCGAAATGCTCGTGGACTTCGAAGAAATAGGCATCGTCAACGATGGAGTGAATAGCATCCTTGATGTCGTAGGGCTTTTGCGGATCGTCGGGGACGAGAGTGTTGAGCGCGTCATCACGACGATCGGCAGGATCGGAGGCGGCGCGACGCGGCGGATCGTCGGCATTGTTAGAAGGAAGAAAGCTGAGCAGCTCGCGAATCATCGCGAGGCAATCAGCGTCATCAGGGGCGACGAAATGCGCGACGCCGCTGGTGGCGTTGTGGGTCATCGCGCCACCCAGCTCTTGCTTGGTGACTTCCTCGTGGGTGACGGTCTTAATGACGTCGGGACCAGTGACGAACATGTAGGAGGTGTCGCGCGTCATGAAGATAAAATCGGTGATGGCGGGAGAATAGACGGCCCCCCCGGCGCAAGGGCCCATCACTGCACTAATTTGCGGAATGACACCGCTGGCCAACGTATTGCGCAAGAAGATGTCGGCGTAGCCGGCTAGCGAAGCAACCCCCTCCTGAATGCGCGCGCCACCGGAATCGTTCAGACCTATCACCGGCGCACCGGCCCGCATGGCCTGATCCATGATTTTGCAAATCTTCAGCGCATTGGTTTCGGAGAGCGAGCCGCCAAAAACCGTGAAGTCCTGTGCGAAAACATAGACTAACCGGCCATCGATGCGTCCGAAGCCAGTCACAAAACCGTCCCCCGCGGGGCGCTGCTCATCCATGCCAAAATCCGTGCAACGATGGCGAATGAATTTGTCGAGCTCTTCGAAGGTATTTTCGTCGAGAAGAAGATCAATGCGCTCGCGGGCAGTGAGCTTGCCCGATTTGTGTTCGCGCTCGCGACGCTCCGGACCGCCACCGGCCTCGGCTTCCTCGTTGAGTTTGCGCAGCTCTTCCATTCGGTCGTGATGATTGGCCAGCGATTGCGGAACGCGTTTAGGTTCAGGCAACGGGACCTCCCGGATCGGATTCGCCTTTCACGGCAAAGATGCGCACCGCGAGATGGGTGGCTAGCCAGACGGTGCCTAGCAATAAGACGACGCCGAGAAGTAACTCTGCTGCAATGGCTCCCGCGCGTTGCAGAGGAGAAGGGATGGACGTGACATAAACCGTGGTGCGGACCAGCGTAAACATCGCGGCTAGAGTCATTGCGACGATGAGGATGGTGGTCAGCACCGAGGCGAGGATTCGTTTCATGGGTTCGACGTCGAGTTAGAAGGATAGCGCAATGGCAGGGAAATCAGAACGTTCCCGGGGCCGACATTAGGTCTAACCGCCCAGTATCTCGAAACCAACTGCTTCCAGGACGATACCTTTTGTGCTTTCCGCGTAGCAACGTCCGTCCAAATCAGCGCAAACCAGACCAATCGTCGGCTACCAGGATGGAATCGGTCGGATTGGAAGGGTCGTACTTGATGCTGGCGGGCTGGCCGGCTGCCAGCTTATCGAAGCGCACCTGGCTTTCCAGGCCGGTAATATCTTGCGCGGTGTGATATGTAACGCCGGAAATTGCATAGCTATACGAGACAAGTTGGCGCGGATTCAAGTTTGCGAGCGGTTGAGCTTTTGAGCCGAAGAACGTCTTACTTTTTTCGCGAGGCTCAGGCGGATGCGCGACCAGCTCGACTACCTGACCTTCGGCGATGCGGCCGATTTGGTTCAAGTGCAGGCGGCGCTTGCGCTCGATTTCTTCAGGATCTTCCGCGGGGCGAAAAAAAGCATAGACAATCATGGTGATGGCGGCCAGAGCGGCTCCGCCCATCGCCAGCATGAGTTTCCAGTCCGACGAGACGGTGTTCAATGAGACGGCTCCGTGATTTGGTGTGGGGACCCGCGCGAGTCACCGGCCGGGCTGAAAACCGGCAACTACGTTCGACGCTTTTGGCGGTGCAAACCCCACGCAAGCAATTTTACCGAAGGATGGCGGGCGCGACTACTGGGCTTGCGGGGCATGCACCGGATTACGCAACACGCCAATTCCCGCAACGCTAACTTCGACAACGTCCCCAGCGACGAGCGGACCGACGCCGGCAGGCGTACCGGTGGCAATCACATCGCCGGGAACGAGCGTCATCATGCGGGAGATCCAGCGGACCAGAAAAGCGCAGGGATAAATCATGAGCGAGGTGTTACCGGATTGGCGCACCGCGCCATTCACGCGCGTTTCGACGAGAACGTTGCTGGGATCGAGTTCGGTTTCGATGTGCGGGCCAACCGGGCAGAAAGTATCGAAGCCTTTCCCGCGTGTGAATTGCACGTCGCTCTTTTGGACGTCGCGCGCGGTGACGTCGTTGAGACACGCATAGCCAAGAACGTAGGGCAAGGGGTCATCGGAATCGGCGAGATGCGAGCAGCGTCGGCCGATGACGATCGCGAGTTCGCCCTCGTGCTCGACGCGTTGTGAATATTGCGTGAGCGCGATGCGTTCTTCCGGCCCAACGATCGAAGATGGAGGCTTGAGAAACATCAGCGGCTCTTTGGGGACTTCGTTGCCGAGTTCGGCGGCATGAGCGGCATAGTTGCGGCCGATGCAGACGATCTTGCTGGGTTCTAACGGTGCGACCAGGCGCACGGAAGCAAGGGGCCAGGCTCTTGGCGACTGAGACCACTCGAACCACGGCGCACCGGAGATTTCGCGCACCTGATATTCGTCAAGAATGCCGTAAAGCGGGGCAGACGAGATGGTGCGGTCGAGAGGAACAAAGCGGCAGAATTTCATGCTGGGCGCCCACCGTATTGGTTTGAATATCAGCGCGAAACGTCAGATTCGCGAGCTCTCGAAATGCAGGTGCCAATCCAGGAGAGCGTGGCGAAAATCATATAGACAATTACGCCCAGCGTGAAGAGGTGTACGGCACTATACCGCGCGGAAAGTCCCCAGAAATAAACAGCCAGCAGACGGTAGGTGAGAGCGGTGATGCTCCAGGCAATCAGGCCAGCGGCAAGAAGGGGTCCGGGAAGGCGCAAGAAGCGAAGGACCGGCACAGCGGCAAAGAGACCAAGAACCACAGCGGCGGCGAGATTACGCTCCAGCGCAAATGATTCGAGGCTGGGTGCTCGGTTGGCTATGACCAGCCAGGTTATCAGGACCATGGATGATCCAACACCTGAATACACCCCGGTGCGAATCGCCGCGTTCTTGACAACGTGGAGCCTGCTATAGCCAGGGAGATGTGCGCGTACAGCAATCAAAGCGAACTCCCAAAAGCTTGCCAACAACTACAACCCGGATCTACGAAGAAGGTTGCGCGACTTCGGCGGCCACGGGAGCGCAAGGCGCGCTTTCGTTGCCGGAGCGGTCGACAGCGGTCACCGAGTACCAATAAGTGTGACCGGGCTGTACAGAGGTATCACGATGGGCTGGTGAGGGCAACAGATCGGAGGTAACAAGTTGTCCTGGCGTGTCTTGCTGTTCACTTCTGTAGACGTGATAGCCGGCCAAATCGGGTTCCGTATTGATAGACCAGGAGAGGTCAACCTCGGCCGCGTTTGTCGGGCTCCCTACAATCACTGCCGCCAAGCAGCCCTGCGGGACGCCAGGAGGAAAAATGTCGCGAGGCGTGATGATCGCCGGGAGAGAGTCGCTGGATTCCGCCAAGCTGCCATCTTCGGGAATTACCGTGCGAACCGTGTAGAGATACGTCTTGCCAAAATCGAACGCGCTGTCGCGGTAGCTGTTGGTGTGGGAAGTACCGAGAAACGCCAGTGGCACTTTCCATTTGACTTGGGACAGGTCCTTTGCAGCTGAGTCTGCGAAGGCGGGATCGATTTCGCCGCGATACACGCGGTATTCGGCGATTGCGGGAAGGGGATAGCCTGAGGACGTGCGGGTCGGCGCGGGCCAGGAGAGCTCGATGACCGGTTCGGTGACGGTGACGTGGATCGACGTGATAGGTTCGGGTACCGGACGCATGCGAACGATCACGGTGTTGGAGTCCGCCGAGGCGCGCTTGCGGGAGGCGCGGCTGCGAACGCGAAACGCCAAGGCTCCGCCGGGATATCCGCGAAGGTCATCAGGAGTAATGCGATTGATGATTTGCACTTTATCTGCGGTACGGTATTCGCCGACGAGCGCGCCCGGAATCGTTTGAATGGTCCGAAACGATTTTGTATCCGGCGAACCGTCAGTTTTGAGCGTCCCGCGCAGAATCTCGATGGCGGGAGGCTCCGTCAGGCGTTCGCCGGTAGTGCTTTTGGTCGGTTCAGTGAAAACAAGTTGGACGGCATCACCGAATTGTTGCGCATCCAGGTCCGCGACTGCCACGGGAATGGGAGGAGAAGGCGGAGTGGGTTCGCCCGGCGCACCGCAGCCCCCGCTCAACAATAGCAGGAAAAACGAAAAGCGAATTCCCCAGGACGAAACTCGCAGCCGCCGAATCCAGAGGGCCTCGGGCTTCCGCGAATTTCGAGTTTCCATTTTCGAGTTTAAAATTTTACAGGATGTAGCGGCTTAGATCCTGATTCTTGACGATTTCCGCCAGTTGCTTGTGTACGTATGCGGAATCGACCTTGACGTTTTTCTTCTTGAGATCGGGGGCCTCGAAGGACAGTTCATCGAGAACCTTTTCGAGTATGGTGTGCAACCGGCGAGCCCCGATGTTTTCGGTCTGCTCATTGACGCTGGTGGCAAACTTCGCAATGGTGTCGACCGCATCGTCCGTGATGTTGAGCTTTACGCCTTCGGTTTCCAGCAGCGCGACATATTGTTTGATTAGCGCGTTCTTTGGCTCCGTGAGAATGCGCACAAAATCTTCTTCCTTCAGCGACTGCAACTCCACGCGAATCGGCAAGCGGCCTTGCAGCTCGGGAATCAAATCGGACGGTTTGGTCACATGGAAGGCGCCAGCTGCGATGAACAGGATGTGATCGGTCCGGATCATTCCGTAGCGGGTGTTAACCGTGGTGCCCTCAATGATCGGAAGGATATCTCGCTGCACGCCTTCGCGGGAAACATCGGGGCCGTGGCCGGATTCGCGTCCGGCGACCTTATCAATTTCATCGATAAAAATGATGCCCATTTGCTCGGCGCGCTCGACCGCGGTGCGCGTGACCTGGTCCATGTCGAGCAGCTTGTTTTCCTCTTCTTGAATGAGGTACTCGAAGGCGTCGGCGACGCTCATCTTACGTTTCTTTTTCTGTTGGCCGAACATGCCGGAAAGCATGTCCTTGATGTTGACATCCATCTCCTCAACGCCCTGATTGGAGATGATCTCAAAGGAAGGCATGGCGCGTTCACGCACCTCCAGGTCGACCATGCGTTGATCGAGTTTGCCCTCGCGTAGCTGGGCGCGAAGTTTTTCGCGAGTCCGTTGCGTTTGCTCGCGCTGCTGGGCCAGTTCCGCTTCGCTGGTGGCTTGTGCTGGAGGCGACGAAGGCGGCAAGAGGAGGTCGAGTACGCGTTCCTCGGCGGTCTGCTCGGCGCGGTCCGCAACCTCGTCGAGTTTTTCCTCGCGCACCATGTCGATCGAGGTTTCCACCAGGTCGCGCACCATGGATTCCACGTCGCGACCAACGTAGCCGACTTCGGTGTACTTGGAGGCTTCCACTTTAACGAAGGGGCAACCCGCGAGACGCGCGAGGCGGCGCGCGATCTCCGTTTTTCCGACGCCGGTTGGCCCGATCATCAGAATATTCTTGGGCAGAACATCTTCCGCAATCTCGGGGGGCAGCTTCTGGCGGCGCACGCGGTTGCGTAACGCCACAGCGACCGCGCGCTTGGCGGCGTTCTGTCCGACGATGTATTTGTCGAGCTCCGCGACAATCTCGCGCGGGGTCATATCGTCGAGTGCGGGAAGAAGCTCCTCGGCCTCCTCCGGTGCGGCGCCATTGCCTCCGGGCGCGAAGATTATCTCTTTTTCAGACTTGCTCGGCATGAATCCTTCTGTTCCAGGTCCGCGACGTCCAACGTCCCATCTTACCTAAGATGCGAGAAGAACGCCCCCCTAGTTCAACTTTTCCGAATACCACGGTTCCTCCTTGGCTCGGCCCGCGCTTTTCCGCGCCCTGAGTGGGCTGCAGGTGAGTCGCCTAGGCTTTGTTTAACGATCTGCGGGTGCGAACAAACTCTACAGCTCTTCCACCGTGAAGTTCGCATTGGTGTAAATGCAAATCTCACTGGCAATGCGCATCGCTTCCATGGCCAAATCTTTTGCGCTGAGTTTGGAATGCTTAAGCATGGCCCGCGCGGCGGCTAACGCGTAGGTGCCGCCGGAACCTATGGCGCAGAGTCCATCATCTGGCTCGATGACGTCGCCGTTTCCGGAGAGCAAAAACGTGGACTTCGCATCGGCGACGATCAGCAATGCTTCCAGGTGACGCAACGCGCGGTCTTTGCGCCATTCCTTGGCCAACTCGACGGCGGCTTTCTGTAGATTCCCGGAATGTTCCTGGAGCTTACCCTCAAACCGCTCGAACAGGGAAATAGCGTCGGCAGTGGAACCCGCGAAGCCCGCGATGACCTTGTCATTAAAAAGACGGCGAGTCTTACGCGCCGAGTGCTTCATCACATGGTCGCCCATGGTCACTTGCCCATCGGCGATAAGTACAGCCTTGCTCTCCTTGCGCACAAACAGCACCGTAGTGCCATGCATCTGCGCGCTTCTCTCTCGATTTGCCATCCCACCATTATACTGCATGCGGACGAAGGACTCTCTGGTGGCGCGTTTTCCGGTGAGGCGTGCGGAAAAAAAAGGGCCAGATTGGCGTCCGGCCCTGTGCTCTAGGTTAGTGATGATTAGGGAAACTATTGCGGTGATTGCGAAGAAGCGCTGCTTTCACCAGCAGATTTCTTTTGCAACAATTTCTTGTCCGCGATCAACTGTTGTTGTTCCCGGCGAGTATCGGCCAGGGTTTGCTGGCGCTCAGTCAGCACCTTCTGCAGATGCTCTCTCTGGTCGGCAGGGGCCTGGTCCAGTTGCTCCTGTAGGCGGTCAATGAATTCTTGCTGAGAATCGATGTCGCGCTGTTCCCAGGCAATCATCCTGTCCGCGTCGTCCGAAGTCTTCGGGTGCGCTAAGGCATCCGGACCGGTCTTGAAAGCGGACTTGCCCTCGGGTTTCTTTGACTCTGCAGCCGCAGCCGGAGTCGAGTCGCCTTGTGACTTGGGCATCTCGCTCTCTGGATGCGCTTGCGCCACGGTAACGCCGGAGGTTCGGTGCAGCGAGCCCAAGTCGTCGTCGGTCCAGACCTTATGCGGCTTGGCAGCAGCCTTCTGCTGGCGGGCCGGATCCTTCTGATCTGACTGTCCCGATGTAGCCTGACCGCAAGCCAGAGTTGCCCCGCCAAGCACCGCACTCAGGAGCAACGTAACGCGAACGAACGCGCAGTTCTTCATCGTCTCTCCCATTAGTCCGTGTATTGGATCTCTCGGAAGGAGAGAACCTTGTAAGTGGGCGGTCGCTGAGCCTGCTGGATCCAGCAGCTGTTATAGTAGACCCCGTTGCCGCCGCCACCGGAAATGTCGTAGTTGACGGTGCCAAAATTGGACAGCTGATTGCCCAGACTGTCGCGCGTGGTGGCAACCACGATAGCGCCATCAAATTGGCCGCTTCCGCCGCCGTTCCCGATAAAGGTAGTAGTTCCGTCTCCCACCACGAGAATGATGCCGTTCCACCCGGAATTCCCGTGATATTGGAAGTTGCCCGTCACCACCAGCAGGCCGTAACCGGTGTTGGGTCCGAGGTCAAAGCTGCCGTCCACGTAAACGGTCTGTGGGTTCGATGCCGACATCGCGGGCCATCCGGGCTGCCCGAAAGTGTAGGTGGTGCCGCTGTTATTGTAATTTGGCGGGTTCGGAGGATTGGGAATCATCACCGCGTTCTGCTTGATGTTTTGAATCAGCTGGTCCAACGCGGTCGGCGACGAATATGACGACGGCATAGTGACCGCAGCCACATCCGGCGTGTTTCCGGTGGCGCCGGTGTAATTGCCCTTTCTGTTGCTAGGGATACCCGCCGTCACGATGGCTGCGTCGGAGGCGGCGCTCACGCCGATAGCATCCTTAACGGTGGCTGGATTAGTCGAACAACCGGGAACTGCCGGAGCGCTGCCGGAACCATCTTGTCCATTCATTTTGTAGGGATTCGAGTTTGCGCCAACATAGGACCCCACGCTCCCGGCCAGGGTTAGAGCAGAAGGAAAGTTCAAGCCGTAAACCTGCGGCGTGACCAGGTATTGCATGAGCTTCTCCGTGCCATTGGGAAGAACAGCCAAGGTCGTCACTTCCAGTACCTCGTAGGCAGTGGAAGATGCCGCCAGCGTCAGGCTCGGCGGGGTGTTGGCCGTCTCGTAGTAAAGAACGCTGGCCTGATCGAGCGTGCCATTGTTGTCTACGTCCATCTTGAGAGCGAATTCGGTGACCGGATTAATGCGCACCCACTTGAACATGGGTCCCGGAACGTTGGAGGAATTCGTACCAGACAGCGATTGAATCATGGCGCCTTTTGAGGCCGCCGCAAGCTTGCCGGACCCAAATTCAGCATCGTACTCAGTGTCTGGGTAAGTCGTCGTAATGCCCGCCAATGTCTCTCCGGCTGCCGTATCGGGATTTCCAATGTAGACTACCTGAGTTGCAGTCATTATGTTGCCAAACGTCGGTATGTTGCTGACTCCCGCGATGGTGTTGGAGCTGGTCGGAAGAAGCCGTCCACGGCCCTCTTCTAAACCGGCGAGCGCTGCGTAGTACGCGCTCGACGACGAGCGGTAATTTCCATTGATGGAGCTCTCCGCGCCGGAGGCGACGATCATAGCGATCGCTACCCCGCTGATCAGCAGTAGCGTGATCATGGCTACCAACAGGGCCACGCCCTTCTGTGAATTGCTACCCTTCTTGATTTGGTTTTTCATTGTTTTTTTCCTTACTGATTCGGGTTCAGGCGATGCGCCAGTCCGTGCAATTCCACCAGGCGCAATTTCTGCGACTGCGCATCGGGGTCAATGGATTGGACGATCAGCACGATGTCCACATCTCGGATATTGCATGGCGCTTGGGCTACAGATGTGCAACCTCCCACCAGTGCGGACGACGGCAGATCAAACAATGTATAAGTGAAAACCGGCACCGGTGTTCCGCCCGGGAACATGGCTGGATAAACCGCTCGGATAGCGGCAATTTGCGCAGCAGTAGCGTTGTTCATTACGTTTTGAATATAAGGGAGGAGAACGGTAGCACCGTTAGTAGCCGTGTCCGGATCGCCGGCTGTTTTAGCCACCACAGCGCGGTACAGCGTAGTTTGTCCCGCGGGTAACTGATAACGAATCCATTTAACACCGGTGCCGTCATAGTCCGTCTCGATTATCAAATCGAAGCCGTTGGGCACCGTGCAACTGCCAGCCACCGTGCACGTAGTCGGATATCCTGGCGCCCAGGCAAATGGCGTGGCGGCGTACGACGCAACCGGAGTGGCCGCGTTGTTGAAATGATTGTGCGGAGGAAATCCGCCATCCTCAATGTCACGAGAGATCTGATCGATGCCCAGGCGCGCTTCCTGGAAGGAAGTCAAGACCTCCGAATCGGTCCTGAACCGCTTTGAAGATGTAGCCAGCAAGCTGAAAGCGGCGCCCGCCATCAGCAAGAACACTACCGAGGACACCAGCAGCTCGGGAAGCGTGAAACCCTGCTGATTGGATTTTCTCCGATTGCTCTTCATTGTTGCACCATGGCGTCCAGCGTCAGTGGCAGAGTGAATCCATTGCCACGCAGAAGTCGCGCGCTGATAATGATTCGGCGAGAAGAAGCGGTGGTGCCATTTCCGTCGGTGATCACTGCCCAGCGAACGTCGTACTGCGCGGAATAGGGATCTTCCGGATCGGCGAGAGTCGTAAAGCCGTAACCAGCGGTTTGCGCCACCCCATAGTTGATGGTCGGACGATTGGCAATCACCACGATGGGGCTTCCCACCGTCACTCCCGGGGTCGCCGCGTTGCCCAAGCTGCAGGCGTTACCTAGCGCGTCGGTGAAGGCAAATGTGCTCAGCGACTGTTCCAGCATCTGCGACAGCTCCCGCTGCGCGATTACCAGCGCCGTTGAGTCGCGACGACTCGCGTTGTTTGCCGTCACCGCAACCGGAACTAACTGAGCTACGGCGACCACACCGGTCATGAGTATGACCGTTGCTACCAGCACTTCCATTAGGGTGAATCCGCGCTGGCTCGTTTTTCGACTCGTAAGTTTCGTAAGCATGTTCATCCATTCCCCGCTCAGCTGGCTTGCTTCCACGTTCCGGTAGCGCTGGACCAAACCTGAACAGAACCCGACGGCATCACTGTAACCGCGCGCCATCCATAATTCGTATTGCCCACCCAATACACGCTGATTCCGGCGGGTGCGGTCTTTGCTCCCCGCCCATCGAACGTAATTGTCCCGCTGGTCGGGGGAACCGTTGTGAGCGTGCCGGCGTTGACGACGGCGGTAAGAGCTGCGGAATTCGGCACCGCAGAAGCGGCAGCCAGCGTGGCGATGGCGTTCGCGGCGAATACCATCTGCCTCTCATTCGCCTGCACGTTATTGTTCGGTGCTTTGGGGTCCACGCCGAATATCGTCAGGAGACCCTGGGCGCCCTGCGGGTTGTTCAAACACTGGATGGGGTTATTGCGGCGGATCGCTTCGTAACGGACGAACTTGATTTGCGACGCCACTTGGCTCGCCATGTCATCCATTTGATAGCTGCGGTAGGTCCGAACCAGGCTTGGCGCCGCGAGTGCACTCATTATGGAAATAACGCCCAGTGAGATCAGAAGTTCAACGATGGTGTATCCGCGCTGTTGGTTCTTCCGGTTGATCTGTTTCGTCACGACTTGTAATCCTCTCGGTTAGGTGCGACCTATACCGCTTGTGGACGGTCAAAGTTGCAGGTCGGAGGCCAACCTCGATCGTCCATAAGTTATTGATTGTTATGGGCTTGTTTGTCGTAGAGAAGATTCGCACGGCTTTCATTCGCAGGGTTGAGTAGAAATGTTACAAGTCGAGACTCGGCGATCCCGAGGAGGAAACCGTGCTGTTTGACATAGTTTAGCCGCCGAAAGACGTATCTCGGGTTTACCGCCACGGCGCGTCAGGGGGAACTTGGTGGGAGCGCGTGGCCGGATACAGCTTGGGAAAAACAAAGAAGAATATAAGCAGCACGACGAAATCGCACACGCTGGCTTCGGGCCCGGCGCTGCCGCCGGTCAACCACTTAGGTCCAGCGAGGGTCGCGTTGGATAGATGTCCGGGGAAGATCATGCCGCTGTCCGGAACCGAGTACAGAAAAGTCTCACCGAAATCGAAGCTGGCGTGCATGCCCACTGCAAACCATAGATTCCCGGTCCGCCGCAAAGTCAGTGACCAGAACAGGCCCACCAGAACTACGCCCGCTACGCCCCACTTGCTTTCCCCGGGATTTGTTCGGTGCACATATCCAAAAGCTAGCGACAACAACACCGCTACCGGCCAGAACCGGATGGCTCGCGTCATGGTGAATTGCAGGTATCCGCGAAACGTAAACTCTTCGTACAGCGCTACAATCACAAAGCAAGCTGCCCAGAAGATTGCCCACCGCAGCAATTGGACTCCGTGAATCGCCAGGTTTCCGAAACGATAGGAGCCCAGCATCGCGATGGCGCCTATCACCACACTGATCTCGATCAGCCCGAACAAAGCGCCTTGCCAGAACAATTTTCCGAAGGCCAAGCGCCCCGGAAGTCCATAGTCCGCGAATGGCCGCCCTTCCAACTGCGCCATAATCAATGCCGAAGCTAGCGCCCCGGCCATCAGGGCCCCCTCTGAAACCGCTAGAACCCCTGGTGAGTAGACGGACTGCCCTCCGCCCAACAACCCGGCCGCAATCCACTGAAGCGCAAAACTGATTCCCATCGAAAGCGCTATGTATAAACACACACGGAGCAAGGTGAACGGGAGGGATGGACCTCTGAGGAACCGATTCCCATCAGTAGGGCTCGTTTGGGGCGGGCCTTCTTCGTTCGGACGGTTTGTATCACTCATCGAGGCGGGCGATCGCGGCTCCAAGTATGTGGCGGCTATGCTTTTCCTGGACGAAGGCTACGATTCGCAAGTTATTGCGTTTCCAAACCGAATCCAGCTTCAAATCAGATTCGCCGGCAAATGAGGGTGCCGCATCGCGAGCCGCATTCCCGGCCTTATGGAACCAACGCACAACGGGAGCATGATGCAAATCTTGGCCGGCGTTCTCGCCACCGCTCACTGCGTTGTGCAGCCCGGTCTCAGTAACGGCCAACCATACCTCCGCGGTGTCGTTTTGTTGTGCGCCCACTAGCTTTCCAGCCTCGACCCTCAGCCCTTCATGTTTGCGACTTTCGGGCTTCACCACCGAGATAGAGATCTCCGTGTGAGGCTGTGCGATCGCCCCGGTGATGGCGCGATAGGTTTCCGCTGTACGGCTACCCACGAATCCGGTTCGTCCATTGACTACCAGCTCCGGCGTATAAACACCATGGTCCGCCAGCCCCGACGCATAATCCTGTTGACGCTGCGTCCATTGCGCCGACGAAAAAGGGTCGTTCCAACCCTGATGGTCCCAATAATCAACGTGTTCTTCGAGTGCTATGAGCTCAGCCCCTGCCACCGGCTGCTGCTCGGCAAGCTGCGCGAGCAAAGCATCGGCCGGAGGACAACTCGAGCAGCCCTCCGAGGTGAACAACTCCAAGACAACAGGTACGCGTTCGCCGGCGCGGTTCGGGGCAGTGACGGTTTGGGTCGATCCGGAATGCCAAGTTGCGGCCAGCGCAAGGACCAGAACCAGCAAAATAGAGTTCGCTTTCATCGCAAACGGCTCCTGAGAATCTCTACATACTACGTCTTCCCCGTTTCGATGGACCAATTTCCGCGGACGAATATTGCACTTCCCTGACGCCTCTGCTGCGGTTCTGCTCTTCCGGAGGATTGGATTCCATTCTCAACAAATAAGATTGCCTCGCTTTCCTAACCAGAATGGTACAGTGGACCGGTTATTTGGCGATACCACCTTGCTTGGCCCAGACTCTCCCGTACACTTGCTTGGCGGACGACTCGCCCTTGATTTCGCAAACATCCCCTCCTTTCCAGGCGCGCCCGCTCGGGGCCTGTCTTGGGAGGAATTGATCGTTTTTCTGCAGGCCGCACGCATCGTTTCCGCGGAGCGCGGCTCCGCTCTCTTGGCGCTACCCGGCTCCGATCCGGATGCTGCGCAAATCTTGCTTTCCCGGTCGATCGATTTTCGCGATTCCCTGCGAAAAATCTTCGACGCGATAGTCAGGAAAGAGGGGATCGCGCCTGAATGGACTGAGCCCATCAATCGGATTCTGCGCATTACCGAAGGCCACGATGAATTGGTCCTCGCGGGAAGCAGTTGGAAAATGGAATTCGTGGCCCGGGAGGGTGGCCTCGATTGGGTGCTCGCGGCCATTGCGCGCTCGGCCGCGGAAATCATTGTGGAAGGCGCGCAAGCCCGTGTGCGCATTTGCGCTAATCCGGTCTGCGGGCTCTTTTTCAGCGACCACTCCCGCACACACCGGCGGCGCTGGTGCTCCATGGCGGTCTGTGGAAACCGCCACAAGGTTGCGAGTTTCGCCCGGCGCCATGCTTTGTAGTCAACGTGCGTGTGCCTTCACGTACTTGGGCGACTCGCCCTTCGACCAGGGGTCATAGCTGTGCGCAAAAATCAGACGCTCCGCAACTGGCGGGTGCGAGTACAGCCAAAAGCGAATGAACGCCGGCGGATTGGGATCCTCCAGATCCACTTCTCCCAAAATCTGAAAGGAATGCGCCGCGACCTCTTCGGCATTCGGCACAATCCCGTGAATCACTTCGAGACCGTAGACATCCGCGGCGTGCTCCTGCATGCGCGTGACGCCGTTTATAACCGGCGATGCGAAAAACATAACTAGTTGCAAGAGCAGGAGAAAAGCGGCCAGGGACGCCCAATCTTCCAAGCCATATAATTGCCAGTCTCTTCCCCAGCGGCCCAGCACCCAATGCAATCCTCGGAAGATCAGATACAGAGCGACCAACAGCGCAATGGCCCCAAATACAAATCCTCTCCAGATGTGGCCCAATACGTAGTGCCCCAGTTCGTGCCCGATGATATACAGCGCTTCGTCACTGCTGGTCTTTTGCAGCATGGTATCCCACACCACCACGCGCTTGGAGGCTCCGAGGCCCGTTACGTAGGCGTTGATTTCGTTACTCTTCTCGCTGGCACGCATCAGGAAGATACGGTCCCTGGGAATCGGCACGCCGGCGTTCGCGGTCAGCTCTTCAATGGCGTCTACGAGTTGCGGATGTTCCTTGTCTAGCGGCTCAAATTTGTGGAAGAGCGGATCGATGATCAACGGATTGATAAAGATTATGCCCAGGAAGATGGGCAGAGCGGCAAACCAGAAGTACAACCACCAACGCCGCGGACTACGTGGTATCGCCGCAAACAGAATCAGCGCCAGAATCAATGCGAAAAACGTGCCTACCAATTCTTCTTTCGTCCAGTCCCAGAACCACGGGCCCCAGCGCTCCACCGACTGCTCATAACGCAACGACAAGGAATGCCAATACAAGCGGACCGGCAAATCGAAAATATCGGAGGTCAGGATCAGCAGCGGAACAAATACGAAGCCCTGCAGCCAGCGCTGCCCGGTCACGCGCTCGGCCAGATCACGGAACCTCGCAGCCACGCCCAGCCGCAGCAACAACAGAAGAACCACGAAACTTACGAAATACGAAACAAAATAAAGTGCGTACGCAGCTCGCGAGTAGGCCACCGCCTTTTCGTAGCGATCTTCTGAGAGCGTGTACTGTTCGGTCTTGCCGCGCGGTGGCTCAACGCGCTCGGACTTCGGCATTCCAGGAACCGGCGTTTCTGAAGGGGAAGGGCGTTGCGGCGCGGTCTGCTGGTCAATGGATTTGGCTGCCCACGCCGCCATCGCAGGCGAGCGTTGCGCGACCGCAAACGCCGTGCCGCACAAGAGCATTGTTGCGCCAAGAAGTCTAACCTTCCGCATTCATCGCCTTTCTGGCCAGGCCATTCGGTTGGGCAGTATGCGCCCTGGACTGGATGCGCTGCAACCGCCGGTGCGGCCCAGGGAGGGTTGCAATGTCCCCCAGGCTCGCGCTGTCCCCTGACAGTTGGACGTGTAGCGCGCGTTTCGGCGTTGCAGGCGGCCTGCGTTGCCGGATTTCGCACAGCCGCGCCGGGGAAGATTGCCTCGGCAAAAACTCCGGCGTATCCTCAGAACTGTCCCCAGTAAGTACCGAGGGCCATCTATGCGTTCTTTTGCTTCACCGCGAACACTTAGCGCGCTTCTCGCCGTGGGTATTTCGCTGCCCATCGCGGCGCTCGCACGACCGCAAGATGCGCAGTCACAGCAATCCGGTTCCCAAGACTCATCCGTTGCAGATGCCGCGCGCCGCAGTCGCGAAAAGAAAAAGAACGCGGCCAAATCCGCCAAAGTCATTACCGACGAGGAGCTGGACAAGAGGAATTTTCCGGCCGGAAACGAAGGGCTAAACGTTGGCAGCGCCCCCAAGCTGGAGACTGAACCTCCCAGCGCGCAAGCCGTTGCGGCGGCGGAGGCGGCAGATGCCAGTACGGAACAGGACGCGAAAGAGGCCGCCGCGCGAGATGCGAAATTAGCCAGGCTGAAGGAACAGGTCGCGGATGCCGAAAAGGATTTGGACCTTGCCAAGCGGGGGCTGGCGCTCGATCAAGATTCCTTCCAATCCAATCCCGATTACTCGCACGATGCCGCCGGAAAAGCCAAACTACAAGATGAGAAGCAACAAATCGATGATAAGCAACAGGAACTGGATCGCTTAAAAGCAAAGCTCGCCGAGCTGGAAGAGCAGAAGAGTCATCGCAGGGGCGCGCGAGCGCGGGCGACTCCGCCGCAAACAGAAACTCCGCCCAGCACTCCTCCACAACCCTAGTTGCTTACCACTTCCGGTCCTCCGCAATGCGGATTGCGGAGAAAACCAAGACTCCACCGCGGCGCGTCATCGCCGCGCTCGTTTTCGGTTAGGGCTAGCGTGGCTCCAGCACCAGCGGGAGGCCGTTCTTCGGATTGCCGATCACGATTACCTTAGAGTTGCTGCTGGTGGCCAATTTTTCGGTCGCTTCGATACCTTTCCACTCCAGCAATTGCGAGCTAATACCCTGAGCGACGATTTTCTGGAAGTCGGCGATGCCCTGGGCCTCGATGCGCTTGCGTTCCGCTTCCTGTTTTTCCTTTTGCAGGATGAAGCTCATGCGTAGGGCGTCCTGTTCGGCCTGCTGCTTGGCCTCAATCGAGCTTTTCAACATAGCGGGCAATTGGACATCGCGGAGCAGTACGTTTTCCACGATTACGCCGCGCGGCGCGAGTTCTTTGGTCAGCTCGTCTTGAATCTGTGCCTGCACCAACTCGCGAGCGTTGGTGTAAAGAGCGTTAGCCGTGTGAGCGGAAGTTGCCGCGCGAATCGCCGCGCGTAAAGTCGGTTCGACGACCCTTTCGACATACGGCTCTCCCATAGTTTGATAAACGTAGGCGGCCTTGCTCTTATCCAGGCGGAACAACAGAGAAGTGTCCAAGGCCAAAATCAGGCCTTCATTGGAAGGGACATTGGCGCTTTCCTTCAGCGACTGAGTCTGCACGGAGAGTTTCTGCACGGATTTCAACGGATTGATCAGGTGGATGCCCTCCGGCAACGTTTCCCCGGTCACCCGACCGAAAAGGGTGAGCACCCCGACGTTGCCAGTCGGGATCGACGTCGTGCTCCACAGCAAGAACAATATGATCACAACCACTGCAGCCAACCGCAGAATCCGCGAACCAGCCAGCCGAAAATTCGGCATCGACGGCATCGAGCCGCCCAAATCAATTCTTCCGCCGCCCGTGACATTCGCCATTTTTCACTGCCTCCATCGCGCAGCCTCTGCCAGCTGAGGACGCGCGCACCGTCTCTATCATCTACTACGCAGGGGCACCGCTTATTTTTCTCGGCGCCGTGGGCATCGAATCTGCCAACTGGCTGCCGGCAAGAGTACCCCAACATATTGTGGTCTTTTCCCTTGACAGCGGAATCAGCTTGCGCCAGAATCCGCGCCAACAGCCGTCCGTCGGGGGAAATCGGGTCCGCGCCACTCGACCGACGCCACAGAAGTGCGCCGGTCGCTGAGGGAAAACGATATGCAGTTTCTGCCCGGCTTCACCGTGCAATGCATCAATCCGCAATGCGAAGCGCGGGGGCACTGGCTGCGCGCCGATGCCACCCGCGCGTTTTGTGACGAAGGACGCTGCCCGTGTTGTGGCGACGCTCTGCGCAACGTTCCGCCTCCGCTCGGCCCGCGATTCCGCATGCGCCCGCGTGCACTAACCGCGCGGCCGGCACTTCGCCCCCGGCCGCGCTGACCCCTACCCCCGCTGTTTTTTGCAAAAGAGTCCGTAACCCACTGAAAACAAAGACACGCGTGTGGAAAAATAGACCGAAGAGAGAGGGCAGGGTCTGCAAGACGCGCCTCAGTAGATGAGCTTTAGCGAAAACTGAACTTGCCGCGAAGTTCCCGCCGTCTTGCTGATCATGCCAAATCCTGTACCCTCGATGATGTTGGCGGGTAGCCCCATGTTGACGATATTAAACAGATTGAAGAACTCCCCGCGGAATTGCAGGTCCGCTCGCTCCGAGCCGTTTTTCCGGTGGCCAATCGGAGTCGTCTTAATGAGCGCAAAATCGAAATCATAATATGCCGGGCCGCGAAATGTATTACGGCCGAGCGTTCCAAAGCGCCCAGAGTTTGGTCCGGTCCCGCCCTGGATACCGATGGGAATGGAAAAGAAACTTGTGTTGTTTGCGGCCCGCCCAAAATAATCGTCGCGCGATCGGGTTGAGCTGCCGGCGCTCGAGAGGTCCGGTATTCCGATCTGGTTCGGTCGGTCTGCACCAATTGTCCCCGCCCCTGTCTGCTGGATTCCCGAGTACACCGTAAACGGCGAACCGCTGGTAATCGTTGAGATGCTCAGAAACTCCCAGCCCTTCGTCAACAACTGGGTTCGATCCGACTGAAGTCCCAAACGCTCGAAATGCAGATCCTGGGCCGCGCTCAACGTGAAGGCGTGGGTCACGTCAAAGCTCGACGGCCCCCTCTCGGCCTGCGTATTGAAGGGGTCTTGTGGGCTGAACAGCGTAACGGCGCCGGTGGATCCTGTTCCTCCTAGGATGCCGCTGACGTCATCCAGTGACTTACCCCAAGTGTAACCTGCTTGCAATGACGGACCGCCGTGCCCAACATTTCCCGACAATGAAGTCTGGAGCGCGTTGTACGATGAGTGCGACGTTGCCGTAATCACGGACTCGAATCCGAAACCTCCCGTCACCGCTCCGCTGCCGTCGAAGCTTGTAAACCGAGCAAATTGCGAGTCCGCTCCGGGATACGCGTTCGGATATGACATTCTGGGAAGTCGAAACGCCGATGTTCCCACATACGCGACATCCGCCGTGAGACCGCCGAAAGCCCGTTCCAACCCCAGCGTCCAAGTTTGCAGGTAGCCATTGCCGAAGCGCCGGTCGATCCCGGACAGACTCAGCAGCGAGAGCTGATTACTCGGCGCCAGCGCTGCCAAATCTTGCTGGTATCGATTTACGTCCATCACCGTGTTCGCCGCCACTTTTTTCGGATCGCCGCTGGCCAACACGTTCACGCCGGCGGTGTTATAAACCTGCGGCAATTCGTTCGGTCTGATTTGGAATCCGTACGAAATCTCCCCGTTTTGCGCCGCGTTGACACGTGGATAAACAACGTAAGGCGTTGACCCTGTCAGAAGGTTGTCTTGCCAGATGTTCGGCGGAATCACCATGATTGCCCCGCCCATGTGCACATGCACTGCCCGCGGCGCATTCCAGTCCACTTGCACACGGGGCCCCCAGCCGTTCCAATCGGTCTGATAAGTAGGCTGCGGATTGATCAAGTATTCCTGCCCAACGCCAGCGAGTGGGAACGAATTCAGAAAGCTCGACGTTCGGTGTGCCCGCTCCGAAATCGGCGTGTAGAGCTCGTATCGCAGCCCATAGTCGAGCGTCCAGTGCGTATTGATTTTCCATGTGTCCTCGACGTAGGCGTTCACATCATTCCGGTTGATTGCCGCCGGCCCAATATGCGCGCCATCCGATGCGGAGGGCGGTGCCACCGCGATCGTGTATGCGTACGGAAAGCCTAGCAACAGACTGCTCAAAGTGTCCGGCAAAGGCTGGCCACGCTGAACGTCGTGCCGTCCACTCGCAGAAGGGATGAAAACGGGCGAATAAACCGTTCCGCCGCCAAAGTCGTATTCCCCGTTCGGGCTGATGCCAAAGTATGTCGTGTCGCGATTAAGGCGTGCTTCTGTACCCCACTTCACCGCGTGTCGCGATGTCGTCCAGGCAAAATTCACTTGTAACTGGAACAAATTCCCGAACGCTGACATCACCGAGCCCGCCGCGCTGTTGTACGCCTCATACAGACCATCGTTGAACTTGAGGGCCGGATCGGTGTGGTTCGAGGTCACAAACGACGGCGTCGTCCGCGTAAAACTCAACGATGTCGACCAGAGAAAGCGTGGTGACGCGGTGCGCGTGTAAGTGATGACCCCGTTCCGCTGCCGATCCACGTACTGCACGCCAAAGCTCGGATCGAGCAGTGTTTGATCCGGATTTGTTGTCGGTCCCGTCAGATTGTCGTAATTGAATCGACCAAACAATTGTCCTTTTGTGCCAACTTTCTGATCGATGCGAATAGAAAACTGATCCGTGTCCGTGTTCACGTTTGAAGGCGCAGCATAGGTTCGCGCGCCATACGGGCCGGTTGGGTTGTTGGGGAGTGGATAGCGGGCCAGCACCGCAGCAATTGCCGGATTCACAGGCACCTGCAGCGTGTCTGTGCTGCCGTCCGGGTACTTCACGATGTCCTGACCCGCTCGCTCGGCTGCGGTTGGTACAGCCAAAACCTGGGTCGTTCCCAGCACCTGCCTGAATCCCTGATACTGCACAAAATAGAACGTGCGGT
>Ga0307478_10001132_pt1 | contig 24248 bp, 17 predicted proteins | sample atmos_gasesECM4C_2_FD_203713 | JGI IMG/M metagenome (GOLD analysis project Ga0307478, IMG submission 203713) | Hardwood forest soil microbial communities from Morgan-Monroe State Forest, Indiana, United States - atmos_gasesECM4C_05 | ecosystem: Environmental > Terrestrial > Soil > Temperate...
CGCGACCTGGATTTGATTCGCGAGGATGTGCGCTTCACATTGCCGCCCGAATTGGCGGCGCGGCAAAGCGCTCGCTGACGCGCGTACTGGATTCGCTGGATTGCCGATTGGGCAATGTGGCGAGAACTTGGGGTGCGATGGAAGGAAGCGAAGGAGCCACTGAGTGGCGGTGAAAATTGTCCGCCAGGCCAATAAGATTGCTCTGCTAGGAGCGCCCACCAGCGCGGCCGCGATGTCCGCGGGGCACGAAGGCGCACCCGCTGCGTTGCGAGCCGCCGGCTTGGCGGAGCGCCTGCGCGAAATTGGTTACGACGTCACCGATTTGGGTGACGACCCCGTCCAGCTTTTCAAACCCGACGAAGAAAGTCCGCGAGCGCGCAATCTTACGCGCGTGATCGCCGCACTGGAAGCGCTGAAGCCGCGTGTGGAAATGGCGGTGAAGTCCTCTGCGTTGCCCTTGATTTTGTCCGGCGATTGTTCGATCGCAATGGCCACCGTGGCGGGAGTGCGGCGCTATTTCCGCAAGGTCAGCATGATTTATATGGATGGCGACGCGGATTTGAATACGCCGGCGACGACTCCGTCGGGCTGCGTGGATGGCATGGTGGTTTCGCATCTAACGGGTCGAGGCGCGGCGGAAATGGTGCGGTTCTGGGGCGAGCCGCCGCTGGTGCGCGAACCGGATCTGGCGATTTTCGGGGTGGCGCGGCTCGATCCTCCCGAGGAACAGGCGCTGGCGGGTTCGCCGCTGCGGCGCTTTCTAGCCGCGGACGTGAAGCGTATGGGCGCGTCGGCTGCGGCCCGAGCGGCGATCGATCGGATCAAGGGCAATCGTTATCAATTCGTGCTGCATCTTGACGTGGATGTGATCGCCGATTGTGCAGCGACGAATTATCCGAATGCCGGCGGATTGTCGCTCGATCAGGTGCGCGAGGCGTTGCTGATTTTTGCGCAACAGAAGGAACTGGCTGCGCTGGAAGTAACTTCTTACAATCCGGCCAAGGATCCGGACGGAAGCGGCGCGAAGCTGATCGTTGAGCTACTGGCGGAAGCGCTGGGGGCGCGGCTGGCGGCGTTGAAGGGTACGGAAGCAACAGTGGCTGCGCCTCCGGCGGCTATTGCGGCCGCGGCTTCGCAAGGATCCAGTACAACTGGCGCGAAAAATGCGGCGCCCGATCCCGAGCCGGAGCCCGAGCTGCCGGCTGTTAGCGCTGGAGAAGCGTGGTCTTCCGAATCGCTCGAGGATTCGCCGTCGGATTCGAATTCGTCGGATGACGATTCCGGAGAATCCGCTGGGTCGGAAGAATCGAGCGGTTCCCATTCTTAGATTGCAGTATTCCTGCAACAGGCGGCGGCCTCGGCGTGGCGTTGCGCTCCCCTGGATTCCATGAAGCCTTTTCCTTCCGTAATTATTTTCGATGTGGACGGCGTGTTGGTGGATACGCGCGGCTCGTTTCAACGCACCACGCTCGAGACCGTGAAATTTTTCACCAAGCAGCGCGTGACGGCGCGCCAGTTGCACGCCTGGAAAAATCGCCCCGGATTCAACGACGACTGGAAGCTTTCCACTGCGTGGGTGAACGAACTCGGGTGTCAACTCGCGTACGAAGAAGTGAAGACGAAGTTCCAGCAGATCTACTGGGGGCCGGACGGCCGCGGAAACGTGAGGCGGGAAAAGTGGCTGTTGGCGAAGCCGAAGCTTCTGCGCCTCGCGAAGCTGGCGGAGCTAGCAATTTTCACGGGGCGAATCTGGCGGGAACTGAACTACACGCTCGATCGCAACAGAATGCGCGGAGTGTTCCAGACGATCGTCACCACGGAAGATGTTGTAAAGCCCAAGCCGGCCCCGGACGGGCTGCTGAAGATATTAAACGGCCGAGACCCCAGCGAGGCGCTGTACCTGGGCGACAATGTGGATGACGCGTTAGCGGCACAAGCAGCAAGAGTGCCATTCGTTGCGGTGCTGCCGAAGACGGGTCACGCGCGGCGCGAACGTAGTACCCGGCTGACTGAGGTGGGGGCGCTTACTATCCTTCCTGATGTCAGTGATTTAGAGTCTTGGCTCGGCAAGGCCTATGGCAAGAAATCTCTCTCAGGCGTCCCCCGCCAGCCTCGGCCCATTACTAACTGTTAGTACCGAATAGGGCAACCGTACCATTGTTCTATCCACTGTGAAGCCGCACACTTACAGGTAGAGGCGGGGCTTTAGCCCCACGATCCTGATGAGTGACAATACACGCACGGCCGCGGCGCGCGGCTTCGTCCGCAGCCTTAACATCCTGCTCAAGTTCGCGCGAATGTATGACTTCGGCCATCCCCGCACGGCGAAGCAATATGAGACCGCGTGGACCGAATTGCGTACGGCGCTGGGCGCGGGCACCGAAGGCGAGTCGGGCGTGCTGTTGGCGGTATCTGCCGATCAGCTGTTGCTTGATGGCACAGCTCTGGAGACGGCGCAAGCCGAGAAAAGTTTTGCGCGGATGCTTTCTTCCGCGGGCATTGCCAGCATCCACTTCGCACCCCAGGTTACGCAAGCGAGCCTGGCGCGCTTCGTGCGTGCATTTCCCACCGGCACCGGCGCAAAGCCCGTGCAACTCGCCGAACAATTGAAGGCGGCGCTGCAGGGCGACCCGCACATACACGTAAATGAAGTTTGCTTCGTTCCAGCGGACTCGGCTGTGGCGAAGTCCACCGTGGCAGCGCAGCTGGCGGCACGCACGCTGGGACTGAATGCGGCAGCTTCCGACGAGCTTTTCAATGATCCCGAACGCTTGCTGCAGTTGATCGTCGCGGCTGAAGGCACCAAAGGTAAAGGCGGACCCGGTGATGGTCCCGGAGGCAGTGGCTCTGGAAGCGGCAGCGGCGGATCAGGTGGCGGAGGCTGGGGTGACGGCGGCTCTGGCGACGGAAATGGCAGCGGCGAGGGCCACGGCGGCGCAGGTCGAGTCGGCTCCGGATATGGATTCGGCGGATCAGGCGGCGGAGGTTCGCGGCGCCAGGGTACTGGCAGTGGATCAGGCGACGGCAGTGGAACAGGTGACGACGGCGGATCCGGTAGCGAACAGCATCCAAACGTCGCGGGAGAAGGCGGAGCTGGCAGCAGCTCCGGCGGTGGGACGTGGAGCGGAGGCGGTTATGGATCCGGATACTACACGCCTGCACCCACTGAAATCGTTAGAGATTTGTCGACTGACGGTGCAGGTCCCGGTGGCGCTAGTCCGGTGATGGTGGACGGTTCGGTAAGCGCAGGCCCAAGTTCGGGCGGCGCTTCGGGTTCTGGCGGTAGCGCTGGCGGTGGCGGAGCAGATCCGGGCACCTGGAATATCGTGGGCGGCAGCGAAGGCGGCACTCCACTAGCGCCCGATGCTGCAGGATTCTGGTTCAACAAGGGAGGCGCGAGCGGTTCCACTTCGGGTTCTGGAGCAGGCTCTGGCGCAGGAGCCGCAGGCGGCAGCGCGCTTGACGGAATTTCTGTTCATGGGTCTGGCGGTCCTGACGCTCCGCTTGGCGGCGGTTCGGGCTCAGGCGGACGTGACGTGAACACGGGCGGCCCAGGCGGTCCCGCGATGCCGGGTTCTCCGCAGCGCGGAGGACGAGGCGGCGCTGGTTCCGGCTCGGGAAGTGGCTCCGGGCACGGAGGTGGAACAGGGCAAGGTAGTGGATCCGGCCGTAGCGGTGGATCCGGTAGTGGCGGTGAGTCCGGTACCGGTGGTGGTTCTGGCCGGGGTGGCGGATCAGGTTCAGGCGGGGGCTCTGGTTCTGGGCCCGCGGCAGGCCCGCGTCCACGTGGTTGGAACGCACCGGGAGTATTGAGCGGCGAAGCAGATGCCGCGCCCGTGAGCCGTTGGGGCAATGCGACGGCCGGAATTCGCGGCAGCCGCTCGGCGCGCACAGGCTCTGGTTCGATGGCTGTCGAAACCGGATTGATGACGCTGCACGAAGACGAATTGAAAGGCATCCTGCAGATGCTGGCGCAGATCGCGCGCACCAGCGAAGCCTCTGGCCAGAAACTGGATGCGGAACCGTTTCAATCGCGGCTTTCGACGCTGCCGCGCCGCGCGCGTTTCACCGTGAGCCAGGCCCTTTCTGCGCTGGCGGCGCAGGCGCCTTCGGACTCTTCTGATAAACCCACGCTGCTGAAATTGGCCGAGCACATCGCGATTCGTTTCGCGATGGAGAGCTACGAGCGCGGCGATATAGAAGTGAACGCCGTCCGGCAGGTGCTGGACGAAATGAGTGAAGAGCTGGATAGTTTGCGCAAGATCATGGGCGTTTACGAAGAGAAAATGGAGCGCCACGGCATCGCGGTGCAATCGCACACGGACATTCTGGCGCAGCAATTTTGGGCGCAGATCCCGGACGAAAAAAGGAAAGCGGTATTAGCATCGCACGAAGCGTGGTGTGTTCCCCCCGGGCAGGTGAAGGATTACGTGGAGGGCCTGCTGGCGCGCAAGGAAAACGAAGAAGCCGAAAAAGTTCTGACGAACTACGCGAGCTGTGTGACCAATAAAGCGCAAGAGACGCGCAGGCAGACATCCATGGGCTTGGCCGAGCTGGCCGGAACGTTCGCCAAATGCGATGAACGCCTGCTGATGAACACGATTCGCATGGTCGGCATTCAGCTCGCGGAGGAACGCGACTCCGAATTGCAGAGCTTGATGAGTGCGGCGTTTGTGCGCCTGTCGCAAGAGGCGGCCAACATTCGGTCGTATCCAGCGATTCAACGCGCCGTGGAATTAGTGGAGTACGTGGAAACCGAGCGTCCCGGCCTGGGCAAGAATTTACGGCCGAGGATCGGCGTGGAAAACCGGCTCCCCGAATTCATTGACGAAGCACTGAGAAAGGGCGAAGTCCCCTCGGGCCTGAAGGATTTGCTGCGCCGCATGCCGGAAGTGGCGACCGGGCATCTGGCCGGACGTTTCAGCCGCGCCGGCTTCCGCGAAGATTGCGACTTGCTGGTCGCCATGATGCAGGTGCTGGACGTCGAAGGTCTTGAGAGTCTGCGCGTACTGCTTCAGAAAGGCGGGCCTACCGAAGCCATCGAATCCCTCGGGTTGCTCACACGATTGGATCCGGACATGGTCGAGCTGGTGCTGCCGCAGCGGATTAATGAATGGAAGCGCGTGGCGCACGACCGGGTGGTGCGCCAGATCGCCTCTAGCGGTTCGCCGGAGCGCGGCCGTTTGCTGCTGCAGCTCCTGGATAATCTGGACCCGCTGATTCGCCCGCTGGCTGTGGACGAAATCGGCATGGCCGGCGATCAGTGCGCGGACATGCGCTTGCTGCGCATTGCCGAAGGCGATTTGCCGAAGGACGCCACGGATTATTTGCGATTGAAGGCCATTGAAGCGCTGGGCCGGCTGCGCACCAGTGGTGCGGAAGCGGTGCTACGCAAGATTGCGGAAACGCGCCGCGCGTTTCGCTGGGCCAGCCCGAGCGAGCTGCGCCTGGTGGCGTCGCAGGCGATGGAGAAGATTGATCCAGAATGGGTGCGCAGCTTCGTACCGCGCAGCGGCCTGAGCGTGGCGGAATTTTCGATCGAACCGCTCGATCCGGATCCGAATTCATCGGCTATCCGGCAGCGGCGCTATCCACGGCTGCGCCTGGAGCGCCCCGTGCCGGCGACGACTACCAATTTGAAGGAAAATTGTCACATGGATATTCCCGAACTCACCTTGGGCGGCGGTGTGGCGATTTGCGAGCAGAGCCTGCACCCGGGGAGCGTCGTGAATATGAAGCTGGCGACGGCGCAGAAATCCGTGAAGGTACAAACCATCGTGCGCGACGCGAACACGCAGGCGCGTGCGTTCGAAGTGGTGGATGTGGACCTGGAAGAACGCGCCAAATTGCGCAAGCTGCTGGTACAGCTGGGCAACGCGCAGAAGCAGACTTCACCGAAAGAGCGCACGCGGCGCGGCACGCGCATGATCTTCTCTCAGCCGGTATAAGCGCAGCGGGCGTGGCTGGCGCAGCAGGAATTTCACAGCGTTAAAATTAGAATTGCACGCGCTCACTGCGGGGCGGAGCCGTCTCCGACCGCAGTGCCCCCAGCCACAACATCGCCCATAGCAAGGCCACTCCAGCCGCAATTCCAAGGAGCGCTATCCGCTTAGCACCGCCTTGCGTTGCCAACCACGCCAGTCCTGCCAGTATCGCCGTAAGCAGGTAGCATGTAATCGCGACACGTCTGGTCGTCCATCCCGCCGCCAGCAGCAGATCATAGAAATGCCGGCGGTCACCCTGGAATGGAGAACGCCTGGTTTTCACGCGGCGCAGGATTGCGAGGAGCGCGTCAGCCAGCGGCAGAGCAGCAACCAACAGCGGGAAAATCAGCGCCGTTGCTGAGGTGGTGTTTGCGTTTTCGGCGGCGATGAGATCGAGGCCGAGGAATGCGACGCTGAAGCCGAGCGTGGAACTGCCGGAATCACCCATGAAAATTTTCGCGGGCGGGAAATTGAAGACTAGAAATGCGGCGGTAGCGCCGAGCAGGCTCCAGGCAAGCGCGTAGCCGATTGCGCCGAGTGCCGCGCCGGGTGCAAGGATGTAGGCCGCGGCGATTACGCCGGTGACGCCTGCCGCGAGCCCGTCCGTTCCATCGAGGAAATTGAAGGCGTTGACGAAGAGGACGACCCAGAAGCAATCGGCAAGAAGTGCGACGATGCTGGGCGCCGAAGGCCACAAGCGCCATCCGCCGAAATAGAGTAGGCCGGCGCCACCGATTTGCGCAACTAGGCGCAGTAGCGGAGAGAGTCCGCGGAAATCATCAATGAGGCCGGCTAGCCAGATGAGCGTGAGCGCGGCGCAGAAGTAGGGCAACGCGATGTTGGCGGTGCCAACTGCGAGGATCGTTCCGGCCAGCGCGGCCGCGGCGATGGCGACGCCGCCGAGCCGAGGAATCGGCGTCGAGTGGATTTTCAGCGGTCCCGGCGGATCGAAAATCCGAAAGCGAAGGCAAAAGCGCTGGATGAGCGGGACGGCGGCGAGGACGAGGAATACCACCGTTGCGAATGCGGCAGCTCTTGCGAGGGCGGTTGCGTCCATCAGCCGATCACCTTGAACACCAGGCGTTTCACGTGCCGCATCCGTACGCGCCGCGCTTTGTGCGCGAGTCCACGAATGCCCGCGGAGCGGAATGCAGCACGCGCGTCGCGCAGGTAAAGCTGGGCCATGCCTTGCGAGGCATCATGGTAGAACAATTTTTCGTATGAGCCATCGTGAATTTCGCAGGAAAGATCGCGGAAGCGCTGGAGGATGGCGTGTTTGTTTCTCGCGGCGGGAATTTGGCCGAAGCCTGCGTGGTTGATAAATACTGTTCGAACTTCCAAATTGACCATTTCGCCCGTCCCGCCCAGCCCCGCTACCACGATCAGGCCCTCTCTTTCTTCGGGAGATGCAACGTAACCCGAAACCAAGCTGCCCAGTCCATAAAAACAAAATGACTGGCGATTTAGCGGGCGCGCGATGCGGCGGAATCCGCTGATGCGGTGCGAATGCGATGCCGCGACAATATCGAAGCCGGCTTTGGCGAGCAACTCCAGCAGATGCACATCCTCGGGATCGGGACGGTTAGTGCGCATGCATCCGGCATGGATCAGCGCGATGCGGAGATGCGCTCCGCGATCGTCAATTTCCTCCAGGGCCTGCAAGCCACGCAGAGGCGTGGCCGGTTCCACGCCGCGGGCGCTGTGCGTCGCGAGATCCGCAGTGGCTTTCGCGGCAGACCAGAATCCCACGCGCAACCCGCCGGGACTTTGCCACAGGAAAGTCTCGGGCCGGTCTTTGATGGAATTGCCCGCACCCAGTGGGATCATTCCGCGGCGCGAAATCGCTTGGCGCGTGCGATTGACGCCAGGTTGACCGAAGTCGTAGCTGTGATTATTGGCGACGCCCACGGCCTGCGCGCGGAGCGCTTGTAAATAGGCGAGCGAAGCGGCGGGCGCCGTGACAATTTGTCCGAGCCCGATAAGCGGGCGCGGCGGGAGCGATTCCGCGTCGAGCGTCGCTTCGAGATTCACGAAAGTAGTGGAGACATCGTCGAAATGAGGGGCGACGCCGCGGGCCATGTCCTGCCAACTCGTGCCGGGCTCCATGGTCAATTTTCCGGCGGGCAGGAAATCTCCAGCAATCGCGATGCGCGCGACGATTGGCTGATTCGCGTTCCCGGATGCTTCCCAAATAGTCGGGCTTGACGTGTGGGTCCTCATGAACGATTGGCGAAATTACGCGGGTAGGTGCGCGAATACCCAGCCGAGGAGGCGCTTGCGCATGGGATGCGTCCACATCGGCACGATGATGATGGTGAGCAGAGCAGCCGCGAGCGCGGCGGCGACGCGAATCGAGAGCAGTGCGTTTAGTGGCGCGTGGCCGAAGTACGGGAGGAAAATGAAGAGGCCAGCGGCGCTGCCAAAAATGATTCCGGCACTGTGTTGTGGTAAGAGTTGGGCAAAGGGCACACGATTTTCCAAGTGATAGGCGACCAGGACGACCGTGTAGCCAAGCATCAACGAGAAGACAGAGGCGCCGACTACGGCGGCCCCATTGACGTACTTGCCTGCGAAATATCCGAGTGCGGGGTTCAGAATCGCTGTGAGTGCGCAGCCGACCGAAACCCAGCGTAAAGCGCCGCTGCCGAGATCCACGACGTACGCCGGATTGCTTAGGATATTTACGAGCCATCCGGCTGCGAGCAACGCGACAAACTCAACGAAAAGAGGTTCGTAGCGGCCCAGCCAGATGTGCGAAACGATTGGGCTGAGCACCAGCAGGAACGCGAACGTAGGAATTGCGAGAAAGAAGACCAGGCGATAGGATTCGCGATAGATGGCGGGGATTGCGCCGGGATCGCGTTCGCGTAGGCTTGAAATTGTGGGGACCAAAACGAGGTTGGCTTGCACGATGAGTTCGCGGAAGGTGAAAACCCAGCGCGAGGCCATGTCGTAGAGGCCTGTGGCCGCGAGGCCGCCGAATTTCGTGAGCAGTGCTTTGGTTACCGGCTCGCGCACCGCTTGCGTGAAAGTGATGAATTGAAAATGCGCACCGTAGCCCGCCATCTCGCGAAAGAGCGCTTGGTCCCATTCGTGCGGGATTATCGGAAGCCGCGGAATTTTGCGGCGCAGCAGGATCCAGGTGGCGAGAAAGCTGGCGGCCGTTTGAAGGGTTTGTGCGTAGGCCAGACCGAGCAAGCCGTGGCCCGGGACAAGGGCGCACGAAAGGCCGAGATATAGAGCGGAGCCGCCGAGGACCACGTAGTTGCGATGGGTGATGAGTTCGTGCCCTGAGAGGCCGGCGAGCAAAATGCTTCCAACAATATTGATCCAGAGCGAGAGAAAGGCGTAAGGGAGAATGGCGCGAGCTTCGGCGAGGCGCGCGTGCGGCAGGACTAATTTCAGAATCCACAATGCCAGCGGATAGAGCGCCAGGCAGATTGTGGCGAGCGCGGGGCCGATCGCAAGCAGCGTGGTCTGAATGAGCGCGGAAACCCTTGCGGATTTTTCCTGAGCGACGTATTTCGCGACGAATTTTGTGACGCTGGTCGAGAATCCCTGGTTCGCGAGAGTGACGACCGACGTGGTTGCCAGCACGAGCGACCAGATTCCCAAGCGCTCGACTCCGATGGTGCGAATAAGAAAGCGGTAGAGGATAAAAAGCGCGGCGGCGCTGCCGATGACCTGGCCGATGGTGGTCAGCGCGTTCCGGAAAATTTGTTTTTGCTTCATTTTGAATGCAGGGGATTACGAGGAGCGATGGGCTGCGAGAGCGCGCCAAAGCGAGAGGAATTTTACTCGCGGCTAATGATCGCGGACGGGCGTCCAGCGGCCAGAGGCGCGGCCGGTGAGCGAGCGCCACACGCCCACTAAGGCGGCCAGATTCACGACGCAGAAAGATGTGGGGGTGGACCAGGGAAACACAAGAGCCGGGCCGCGCACGAAGAATCCCAAAACGGCGAGGATGCCGAAGGCTGCTTGCAGCAGAAAAAGTCCGCGATAGAACGCCGAGTGCAGGAACGCACTGCTGAAAAATATTCCCAATAAGAAGTAAGGCGCGAACCAGCGCAATAGCTTGTGCGACCACAGGCCTAGCGCGATTGATCCATGTGAGAACGGGTTCAAGATCGCACGGTAGTCCATCAGCGCTTTAAAATCCTTGCTGACGATCCGCGATTTCAGGCCGAACATCGAGACGGCGCTATTCTGCGACAGGCGCGTGACCGTAACGGCGCGGCGCTCGAGCACGTTGCGCATCCCGGATAGCGCTGTCCTTAACGGGAGCTCGAAATCGTCACCCAGATTGCGGTCGAGTGGGCGCCAGAGGCTGCGGCGCATGGCGAAGAGCGAGCCGGAAGCCATGGCCAGCAGGCCGCGGCGGCTTTCCTCCTGTCGTATCCAGGATTCGTAACCGAGATACGCGCTTTCATTTTCGGTGATAGAGGTTTCCCCGGCGTTCGCGTAGCGCGGCGCGCCGGTGACGAGGCCGACTTGCGGATCCGCAAAGTTTTCAACGAGCAGGCGCAAAGCCGCACTGTCGCTGACGCAATCTGCGTCGGTAAACACCAAGATTTCACCGGACGCAGCTGCTACCAGCCCGTTCTGCATCGCGCTCTTACCCTGCTGCTTGGGAAACGAAATCAGGCCAGCGCCGTCTTGCTGGTGTCTGCGGACAATTTCCTCGGTGCGATCGGAGGAGCCGTCGCTGCCGATGAGAATTTCGAGTCTTTCGCGCGGGAAATCGGATGCGAGAAGATTCAGAATCTTGGCTTCGATGGCCACTTCCTCGTTGTGCGCAGCCACGATGACGCTCACCAGCGGAACATCGCCTGAACCGCCGATGAAGCGGCGATCGAAATGTGCGTCGCGGCGCTGTGTCGCGCGCCCGAAAACGTCCAGCCACAGCAGTAGCGGGTAACCTATATACACGTAAGCTGCGACAGCGAAACAGACCCAGAACAAAATTAACAAGCTCTCGACTCCACTGGCGCGGGTACGCGGTCGATGATCAGCTCAATCGCCGCTCTACTACCGCCTGCGCGGCCGACTGACGCACCGGTTGACGTTCGCACAAATCGCGGTAAGTGATCAATTGTATTCCGTTGCGCTCGACGGCTGCGCGAAATTCATGGTCCGTCAGCCAGCGGAATTCGTACTCGCGCTGCCGCGCGATGGTGTCGGTTTCCGAAAATCCCGGCTCGGGGAGACCCGGGTGGCAGGCTAGTTCGAAAGTGCCGCGACGGAAGCGCTCCAGAGTTTTTCGCCAGGCCCTTTCGAGTTCACGCGGATTGCGGCGGCCGCGGGAGAGAAACGAAATCCGCCGGTCGGGAGATTCAAGTTTGCGAAAGATGGTGAATTGCAGACTCGCGCGATATGCTTGCACGATCAAGCGCCGCGCCATGCCGCCTTCGTGCGGCCCTCCCGGCGCTGCTTTTTCGGCCCACTGCACGCAGCGCGAGGCGCGCGCGCGGAAAACGCCCTCCGCTGCAAGCGCCCGTGCGAAAGGAAGCAGCGCGGCAGGGTAAATGTGCATGTGGTGATGTGAATCCGCGTGACTGATTTCCACGCCACGAATTTTTGCCCAGCGAATTTGCGCGCGAAATTCGCTCTCCAGTTCTTCCAGGTCGACCTGCCAGCGCCACAGGAGCCGAAGCATCTCGCGCGGAGCGTGAAAATCTCCAGTGGCATTAACCAGACTTGGTACGGCGTGCGCGGGCAAGACTGGTGCGCCCTGACATATGTTCAGATGAATTCCGATACCGAGCCGCGGTGCGCTGGCCAGTCGCTCGATGGCATATTCCGAGGCCGGCATGTTGACCATTAGCGAGGCGCTCGTTAAGACTCCGTAGCGATGCGCGATCAGGATGCCGTCCGTAATTCCGCGGCTCATGCCGAGGTCGTCGGCATTGACGATCAATCTCTTGTCGTTCATTGCGGCACCTCCTGCGAAACATGCACGGGAGTCGCGGAGAGCTCCCGGTTCAGGGTTTTGTAGTCGTTCGATTCGCGCGCCCGGCTGACCTGATCAATGATCAACGGAATTTTCCCGCCGGGGAGAACGAGCGGAGCCGCAGCGATTTCGGCCGTTACGCGCATTGCCGGGCCTAGCAGGGTCTGCAGCCGACTGCGAATGAGCATCATTTCTTCCGACGCGTGTCCGTTTCCGGAGACGGCGCGCACGATGACGCGCTCCGGGAGGTCATGAACGAACTGGCAAAACCGCAAGGAGGTTGCTTCCTTTAACAGCTGGTTCAAGGCACGCGGAGAAAACAAACGGCCGTCGGAGCAGCGCAGAATTTCGCTTTCTCGTGTGATGGTGGGAATTACCAATGGGAATTTCAGGCCGCAAGTGCAAGCGGGGCCGTGCTGCCAGCGGCCGCGGTCCCCGATGCGGTAGCGAATTAGCGGCATCGCGCGATTCAGAAAACCGGTCCAGACGAAGTAGCCTTCCTCGCCCTCGGCTACCGGCTGGCCGCTTTCATCAAGAATTTCCAGGTAGCCAAATTCCGGAATCAGATGCATCTGGCCGTGCGCACACTGATGGATCAGGCCGCAGTACTCCGTCATTCCGTAGCTGTCAAAAACCTGGCATTGGAACGCGACTTCCAGCTTGATGCGCGTCGCGGGATAAAGCGGCTCGCCGCTCGTAAAGATGACGCGCATGGGGATCGGCCTGCCATTTTCGAGCACGAAATCTGCAAGAATTCCCAGCACGGACGGAAACCCTTCGAGGATTTTCCCCGCTTGTTTGCGCAGCTGCCCCAGATAATCCGGCGCGGTCCTTTCCGAGAAGTGAAAAATGCTGAACAGGATCTGATGTTCCGGCAGGTTGTGAATCCAGAAGGGAGGTTCGGTGCGCCGCACCGGCACGACCCGCGCGCCAAAGAAGCTCACGCGCGGCCGCAGCGCTTCGACTCCGGCCCAGGCCCATTGCCGCAGCAGGCAAGCCCAATTCGCGCGCGCGAGTTCTTCGGTGAAGGCGACTTTCAGGTTGCCGCCCGTCGTGCCGGTGGTGCCGGCGTGAATGCGCGAGCGCGGAGGCGTGGCACTCGACAGAAATTGTTCGTGATTCTGGCGCACGGTTTCGCGCGCGAGAACCGGGAGTCGCGCCAGGTCTTGCGGATTGCGAACTTCGATGCGTGGGTAGTCCGCATAGTAGGGGACGGTGTGCCGCGCATGTTCGACGACGCTGTGGAGCGCCTGGTTTTGATGCGTTGCGATTTCGTCGGCGCTCCAACTTTCGTGTGCGCGCAATCTTTCGAGAAATGTGAATGTTTCAGGTGCATAGCGCGCTTGCGTCAAAAGCCATCCCCTCGCGCTGGCCAGCAGACTCCGCGCGGGCGAAGGAAATACGTCGTAGACGGCCTGCCATTTCGAAATGTTCGCGCGAACGAGTGGCTCGAGCATGTTCATGAGATATCTCCGTATGAGGGCGTGCTGGCGAGCTAATGAACGTCGGCTGCAATAAGCGCAAAAAAGCGGCGAAGCTTCTGGAGTTCCCGGTGATGGTTGAAGCGATGCACCACGGCGTCGCGGCCGTTCTGCCCCATACGCGCGGAGATTTCGGGATGCTCGAGCATCCACCCGATAGAATGCGCGAGCGCGCTTGCGGCGGCCGGCTGGAAAAGCAACCCGCCATTGACGTTCTTGAAAAACGGTCGAATGGGCGGGAGATCGCTGGCGATTACCGGGAGGCCGCAAGCCCAATATTCGAAGACTTTCACTGGTATGTTGATGCGAAACTTGGGAATGTCTTGCAACGGACTGATGCCGATGCGCGCGCGGCTCAAGGTTTGCGCCATTTTGTCGTGTGGGATGCGCTTCATGAGTTCGACGTGCGCTGAAAGCCCCAAGCCGCGGATGCGTTCGCGAAGCGCCGCTTCCACCTTGGCGTCATCGCAATATCCGATGAGCAGCAGACGTGCTGCCAACCCTCGCAGCGTAACCAGGCGCATGGCGTCGAGGAGAACCCAGGTGCCGGCGCGCTCGGAAAGTCCACCGCGATAGACAATATCGAAATCCTTCGCCGGATCCGCTGCAGGCGGAGGAAACACGTCCAGGTTTGGAAAATTGTAGAAAGTAATCTTGTGGCAGCGTCCAGAACGCGCCATTTTGCGCAGCGTGAGCGGGTCGGCGGTCATTAATCCGTCAAAGGTATGCGCCGCAAGCCGTACAGCGGCCGCGACGATGGAAGCGGCGACCGGGCGCAAGAGAGGAGGCGTGTTACGCATCGTGAGAGCCATGGAAGGGAAGTCTTCGTAGCAATCGAACACGACTCGCTTGCGAAATAAGAGTTTCAGGAGCAGAGCTGCAGGCAGCAGCTCCAGATCCTGAAAATGATAGAGACCGGCACGCTGTTTACGTAGCACGTTGAGCAGTGATGGGATCGCGAGCAGATGCCGCAGCCAGCCACGGCGTTTGGGCAGCGCGACGAAATCCACACGGTGATGTCGGCCGCGAATGCCGGCAGGGGAAACGTAACGCACTTTTGTGCCACCCGCGGCGAGCGGCATGAATTGCATGTAATACGACCGGCTCTTCAGTTCTGTGTGAAGCGCGGTGAAATGGCACAGTCTGGGGAGCTTGCCGGTCCGCGGTGGGTTTACGGGTGAAACCATATCGATTGCGACGGCGGCCATTTTTTGTCGATGAGAATGCGAGCGGCTGACGATTGGGGCGCTGCAATGTTGCTGTTCGTTACGCGATGGATGGCTGGGTTTGGACGACTGATAGCTGCGGCGGCACCTTCGCTTGCTGATCGCACAAGCGGCGTACCACAAAGACCAGACTGAGAAATAGCCAGGTGGAACGGTCGGAATTGATGTCGCCAGTGTTGGTGGCGTTGACGATGCCAACGGCCAGCAGCGCAGCGGCGATTTGGGAAAGCGTCAGCAGCGGCGAGAAGCGATCCTGCAACTGCCGCCAGGATTCGCGGATGGCGCTGCCGAAAAGTGCGAGGACGATAATGCCGGCCGGAATCCCCAGTTCACAACAAACTTCCAGCAAAATATTGTGCGGCCAGTTGTAGAGGCCTGCGTTGGGCGAGTAGTAGCGAAAGCCCTGGATGCCCACTCCGATCAAGGGATGGTGTTGCAGCAGCTCCCAGCCGTAGCGGAGCAATTCGGCGCGGAAGAAAAGGAGAGAGTTCACACTCTGGCAATTCACCAGGGTTCCGAGATACTCGAATGACGCCTGCGGAATGTTGGCGGAGGGCACGATGGCGCAGCCGAGGGCGAACAGGCAGGCAAGATCTGCCAAGAAGTTGCGATAGAAGAAGAGGCTCGCCAAGATTACGATGCCCAACGCGATGGCAGCGCCGCGCGATCCTGAGCCGATCAGCGAGAGCACGGGAATGGCAAGAATGGGATAGAAGAGCATCCTCTTCAGAAAGGGCAGATGGGGCATTACGCCGAACCAGATGATAAGAATCAAGCCACAGGCAATGTGTCCCAGGCCGATGGTATTGCTACTGGGCGTTACCAGGCGATCGGAGCCGCCCAGAGACGTAAGCGAATATGCGCAAATCACGAAAGCTACCGCCGCGAAGCCATAAAGAAAGCGTTTCATGGCCCGCGGCGTGGTGAGGACGAAAAACGGCGCGACGATCACGATGCCTGTAACGGTGAGGAAACGGCCTAGCTTTTCGAGACCGGCATCGAACACTGGCGTGTAGCTCAAGCTTGCGACCATGATTGCGAGCAGTGGCACGAACCAGAAATAGGCCGCGGGCATTCCCACCGAGCGTTTCTTGCGCACAAAATTGAGAATGATTCCGGCGATCAAGACGCCGCCGAGCGCGAGGGTGAGATCCCAGGGCAAAAGAGCAGCTACGCGGTCGTCGCCTTTGACGTCGCCAACAACTACGTACAGAGCGAGAGCGAATTCGGGATATAGCAGCAGCGCGACAAGGGCGATGACGCCTATGCACGTTAGTCCGGCAATCCGCGGCGTCAGGTCGAGAGAAAATAGCAGAAATCCTGCAGCGGTGGACGCGCCAACGATCGCGACGCTGGAGAAATCGAAATAGCCCAATTTGCCCGGCAACGTTAGTGTGCTTGCGGATTGCATTTAGGCGCTTGCGGACGCGGATGCCGCTGCGAGAAACAGGACGTCGTCCACGTGATGGATCGCTTCCAGATTTACGGGCGTGGTGCCGTCGATCAGATCGTGCGCCCGGTAGCCGTAGCGCGACATATATGCCGCAAGCTCGGAGACCTTACGGCCCATCAAGGGATAGGCGCGTGGCGCAATTTCGCAGATGATGGCGGGCCGACGATGCGAATTCTGGAAGTATCCTTCCAGGCCCTTAAGGATTGGCATCTCGAATCCTTCGGCATCAATTTTGATGACGGCCACGCGCTCGATGGCCTGCTCTTTCAAATAAGAATCGAGGCGAATCACGGGGACTTCCATCGTTTCGACGATTTCAGGACCGGATTTGTACGCTGGGACCATCGTATTTTGCCCCGGCTCGCGCGTGACGTAGATCGTGCACGCACCCGGCGCTTCTCCGGCGGCGTGCGAATTCACGCGGATGTCGTACTCGGGATTCAGCGCGACGAGCTTCTGCAGCCGGTCGAAATATTCGGGCACCGGCTCGAAACAGTGAACTTGTCCTGCGGGTCCCACCAGGCTAGCAGCGATGGCGGCGAGATAGCCGATGTTTGCGCCCACATCCAAAAACACATCGCCGGGCCGCAGCAAGCGATTCATCGTTTCGACGATGGGCAGCGCGTAGGAGCCGAAATACATCGGCGCCGTGCCCCGGTAGCGATTGAGGTCGAACTCGAAAACCACGTCGGCGATGCGTCTTCGCGCGGGCAACGAAGGCATCGGGCGCGTCGCATTCAGTTTGGCGATCAGCACGCGACAGAAGAGGCGTGGATTTTTCTTCAGGATCATGGTGGCGCGCGAAGCGGCGGCGGCGATGTGCATGGTCGTCCTCGGTTTTCGAACTGCGGCTGGATCTCAGGCGCTTTGAATCAGCGCCAGAGTTTGTTCTTCGACGAGCGCGCCGTGCGCGAAGAGTTTCTGCAAGCCACTCATGCGCTCGAAATCGCATTTGCGGATGCGATTTTCCTTCATGTCGCGCGCAACACCGGATTTGTACCCGTGCAGATCGAGCTTGATCGCGGTGCGCGGCTTGTTCTTGGGGCTGCCGGGCTCGGTCCATGCGGGTCCTTTGTGGATACCGTTGCCATGGATCGCGGCGATGCTGCCGCGCTTGGTGCGCAGAATGGCCCAATCGCGGCGGGGATAAATGCGTTCGACTTCCTGGTCGCTCATACGGCCGTCGTTGGCGACGATGCCCAGATCGCGCGAAAGGCGCGGGCGGCAGGAGCGCACGTCGTAATGATTCGAGCCGGGAACGTAGACGAGAGGGCCGCGCGTGTCGTCAATATCCACTAGGTAGATGAAAATCTGCAGAGAATCGGATTCGTCGTTGTCCTTGTGAAAATTGCTGGAATGCAGCGGGCGGTTATGCGGGAAATCGCGGACCACCGTGACGCGATAGAGCGGCGGCACATATCCCAGGAAATTCGCGGCGATCTTGAGGATGCTTTCGTGGAACGCGATGCCTATCAGTTCGGGGATGCACAGGAGTGGATCGCGCAGCGCGATCATTTTTTCGCTGGAGGCAATTTCTTCGTAGGTGAGGCCGTTCAGCGTGCTGCGTTCCTTGGTTTGGATTGAGTAGGCCCGCTGCGCGTCAATTTCCAAATTGCGGAACATTACGTCGGCCTGGGAGAAGATGCTGTCAATTGCCGGCGCTGAAAAGAATTCCGGAACCAGTGCATACCCGTGCCGACGCAAGGAAGCGACTTGTTCTCGCTCGAATTCGCTCATGGCGAATAAATCGTGGTGTTGTTGGAAGAGGGCGCGCATGGATGCGCCCGCGAAGTGCCGCGAGTAGAGCATGCGAGCCTTGCATATTGCGCTGTAGAGATACGGCTGGCTTCTGATGGTGCGCAGTAGATAAGGCGGACGTGCAGAATTTCCGTTGGATGGCGATTTCATCGGATTGATTTGTGCGACGCCCGGTGGATTCGCTAATCGGCTGCATCGGCTGCGGCTGGCGAGTAGCTCACCGATGCCGCCCCACTGGCCGCGCCGATCTCTGCCATCAGTTCGTGGATATTTGTGCATACTTCGGAGACTTGGTCTTCGCTCATCGCGGAAAAAAGCGGCAATGCGAGGCAACTCTTCGCGGCCCATTCCGTATGCGGAAGCGCACGTGACGGCGCGAGCCCCGCTTCGCGGAAATAGGGCTGCAGATGGATCGGCGGAAAATACGCCTGGCAGCCGATGCCACGTTCGCGCAAACCCTTCATCAACTGGTCGCGCACAATATTGGGGCGAGCTCCCTGGACTTGAATCACATAGGCGAACCAGCTGCGCTGCGACGTATGCAATTCAGCGGGGAGCAGGATGCCCGGAGTGCCTTCCAGCTTGCGCGAATACAGCTCAGCGACCCGCGAGCGCGCGGCCAGCAACTCGTCAATTCTTTCGAGCTGCGCAATGCCCAGCGCGCAATGCATTTCGCTGAGGCGATAGTTATAGCCCAAGCGCGAGTGGGTGAGCCAGCCGGCATCGTCGTTGCGCCCTTGATTGCGCAAGCTTTGGCACAGTGACGCGAGTTGCGCATCGTCGGTGGCAATCATTCCGCCTTCGGCCGTGGTCATCTGCTTATTGGGATAAAACGCGAAAACGGAGGCGTCGCCAAAGGTGCCGACGGGCTGGCCGCGATACTCGGCGCCCACGGCTTCGCAGGCGTCTTCCAGGACGTGCAGATTGAACTCGCGGGCGATCTCCAGAATCGCGGCCATATCGCAGGGCTGGCCAAAAACATGCACCGGTAAAATCGCTTTCAGAATTTGTCCGGTGCGGCGATTGGTATGGCGGCATTTGCGGCGGTCCCAGGAATATTCGTGCGCCAGGACTTCGCGAATGGCGGTTGGGTCAATATTCAGAGTGCTCGGCTGAATATCCACGAACACCGGTTGGGCTTTTTCATAGAGCAGGGAATTTGCAGAAGCGACAAAACTGAAGGAAGTGGTGAGCACTTCATCACCGGGGCCGATGCCCAGCGCCTTCACGCAGAGATGCAGCGCCGAAGTTCCGCTGTTGGTGGCGACGGCGTAACGCGTGCCGACGTAATCCGCGAATTTTTCCTCGAATTCAGCGAGGCGCGGGCCGAGGCTGAGCTGGCCGGAGCGCAGCACGCTGGTGACATATTCGATCTCGCGCTCGCCGATGTCCGGTTGCGATAGTGGAATTTTCATGCAGCCTCCACGGTCGTCGTTGGCATCTCCACTTCCAGGTGCAACTTTGCTCGCGCTCGCTTGAATCCGGGGATCGTCTCGCTCACGTAATCCAGCAATCCTTGCGAGTCGCCGCGCGCGAGAAGCACTTCCATCCGGTCAATTTTCTTCACGATTCCGGCGCACTGGGAATTGTGCTGGCTGACCATCAGGATCCGCTCGTTTCCTGTAGGCACCGGACGCTCCCAACTCTCCCAAAGGTCTTCTGTGATTTTTTCGCCCGCGCTCAGGCCGGTGAATTCGATGGCCAGGTCGCGCTCGGGCTGCAATCCGGCAAACAGCATCATGGTTTTGGCGAGTTCGTAGATGTTTACCGGCTCGCCCATCTCGAAGACGAACGTTTCGCCGCCATTGCCCAGCGCCGCAGCGCGCAGGATCAAGTGCACCGCTTCCGGCACGGACATGAAATAGCGCTCGGCGCGAGGATCGGTGACGCGAATGGGCGCGCCATTTTGGATTTGATCCCAGAAAAGCCGCAGCACGCTACCGGTGCTGCCCGCGACGTTGCCAAAGCGCACATTGGAGAAGCGTGCGCTGTGCACGCGCGCGAGTTCCTGGATGCACAGCTCGGTGATTTTCTTGGAAAGCCCCAGGTAGCTTGTGGGATTCACGGCTTTGTCGGTAGAAATATTGACGAAGCGCGCGGCGCCGCATTCGAGCGCTGCTTCTGCGATGTTGCGAGTGCCGACGACGTTGTTGCGGATAGCTTCCAGCGGATGGAGCTCGAGCAATCCGACGTGCTTGTGGGCCGCCGCGTGGAAAATAATTTCGGGCTTCTCGCGGTTGAGGATTTCGCGTAAGCGGTCTTTATGCACGAGGTCCACGAGAAGCGGCTGGACGCGGTTCGCGCCCAGCCGTTCGCAAACTTCGCGATGGACGTAAAACAAGCTGTTCTCGGCCTTATCCAGCAGCAACAGCTTGCGCGGGCCGGCTTCGGCAATCTGCCGGCAGAGTTCGGAGCCGATGCTGCCTCCGGCGCCGGTCACCAGCACCACTTTGCCGCCGACGATTCGCCGGGTCTCCTGCGCATCCACGCGAATTTCCTCGCGCTGCAGCAAATCCTCAATTCGCGGGCGACGCAAATCGCGTCGCGTTACCTTGCCGTCTACCAACTCGGAGAGCGACGGCAGTATTCGTACGGGGACGCCTGTCTGCCGGCAAGCCCCCAGGATGCTGTGCATTTGCGCGGCGGTGGCGCTAGGAATGCAGATCAGGATTTCTTCGGCTTGGTGCTCGGCGGCGAGGCGCGCGAGATCTTTCGTTCCGCCTACTACTGGAACGCCCAGGATCGCGCGGCCCCACTTTTGTTGATTGTCGTCCACGACGGCTACAGGCCGGGTGATCGAAGTGGGATCTTGGGCCAGGTCTTTCAGCAAAGTGATTCCCGCGTCACCGGCGCCCACCACAAGCACGCGCTTTCCATCCTTGCGCCACGAAGCTTGCTCGGTCTTCAGAACGCGCGCGCCGAAATGCAACGCCCCCCACAGCAAGATCAAGAACGCCGAATCTACTACGAAGACGGCGGCGGACAACTTTAGCGCCGGAAACAGCCACAACACGGCGGTGCCGGCGGCCAGCGAGCTCACGGCTACAGCCTTCGCGATGGAAATCAGGTCCGGGATACCCGCATGGCGCAACGAGCGGCTGTAGAGCCGTGTGCTCAGAAGTGCGGCGACGCGGATGACGAACACGAGCCCCAGAGTCACTAGCAACACCTGGGGCGGCCAGCCCTTGGCGTGCGCTTCCGCAAATACGAAGACCGCAAAGGTATACGAAATCGCAGCGAGAGATAATTCCGCGCTCAGAACAAGCAAGGACCGATAAGCGCTCCACACGGCACTCGCCGCGCGCGTAAAGGTAGCTCTCAAGGGCGGAGCCGGCGCGGTTCGTAGTCCCCAGATTTTCTCGACAGGCGGTTCTGCAACCAGGAAGGTGTTCATTCGTGACCCCATCAGTGCGTTTAGGTTCCCCAAGTGCCCGCGTAAGCCAATGACATGTCGGTGGCGCTGAATGCGAGCGGCCGTGACGCGTACTAAGTTAAGCCCTTTTGCGTGTGACGCGAGAGCGAAATTGAAGGGGAACTGCGCGAGGCCACGCAGGGCGAAGCTCTGCCATTTGAGTCACAGGCAGCCTCTGCCACGCACACCTCGACATCCGATCGCAGCGCAATCGCAAGCGCAATCGTTACAGAGACCCTATAGCTTTCTGTAAATGGCTTCCGGCATGGGAAAAGTGCGTTTATTCAGGACGGCCCCCAATATTGGGATCTTGGCTGCTTCGATCGTTTCCTTGGCCATGCGCGCGGGCTCGCGGCGAGTAGTGTTGGAGCCCACTACCAGGATGATTCCGTCGGTCAATTGGCCCAGCAGGACGGCATCTCCATACAAATGGATCGCCGGCGTATCCACCAGCACGTATTCGAACTCTTCACGCAATTCCGCGATGCGTGTGCGAAGCCGATCGGGATTCAGCGAGCCATTCGGCTCTTTTCCCGCTCCGCCAGCGGTGATCAGCCACAAATGGCTGCCTGCGGCGCGACGCGCGTATTCGTGCATGGGATTGCTGCTCTTCATCGCTTCCGTGAAGCCGGCGCCATTGGCGAAGCGAAAATGCTCGTGGAGCGATGGCGAACGGAGATTAGCGTCCACGATGCAGACGTTGCCGGCGACCTGTTCGGCCAGCACTTCGCTGGCACGCGCGCAAACCCAGCTACATCCCGCGGAGTGATCCACACCGGCAAAAGCGACCGCTCCCGGGGCTTGTGCAGCACCCGGCAGAATGAAGACGCGCTGGACTAATTTCATCACTTCGTCGTCAATTAGATCGCTCAGTTTCCGTCGACGCGCCTGGGCGTGTGGTGGTGGAATGGGCGGCGGGGCTGGGGTGCCGCCATGTTTTGCACCATCTGTCTTTTGCAAAATATCGAAACTGCGGCTCATGGTCGGTCCTCGCGTGTGGGAAGCAGGCCAGCCGTAGGAACGCCGGGAGTTTGCGGCCGGAAATCGTCACGGAGGTAGAGCGGCAGGCGAATACGTTGCCCCGGTTCGATATGGTTCAAGTCGCGGAGCGTGGGATTGAGTTCGAGCGTCTTCTCGAGCGTAGTGTCGTCAAATTTCCCGAGATGCCGGAGGGACAGTTCGAGGAGCGTGACTTCCTTTTGAATCGCGACTGTGAGGATGCGGTCGTCGTCCGAGAGGCCAGCAGGCACGCTGGGCTGTGCGGAAAGCTGTCGAGTTGCGAGTCGGTCGAGCGCGGGTAGGGCGATCGGCGCTGGCGCACCAGCCGGGCGCTGAATATTCTCGCGCGGCGATACGGCTTCTGGCGACGGCGATAGGGCAGCGATTGTTTCAGTCAATTGTGCCACAGCCAGAGGATCGGTCGGCGTCGTCGTGGCAACAGTGTTTGGCGAGCCGGCTGGCCCGACGATTGCGGCTTGCATTGTGGCTGGAGCGTTGGCCGCGAAGAGCACGTCAAAGGCTGGCGTCTGCCACCCCTCGTTCCAGCCGACCCACGAGAGCGCCGCGAGCAACATCAATACGCACAAGCACGCGAAGGCAGGGATCAAGCGGTTGATCCGCCGTTCTTTCTTCGGCGCGGCTGGCGACAGCAGCGGAGCAAAAATCCGCGGGCGAGCTGGAACTCGCGGAGGAGTGCGCTCCGGCTGGGGCACCAGCGACTCCATCTCGACGTCGGCGACGGCCTCGCGGACCATCTGCGCGTCCACCTGGCGAGCGTCCATGCCGTAGGCGACCGAGAGCGAATTGAAGCAGAGATTATTGATATTGCGCGGGATGCCGCCGCTTTGCTTGGCGATCATCAGCTGCGCGCCTACGGTGAACAATGATGGGCCCGAGTAACCCGCGACCCACAGCCGGTGGTCAATATAGGCGTTCGTTTCTTCCGGCGTGAATGGCTCGATGCGAATTACCGACGAAATTCTTTGCCGCAGCTGGGACATCGAAGGCCGCGTCAGGCGCTCCGCGAGTTGTGGCTGGCCGGCGATCACGATCTGCATCAGCTTCATCCAGGGCGTTTCGAAATTCGAAAGCAGCCGGACAGATTCGAGGACGCGTTCGTCGAGATTTTGCGCTTCGTCAATCACCAGGATGAAGCGGCGCTTTGCGCGCATTTCCACCATCAAAACGTTGTTCAACATTCCGCGCAGGGTCGGCTGGTCTTTGCCCGAGCCGTCCAGGCCGAGGTCGGCGAGGATGTGGCGCAGGAAATCGTGCGCGTCGCAATCGGTGTGAAAAACGAAGGCGGTGCGGGCCTTATTGCGAAGGAGCTCGAGATACTGCAGGAGCAGCGAAGTCTTGCCCATGCCGGGCTTCGCGATCAGCGCGAGAAAGCCACGATTGGCGTCCGTGCCGTAGATGAGCGACGCGAGCGCTTCGCGATGCTTGGGGCCCATGTGCAGAAAACGCGGATCCGGTGTGACGCCGAAGGGCTGTTCGATGAAGCCGTAATAATCGAGAAACATTTCTATTTCCTTATGTCGCCCGTGGGAATGGAAGCCAGTACTTTCAAGTCCAGAAAGCGGTTCAGTTCGCCTGGAGTGCGGAACGAAGCGTCCAGGCGGTCAACGCCATAGGCAGTCCCCACGCTCACGAGGCTGGCGGTAAAAAATCCGCCGATCAACATCCAGCCAAGGCTCATGGTTGGAAGCGCCGGGACGGTGGCAGCCTCGGCGATCGAGACATTGACGATTCTCTTGCTGTCGAGGGCGTCGGAGATGCGCGCTTCCTCGCGTTTGCGGACGTAGAGCAGGTAATTGTCCTCGGCGGTTTTCACGTTGCGGGCCAGGTCGGCCTGGCGCGTACTTTTTTCATCGAGGTTTTTTGCGATGGCCTGGTAGCGCTGCACCACTTTCTCCGTGGCGTCGGCTTGCGCGTTCATCGCGGCACGGTCCGTATCGGCGCGTGCGAGTTCGGTTGCGATCCAA
>Ga0307478_10001133_pt1 | contig 24239 bp, 29 predicted proteins | sample atmos_gasesECM4C_2_FD_203713 | JGI IMG/M metagenome (GOLD analysis project Ga0307478, IMG submission 203713) | Hardwood forest soil microbial communities from Morgan-Monroe State Forest, Indiana, United States - atmos_gasesECM4C_05 | ecosystem: Environmental > Terrestrial > Soil > Temperate...
GAATCACCGCGGTAGCGAGGCATCTGGATAGCGAAGGCGCCGAGGTGTTCGACGCCACGGGGCTTGTCGTTGCGCCAGGGTTCATCGACATGCACGTGCACCTTCGTGAACCGGGCATCGAGCACTCCGAGACCATCGAAACCGGCGCACGCGCCGCGGCGGCCGGCGGCTTCACCTCCATTTGCTGCATGCCCAATACGCTGCCGGTGAACGACAACGCCACGGTGACGAGTTACATCATCGAACGCGCCCGCCAACACGCGGTGGTTAACGTCTTTCCCATCGGCGCGATTACTAAGAACAGCGCCGGCGAAGAAGTCGCGGCTCTCGGCTCCATGAAGAATGCCGGTATTGTCGCCATTTCCGACGACGGCCGCCCGGTAATGAATGCGCGCGTCATGCGCCGCGCCATGCAAATGGCCAAATCGTTCGATCTGCCCGTGATCGACCACTGCGAAGACTTGAATCTCAGCGCCGGCGGGGACATGCATGAGGGGGTGCAGTCGACGCGGCTAGGTCTGCGCGGCATTCCCGCGAGTTCCGAGGATGTGATGGTTGCCCGCGACATTCTGTTGGCGGAGTCCGCCGGCGCGCGCTTCCATGTAGCGCACATCTCTTCCCGTCACTCCATTCACATGGTGCAGTTCGCCAAAAAACGGGGATTGCCCGTCACCTGCGAGGCCACGCCGCACCATTTCGCGCTGAGTGATTCCGTCATCACTACCTACGACAGCAGCTACAAGATGAAGCCGCCGCTGAGGTCGGATTGCGACGTTGCCGCGGTGTTCGAGGGTATCACTTCCGGCGCCGTGGACGCCATCGCCACGGATCACGCCCCGCACCCAGGCAGCGAAAAGATGCAGGAATTCGAGAAGTGCCCGTTCGGCATCATCGGTCTCGAAACGGCTCTGGGATTGTCTCTCGAAAAGCTCTACCATTCCGGGAAGATCGGTCTGAAGCGACTGGTGGAGTTGTTTACCACTGGTCCAGCCCACATCTTGAACCTGGATCGTGGAACGCTCGCGGCAGGAGCGCCCGGCGACGTGACCATCTTCGACACTAAGCTAGCCTGGACCTACGACGTGAACCGGTCATTTTCGAAGAGCAAGAATACTCCCTTCGACGGCTGGCAGTTCCGCGGCGGCCCGGTAGCGACAATCGTGGGCGGCAGCGTGGTTTGGCGGCGCGAAACTCCGTAAAGCCTACATCCCTGTGCTGAAGGTGGCCCATGGGTGTGAATTCATGTCGACCAGGTACGGTTTCTGCCAGGCGAACTCGGGGTGTTTTTTCAAGTGTTCAGCAGCCTTGAAGTGGATGCCACAAGCATGGCCCGCGGCAGCGGCCAGCGTCAGCTTCTCCGCCATCGCCGAGTCGGAGACCTTGCTGATCACTGCTCCAGCGATGCCATAGGGCGGCTGCCAGGGCAGATCACCGCGCGGCGAAAGATCGACGTGCCCGCACAGCGTACGCTCATCCGGCTCGGTCTTTTTGTCGTATGTATCGAAGTGGTCGGCAAGGAAACGCTCACCCGACGCGACGTCGATCTTGCCCTGGTTCTCCTTCATCAACTGCTCCCATCGCACGCGCCGCGCATTGGCGCTGTTGGATAAGTCGCTCACCGGGAAATCCGTCTCCTCACGCGCCAACTTTTCATTGACCGGGAAATTGGAACCGGTGAAGTAACCGTCCGTCGTGCGCTGGAGATTCACGTTCTTCAGCCCCAGTTCGAGATCCGCGATCTCGTTGGTCTTGCGGTCTGCCACCAGCCAGTTGTTGGCGTAGCCGCCGTTGTTTCCTTCTTTCATGATGCGGACAAAGTCGTCAATCGACGCGGAATACTGAAGGGCTTTGCGCGCGCGAACAAATTCGGCGATCCCATTCGAATCCCAGCCGTGGAAATTGGAGATGGTGGTCTCGGTGACCATCATGCCTTCGGTGTTGATTCCGAAATCGTCGCCGCTGTGGATGAGGCCCGGATAGCCATCCATGATGAAACGGTAACCCTTCGCGGGAGCGATGTCGAACATGATGGTCCATCGTTCGCCATCCAGATACTGCGTCCAGTTGTTGTGGCCGATCACCACGCGCCCATCTTTCGTGTAGCTGCCGGTGGCGACGAACGCGCTACAGTGGTCCGGCGCGGTCACCGAAGACGGAGACTGGATCTGGTTCTGCTTGTTGTATTCGTGTACGTAGTATCCCCACTCCATGGTCGCGTTCATGGCGACCACGTCCCATACGTCGAGCTTGACCCCGCGTGAGTTGGCCCCATCCGCGATGCCTTCGAGCTCGTCGCGGTATTCCTGCTCAATATGCGGCCATAACATCTCCTGCCCCGCGTGCCGGAAGAATCCCCAGCTCTTCTTGTTATCGTGCGTCAGCTCGAGTTCGACAACTTTCAGGCCGTCGCGGATCTCGGGCGCGAGCAGATAACCGTGCTGGAACCCGATCTCCCTCGGCGTGCCTTCGAGATGAACAAACGTCCAGCCGCTTTTTTCCGGACGGCGGTAGGAGTTTTTCAGACGGGGATCCGGTTGCGGCTCGCGCGAAACCAGAGAAAGGGCAGCGCACACAAGTAGCAACAGGGCGAACACAGCAGGGGTCTTCATCGAAACGCGGGGCATCAACACCTCCAGTGACTTATTATAGTGATGTCCCTATGGTGAAGCAGCATAAGCTGACGGCGCATGTAAAAGCGGCGGGTTGAGCGTCCAAACTGAGTCCAAAGTTGTTGGACCGGGTACTGGCCGCGATTCCGCGGGTCGCGAACGAAAACGTGCTAGTCGGGTTTGACACGGCCGATGATGCCGGCGTGTACAAGCTGTCGGCGGAGCTCGCCCTGGTGCAGACGGTGGACTTTTTCACGCCCATCGTCGACGATCCTTACACCTACGGCGCCATCGCCGCGGCCAACGCGCTGAGCGACGTGTATGCCATGGGCGGGACACCGCTCTCCGCGCTGTCCATCCTGACGTATCCCGCGAACGGGGATCTGGACGATCTGGAACAAATTCTGAAGGGCGGCGCGGACAAGATTCACGAATCCGGTTGCGTGATTCTGGGCGGTCACAGCGTCGCGGACGACGAGGTGAAGTTCGGCTACGCGGTGACCGGGACCGTGCATCCCGATCGAATCAAGACCAACGCGGGCGCTCGCGCGGGCGATGTCCTGGTATTCACGAAACGCATCGGCACCGGCGTGATCACGACCGCACTCAAGCGCGAAATCGCGGCGGATGCCGATGTGCAAGCGGCTATCGATTCGATGCTGACCCTGAACCGCCGCGCCTGCGAGGCCATGTTGCAATGCGACGTTCACGGCTGCACGGATGTGACCGGTTTTGGCTTGATCGGTCACGCGCGCGAGATGGCCCTGGCCAGCGGCGTGACCCTGGAAATCGACCCTCGCGCCATCCGGTTCCTTCCAGGCGCACTCGACTATGCGCGGCAGGGAGCGTTGCCGGCCGGCCTAAAGAACAATCGCGCGTTTGCGTCGGATTCAGTCGAAATCGCGCGCGATCTTGCGCCGGAGGTCGAAAACCTGCTCTACGATCCGCAAACTTCCGGGGGTCTGCTGATTGCGCTGGCCGAAGCCGGTGCCGCGCAGCTCGAACGGAATTTTGCGGATGCCTACCGGATCGGGCGCGTATTGACTAGAGGTTCCAAGGCCATCCGGCTGGTATAATTTGCGAGGGATGAGAGATTACAACCCGGTTATCGTGGCGCTCGATGTCGGGTCCGCCGCGGAGGCTCGCGCCCTGGTGGAACGAATTGGCGGCCAAGCAGATTTTTACAAAGTCGGCCTGGAGCTGTTCACTGTCGCGGGCATGGACTTCGTGCGTGAGTTGATCGACCTCGGCAAGAACGTTTTCCTCGATTTGAAACTCTACGATATCAGCGAAACCGTGAAACGCACCGTCGCGCAGGTGGCGCGTACCGGCGTTCGCTTCTTGACGGTACACAGTCCGAGCGCGGTGATGCGCGCGGCAGTCGAAGGGCGCGGGTCATCTCCTCTCAAGCTGATCGCGGTCACCGTGCTCACCAGCTTCGATCAGCGGGACGTGGATGACATGGGGTACTCGCAGACCCTCTCTGATCTGGTTGAGTGGCGCGTGCGCAAAGCCATGGACGCCGGCATGGACGGCCTGGTGGGATCACCGCTCGAAGCGCGCGCCATCCGCACAGCGGCAGGGCCGAGAGCCATCCTGGTCACGCCCGGCGTCCGTTCCGCGGGCGCAGGCAAAGGCGACCAGAAACGCGTGGCGACGCCCGCCGAAGCCATGCGCGACGGCGCGGACTATCTGGTAATCGGCCGCGAAGTCACGCGCGCGCAGGATCCCGCGGCAGCCGTCCGCCAGATCCTGGATGAAGTGCAGACCGTGTCTCGCGTGCAGCCCGCATGGACACCGTCTTTCACCTGATTTCGCAGTACGGGCATCTGGCCGTATTCTGTCTGCTGGTGTTGGGAATCGTCGGGCTTCCCGTTCCCGATGAAACGCTGCTGACTTTTTCGGGATATCTGGTCTACCGGGGACAGTTTCACTTCCTCCCGACCGTCCTTACCGCTTATGCGGGCAGTATCTGCGGAATCACCATCAGCTACACGATCGGACGCACCGGCGGCCTGTACCTGATCCACAAGTACGGTCCTTACGTACACTTCACCCCGGAGCGACTGAGCCGCGTCCACAACTGGTTCGAGCGCATGGGCCGCTGGGCGTTGTTTTTTGGATATTTCATGCCGGGGATCCGGCATTTCACCGCGATCGTGGCTGGTAGTTCCGAACTCGAGCCGCACGTTTTCGCATTATTTGCCTATAGCGGCGGCCTGCTCTGGGTCATCGCGTTTGTCTCCCTGGGTTACTTCCTGGGCGACCAATGGTCGCGCATCACCGATCAAGTGAATGGCGTGCTGCTGTGGGTCACCGTCGCTGTAATCGTGGCCGGACTCGCCGCGTGGTGGCTGAGGAGCAGGCGAAAGACCAGGGCTGACTAGAAGTTCACCGCGTGCTTGCGCATGCACTTCAGGCAAACATACTGGCCTTGTACCGGGCGAGTGATCTGGTCGTGCATCAACCGGCAGATGAAAGTCCCGAGGCGTTCCAACAAATCCGCCGTCAAGGACACATAGTGCTCCACTGGAAACCTCCTGTTTACGAAGGGGTGTGCTGCTGTGTTTCCCTTTGATATCAGCTTAAAGGTAACAGGCGTAAGGTACAATCGGGAAATATCCCGATCGTCATTTCGTTGAAATATAGGTATTTATTGAATTAATCGGCGGGAATTCAGTTCACGGCGGCCGTTGCTACGTTCTGCCCCTCTTCCACTACGCGTCCGTCAAACAGTTGAATGATGCGGTCGGCAGTGCGGGCGTAGCGCGGGTCGTGCGTCACCATGCAGATGGTGGCTCCGGAGCGATGCAAGTCCTTCATAAGCTCCATCACGGCTTCACCGTTCGCGGAATCCAGGTTACCGGTGGGCTCATCAGCCAATAGAATCGAGGGTTTTCCGACCAAGGCCCTCGCGACAGCTACGCGCTGCTGCTGGCCACCCGAAAGCTGCGAGGGATAGTGCTTCATGCGGTGCGACATGCCCACGCGCTCGAGCGCCTCCATCACCAGACCCTTGCGCTCGCGCGCCGGCATATTTCGATAAGTCAGCGGCAACTCGACATTTTCATAAACGGTGAGATCGCCAATCAAGTTGAATGCCTGGAAAATAAACCCGATTTCCCGGTTGCGAATGCGCGCGCGGTCCCGCATTTTGAGCGACTCCACCGGCGTGTCGTTCAGCACGTACTGGCCGTCGGAAGGCGTGTCCAATAGCCCCAGAATGGCCAGCAGCGTTGACTTGCCACACCCCGAGGGCCCCGAAATCGAAATGTAATCACCTTTGTTGATCACCAGATGGATCCCGGCGAGCGCGTGGGTTTCCACTTCGTCGGTGGTGAAGACCTTGGTGACGCCTTGCAGGCTGAGCAGCGGTTGCATTCGTTACCTCCTGGTTACACGTGGTTACGCATCAATACCGGCAAAGGTTCCGGAAAGTTGGGGTCAGCGCAGCAAAACTTCCTCGAAAAACCGGACGGCGCGCGGATCGTTGCTTTGGCCTAGCCAAAACATCGCCTGTTTACGGACCGCGGGATTCTTGTTGGCGCGGGCCACCTGAATAAGGAGGGGCACACCCTCATCCGGGGGAAGCTGTTGCAGGGCAAAAACCGCCCGCTTTTTAACATCTGTATCCGGGTCATTTTCGATCGCCTCGGTGATGGCGATTGCCGCCTTCTCACCGGCCTTGTGAGCCAGCCAGAACAACGCCTGGCCGCGAACATGGGCGCTGCGGTCGTTTTTCGCAACCTGAATCATCACCGCGACGGCGTCCGGTTCCTTGCTGACGTTCAACCCGAACACTGCTTTTTCCCGAACGCGGTCGCTCGAGTCTTGGGTGACGAGGCGCCGTAGCACCTCAAATCCGCGATGGCCGCGCGCGTTGCCCAGCCAAAAAGTTGCCTTTTCGCGCAACGAATCCGGTTGTCCGGGCGCCACGAACTTTTCGAGCGCCTCGTCCGCCGCCGGGTCAGCGTGCAGCGCGATCGCGGCGATGGCTGGCTCGTTCCGGCGGTGTTCGGCGCCCGTCTCGGTTGCAAATCCGCTCAGCAACGCAATACTATCGGCTGCCGGCACGGCGGTTAACCAGTGAATCGGAAGGCCGCCGCCATCCAGTTCGCAGTCCGCCGAAAACGTTCGAATGCGGTCAACCGCGTTCTGTTCGATGCGAAACAGGACGAAGATGTAGCCGGGCGACTCCAGCGAAACCGGTCCGGGCGCGTTCGAAATGGTAACGCCGGATCGTGCTTGTTCGAGCCCGCAACCGCGACAACAGCGATTCCCGGCGCCATCCTCGAAGGAACTGTAGCAGCACATCTGATGTTCACCCGGAACGGCGCGCACCGCGTAACCGATCCATGCTGGCCCGTTCCCGGTCGCGACGATTGCGTGAAATTCCTGGTCCAGACCCGCCGTGACCGGCCGCGTTTCGAGCTTCGCGTTAGTTAGCCGCGGCTGCTGCGCCAACACGAGACTCGCCACCGCGACTACAAGCAGGACGGCCCTCATTTATTCAGGATCTCCATCAGATAATCCGTGCCCTCCTTCGACTTCATCACGGAAAGGCGATGCACGATCTCCTTCTTCATCTCGATGTTGGTTTCCTTGCGCGCGATCTCCACCAGGGCTTTGCCGTTGTTCTGGATGAACAAAGCGTGGATGATCTGTTTTTTCACTTCCGGATTGGACTCGTTGGCGTACATCGCGGCCAACGCGTCTCCGGCCTGATGCGAGCCCGATGCGCCAAGCCAGTGGATCGCCTGCTCGCGCAGTTCCGGCTCTTTCGCGGTGCGGGCAATCTCCAGAAGATGGTCGGTTTTGCCGCCTATGAAGAGCGCATGCGCGAGCGACTGCTTCACCTCGATCGACTGTTCGGCCTGATAAAGCTGCCACAACTCCGGCTCTGCCCCCATCGTTCCTAGCCAGTGGATGGCCTCCTGGCGGAGTTCCGGGCTCTTTTCGCTTTTCGCCGCTGCCAGCAGCTGTTCTTTAGCGCCAGCGACCATAAGGCCATGAAGCACGGCGCGTTTCACTTCAACATCATTCGTCGAGCCGTACACCTCGCCCAACTCCTGTTTCGCACCCATGACACCCAGGTAATGCACGGCCTTCATTTGGAGGTCCGGATTCGAGCCTCCCTTGGCGATTTGCACCACCAACTGGCGCGCTTGGGATGATCCGCTCTGCGTCAGCACGAACATGGCGCGCTCTTTGATCTTCGGAGATTGCGAACTGTGCAAAAGCTTTTCGAGTAGCGGAAGCGCGCGCTCCGGATCGGAATTCAGGATGCTGTTGAGCGCCATCAGCTTCATTTCCTCGTCGTCGGCGGATTCCGGGCTGACGGGCTTGCCGCCGGCCTGCTTGATTTCGATTTCGAGCGCGCGGGCGTCATCCAGCCATCGGCTACTGGCGTAGTTCTTTCGAAGATCGGCAATGGCGGCCAATGCTTCGTCGCGCCGGCCGAGTTTATTCAAAGCGTAGGCTTTCCAGTAGAGGGCTCCATCGGCTCGCGCACCGCCGCGCGAGACTACCTCGCCAAAGTTCTCCACGGCCTTGTCCCAGCGGTTCGCATCCAGGTTGCTCTGGCCGCGCTCGTAATAGTGGTTATCCTGGTCGCTGCTCCGCGGAGGTGTTGGGGGCAGCGGCGCCTGTAGAGCCAGCGCCATCGCCTGCTGCCTGAAAGTCTCGACTTTGGCCAGAGATTCCGGTAGCTTCGCGGTCATACCAGCCAGATCCTCCGACAAGCGCAGTGAGAATGGCCGGATCGGTGGAATTGGCGGCAAGGGCATGTCTGGCCACTCGGGAACAGTCAGCTCCTTGGCCGGCGGCATTGGCGCCCAGTCCTCCAGCTCCGGGGGAACGGGCGGAATCGGCGGAACCGGTGCCACGATCGGCACATCTGGCGGCGCAGGGGGCAGCGGAACTTGATCCTGCCCCAGCGCTAGCCACGATGCACCAAGCGCGATCGACATCCTTAAGCCAATTCTGAAAAGCTTGTCCATCTTATTTCTCCCGTCCGTGGGGTTGTTGAGCCGGCGTAGCTGGCGCAGGCGCAGCCGGGGCAGCCAACTCCTGCTCACGTTCCGCCCATTCCTGATCGTGTTCAGCTTGTTCCTGATCCCGCTCAGCAGCTTCCTGTTCGCGCTCGGCTATCTCTTGATCATGTTCCGCAGACTCCTGGTCGAGTTCGGCCATCTCCTGATCCTTTTCGGCGACCTCTTGATCGCGCTCGGCCATGGCCTCGTCGCGCTCCGCTATTTCCTGATCCCGTTCGGCTTGGCGTTCATCGGCCTCGGCCCACGCCTCATCCTGATCTTTCGCATCATCGAGCTTCTGCAGCACGGGCTTCGCAGGCTCGCTGCTCTGCTTCGTTGTTTGCGCTCGCTGCCCCAGGATCATGCCGCTAACTCCGGCCGCCACCAATACGATCATCGCGAAAGTTCTCATCTCTCCACCTCAAAGCGCCTTGCTATCAGTTGCTGACGCCGGAATTTGCTCCCGCTCCCGCAAATTGCTGCCGACCACTCGAATCTTGAACACAATCCCTTCCGCCTCGATACGCTCGCGGATCACCTGGAATTCCGTCGAATCGAGTTTCGACGGGCTATGCGCCACTTCAAGCAGCGTGCGTTCCAGGTCATCCAGCACGCTCGAAACGCCCCGGTCTCCGCTGTTGAGCGCAGCCTGCCGGTAGAGCCGGTTCTCGCTGATCAGGTCCCTTGCGCGCTGCTTCTGTTCTGAGATGTCCACGGGGCCGGCGGACGAATTGTTCACCAGTTCGACCAGGATCATCTGCGAACGATCCAGGTGCTCGCCCACCGCGACCAGCATGATGCGCTCGCGGACCGGGCCCGAGAGCCCCGCTACCTGCTGCCGCTGCTGGGACACTCTGCCGGCCAAGAACGCCGCAATCACCAGCGCCGTCATCGCGGCGGCCGTAACCAGCCGCCGTGGCGAGAGCCATGACGCGAAGGCGCTCCACCAATCCGCCCGCGGTCCATCCAACTCCGGCGCCAGGCGGCGCCAGACGCGGCCCTCGTATCCTTCGGCCGGCTCCGGCACTTCGAGCCCGTCCATGGTGTGCAACACGCGCTCCAAGAGTTCGAACGCCGTGCGGCAGCTTTCACAGGCTTGCAGATGCTCGCCCGCGCCATCCGCCCGCTCCCCGTAATAGTGAAGGACCAGTTCCTCTTCGCTCAGATGCTTCATGATCTTGCCGAACTCACCGCCGGCTCGAGTGCCCGCCGCAGCTTCTGCACGGCGCGAAATACGCTATGTTTGGCCGCGCCGGCTTGCACGCCCAGCGCCTCCCCAATATCTTCAATGCACATTCCTTCGTAATGCCGCAGCACAAACGCCGTTCGCTCCACGGGACTCAAGCGTTGGAGCGCCGGCCCAAGCAATTTCTGCAACTCGCCACTGAACGCCAGACGGTCCGGCGCCGGCGTTTCCGATCGCACAGTCGCAGTAAGTTCCTGACCGTCCTCGTCGACCGGCGTCTGTTGCTCCTGGCGCCGCTTGCGCGAGCGAATCAGATCCAACGAGCAGTTGGCGGCGATCCGATAGAGCCACGTGCCGAAGCTTGCGCGCCCGTCGTATTTCCGAATCTGCCGGAACGCCCGCAGGAAGGTTTCCTGCACCAGATCCTCGGCGTCATGTTCGTTGCCCGTCATACGAAACGCCAAACGGAAGACACTGCGGCTATGGCGCTCCATTAGCACACGAAACGCGTCGGCATCCCCGGCGCGAATCTGTGCGATCGCCGCAGCATCGCTTTGTTCCATCCGGCTGCTCTTTAGACTGTAGAAAGGTTTCGCGGTTAGGGCGATTCTATCCCTTTTCGGCTCTAGTCACGAAAAGATTGGATAGCGGGCAGCCTTCCGATCTTGCTGTAAGCCTTTTAGTTTCAATGGACCTACCACTGGCCATTCGGTTGCTTTATCAGTGGCATGAGCGACGCAAGCACCGCAATGAACGGACTGCGAAACGAAGTTTACGCCTGGTTCGCACCCGGGGCCCTGGTGGCCTCCGCTGTTGGGCTGGCGTTTGTTGTCGGGCTCTGGTTCACCACCATGTTGTTCTTCGTCCGAGGTTTCGTGGATGCCGCCAGTTCCGCACAGGCGATGGAGGCCGAGTCAGAGTATGAGACGGTAGCGCGGTAGCGCGCTCAGCCGCGCTTGTTCGAAACTTTCCGCCGCCCGATCACCCTCACGTTGCTTGGCTGTGATACCGCGCCGGGCGTCAGGGCTTCGCGCACGATCTCGGCCTGTTCTTCCAGATGGCGTTTGTGTGAACCGGTCGCGGGGCTGGCGCTCTCCAATCGGCCAACATAGCGCAACTCACGCTGAGTGCCGGAAAGCAGCGGCTCCATTTGCTCCGACATGAACCGCCAGGCGCCCATGTTGCGAGGCTCTTCTTGCGCCCAGACGGCTTCACAGGTGAGGGGATAACGCAGCAGCACGTCCCTTACCTGATCCTGCGCGAGTGGATACAACTGTTCGATGCGCACGATGGCTACATGATCGGCCTTCTGCTCTTCGCGCGCGGCCACCAGGTCGTAGTAGATCTGGCCCGTGCAGAACACCAGGCGTGACACACGGCCGGTATCGATCGCGCCGGTTTCATCCAGCACCTCGCGAAATCCGCCTGTCGTCAGATCGGCGAACCGTGAGATCGCACGCGGGTGGCGCAGCATCCGCTTGGGGGTGAAGATCACGAGCGGCTTGCGCATCCCGCGGCAGTCAACGCCGCCCCGCATCTGGCGCCTCAGAAGATGAAAGTACTGCGCGGGTGTTGAACAGTTGGCAACTTGGATGTTCTGCTCGGCCGAGAGCACCAGAAAGCGCTCGATGCGCGCGCTCGAATGCTCCGGCCCCTGGCCTTCGTAGCCGTGCGGGAGCAGCATCACGAGCCCGCTCGGCTGGCCCCACTTCGATTCCGCGGCGACGATGAACTGATCAACCATGACCTGCGCGCCGTTCGCGAAATCTCCGAACTGCGCCTCCCACATCACCAGCGTCAGCGGATCGGCGACACTGTAACCGAACTCGAACCCGAGCACTGCAAACTCGCTGAGGGAACTGTCGAACACGTCAAAGTGCGGCTGGTCTTTGGCGAGATGCTGCAACGGAGAATACTTATGCCCGGTCTCGGCATCGTAGAAGACGAGGTGACGCTGGCTGAACGTGCCGCGGCCGGAATCCTGGCCGCTCAACCGCACCGGCGTCCCTTCCAGAACCAGCGTTCCGAACGCCAGCGCTTCCCCGTACGCCCAGTCGATCGGCCCATCTTTCTCCCATGCTTCTTTGCGCTTCTCGACAAACCCGTGCAGCTTGGGATGGAGGTGGAAATTCTGCGGGAAGTAAGTGATGCCGCGCACAACCCGATCGAGCAGCGCACGGTCCACCGCTGTCGCCTGGGGAACGGCCGTGATTTCTCCCTCCGGCACCGCACTCAAATCTTGCAACTCAAACCGCTCCACCCGTTGTTGCGCGGCGTCGAACGCTTCGGTGAGCCGCGCGGTCTGACGTTTATAAATCGCCTGGACGTCCGGCGCAGTCAGCACCTCTTCGCGCGCTATGCGTTCCCCATACAGCGTCGCCACCGAGGGATGGTCCTTGATCTTCTTGTACAGCAGCGGCTGCGTGTAACTGGGATCGTCGGCTTCGTTGTGGCCCCACCGGCGGTAGCAGAACATGTCGATGACAACGTCCTTCTTGAACTCCTGCCGGTAGTCGAACGCCATTTGAGCGACGCGGATGGCGGCTTCGGGGTCGTCGCCATTCACATGGAAAATCGGCGCCTGCACCATGCGGGCCACGTCAGTGGAATATGGCGTGGAGCGCGCTTCATCCGGCAGCGTCGTGAAGCCGATCTGGTTATTGATGATCAGATGCACGGTGCCGCCCGTTGCATAGCCGTCAAGCTGCGAAAGATTCAGCGTCTCCGCCACTACCCCTTGCCCCGCAAACGCGGCGTCGCCATGAATCAGTAGCGGGATCACGCGCTCGCGCTCGGTATCGCCCAGCCGATCCTGCTTCGGCCGCACAATGCCTTCCACCACCGGATCGACCGCCTCCAAATGGCTTGGATTCGGCGCCATCGAAACCACAATCTCCTTGCCCGATTCCGAGCGCCGCACGCCCCTCGCGCCCAGGTGATACTTCACGTCGCCCGATCCCTGCGTGCTCGAGGGGTCCGCGTTGCCTTCAAACTCGGAGAAAATCTGGGCCAGCGGCTTGCCGACGATGTTCGCGAGCACGGTCAGCCGGCCGCGGTGCGCCATTCCGATGACGACCTCGTGCACGTTACGGTCGGCCGCACGATCCAACAACTCGTGCAGGATCGCGATCGCCGTCTCCGCGCCCTGCAACGAGAACCTCTTTTGCCCCACGAAGCGCGAGTGCAGGAAATGTTCGAATTGCTCGGCGCCAATCAGATCTTCGAGAATCCGCGTGCGCACTTCGCGGTCGAGCGGCCAGTTGTTCGCCTCCGGCTCCATGCGCTGCTGCAGCCAGCGCTTCTGCTCCGGATGCTGGATGTTCATATACTCGCATCCGATTTTGCCGCAGTAAGTTTGCCGCAGCGTCTCGAGAATCTCCCGCAGCGTCGCCACCGCACGCGGAGCGCCTTCGCCGATCGCTTCTCCGAGCGATCCCGTCAGAAACTCGCGATCCAGATCCCAGATCGTCAGCCCGTAACGCAGGGGATCCAGCTCCGGATGGTAGCTTGGTTCGCCGCCCAGCGGATCGAGATCCGCGATCAGGTGGCCCCGCACGCGATACGCGTTGATCAACTGAAGCACCGCTGCTTCTTTCGCCACCTCGGCCGTATGCCCGGAAACACCCGGCAGGCTTACCTGGCGGTCCGGCTCCCAGCGCACCGGGTTGTAGGGCAGCTTCAGATGCTCGAAAATTTCTTCGTAGAATCCATCATCGCCGTTGACCAGCGCCTGGAGTTTGCCCAGGAACATACCCGATTCCGCGCCCTGAATGATGCGGTGATCGTAGGTGCACGTGACGGTCATCACTTTGCTGATGCCCAGCGCCGCGCGCATTTCCGGAGCCGTCCCCTGATATTCGGCCGGGTAATCGATCGTGCCTACGGCGATGATGGCCCCCTGCCCCACCATGAGGCGAGGCGTGGATTGCATCGTCCCTACGGTTCCCGGATTGGTGATCGAGATCGTCGTGCCCTGAAAATCGTCCGGACTCAGTTTGCCGCTGCGCGCCCGGCTCACCAGATCGTCAAACGCCGTGACGTACTGCTGAAAATCCATTTGGCCGGCGTTCTTCAGATTCGGAACCAGTAGATTGCGCGCGCCGCTCTTTGCGGCGACGTCTACCGCGATGCCCAGATTGATGCCTTTGTGTACCACGCGAAACGGCTCGCCGCTTTGCTCGGCGTACGCATGATTCAAACCCGGGAAATAGTCGAGCGCGCGCACGATCGCCCAGCCGATGATGTGCGTATAGGAAACTTTACTTTTGCCGAGCAGTGTCCGATGGTGATTGATGATGCGCCGGTTTTCGTCGATCACTTTGACCGGAATCGTGCGCTGCGAGGTCGCGACCGGAACCGTCAAACTGGCGTCCATGTTTTCAGCGATACGCGCCGCCGCGCCACGAAGCGGCGTCAATTCTTCCCCTGAGGTGTTCAACTCGAGACCGTTTTCTGCCGCTGCCATAGCCTTTTCCGGTTGTTTCGCTGCTGTCGCATGTCCGTTTCCGCCGGCGTCCTCAAACACGTGCTTCCAGCTCTCGTCGACCGCTCCCCGGTCGTGCAGATACTGTTGATAAAGCTCGTCTTCGAGCCAGCCATTGATGCCTAAATCGGGTTCCGGTTTGACTGCCATGCGGGACTTTCTTCTTTCATCATACAAGCAGTGCCGCGAGCTTACCACTTCGGGCCCAGGGTACAATTGGATAGTGGAGAATGACGTTCACAACCGGGAATTCCGCTTTACCGTACTCTACGAGCCAGCCGAAGAAGGTGGCTACGTGGTAACGTGCCCCGCGTTGCCGGGCCTCGTCACCGAAGGCGAGACTCTTGATGAGGCGCGGGAAATGGCGCGCGATGCTATCCGCGGGTATGTAGAAAGTCTTCAGAAAGACGGGATGCCCATCCCGGCTTTCGCATAATTTTTCGCGCTACCTCTGAATTTCCTACCCGAACCGCTCTTCCTTCCACGGGTCCCCATGCATGTGATATCCGTTGCGCTCCCAGAAACCGGCCTCGTCGCGATCGAGCAGGTCGATTCCCGCAACCCATTTCGCGCTCTTCCACGCATAAAGCTGCGGCACGATCAGCCGCGCCGGCCCGCCGTGCTCAACCGTGATGGGCTCGCCGTCATGCAGGTACGCCACCAGCGCGTCCTCGGCCAGAAAATCTTCGAGCGGCATATTGGTGGTCCAACCCCCGTCGTATCCGTGCGCCAGCACGAAATGCGCCTCCGGCAGCGCGCCGCCCGCCCTTGCCACCAGCTCGCGGGTAGACACGCCTTCCCACAAATTGCCCAGCCGTGACCATCGCGTCACACAGTGGAAATCCGAAAAGACTTTCTCGCGAGGCAGCTTCCGGAATTCGTCCCAGTTCCACTCCACCGGCTTCGCCACTTTGCCGCCGATCGAAAACTTCCAGCGCTCCATCGCAATGTCCGGCGCGCCGCTCGCGTCCAGCACGGGCCACTTCAGCGTCCGTGATTGCCCCGGCGGCACGCGTTGCGCGCGGCGCGTATCGGGGCTGACGATAACCTCCGCCGGCAATCCCTCCGGTGACCGGACTTGCCGCTCCTGCGTCTTGGTTTTGTCCATCCCAAACATTTCGGAATTGTCAAAACACCTGATTGGCCGGCGTCAGAGCCGGCTGGCGAATTTCCTGGCAGCCCTTGCCGGTGGGCAACACCTTGCCCGGATTTAGCCGGTTGTCGGGATCGAACAGCAGCTTAAAACTCCGCATCATGTCCAAAGATTCCGCGGAAAACAGGTGCGCCATCATCTCGTTCTTTTCCATGCCGACGCCATGCTCGCCGGTAATCGAGCCGCCGGCCGCGATGCAATACGACAGAATCTCTTCCCCCGCGGCTTTGGTCTTCTCCAGATCGCCAGGCTTCCGCGCGTCAAAAAGAATGATCGGGTGCATGTTGCCGTCGCCCGCGTGGAAAATATTGCTGATGGTCAAGCCGTACTTTTTTCCAACCTCGCCAATGAAGCGCAGCGTTGGTGCGATCTTCGTGCGCGGCACCACACCGTCCTGCACGTAGTAGGTCGGGCTCACGCGGCCAACTGCGCCGAACGCGTTCTTGCGGCCTTTCCACAGCAGTTCCCGCTCTTCGGAGGATTTCGCCAGCCGCACCTCCCGCGCCCCGCAGGCAACCGCCGCCTCACGAATCTGCTGCACCTGCTGTTCAACCACTTCGCGCATGCCTTCCAGTTCGATTAGCAGCACCGCCGCCGCATCCAGCGGATACCCCGCGTGCGTTGCCTGCTCCACCATCTTGAGCATCACGCCATCCAGCATCTCAACCGCTACCGGCGTGATGGCGCGCTCCGTGATCGCTGCCACGGTGCGCCCCGCGTCATCATCCGAATCGTAGATCACAAGGATAGTTTTCACGGACTCAGGTTTGCGCATCAGCCGCACCGTCACCTTCGTCACCAGCGCCATCGTGCCTTCGGAGCCCGTCAGCAGTCCCGTCAAGTCGTAACCTGGAAGGTCGGGTTCCTTGCCTCCGATATGGAACACCGAACCATCCGGCAGCACCACCTCCAGACCCATTACGTGATTCGTAGTCACGCCGTACGCCAGCGTGTGCGGTCCTCCCGCGTTTTCCGAGACATTGCCACCGATGGTGCATGCCCGCTGGCTCGATGGATCGGGCGCGTAAAAATAGCCGTGCGGCTCCACAGCGAGCGTGATATCCAGATTCACCACGCCCGGCTGCACCACGGCGCGCTCGTTTTCCAGATCGATCTCGAGAATACGGTTCATGCGCGCGAAACCAACCATAATGCCGCCCGCACGCGCGATCGAGCCGCCGCTCAACCCCGTCCCTGCCCCGCGGCCCACCAGCGGCACCCCGTATTCGTGAGCGATCTTTACGATGGCGACTACGTCATCTGTCGAACGCGGAAACACGACGATGTCCGGCCGGGCTTTATCCACGCTGGCGTCGTATTCGTATAGAGTGAGATCTTCGGCGCGGTCCAGATACCCGCTTGCACCCAGCAGGCGCACCAGTTTCTCTTTGGCCTTGGCCGGGAGCATGTTACAGCAGCGATTTCACGTAGCTCATCATCCGGTCGTCGGTCCAGTTCGTGGCGCTGATGATTTTCGACACCACTTTGCCGTCGCGATTGATGATGTAGGTTTCGGGAAATCTGAACGTGCCGTATTTCGCGTTGACCTTGTTATCCGGGTCCCGCGTGGTAAGGAAGGAAACTTTGGCCCGTTCCAGAAAACGCTGGTAGGCCTTTGCGTCTTTATCTACGCTAACGCCGAGAACCACTACACCCTGGTCCGCCAATTCCCGTTGGAACTCATCGAGCGAGGGCAACTCGTCGATGCAAGGCGGGCACCACGTGGCCCAGAAGTTCAGCACCAGCAGCTTGCCGCCGAAATTGGACCGCGTGATCGTCCGCCCGTTGTCCGCGGTGACGGCGAAATCGGGCGCGGTGTCGTTCACCTGCACCACATGCTCATGCATTGACTGGAAGATCACGTACACGAACACGCACAGCAGCACTCCGATCGAAAGCTGCAGAATCCGGTCTGTTCTCGCGGCCTGCGTCATAGCTAACCTATAATGATATTGTATCCTGCCGTCGATCCGCGGCATCCGGCTCGAATAGATGCTCGTTACCAAACGCGTTGAATTCTCAGCTTCGCATGTCTGCCGCAATCCCTCGCTGAGCGACCGCGAGAATCAGGAGCTATTCGGCGCAGCCGCTAACCCTCACGGTCACGGCCACAACTATGCCATCGAAGTGACCATGGCAGGCAATCCCGATCCCGTCACGGGCATGGTGATCGATTTGAAAAAGTTGAAGGAGGTCGTCCATCGGGAGGTGGTCGAGTGGTACGATCATCGCTTTCTCAACTACGAAGTTCGCCCCTTCGATCGCGTCATTCCAACCGCGGAAAATATCGCCATCGATGTCTGGCAGCGCCTTGAGCCGCACTTAACGAAGGATGGCGGACGCCTCCACGCGGTCCGCGTTTACGAGACGCCGGATCTGTACGTCGATTATTTTGGAGATCCCGCGTGATCCGCGTTACCTGCAAGTATCGCTTCTCCGCCTCGCATCGCCTCCACACCGCGGCACTGTCGGACCAGGAGAATCGCGAGCTCTATGGCAAGTGCGATAATCCCTACGGCCACGGGCACAATTACGAGATCGCGGTCAGCGCTCGCGGACCTCTCGACCCGCAATCGGGGCGTGCTGTCGATCCCGTTGCGCTCCGTCGCCTGGTCGCCGAGCAGGTTCTTCAGCCCTTCGATCACCGCAATCTGAACATCGAAATCGCAGAGTTTCACGACGCCGTGCCGACCACCGAAAACCTGGCCCAGGAGATCTTCCGGCGCTTGCGGGCGCACTGGAAATCGGCCTTTCCCGGTTCCTGGCCGGTATTGGAGAAAATCAGCATCGCCGAGACGCCCCGCAACATCTTTGAGGTATCGGATTTCAATGGCCAAGCATAAGCAACTGGTGAAGATGCCGGCGCCTGCCGGTGCCGAAACCTCCTTCGCACCCTTGATTCAGGAGGTTCTGGAGCACTTGGTGGCAGATCCCGGCCGCGAGGGGCTCGCACGCACTCCCGAACGCGTCGAAAAGGCGCTGCGATTTCTCACTAGCGGCTATCGCGCCGATGTGCGGAGCGTCGTAAACGGCGCGCTGTTTGAAGTGAAGTACGACGAGATGGTGATCGTCAAAGACATCGAGTTCTTCAGCATGTGCGAACACCACCTGCTTCCCTTTTTCGGAAAGGTGCACGTCGCCTACCTGCCCAAGGGCCACGTCATCGGGCTTAGCAAAATTCCCCGCATCGTGGACGTCTTCGCGCGGCGCTTGCAGATTCAAGAGCGCCTCACCCAGGAGATCGCCCAAAGCATTCAAAGCATCATCGATCCCGTCGGCGTGGGCGTGGTCTGTGAAGCGCGTCACTTTTGCATGATGATGCGCGGCGTCGAGAAGCAGCACTCCGGCGCCATCACCAGCACCATGCTGGGCGCATTTCGCAACCGCAAGAGTACGCGCGACGAATTCCTGGCTCTGGTGGGAAATTCAGAGCATAACTAGGCGACCACTGTCCCGTTATCCTTTGGCAGATTGACACGCTGAATATAATCGGAGAAGACGAGTGTGATGTTTCTCGCACTGGTTGCGACCGAGGTCGGCCGATGAGTGCTCAGGGTCATGATTACGCCAAATGGAGCGAACTCGAGCTCCGCAGGGCGGAGTCCGTAGCCGCGAAGTTTCTCGATGAAAACGGCGGCCCCATTGGTGAAAATTTTCAGGCCAAACTGGACCATCTGGCTGAATTGGCCAACCATGTCCGCCGCCCGCACCTGCCGTTAGACGAGCGGCTACACGCATTCGCACGCATCGCGGAGATCGCCCGCGCCTTAGAGGACGACGCCCGCGGATTCTTCCACATGGCTTCCGAGCCCGTAGTGGCCCGCATCCTCGCCCAGGTCGAGAGCAAGCCGCGCTAGCTTCGCCACACACCCAAAAGTTTCCGCGCCGAGAAGGTCACGATCGCCAGAAATACAGTTGCACTGATGCCGATCACCGCGAGGCGCCTGTCGGGAGACAACGTGCGCACCTGTGGCTGGCCGCGCCCCGAAAAATCCAGTGACAAGCGCAGCCGCACACGCGCTGAGCCTATCCCGCTGTTTTCCAGCACCACCGCATACTCATCCGGCACGCCCACGACGCGGCGAAACTCGCCCTGCCGGGAGAAGGCGCCGTGTCCCATTGCCTCGCGCCTTCCCTGCTTCAAATCGTCCAGGCCTTCGCCATTCACCAGCGCAACCCGAACCGCTCCTGTGCCCGAAATGACAGCAAAATCGCAGTTCACGGTGACCGGAACTTGTTTGAGAGTCACAGCCACGTATCGCCATTCCCGCGCTGGAACCTCGAACACCTCATCGGTTAGCGTCCGCGCATCCAAAGCAAAGAGCAGCATCAGCGCCGTAGCGCTCATCGCGAGCAAATATGTGCGCCCCCGAACAACGCTAAGATGGACATCATGAACGACAGTATGGCACAGGAGGGTGATTCGCTACCCCCGCTGGATTTGCCTGGTTGGAAGACAACCATCAGCTGGATTGCCGCAATCCTCACCTCGCTCCTGTTCTTCGCAGCCGGCCTGTGGAAGATCACCGATCCCATCTCCGCCGCGGCCCGCTTGGCCCAGGCAAAGGTGCCGGAAAACCTGAGCCTCGCCGCCGCCCTTCTGCTGGGCATCGCGGAAACCGTAGCTGCCGTCCTGGTGCTGGTGCCTCGATTTCGCAAATGGGGCGCGTGGCTGGGATCTGCGCTGCTCGTGGCCTTCATGATTTATATCGGGGCTAATTACGCGGCGTTGCACGGCGCGGAGTGCAACTGCTTTCCCTGGATCAAACGTGCCGTCGGGCCCGGCTTCTTCGTCGGCGATGCCGTGATGCTGCTGTTTGCCGTGCTGGCCGGCTTCTGGGCCCGGCCCTCGGAAAGCAAGCGCAGCGCCGTCGTTGTGCTTTGCGCGGTCACCGTGTTTGCCCTGGTTTCTTACGGCGCGACGGCCGTACGGCAGCGCGGCATCAAGGCGCCCGCAACCATTACGGTCGATGGCCAGCCATTCTCCACCCAGGAAGGCCGCGTCGTGATTTTCTTTTTCGATCCGGAGTGCATGCATTGTTTCGATGTAGCCAAGCGCATGTCGCAGCTCGATTGGAGCGGGACCAGAGTGATCGGCGTGCCCACCGTGCACCCCGAGTTTGCCCGCGATTTTCTGCACGATACCGGATTGAAAGCCAGCGTGTCGCCCGACATCGTACTCCTTAAGAAAACGTTCCCGTTTGGCGATCCGCCCTCCATCGCCGCTCTGGAAAACGGCCGCCAGAACGAACCCGTCACCAAATATGAAGGCGACGAACCCGCCAATACCCTCCGGAAACTCGGATTTGTGAAGTAGCGTTTCGAAAGAATGTAATCGTTCGTGGACTCGCAATTCCGCCCCAAAAGAGCTTATGATTTCCTTAATAAGCGCCTATGCCCGCACCCACTGAGCTCCCGCGCCTGTGCTGGTTCGATGCCGTAGCCACCCCTGCGCTGCCGTCCGGAATCCCGGCGGGATGGCAGGTGCGTAGTTGACGCTGACCGACGCGGAAGAGGAGATATCCTCCAATCTCCTCGCCCTGACCAGCGAAGGAGGTCCCGGCAGCTTTCTGGTCGTGTCCTCGGGCGAAATCTACATGCAGTTCGCCGGTAACGTTGGCAACCAGCGCCTTCGCTGCGAGGCGATCTCCAATCAATATTTGTCCGACGGTTTGAAAATCCCCGCTGCCGGCATCGACAAGTTGAAATCCCTCGGATTCGTTCTGGGGGGCGAACCCATTGAGAACTTCTCCCGCACTTACGACCTCCCCACCGACGATTACGCCAGCGGCCTCGCCCAGCTCACCCTGCGCATTCTTACAGAAGTTTACGGAGTGGTTCCCACAGCCGAAGTGGAAGTGCATCTGTCGCTAGAGTAGCTTCTTCATGAATATCCGTTCATTCCGTAAATGAACGTAAAGGAACCCTGAAGCGCCCCGCTCCATCCAACTTAATGGAGGAAGGAAACCATGCTTAAGAAAATTGGAATCCCGTTACTTACACTAGCCGCAATGCTGATCGTAATGCCCGCGCCTCAAGCGAAGGCCGGCGTCCGATTCGGCGTCTATCTTGGCGGACCCGCTTATGTAGCGCCCGCCCCGGTCTACCCGTACGCTGCACCGGGCTATTACAACGCCTACCCCGGCTATTACAACGGCTACCCCGCGTATCCATATGTTTCCCCGGGCTACGTTACTCCGTACTACGGAGGCGCATACTGGGGGCGTGGCAATTACGGCGGCCGCGGATATGAAGGGCGTGGATACGGCGGCGGCCATGCATACGGCGGCCATGCAACCCGCGGGCGCGGGCGCCGCTAACGCACCATGCGAATGACCTGTGACTGCGAAATTCCGGTCCGGTCCGCGATACTCATCTCGCGATCGGGCCGGAATCTTGCGGTTCACTCATGCCTCAGGCTATTCCATACAAGGCTCGAATCGGCCTGAATACTTGACTGTTCCAGAAGCCTCGGGCGCAGGGCGTCCGCGTGCACCGCTGACGGCGCTGGGAATTGCGTCTGTTTCGTTTCCCTCGCTTTCCCCACGAAAACCGCGCGGGGCTTGCCAGGTGTTGCGTCACTAATCGCTATCCCGTACCATGAAGCCGATGGACGTACAGCTTACCTCAGATCAAAAGGCCTTCGCCCGCCGCGCCATTGAGAGCGGACGACTGCACTCCGAACAAGACGCGGTGCAGGAGGCCCTTGCCCTGTGGGAAGAACGCGAACGGCAGCGAGCGGAATTTCTTCTCACCCTCGATGACGCCAGAGCATCCCTTGCACGCGGGGAAGGTCGCGTCATCACACCGGAGAACATGCAGCAGCTTGCCAGCGAAGTGAAGGAGCGCGGCCGCGCCCGCCTTCTTGCTGAACTGGCCTCCCCTCGCTGATGGCGCATCGTGTAGCACCACGCGCCGACTTTGACCTTGACGATATTTGGTTTTACGTCGCAAAGGAAAGCGGCAGCATCGAGATTGCGAACTGATTAACTCGATCACCGACCGGTGCGTTCCCACGATGAAGATTTCGGCCTCGGGTGTCGCAGCTTCGCCGTGGGTGAATACGTTATCGTGTACTGCGTCGAAGTAGAGGCTCTTTTCGGCCACTAGTAAGATGTCCCGGCGATTTTGTAAGTGTTAGGCCGGACATGTCCGGCCCCTACATCGCAGCCATCGTAGGGGCGAGGCATGCCTCGCCTTCGTTCGCGTCGGTTTCGAAAATCGCCGGGACAGCTTACTAGCCGCCCGCCAGTGTTACAAAAAGGGTAGATTTTGCGACAGAGCGGAATTGCCTAGCGCCGATCTGTGCCCGTGGCCATGATGCGCCATCAAATGGCGCGGGCCACCCGTGCAGCAGAGCCGCACGGATGCCAGCAAAGGAACCGACCCGGCACCCACAGAGAAAGCAACAATCTTGCTATCATTTATTCTTGACATGCGCCACGTGGCGGGTTACGGTTCGAGATGATAAAGACAATCCGCCACAAGGGACTGAAACGGCTTTTTGAACACGACGACCCAAGCGGCGTCAACGCGGAGCATGTCGGCAAGCTGCGGAACATTCTGGCGACCCTTCACGCCGCCACAATCATCGCGCATATGGACTTGCCGGGGTTTAAGCTGCATCCGCTGAAAGGCGCGTTGAAAGGTTTCTGGGCCGTAACTGTCCGGGCCAACTGGCGGGTGATTTTTCGTTTTGGCGGCGACGCGGAGGACGTTGATTATGTCGATTACCACTGAAAGGAACAAACCCATGACCATGAAAAACCCGCCACACCCCGGCATCGTCGTGTTGCAGGAATGTATTGAGCCGTTAGGCGTGACGATCACCGACGCCGCCCACGCTCTTGGCGTGACGCGCAACACGCTTTCCGAACTCGTCAACGGGAAGCGCGGCATATCGCCTGAAATGGCCGTGCGGCTGTCGAAGGTTTTCGGCGGCACCGAAGAAGGCTGGCTTGTACAACAGGCACAGTACGACCTTGCGCAAGTGCGGCGTGACCGGATGAAGCTGAAACGGCTGGAACTGGTTTAAGACCCCCGACGGAAACAAGCGTGCTGGTGCGAACGCTGCGACCACTTTCCTGCTATTGAACGACTTCGAGCCTACCTTCGACGAGGATGCTCTAGTGGAACTGGTTCTCGGTGTCGCGCAGGGAGAGGTGGATAAACAAAGCGTGGTTAGATTCTTCGGCGACAACTGCCAACGGCGCTCGGCCTGAATACTTGACTGCTCCAGAAGCCTCAGGCACAGGGCGCCCGCGTGCCCGCTGACGCGCTGGGAATTGCGTCTGTCACGTTTTCCCTTTTTGAAGCCCTTTGACATCATCGGCTGAAATCGGCGCTGGCTTCGGCTGCGAGGTCCGGTGCCGTTCATTATGAGGTACCCGGCTAAGCTCAGAGCGCGTCACAAGACATGAGCCGGTCAAGTTAGATAAGATTGATTTATGGGCTTTGTTGATTGGGATAATAATCCACTGGACATAGACCTTGACGTACCGCCTGCCGCACAGCCGCGCGATTGGGCTGTGTGGCGATATCCGGATGGCACGCAGGTGCCTATAACACTGGGCGATGAGATCGAGGTTAGCTACCCGGAGATCCGTCCCATCCGGCATCGTGGTTTGATCCATCGCTGCGGACCTGGACCACTCGATGAGGTTGAGGTTATCCACAGCCGTAAAGAAACCGGCGTTTGCGTTGTTAGCTGGCAAGATTTCGCCCAGGGGAACGAAGTCCGACTACTCCGCCGACCAACTTCCCCCGAACACGCGCG